>Ga0255763_1000056_pt1 | contig 103596 bp, 100 predicted proteins | sample 041ome_2_FD_179963 | JGI IMG/M metagenome (GOLD analysis project Ga0255763, IMG submission 179963) | Coastal salt marsh microbial communities from the Groves Creek Marsh, Skidaway Island, Georgia - 041406US metaG (version 2) | ecosystem: Environmental > Aquatic > Marine > Intertidal zone >...
GGCACAGATTCTTGTGATTATGCCCATTGTCGTCCCGGTGATCCTGATCGCCGTAGGCGTGTTCAGCCTTTATGCCAAGCTGGGCCTCAATTACACGCTTACTGGGATTGTGATCGCCCATACTGCGTTGGCGCTGCCCTTTGTGATCGTGACCGTGATGTCCGGATTGCAGAATTATGACTTTGATCAGGAGTTGGCGGCGCGCAGTCTGGGGGCATCACGAGCTTATGCGCTGTGGACAATAACGGTACCGCAGGTCAAATTCTCGATCCAGACTGGCGCCTTCTTGGCCTTCATCACATCGCTCGACGAGGTGGTGATTTCGATGCTGGTCTCGGGTGGGGACAACGCAACAATTACCCGCCGCATGTTCAATTCACTGCGCGATCAGCTTGATCCGACCATCGCCGCGATTTCGACCTGCCTGATTGTCATATCGGTCGCCATGTTGGTCGGAGTTCAGCTGATTGGTCGCAATAAGAACTCTGACAAATGATCCACTTTTTAAATTTCACCAATCTCGGTCCGGATCTGGTGAGCGGCATCAAGCACCGCAGCGCGATAGTCGTCGACAACGGATTCGCTGAAGCGAACGCGCAGACCCGACAGGCTAACAGCACCCAACAGCTCACCCTCAAGTCCAAGAACCGGAACAGACAATCCGGCGACGTCTGGATCACGTTCGCCAAGGCTGAGATAATACCCAGCCTTCCGGATGTTGGTGGCCTGCTTGCCCTCCCGCAAGGAATAAGCATCCAGCACCTGGCCGGACGAGCCCATGCTCAACGGAATGATCTCACCCTCTTCGACATGATCCCGCGCAAGCCTGTGCGAATTGACGCGGTACAGGCAAACGCCGGAATTGCCGCGCTGCACGTAAAACGACGCGCTTTCCCCGGTTGCACTCACCAGGCTCGCCAGCACAGGGCGTACAATCGGCCCCATGCGCAGGTTCTGGCGAAATACGGATCCAAGACGCCACAAAGACGGCCCGAGGTGAAACAAGCCTTCGGCGTCTCGCGTGATATGACCAAACTTTTCAAGCGAGACACTCAGACGCAGGATTGTCGCTTTGTTGACACCACTACGGTCCGCAACCTCTTTCAGAGACAGACCCGTATCGCCGGGCTCAAAGCAGTCCAGCACACGCAATGCGCGTTCAACCGCTTCGACACCACCTGTTGTGTCCGATGCTTGGGCTTTGTCGGGCATGGGCAAACCTTTCGACGCAATTACTTGGCTGTTTGTAGCCAATTTGGACGCAATTGGAAATCACAATCAATGAAAGCATCTGGCAATGAATAACCCGCAGAAACGATCGATGTTAACCGGATATGCCAGTCTGCCATTTGGCGAGATTTCGCAATGTGTGGCGGGCGATATTGGGGTTTTGGGCGTTCCAATCGAAGTCGATAGCGGGCCCCGAATGGGAGCCTCTTTGGCACCGGATGCGTTACGTAAGATGGCCGGGCAACTTGAGGTCGACTTGCCTGCAGCTGGCCGGGATCTTGGGAATTTGGATCCGTCGGGGGATTGGTCCGGCGTATTGAAGCATCTTGTGACGCAAATGGTAGCCGGTGACATTGTGCCGGTTGTTTTTGGTGGCGCGTCAAATGTTGCTTCGGGCGTGCTGCAGGCCTTGCCTGATCTTCCAGTTGTCGCAGCCATGCCACTGGCTTGGGGCGATGTCGCTGCGCGAAAAGAAGAAACGATATGGGTGGGGCTGAACGGCGGACAACCCGCAGATGTATGGGATCAGATTAACCAACGCTCGATGGCCTGGCGTACTGCTCGGCAGTTGGATGAAGGAAACACCGGTTTTTCTAGTATGCCCAAACGAGCTATTCTTTGGGTTGATATATCGGTCATTGATCTTGGGCATGCAGCTGGCGCTGTCGGTCTTAATCCCGGCGGGATGAAACCCGAAACGTTGGTTTCAGTCATCGAGGCAATGACCTGTAGCTGGCAGGCGATTGTGATCACTGGCCTTGCGCCTGCGCGTGACACGCGTGGCATGTCGGAACTGGTGGCTATTGAAACCCTCAACGCGGCCTTGCGCAATGGGTGATACAGCACAAATGCAATTTGACTCGATCCCCAGTTTTCTGGGTGTACCTGTTGGCGATTTGGAAGATCTTGTGCCCGGACAGGTCGCAATAGCAGGGTATTTTTGTGACAATCTCGACCTGCCAGTGGCGGGACAACGCTACCTCGCAAGACAGTTGCGATATGCCTCCCTACCCGAAAATGCGTCTGCGAATGCAATTGATCTGGGGGATGTAAACGTATTTCCGCTTGAGCCGGACAAGCATTTTTCAGCAGTTGTCTCGCAATGCGAGGCGGTCCTGGAAACCGGCGCGCGGATGGTGCTGGTTGGTGGTGATTCCAGTGGCCTAAAAGCGCTTGGCATTGCTGCGCAGAAGGTCACAGGTGCGGATGTCACTGTTTTACCGTTAAAAGGGGACATTTCGGGTAATCTGTCTAAGCCTCAACCAGTCATCCTGTCTGTGGATTTAAACAAGCTTGCGGGCATCTGGATGTCGCACCCGAGCCGCTTGACCGGCCTGTCGCCCGCACAAATGATTGCGCAAATTGACGCCACACCAGGTAATGTTATTGCTGCGGTGGTTTTTGGACTTGTCCCAGCATTAGACCATCGTGGAACCACGGAAACCCGCGCGGCGCTTGCAATTTTGCAAGCAGTGGCTGAGCGCCTTGAGAAAGGAGCTCCTTGATGCCTTTACGGTCCGCTCCATTGCCGCGCATGGCAGGGCATTTGTCGTTCATGCGCGCCCGAACCAAAGCTATCTGCGATGTCATGCCTGGCGATCTGGCGGTGCTTGGCGTCCCGTTTGAAGACATAAGCGCGCCCTACGCTGGCCAGTCTCTGGCGCCGCGCGCATTGCGCGAAACCTCGGTATATTTTGGCTGGCATGCAAACCCTCAATTCAGCCACCCAGTTGATATTGATGCACGACAAGACATTCAAACCGACGGCTTGCATGAGCGGTTGTGCGACCTCGGGGATATATCGCTGGGACCCGATGAAGCGATTCAGGCGACATTGAAGGCGGCAATAAGTCAGATCAGTCGCAATGGTGCCTGTGCCATAATATTAGGCGGTTCGGATAGCCTGTCCGAGACAGTGCAGAGCGCGATGCCTAAGTGTCAGACAGCGCAGCTTGGCGGCATACCACGTGATGCGCGCGATTTTCATGTAGCGCCCTTACCGAATGGTTGTGCGACAACTTGCAAATTAGAAACAGCCGCGCAGCTTGCAAGGCTATCCCAATGGCGGGATGCATCTAAGCCGCTGTTTGTGCGGTTTGATCTTTCCGTGTTTGAAACATCGCTCAGCGCGCTTTGTGACCAGCCACGGTTAGGTGGCTGCGATCTTGATACAGTGGTGCAATGGCTTGAGCTTCTAGGACAGCACGAGGTCAACGCTATCATGTTGACCGGCCTGAACCCGAGTCGACCTGGCATGGGCGTGGTGAAGGTTGGCCAACGACTTATGGTCACGGCCCTTCTGGCATTTATCTATGCGCGCCTGAGATTTGGGATTGATCATCTAGGCTGCCTAACCTCAAAGGAAGAAGTATCAACATGACTGCAATGATTGCAACATTCCACCCGCCCTTGTCTCAACCGGGGTTTCGGCTGTTCGATGGGCCATTACGCGATGTGCCTGATGTCAGTGCGGACCAGATTGGCGTGGTCGGCATGCCGTCTGACTGGACACATTCCAGCCGTCTGGGCACAAGGTTCGGCCCCGAAGCATTGCGCAGGGCGACAAGTCTTTTGCAATCTATGCGCCCGCAAGGGGCAAGCTTTGACCCTGACACGCGCCGCCACACCGTGCCCGCAACGGATTGGTTGGTTGATTGTGGCGACGCAGAAATCACACCGCAAGATGTTGACGCAACGACGCAGGCAATCGCGGCAATGACAGAAGGATTGACGGTTGCAGGCGCAATCCCACTTGCACTGGGCGGAGATCATTATAACAGTTTCCCGGCCTGTCTGGGATATTCCCGTGGGCTGGCTAAGCGCGCACCAGACGCGCGCTTTGGGTATATTCAGATCGACGGCCATCTGGATTTCTCTGACCGACTGGGCGCATGGGGCAGTCACAACCACGCAACAAATGCCCGCCGGATCTCTGAATTGCCCAACATAGATGTATCCAACATGGTCTGGGTCGGCATCGCGGGCTGGGTCGATGGCGGTGACTTGGCCTTGATCGAAGAACAGGGCGGGCGGGTGTTTTCATCCAGTAATGTGCATGACTTAGGCCCGGTAGAGGTTATGCGTCAAGCACTTGCGCATGCCATGCAAGGGTGTGACGAGCTTTATTTGTCGATTGACATTGATGCTATGGACGCCGGTTATCTTCCTGGTACAGGTTCCATCGTGCACAGCGGCATTACCCCTCGCCAGTATTATGATCTGCTGGATGGGTTGGCAGAAGCCCCCTTGGGCGGATTGGATATTGTCGAGGTTTCACCGCCGCTAGATCCGTCAGAGCGCACAGAATTCCTGGCAGCAGAAATGCTGTTTCGAGTTCTGCGTCGCTTCCGTACCCGACCGGAGATAGGGCTATGATGGAATATATCGGAATCCAACAGCTCGGTGGTTTATCACATGCAGGAAAGATTCTGGCCCCAGCAACCCGGCCGTGGATCACTGATCTTGCAGCACTGTGTCCATACGAGGGTCTGCAATCTGGAAACCTCCCCGAATTCGAGCGTGACCCGAATTGGAACAATTGGACTCTCATAGACAGCCCCAAAGACCCACTCAGGCGCCTGAATTGGCATGTGTTTCAACAAGGAGGCACCCGCTATTTGGTAGCTGATCGGATGCTTATGAGCCGCGTCAGTTGGCAAGATCTGGATGACGCTGGGTATGTCTTTGGTACAGAAGTGTCGATTGATGACAGACAGTTTTGTTGCAGGTTGTTGACCGGTGGTGATACGCCCAATGATGATCCCTATCAGGGGGCGACTGGGCCCAATGAATGGGATGCGTTAGTAGGCGGCTACGCCGCGTCGCACGCGCCTCAACCGGATCTGACCAATAGTGAAGCACCGCTTAGCCCAGATCATCTGAACTCGTCTCATAACTCTTTGTGGAACTGGTTCGGTGCGGTCAGTTGGACGGCCGAACCTGTCGCTAGCCGTTCCGATGGACGGGTGTGTCGAGGTTATCACAGCCCAATATATTTTTACGTAAACACTGTGGACCACCGGCATGAAGATATTGGCTGGCGGCCAGTTCTTGAGGAATTATTATGACTGTAAACCCGTTTCCCAACTATATCGCTGGAACATGGGTGGCTGGCAACGATGCTGCCCCCAATATCAACCCATCTGATCTGAACGACATAATCGGTGATTATGCTCGAGCCAATACCAACCAGACCGTTGAAGCGATCGAAGCCGCGACTGTCGCGTTTCCTAAATGGCGTGAAACATCACCTCTAGTACGGTTCGAAGCTCTTGACCGTATCGGGTCAGAAATCCTCGCCCGTGTGGAAGAGCTGGGTGACATGCTGGCCCGCGAAGAGGGTAAAACCCTCTCTGAGGCCAACGCAGAAGCACATCGTGCAGGACATCTGTTCAAATTTTTCGCGGCAGAGACATATCGCACAACTGGCGATGTTTACCAATCACTACGAGAAAGTGTGTCGCTTAAAGTTCTGCGTGAGCCAATCGGCGTCGTGGGCGTGGTCACGCCCTGGAATTTTCCACTGGCGATCCCTGCATGGAAAATTGCACCCGCCCTAGCCTATGGCAATACGGTTGTGTTCAAACCTGCCGAACTGGTGCCGGGATCGGCCTGGATTTTGTCTGACATTATTGCACGCGCGGGTCTTCCCGAGGGTGTGTTCAATCTGGTGATGGGCACGGGCAGAGAAGTAGGCGAAGCGATTGTTGCACACCCCAAGGTCTCAGGGGTTACCTTTACCGGCTCCACACCTGTCGGGCGCAAAATTGGTGCTGCGCTATTCGCCCGTGGGGCCAAAATGCAGCTTGAGATGGGGGGCAAGAACCCATTGATTGTACTCGATGATGCGGATCTGGATCTGGCGGTGCACTGCGCTTTACAGGGTAGCTTTTTCTCAACCGGGCAAAGATGCACGGCTTCTTCCCGCCTGATCGTCACAGATGGAATTCACGACGCATTTGTGAACCGTCTTTGTGTGGCAATTAAAGACCTCAGGATTGGTGATGCGCGTGCGCCGGAAACACAGATTGGTCCCGCGGCCAGTGAGGCGCAATTGGCTATCGACAAAAGATACGTTTCACAAGGTGTGGATGAAGGCGCAACACTTGCCGCAGGTGGTGGCGAAGTTAAATCCAAAACCCCCGGACATTACTTTGCTCCGGTCTTGTTTACAGATGTGTCGTCACAGTCAGCCGTGGCGCGGGACGAAATCTTTGGGCCAATTGCCGCTGTCTTACGTGTGCCGGACTATGATGCGGCCTTAGCCATGGCCAACGACTGCGAATTTGGATTGTCTGCTGGCATCGTCACGCGGGATACCGCCAAGATTGACCACTTCACACAGAACGCCGAGGCAGGCATGATCCAGGTCAATCTACCCACCGCTGGCATGGATTTCCACGCGCCATTCACGGGCCGAAAAGGATCATCTTACGGCGCGCCGGAAAAAGGCAGTTATTGTCGCGAATTTTTCACTGCAGCTAAGGTTGTGCACGAAGGAGGCAGACATTGACGCAAGCACCGTTAAAGGGCATTCGCATTCTTGATCTGACCAATGTTCTGGCCGGTCCGTTCTGCTGTCACCAACTGGCCCATATGGGGGCCGACGTGATCAAGATTGAAACTCCGGGTACAGGTGATCTTGCACGCCAGCTTGGGGCTGATCCCGCACGTAACGCCAACCTTATGGGCATATCCTTTCTGGCGCAAAACCCGGGCAAACGGTCTATCACCTTGAACCTAAAATCGGCATCTGGAAAACGCATCCTGAAAGAATTGGTACAAAAGGCCGATGCCTTGGTCGAGAATTTTCGCCCCGGCGTGATGGCACGTCTGGACCTTGATTATGAAACGCTTCGCGAGGCAAACCCTCGCCTTGTTTATTGTGCCATCTCAGGTTTCGGCCAGGATGGCCCGCTGGCGAAACTGCCTGCCTATGATCAGATCGTTCAGGGGATGAGTGGCGTGATGTCGATCACCGGCGACGGCGACACTGCGCCTTATCGGGTGGGCTACCCGATGGGTGATACAATTGGTGGCATTACAGCGGCCTTTGCAGTTGCCGCAGCCCTTGCCAATAAGGCTGAAGATCGCGGCACTTTTATTGACGTCTCGATGCTAGAGGCCGTGATTGCCACGATGGGCTGGGTGGTGTCGAACCATCTGATCGCCGGGCAGGCACCCATCCCGAACGGCAACGATAATTTCACGGCTAGCCCGTCGGGCACGTTCAAAACCGCCGACGGTGTGATGAACATTGCCGCCAACAAACAGGAACAATTCGAGGCACTTTGCGAGATCATCGACAATCCATCCTTGGCGCGGGATCCACGCTTTGCCGACAGAAAAGACCGACTGGCCAATCGATCTGCCCTGACCGCTGAATTGGAGGTGGCCTTTGCCACTGCCCCCACCAATGAATGGGTTGAGAAACTGACAACAAACGGTGTTCCCACAGGACCGGTCTGGTCGGTGCCCGAGGCGCTGGCGCATCCACAACTTGCGGATCGAGGCCTACTGCAAACCCATCGCGTTGGCTCGGAGGATCTGCAATTGGTCGGGATCGGTGCTAAGCTTGATGGTATTGCCCCTGGCGTCGATTCTCCGCCCCCAACTTTGGGAGAGCATACAAACGATATCCTGAGTGAGCTTGGCTATGACAAGGCCCAGATCTCGGGCCTGAAAGAGGAAGGTGCGATATGACGGATTCCTCAACAAGTAGAGTGGCTGCAGTTTTTACTCTACAGAAATTACGTCTGCCAAGTAGAATTAACAGTGGAGGGATTCGCCGTGCTTCAGGGAATTGACGTACTCGTGAGTGAGGTTGGCCCGCGGGACGGGCTACAGAGCATCAAACGCAAGATGCCGACGGAGGCTAAGCTACATTGGATTGAAGCGCTAGCAGCCTCGGGGCTTCGGGAGATCGAAGTGGGATCTTTCGTGTCCCCGCACCTGCTGCCCCAAATGGCCGATTGCGCCACACTCGTAAGAGAAGCGAACAAACTTGAGGGTCTCACAGTTCTGGCGCTGATTCCCAACCTCAAGGGTGCAGAAAACGCCATTGCAGCCGGTGCGCGTAAGTTGACCATGCCAATATCAGCCTCGCGGACGCACAGCCTCAATAATATTGGCAAGACCCCCGAAGAGGCGATCGAAGAGGTCCGCCGAGTTTGTGCTTTTCGCGACTCACTGCCGTTCGAGCAGCGTCCGGACGTTGAGATTGGCATCTCGACAGCGTTTGGCTGCACATTTGAGGGCACAGTGTCGGAGGACTGGGTGATCGAGATGGCGGACCTGTTGGCAAAGGCAGGCGCAGACAGCATCGGTCTTTCGGATACGACCGGCTATGCCAACCCAGCCCAGATCAAACGCATGTTCCGCCGCCTGCACGGCGAAATTGGGGCGGAGAAAATGGCAGGTGCTCATCTGCACAACACACGTGGCCAAGGTCTCGCCAACGTCTTAGCCGCCCTCGAGGTTGACGTTACCACCTTCGATTCCTCCCTTGGCGGACTTGGCGGCTGCCCCTATGCGCCGGGAGCAACCGGCAACATTGTGACTGAGGATCTTGTCTTTATGCTGGAAGCGATGGGTCTGCGTACAGGTGTCGATGTAGATGCGTTGATCGCCGCACGCGAAGTGCTGCTACGCGGACTGCCAGATGCGACCATCTATGGCAACGTCCCGGCGGTCGGCTTGCCCAAGGGCTTTACCTATGCTGGCAACAAGAGCGCAACATGACTAGTGCGCCACGCCCCCTCGAGGGTGTCAGGGTCGTCGAATTCAGCCACATGGTAATGGGTCCAACTTGCGGCCTAATCCTAGCCGACCTCGGTGCTGATGTGGTCAAAGTTGAACCTGCTCCAGGGGGCGACAAGACCCGCCGCCTGCCTGGATCGGGCGCGGGCTATTTCGGAACCTACAACCGCAACAAGCGAAGCATCTCAGTGAATTTAAAGTCTGTTGAGGGTCTCAAGTTTGCCACTCACCTCGTGCGAGAATCTGACGTTCTTATTGAGAACTTTGGTGTAGGGGTGCTGGATCGTCTCGGTCTTGGTTATGATGCAATGCAAGAGATTAACCCTAGCTTAGTCTACTGCGCGCTGAAAGGCTTTCTCAGTGGCCCTTACGAGCAGCGCGCTGCTCTTGATGAAGTGGTGCAAATGATGGGTGGGCTCGCTTACATGACGGGACCTGAAGGGTGCCCGTTGCGTGCTGGTGCTTCGGTTAATGATGTGATGGGTGGACTATTTGGGGTAATTGCAATTCAGGCCGCGCTGTGGGAACGCCAGCGCACGGGCAAAGGCACCTTCGTCCGTGCGGGTTTGTTCGAGAACAACATGTTCCTCGTCGCTCAACACATGGTGCAATACCGCCAAACTGGAGTCCCCGCGGCACCTATGCCCGAGCGTGTATCTGCCTGGGCGGTCTACGACGTATTCGAGACAGCCGATGGTGAGAAAATTTTTGTTGGCGTGGTCAGCGACAAGCAGTGGTCTCAATTTTGCAAGGTATTCGGCCTGGACGATCTGTTTCAGGACGCAGAACTTCAGACCAATGCGCAGCGGGTGGCGCGCCGAGATGCGTTCATGCCGCGCCTGCGCGACTTGTTTGGAGGGCAAGGCCTGTCGCAAGCCGCCACGATCTGTGGCAGCGTCGGACTGCCCTTCGCGCCGATCCTACGGCCGGACCAGCTTTTCGACGACCCTCATGTAAACCACACCGGTGCAACGGTCGAAGTAACCCTAAGCAACGGCGTGCGAACGCAGGTTCCAACACTCCCATTTGAGTACGGTGGCACCCGGCCCAGCCTCTATCGTGACCTACCGCAAATCGGCGAGCACAACGATGCTGTCGCGCGCGAGTTGGGGTACTCGGATGAGGCGTTGGAGCGTCTGCGTCCCTCGTTTGGGAGCGCTGCAACCGTTAAAATGGAATGATAGCGCTACATGCAACTGTACTAGGCTTTGTCAGATTGAACTTGCTTGAAGCGGGCAGGGAGACTTTATAGCGTCTTTAGATGACAAAACACTCTCCATTTCGCTACTTTAAAACGAGCCCTGAAGTCATACGGCTTACACTCCTACTCTAGCTTCCTTGTCGCCGCTCACGATCAGTTAAAAAACAATGCAACCTTCCCGCCCCACACCTTACTGGGAGACATGGGGCGGGTACTTCTAGACACGTCTGCTGTGTTGATCATCACCTCTCTGGCACTCTCACCCCCTCCACGATCTCCCGCTTCTGCGCATCACTGATACCAGCCGAGTACAACCCATAAGTCAGCTTATTGGCCGACCTTGCCGAGTGATGCCCGACGAGCGTCGCAGTGAAGTGCTCTGGAACCCCTGTGCGCTCACACTGGGTGATGAACCACTTGCGGGTGGAGTGGAACACAGTGCCATGTAGCTCCCTGTGCATGGACCTGAGGTAGGCATAGCGCTTCACGACCTTGTCCACGCTGAGGTGCGGGAACAGCCTGCCTGAGGTGGGCAGAGCAGTATCCAGTAGCTGCTCAAGGATCCCATGCAGCGGCACCTCCCGCTCAGCTGCCTTGGACTTCAGCAGTCGAACAGCATTGGGCCTGATGCTAACAAAGCGCCCCAGGTTCCCCTTGGCTGTGATGTCCTCTGCCATGAGCCCACAAATCTCCCCTGAGCGCATGCCTGTGAGGAGCCCGAAGAGCAGTGGACTGTACAGCACCCTGTCCTTGGCTGCCAACAAGACGCTGACCTGGTCATCCGTCAGCACACCATGGGGATGCACATCTGGCCTGTCTCTGACCTTGAGGGCCTCCCAGGGGTTGGCTCCCAGCTCTCCCTCACCAACACACCAGTCAAGGAACTGGGACATCTGCTTGAGAATGCGGGCCTGGGTCTGGGGTGCCAGAGTGATGCCCTCCTGCTCTTGGGAGAGCGCTGCGAGCTCTGGCAAACTGGCCTCCTTCCCCTGCCTATACTTGCGCACGTTGGGAGAGAGCTGGGTGATGTACCCCAGCACCTCCTTTCCATGGCTCAGGGAGAGGTCACCAACAGCATGCTTACCCAGATGAGAGGTCAACAGCTCAAGCGCAAAGCGCACCGACTTGTAGCTACCAGGACGAAGGCGCTGTGACGCCTCCGCAAGGTAGACCTGTGCGAGGTCCGCTACCAGCCGCTCACCCAGAAGACGAGCACGCTGATATCGAGGGCGACCCACAGCCAGTCGAGGACCTTGGGGAGAAGTGGGAGTATCGGTGTGAGGGGTAGTAAGGGCATGGGCCTGCGCCTCCTTGATGATGGTTGTGAAGGTTTGATTCAGCTCAGCCACGCGCAGCTTGGCCTCACGGGCATCCCCTGTCTTGAGGGATTGCTTGAGCGCGGAGCCCAAGAGGGGTTGTAGGGCCTTGGGGTAGGTCCTGCGGTAGACCCAGGTGTTGTGGGTCTTGTAGGCGTACTTAATCTGGGGGGACATGACGTCTCCTTTCTGGGGCAATTGCCCTGGTTTGTGTGATGGGGTGGGTTTTTGTGAGCAGCGCCAAGGAGAGGCAGGGACTAAGCCCTTCCCTGACGCCTGCTCGGGCTAGGTTGGTCTCGATAAGACCCGCAGAACCAACGCGATGTCTGGTTCTCCGTATTCCCCGGCAAGGGGACCTGTGAGGGCCGTACCTGTGATGCAGTCCTCGAAGACCTCCTGCACCAAGAACTGGTGTGAGGGGATGTCATCGAACCCTGCAATCAGGACAATGCAGCCAGGCTGTAGATCCTCGAGTGTCACAGGCATCACCACGCCCTCCGTAGTAGGAGGTCAGGCAGCAGCAGTCCAAGAACCAAACCCAAGGGCAAGTTGATGGACACTGGACTGAGGATATCCGGCAGGCCAGTCAAGACGACCAAAGCCAGAGCCAGGATCGGGGGTAGCCCCAAGGATACCCCAAGTTTACATCGCAAAGCCCAATTCAGGCCAAGACGACAAACGCCACCCACAACAGTGAGCAGCACAAAGGTACTTATCATGATGGTAAACTCCTTTTCTTGTTACCATCATAGATGCGTGGATTTTCACGGTTTTTCGGTAGCGAGGCGGCACTACACCCCCACACACTCCTAGAAAGTTTTGCTGCCTCGGGCCCTAGCGCCTGTTTACCTCATGTTTTACTGACCTTGCCCGCGTGGTGAGACACCGAGGCGGCGAGGCGGCACGAACTATTCTTGATGTGAGGGGGACTGCATGGCGTTTCGTGCTCGTAGCTCCCGCTGATCCGCAAGGTTCTCTGCCTGACTGCCGATCTGGAGGTGCGCTGGGTTGATACACGCACGGTTATTGCAAAGGTGCCGTACAACCCGTCCTTTGATGGGGATATCTTTGGCTCGTCCCCAAGCAACAAGTTGGTAGGTGCGCAGCTTATGCCCTCGCCATTGGAACTGGGCAGGCGCCTTTTCGCTGCCTAGTTCTAGACACCCCGTCTTCGTTTCTTTCGCCTTGGCAAGACACGTCTGTATCTTTTGCTCTAGCGCTTCACAGTGGTGTTGATAGGTCTCTTGCCACCAACGAGTGCTGGCAGTGGCAAGATTTTCAGGTACCCAGTGCATGCTTAGATCTTGATGTAGTGAACGTCAGCTTCGTCCACTTCTGTACTGTCGATTGTTAGGTCATCTTTTGTGCGTGCCTGTAGGCGAAGATGACTGTCGCTATTGAGGAAGGGTCCGTATTTGCCTTCGCTATTGTCCCAACGTGATGCTGTTGAGGCAGAGTATTCCTCGATAGTCTGGCGACCACCCTTTTTAAGACGATCTTTATGTATTTTTTTCCAAGTAGTGTGCACGTAGAACTGCAGATCGAACCAAGTGTAGCCATTTGCTTCGGCAAGAGAGTTGTATGTATTGGCAAGCTCTGGGTGGCTCACTCGTCCGTTTTCCACCTCCAGAGTTTTTGGACACCAGACACGGTGTTGGGCTCCCGCAAATCGACACCGACGGGACTGCCATCCAAGCTTTGACAACATATTGCGCAGTGAGTTTGCATTGCGCAGTTTCAGGTAGGCCATCAAGTCTGCAAAGTCTTCACTTGGGATCAACGATACAAAATTTTCATCCAGCAGTGACTGAAGAACGTACTCGCCCTCATTGCCAGAGATGGCTTGCAGCTCCCGCATGATAGGTGTCGCATTGTCATTGAAGCACATGTTTTTGGCATCAAACTTCGGCGACAGTTCCCTCATCATCAAACGCTGGTAAAGATCCCTGACGAACTGGGGGTTATTTACCTGCTCGTTCACTGCTGCAGCCAGCGCATAGAAATCCTCGTTCTTTGCACCCTGCGAGTGTCCATCATGATCCATATTGATGATGTAGTACCGGCGTTCACCACCTTCGAGCCAAAGTGGTTTGTGGTTCGTCATGAACACAAAGCAGGAATGCTGCGGGATCGTCACCATAGGTTGGTGTTTGCGCTCCACAGAAACGGACGTATTTGTGATTAAATCCTTCAGTGCATTTCCGTCAGTTGAATGGCTGGAAATATGTACCTCTTCTGCGACCACTAATTTTCTATCCAAGCTATCTGCAGCAAATCTTTGTGTGAGCGGTTTGATCCCATTGCAAAGGGCTGTGTTCGCCGCACCAAACAACGCTGTCAGCACCTTTGCAATTGTCGACTTACCTGTACCTTTGGTATCCGAATAGAGCATGACTGCCCATGTCGGTTTGCTGCATTCATTTTGCAGGTTCCATGCAGTCCAATCCAGGAGCATGTCCCTCTGTGCTTGATCGGAAATAGCAAATTCGAGCATTGCATCAAATGCTGTAGTCGTTGCCGCTCCCGCTGCTGATGGCGGCAAGGCACGATAGTCAGGGCTGCGCCATGTGTTGATGTCCCACATACCATTGCGAAAGAGCCGTTTGCTTTCGTTGCCTGGCTTTGGATAAGCTTTCCCAGAATACACTCCGAACGTGAGCCTTGGATCTGGCCCCGTGCCAAACATGACGGCACTCGTTATTTTGCCAGCGTTTTGTGCCACATGCTCGTTATCTGGAAAATTGTCTGCCAGCATTTGTGGCAAAAGCTTTTCCATTTCGGCTTTACCTAGTCTGGAGTCCTTATTTCCGCTTGGAATGAACTTGTTTTCCATCTGGACAAACCAAGAGGCGACATCACGCAGTACCACGCCCAAATATTCGTCTTGATTTGGCTTTATGGATACGGGTTTTCCTTGCTTTGCACCCGCATGCCAACACACTCCAGACATACAATCCTGCTCTTCAAGCGAGAATACGTAAGATTGCCATTTATTCGGATCAGGTGCATCCAAACAATCGATGAGTTCGTACTCTGTTTCGATGAGGTCAAAGTCGTCATTATCAGTTTCATACATAAAAAATACCTTTGTTTATGGGATTGAATTTGCCGAAAACCGGCTAAAATACCCGACGCATTTGCGTAGGATACTTTACCTATAACGGCGGGTATTATTTTATTGACTTAAATCAATATGTTAAGCTAAATCGAAGATACGCCATATGGAACTGGTCCACTGACCCTGACGCTGCCGTATTTTTGGATCCAATTTTGTGATGCGTTTCATGAGTTTTTCAGAAAATTTACGCATGCAAAATGAGTGTTTGAGATTTTGGTTTAATTTTAAATATCCAGAAAATATCCTTCACCACACCCGCTCCATATGCTCCCGCATGACCTCAAGTGCATACCCTGAACCATAGTTGGCAGCCACTGTGTTGGTGCTGTGCCCAAGGATGGCCATGGAGATGGCCTCAGGACAGCCTGTGTTTCTGAGCTTGTCCTTCATGCGGTGGCGCAGGGAGTGCATGGTCAGCTTCCTGTCGGCGATGCTCCGGCGCAAGCGTTTCATTAACATGGCTGAGCAACTGTCGGCGCCTCGATCTTTTGCATAGTTTGGAAACAGGGGTGCCTCCGGGTCTTTATCTCGAGCCAGCTTTGCCAGTGCTGCTGCAGCTTCTGCTGAGAGTGGCACAGAGCGCTGCGAGTTGGTGGTCTTCAGGCCTCTCCAAGGGGTGGGGCTTATGTGCAGGCACTTGGCCACGAGGTCACAGTCTTTGATCCTTAGGCCAGATATCTCTGACACCCTCGCTCCAGTATCCCTCAGCGTGACATACAGAGCCCAGGCTATGGCATCACCCGAGAAGGCTGGTTCAAGGAGGGTGAGCTGACTGTCTGTCAGGGGAAGTCTGTCGTGCTTGCTGGCCCCCGCCCCTTTGATCTTCAGGTTCGTGAACACATTCGGGATGGTCAGGGAGTGTTCCACAATCACATGGTTGATGGCTGTCCGCACAACACCAAGCATTCTTACTGCGCTGTTGGCTGAGACCCTGCTCAGTAGGTGGTCCCGCAGGTCATTGGCATCCTGTCTCGTGATGTCTGTCAGGGGCGTGTACTTCAGCTTCTGCTTGCCGAAGACGCTCTTCATGTCTGTGCGCAGTCGTTCTACCCGCTGTCCAATCTCCCTGGCAGCCTTAGGGGTGTCTGACTTGTAGGCCTCATACTGGTCCAGGGTCATGGCGAGGGTCAGGACGTCAGGCTTCAGCTTACCGGTGTAGACTTGCTGGACCACTTCTGTTGGCATCTTTTGCTTGTGCAGGTCTTTGCCCAGCTCATTCAAAGCATCCTCAATAGGAGAGTACTCCGGGACTGTCTCGGCCAGTACCATTTCAGCAACCTCATCGCCCAGTGCTCCGCGGATTATCTCCAAGCTGCGTTCTCTGGCTGACTTGTTGGCCTCATCGTTCAGCAAAGCTTCGATTCTGGCATGCACCAGGGGCAGGGCCTGCATGGCCTCTCGGTAGCTGTCCCCGAGCTGGCGATACAGGGTCGCCTTTCCAATGAGGGGCCTAAGCCGCTCTGGAACATTCCTCTTGTAGCGAAAGCTGCCGTTGGCTCTGCGAAAAACATAGCGGGGGAGTTGTAGGGGCACATCATCACTCATGGTTGTGGATTGTGCGCCTAACGTGCCCTAGTTCAAGTCAAAAGAGCCTCTCAGGACTGACTATTTTGCTGCCAAACCTGACAAAGCGGTCCCGAAAGTGGTCCCGAAAATGGTCCTGTGAGAATATATATCACTGTATTTTATTGGTTTGTTGGTAATTTGAGGGAGATTTTGGTGCCCAGAAGAGGACTCGAACCTCCACGTCCATACGGACACTAGCACCTGAAGCTAGCGCGTCTACCATTCCGCCATCTGGGCTGATGTCGTAGAGGGGCGTTTAAGCTTCTGGGCGGGGCGGGTCAAGAGGGTAAATGCCTTTGGGCGGCCCCCTTAGGCGCCAGGTTTCGCGCGCCGCATATCGGGGTGCGGCGGCTGTCGAATGGGGAATGGACTTGTCATGAGGCGGTGCACGGAGTACCTCCCTTCCACAGAGAAATACTTGGGATGTCATCATGTCTAAGCTTGTAACTATATTCGGTGGGTCAGGTTTCGTTGGGCGCTATGTCGCGCGGCGCATGGCAAAGGCTGGTTGGCGGGTTCGGGTGGCTGTTCGGCGGCCCAATGAGGCGATATTTGTCAAGCCTTATGGGGTTGTAGGTCAGGTTGAGCCGGTCTTTTGCAACATTCGCGATGACGCATCGGTAAAGTGGGCTTTGCGCGGCGCCGATGCTGTAATCAATTGCGTTGGCATATTACAAGAATCAGGGCGCAATCGTTTCGACGCCGTGCAAACTCATGGCGCCGGCCGCATTGCGCGATTGGCAGCTGAAGGTGGTATCGCGCAAATGGTGCATATCTCGGCCATGGGTGCGGATCTGACGAGCGACAGCGCCTATTCCCGCTCAAAGGCGGCGGGTGAGGCGGAGGTCTTGGCGCATATGCCGGGCGCAATGATTGTGCGACCGTCCATCGTCTTTGGGGCAGAGGATCAATTTTTCAACAGATTTGCGAGTATGGCGCGCTTTGGTCCTATTTTGCCGATCGTCGGGGCTGAGACGCAATTTCAGCCGGTGTTCGTAGATGACGTCGCACGGGCCGTAGTGCTGGGTGCGACAGGTGTCGCGGCGGGCGGCATTTATGAGTTGGCTGGACCCGAGCGGGACAGTTTCCGCGGTCTGATGCAGCGCATGTTGGATGTCATCCAGCGTCGGCGGTTGATCATCGGCTTGCCGATGTTTGTTGCGCGTCTCATGGCCACGGGCTTTACGCTTGCCAATAAACTGAGTTTTGGCTTGGCGCCGATGCCGATCACCCGTGACCAGATCCACAGTCTGAGCGTGGACAATGTGCCGAGCGGCGACTGTATGGGCTTGGCGGATCTACAGATTGAGCCAACGGCATTGGAAAGCGTATTGCCAGATTATCTATGGCCCTTCCGTGTGTCAGGCCAATATGCCGATATCAAAGCCTCTGCAAAAAATCTAAAAGCCTAGGGCGTCACGACCCGAGGCCGCCGCTGTAGCCTATGGTGAGCAGCGTGAGGCCGAGTCCTATGCGGTAAACCACATAGGGCGTATAGGTCAGGCTGTTTAGCAAGCGCATCATCAGACTGAGAGCCAAGAGCGCTGCTGCGAAGCTGAGGGCAACGACGATAGATGTATCGCGCAGGGGCACGGTGCCGCCGATCAAATCTAAAGAGGTGAGCGCGCCAGAGGCGATAATGGTCGGGATCGACATCAGCATGGCGATGCGGGCGGCCTCTTTGCGCGTGAAGCCCGCATTGAGGGCGCCGGTGATGGTGATGCCGGAACGCGAGGTGCCTGGGATCAGCGCCAGAGCTTGCCACAGCCCAAGGATCCACGCGTCTCGCAACGTCAGGTCTTGGATTTGGCGCGTGGTTTGGGCGCGTTGATCCATCCAATAGAGTAAAATGCCGAATACCAGCATGCTCCAGCCGATCACGGTGATGGAGCGCAGGGCGTCTGACAGGCCAGTGAGTTTCAAAATCAAGCCCAGCACCATGACAGGCAGCGTGGCCAAGCTCATGGCGATGAGCAGCCGCGCGGAGGGGGTATCAAACTGGCCGCGCAGGACCTGCGGAACACCTTGCACTATGTGGCGCACATCTGACCAGAAGTAGACGATGACCGCCAATAAAGTTCCGACATGGGCGGCAACATCAATCACGGGGCCTTGATCGGTGAGGCCGGTCAGCCCGGGCAAGAGGATCAAATGCCCCGATGAGGAGACCGGCAGAAATTCTGTTATGCCCTGAATAAGCGCAATTATTACCAGATGATAAAGCGGCATGTGTTGGGATCCTCTGCAATCCAGGGGACCATATACCCATGGCGTATAAGCGCCAGTAAAAATATAGGTCCGAATCGGGATTAAAAAGAGCTTGAAAATTTCATGAAAGTGTCGCCATATCGAATTCCCTATTATATAGGTCATCTGTGCTGACATTAATTTGTCAGAAGTACGTAAAAATATAGCGATGTTGCGAATCGAGGATGTTATGGCTGAAAATCCGATGCTGAAGTTTGTGAAAATTCCACGGCTCATGCCTCAAAAGCGTGAAGCGTCAGATCGCGCGCATGATTTTGGCGAGATCTATGCAGAATTTTCGGAGGATAAGGCCGCAGAGCAAGCCAGCCGCTGTAGCCAATGCGGCGTGCCTTATTGCCAAACCCACTGCCCGCTGCACAATAATATCCCCGATTGGCTGCGCCTGACGGCAGAGGGGCGGCTTCGAGAGGCCTATGACATCAGCCAGGCCACGAATACATTCCCTGAGATTTGCGGCCGTATTTGTCCGCAGGATCGCTTGTGCGAAGGCAATTGCGTCATCGAACAGTCGGGCCATGAAACGGTGACCATTGGGTCAGTTGAGAAATATATCACCGATACCGCCTGGGCTGAGGGATGGGTGCAACCCATTAAGCCCGCCGCGACCCGCGGGGAATCCGTCGGCATCATCGGCGCGGGCCCAGGGGGATTGGCTGCGGCCGATATGCTGCGCCGGGCCGGTGTGCAGGTCACGGTCTATGATCGTTATGATCGCGCGGGAGGGCTTTTGACCTATGGAATTCCCGGATTTAAGCTTGAAAAAGATGTGGTGATGCAGCGTGTGACCCAGCTTGAAGAGGGCGGCATAGAAATTGTCACCAACTGCAATGTGGGCGTGGACATAAGCTTTGATGAGATCCGCAGTAAACATGATGCGGTGATTATCGCCACGGGCGTTTATAAATCCCGCGATCTGGCGGGGCCGGGATCAGGAGCGGATGGCATTGTAAAAGCCATTGACTATTTGACCGCCAGCAATCGCCATGGTTTTGGCGACACTGTGCCTGAATTCGAAGATGGCAGCTTGAATGCGGCCAGCAAGCGGGTTGTGGTCATTGGCGGCGGCGACACGGCAATGGATTGCGTGCGCACAGCGATCCGGCAAGGCGCCACCTCCGTCAAATGCCTTTACCGCCGCGACAAAGCAAATATGCCTGGATCTCTGCGTGAGACCCAAAACGCTGAGGAAGAGGGTGTTGAATTCGTCTGGCTGACCGCGCCCAATGGGTTTGTTGGCAATCCTGTCACCGGGGTTAACGTCCAGAAAATGCGTTTGGGTCTGCCCGATGCGACCGGACGCCAAAGCCCAGAGTTGATTGACGGGGCAGATTATGTGGAACCTGCGGATTTGGTGATCAAGGCTTTGGGGTTTGAACCCGAAGATTTGCCGCAGCTTTGGGGCGCTGAAGGTCTCGAGGTGACGCGCTGGGGCACGATCCGGGCGGATTTTGAAACCGGCCAAACCCGGCTGCCGGGCGTTTATGCCGTCGGTGATATTGTCCGCGGTGCCTCGCTCGTGGTTTGGGCCATTCGCGACGGTCGCGACTGCGCCGCTGCAATTTTAGCACAGTTTGACGAGGCCCGATCCATCGCCGCTGAATAAGCGCCTGCGTGGATCTGGACCTTTGCGACATAACAATGTCCCGCGTGGGCATTTTAGGAGATGAGCATGACAAAATTTGATGCGAACTGGGTGAAAGCGGAAGAAGCCAAGCGCAAGTATATGGCTGAAAATGGCCTTTACTCTGAGGCTGAAGAGCACGCCAGCTGTGGTGTGGGGCTTGTGGTGTCCATCGATGGGTCGCCAAGCCGCAAGGTGGTTCAGGCCGGTATTGATGCGCTCAAAGCGGTTTGGCACCGCGGCGCGGTCGATGCAGATGGCAAAACAGGTGACGGGGCTGGCATCCATGTGCAAATTCCTGTGCCATTCTTCTATGATCAAATCGAACGCACCGGCCATACGCCGCGAATGGATGAGCTGATGGCCGTGGGGCAGGTGTTCCTGCCGCGCACGGATTTCGGAGCCCAAGAAACTTGCCGGACGATTGTGGAAACCGAAGTTCTGCGCATGGGCTATTATATCTACGGCTGGCGCCATGTGCCGGTCAATGTCTCCTGTTTGGGGGAAAAGGCCAATGCCACACGACCTGAAATTGAGCAACTCTTGGTGTCCAATTCCAAAGGCGTAGACGAGGAGACATTTGAGCGCGAGCTTTACGTCATTCGCCGCCGGATCGAAAAAGCCGCGCAATCTGCCGGAATTCACGGCCTTTACTTGGCCAGCCTGTCCTGTCGGTCGATTATCTATAAAGGCATGTTCCTGGCAGAGGATATGTCGGAATTCTATCCAGATTTGAAAGATGAACGCTTCGAGTCTGCCTTTGCTTTGTATCACCAACGCTATTCGACCAATACCTTCCCTCAATGGTGGCTGGCGCAGCCCTTCCGTATGTTGGCCCACAATGGCGAAATAAATACGCTGAAAGGCAATACCAATTGGATGAAGAGTCATGAAATTCGCATGTCTTCGGATGCTTTTGGAGATATGGCCGAAGACATCAAACCAGTGATCCCAGGCGGATCGTCAGATTCGGCAGCCTTGGATGCGGTGTTTGAAATGTTGGTGCGTGCCGGGCGCAATGCGCCGATGGCCAAGACCATGCTGGTGCCGGAAAGCTGGTCAAAGCAGGCAGTGGATTTGCCGAAATCTTGGCGGGATATGTATTCTTACTGCAACTCCGTGATGGAGCCATGGGATGGTCCGGCAGCCTTGGCCATGACCGATGGGCGCTGGGTCTGTGCGGGCTTGGACCGCAATGGTCTAAGGCCCATGCGCTATGTGGTGACAGGTGACGGCTTGCTCATCGCTGGATCGGAAGCCGGCATGGTCACGGTCGATGAGGCCAATGTAAAAGAAAAAGGCGCGCTGGGCCCCGGGCAACTTTTGGCGGTCGATATCGCCGAGGGACGCTTGTATCACGACACTGAAATGAAAGATATGCTGGCCGCAAGCCAAGACTTCAGCGCCTGGGTTGGTAAGATCAATGAGCTTGACGACGATCTGGCTAAAGCGGTTGAAAAACCGATGTTTAAAGGCGCAGATTTGCGCCAACGTCAGATTGCAGCGGGCTACACGATTGAGGAGCTCGAGCAAATCTTGGCGCCGATGGCCGAGGATGGCAAAGAGACCTTGGCCTCGATGGGCGATGACACGCCCTCTGCGGTCTTGAGCGAAAAATATCGCCCCTTGTCACATTTCTTTAGGCAAAACTTTAGCCAGGTGACCAATCCCCCGATTGACAGCCTGCGCGAATTTCGGGTCATGAGTTTGAAGACCCGTTTTGGCAATCTGAAAAATGTGCTGGATGAGAGCAGTGCCCAGACCGAAATTTTGGTTCTGGATTCGCCCTTTGTCGGCAATGTGCAATTTGAGCGCTTGTTGGAGAATTTCAACGCGCCGATGGTGGAGATCGATTGTACCTTCCCAACCGGTGGTGCACCTGGGGACTTGCAAAAGGCGCTCAATCGCATTCGCTCGGAAGCCGAAGATGCGGTGCGCTCGGGCGCAGGGCATTTGGTTTTGACGGATCAACATGCCTCCGAGACCTCCGTCGCCATGCCGATGATTTTGGCCACCAGCGCGGTGCATTCTTGGCTGACCCGTAAGGGGTTGCGCACATTCACCTCGCTCAATGTACGGTCTGCGGAGTGTATTGATCCGCATTATTTTGCTGTGTTGATCGGCTGCGGCGCAACGGTCGTGAATGCCTATTTGGCCGAAGACAGCCTGGCCGATCGCATTGATCGCGGCCTGCTCGATTGCTCATTGACGGAAGCTGTGGCGCGGTATCGCTCCGCGATTGATCAGGGGCTGTTGAAAATCATGGCGAAGATGGGGATTTCGGTCATCTCGTCCTATCGCGGCGGCTTGAACTTTGAGGCTGTTGGCCTGTCACGCGCCATGTGCGCTGAGTATTTCCCCGGCATGACATCGCGGATTTCTGGTATTGGTGTGGTCGGCATTCAGCGCAAGGCTGAATCCATTCACGCCTCGGCTTATACTGCGGCCTCGGATGTTCTGCCGATTGGCGGTTTTTATAAAGCGCGCCGCTCTGGTGAAAAACACGCTTGGGAAGCGCAAACCATGCATTTGCTGCAATCGGCCTGTGACCGCGGCAGTTTTGAGATGTGGAAAAACTATTCGGCGAAATTGCAAGCCAACCCGCCGATCCACCTGCGCGATCTACTGGCGATTAAACCTTTGGGCGCGGCAATTTCTGTGGATGAGGTGGAAAGCATCACCTCAATCCGTAAGCGCTTTGTCACCCCCGGCATGTCCCTTGGCGCTCTGAGCCCGGAGGCGCATAAGACGCTCAACGTGGCGATGAACCGGATTGGAGCCAAGTCTGACAGTGGTGAGGGCGGAGAAGATCCGGCGCATTTCGTGCCCGAACCTAATGGAGACAATCCCTCTGCGAAGATCAAACAGGTGGCCTCAGGCCGCTTTGGCGTCACGGCGGAATATCTCAATCACTGTGAGGAATTGGAAATCAAAGTGGCGCAGGGGGCCAAGCCCGGCGAGGGCGGACAACTGCCCGGTATGAAGGTTACGGACCTCATTGCCCGCCTGCGTCATTCGACCAAAGGTGTGACCTTGATCAGCCCACCGCCACATCATGATATCTATTCCATCGAAGATTTGGCGCAGTTGATTTACGATCTCAAGCAGATCAACCCGCGCTGTAAGGTGACGGTGAAATTGGTGGCGGCCTCTGGGGTGGGCACGATTGCCGCCGGCGTGGCGAAGGCTGAGGCCGATGTGATTTTGATCTCCGGCCATAATGGCGGCACGGGCGCTTCGCCTGCGACGTCGATCAAATTTGCCGGCCTGCCTTGGGAAATGGGTCTGACCGAGGCGCATCAGGTTCTGGCCATGAACAATCTGCGTGAACGGGTGACATTGCGCACCGATGGCGGATTGCGCACGGGCCGCGACATCGTGATGGCGGCCATGATGGGTGCGGAAGAATATGGCATCGGTACCGCCGCTCTGATCGCGATGGGCTGCATCATGGTGCGGCAGTGCCAATCTAACACCTGCCCTGTGGGTGTTTGCACGCAAGATGAGGCGCTGCGAGACAAGTTCACCGGGTCGGCAGATAAGGTCGTCAATCTGATCACCTTCTATGCGCAAGAAGTCCGTGAGATTTTGGCCAGTATTGGCGCGCGCTCCATGGATGAGGTGATTGGCCGTGCAGATTTGCTCAGCCAGGTGTCGCGCGGGTCTGCGCATTTGGATGATTTGGATCTCAACCCGCTTTTGATTACGGTCGATGGTGCCGATGAGATAACCTATGATCGCAATAAGCCGCGCAACGCGGTGCCTGATACATTGGATGCGCAGATCGTCACAGACGCCGCGCGCTTCTTACAAGATGGTGAGAAGATGCAGCTGCAATATGCGGTGCAAAACACATCGCGCTCCATTGGCACAAGGGTGTCGAGTCATATTGTGACCAAATTTGGCATGCGCAATAGCCTGCAATCGGATCACTTGACCATTAAGCTGCAAGGTTCGGCCGGTCAGGCGCTTGGCGCGTTTGCAGCACCCGGGTTGAAGCTGGAAGTGGCCGGTGAGGCCAATGACTATGTCGGCAAAGGTCTTTCGGGCGGCGTGATCGTTGTGCGCCCAGCGCAGATCAGCCCTTTGGTGGCCTCGGAGAACACAATTATCGGCAATACCGTGCTGTACGGCGCGACCGATGGGTTCCTCTTCGCTTCTGGCCGCGCCGGTGAGCGTTTTGCGGTGCGCAACTCAGGCGCAAAAACCGTGATCGAAGGCTGCGGTTCGAATGGTTGTGAATATATGACGGGCGGTGTTGCCGTGGTTCTGGGCTCCATTGGGGCCAACTTCGGCGCCGGGATGACGGGCGGCATGGCCTATCTTTATGATCCGGCTGGAAAAACGGCCCCGATGATGAATATGGAGACTCTGGTGACCTGCCCTGTGTCGGTTGCCCATTGGCAGGAGGAGCTGAAGGCTCTGATCTCCCGCCATGTCGCGGAGACCAATTCAGTCAAAGCTGCGGATATTTTGCAGCATTGGGAAGAAGAAATGCACAATTTTGTGCAAGTCTGCCCCAAAGAAATGCTGGTGCATTTGCCAGCGCCTTTGCAAGATGGTCAATCTCAATCCATGCCGGCAGAATAGCTCGGCATGGGATTGGTGATTTCGCAGGACCAGTTGCAAAGGAGGGCTCAGGCCTGGCCTCCGATAAGTTGACGAAGCGCCTCTGATATGGTGTGGCATACCTATGATTGAGCCAATTGAGGATCATCTTGATAGCCCTGATGGCCCCCGCCGGCGATGGCCTGGGCGATTGGGGCCTTTGCTGCGCGGCGCGCGGCGGGTTCTGCTTTGGAGCCTGCTTGCGGCGGCGTTGGCCTTTTTGGCTTGGGGATTGATCTACCGATGGGTCAATCCGCCGATCACGTTTTACATGATGCAAGAGCGCGCCCGGCTTGGTGAAATCCAATATCAATGGGTCGATATTGAAGAGGTTGCCCCGATGGTGCGCCGTGCGGTGGTGGCGGCGGAAGATGCTAATTTCTGCACCCATTGGGGAATTGACAGTGCGGCAGTGCGTCAAGCGTTGCGCGAAGGGGCTATGCGCGGCGGTTCAACCATCAGCCAGCAAACGGTCAAAAATGCCTTTCTCTGGCCTGGGCGCAATTGGCTGCGTAAAGCTGTTGAAGCACTGTTGACCCCCTATATTGAAATGGTGTGGAGCAAACGGCGCCTGTTGGAAATTTATCTTAACATCGCCGAATTTGACACCGGGGTGTTTGGGATTGAGGCGGCAGCCTGGCATCACTTTGGGGTTGCGGCCAAAGATTTGAGCCGCGTTCAGGCCGGTCGCCTTGCGGTTGTCTTGCCCGATCCCAAAGGCCGCAGTGCAATTCGTCCGAGCAAAGAGACAAAGAAACGCGCGGCATCGGTGATAGCTGGAGCCGACTTGATCCGAAAGGATGGTCGCGCGGGGTGTTTTGAGGATTGATTGCACCGACAAAGGGCGGTTATGACAAGATGACCCGAGTAAAGTGAAACCCAATGAATATCCTGTATCACGTCCCCCTGTCTCCTTTTTGCCGTAAAGTGCGTCTGAGCCTGGCAGAAAAGAAAATCGAAGTGCAACTGGTGGAAGAGCGCTATTGGGTAGGGGATGCGGATTTTTTGCGCCGCAATCCCGCAGGAAAAGTCCCGGTGCTCAAGATGGGTGGGGAGATCTATACGGAATCCTCCGCCATCTGTGAATATCTCGAAGAGCGCTTCCCCGAGCCACGGTTATTGCCCCAAGATGCACAGGCCCGCTATGAGGTGCGCCGTTTGGTCTCTTGGTTTGATGATAAGTTCCACCATGAGGTGACGGCAAATCTTCTGTATGAGCGGGTTAATCGAAAAATCCATGGGTCGGGATATCCGGTTGCTGCCAATGTGAAGGCTGGAGCAAAGGCCATTAAATTTCATCTCGATTACATGAACTGGCTCTTGGACAATCGCCGCTGGCTTGCGGGGGATGAGATGAGCCTTGCAGATTTCGCCGCCGCCGCGCAGCTGTCGGCGCTGGACTACATTTGTGATGTGGATTGGAACCGATCCGCGGCGGTGAAAGATTGGTATGCCACGATGAAGTCGCGCCCGGCGTTCCGGTCGATACTCGCCGATAATGTGCCGGGCTTCCCCCCTCCGCACCATTATGCCAATCTTGACTTCTGATCTGAAATCCAGGCTTCTGGCGCAGGCCTTGGCCGAGGGCTTTAGCAATGCCAAGATCACCACGCCCGATGCCGTGCCGCAGGTACCGGCGCAGTTGGAGGCGTTTTTGCAGGCCGGCTATCACGGACAAATGACATGGATGGAGGCGCGCAAAGACTGGCGCGCCGCGCCGCAGGTTTTGTGGCCTGAGGCGCGATCTGTGGTGATGCTGGCCGAAAGCTATGGCCCACAAAGCGATCCTCTGGCCAATCTCGACAGGCCTGATATTGGCAATATCAGCGTCTATGCCCAGGGCAAAGACTATCACGACATTGTCAAAAAACGGCTGAAACGCTTGGCCCGCTGGTTGATTGCCGAAGGGGGCGGTGAGGTGAAAGTCTTTGTCGATACGGCCCCGGTTGCGGAAAAGCCCTTGGGGCAGGCCGCTGGTTTGGGCTGGCAAGGCAAGCATACCAATCTGGTGAGCCGCACCACTGGAAATTGGATGTTTCTGGGCGCGATATTTACCACGCTGGAGCTGGAGCCGGATGCGCCGGAGGTGGATCACTGCGGGTCATGCCGGAAATGTTTGGACATTTGCCCGACCGAGGCTTTTGTTGCGCCGTACAAAATGGATGCGCGGCGCTGCATTTCCTATCTGACCATTGAGCACAAGGGCCCGATTGATCTGGCGCTGCGGCCGGGCCTCGGCAACCATATATATGGCTGTGATGATTGCTTGGCCGTTTGCCCGTGGAATAAATTCGCTGTTGTGGCCTCTGATATGCGCTACGCCGCTCAGGGGGATTTGGCGGCGCCGCCGCTGCGTGATCTCGTGGTCTTGGATGATGCCGGGTTTCGCGCGAAATTCGCAGGCTCTCCCATCAAACGCATTGGCCGCGATCGTTTTATCCGCAACGTGCTCTATGCCATTGGAAATTCGGGCAACCCATCCTATAAGCCGTTGGTGCAGCCTTTGATGGCGGATGCCGATCCGGCAGTGGCAGAGGCTGCTGGCTGGGCCTTGGCGCGCATTACGCCCTAATCTGCTGGAACGGCAAAGGTGAGATTGGCCCAAAGGCTGTGCCAGACTGGGTCATCTGTATTGGTGGGCTCCACAGGGCGCAGCGCAACATTGTCGATCATATAGTCGTGACCGGTGCGCACCGGGAACCGCGCAATTCCATCGGCGTCCGTGCGATACAGTTGGATCCCGGCCGGCTCTTTCGTGCCCGCAGGGCGTGAGAAGACTTCGACCTGAACATCAGCGCGGGGCGCGGCATTCAACAACACTTGAACCGCCATGCCCTCTGAGAGATCGTCGGTATAGGGGTTGGAGAGCGCGACGATCTCAATCTCCAGCCCGACTGGCCGATCTTGCCCCACCCCGCTGCCCACAGCAATGAGGGATTTTGCAAAGCGGCGATAACTCTCGACGAAACCAACCTCTGGCAGGCCACGCGCCAGATGCGCCTCAGGCAGTCCTTCAAAATCTTTGTGTTTGATGAAGTTCACGAACTTGTCAAATTCCCGATAGGTGAGGGTGCTGTCGGTGGTCTCATGCACCAAAACAGCCAACCCGTCTTCGAGCCCGGGATATTGCATGGCGGGCCGGTCACCTTCCCGCGGGCTCATCTCAAGGATTGCGCCGCCCTGATGCAGCTCATGGCGGGTTGTATAGCGGCTGAGGTAGGAATGGCTGCCCCCTTTGAACTCCTGCCCAACCCGGAAATGCGCAGCTATTGGGCTTTGGACGTCAACCTCAAAATCCACTGGCGAAATCCAAAATTCATGTGCATAGATAGGCCCAGCAAAAACAAGAGCGAAAAGTAAGTTTAAGGAGCGCTGAAACATGTTGAGACCTTTCGCGAGACTTCAGTTGCTGATGGTGTGGTGTTTCCTATTGATGTCAAGTGCACTTCTGGGGTTTCTCAGTTTGCCCGGACAGGCCCGCGCCCATGAGTTGCGGCCGGCAGTGGCGGAAGTTTCTGTTAACGAGGACAGAATTGAAATCTCCCTGCGCCTTGCCGTAGAAACTCTTTTGGCAGGCATAGATCAGTCTCAAGTCGCAGATACCGATGAGGCGCCCGAAGCAGAGGTCTATGACCGGTTGCGCGGCCTGCCGGATCGCGTATTGGCGCAAATGGTTGAAAAGCGATTTTCCGATATTTCCGCAGGGATTTTGCTTGAGGGGGCTGGACCCTTGCGCTTGGCATCGGTGGATGTGATCGCAGAGCCAGATCTCGAACTGCCCCGCGATACGGTGGTTTCCATGTCTGCGGAGCTGCCGCCCGGGACGGCTCCGGTCTCTTTGGGATGGGCCGCGCGCAATGGCGGGCTGGTGGTGCGCCATGGGGAGGGTCCAAACGCCTATGCGGCCTTTTTGCAGGGCGGCGAAGTCAGCGCACCGCTGCCTCGGTCTGGTGTTGTTGAGGAAAGCACGGGCGCTGTGTTCTTGCGGTTTGTTGTCGAAGGCTTCGAGCACATTATTCCAAAGGGTTTGGATCACATTCTCTTTGTCCTAGGTTTGTTCCTCTTCTCTCTCGCTTGGCGCCCGCTCTTGGCGCAGGTCACGGCCTTTACACTGGCCCATACGGTCACGCTTGGGCTTGCAACTTTGAGCATTATCACCATTCCACCGGCGCAGATGTGGCTGGTAGAGGCTTTGATTGCCATCTCCATTGCCTATGTGGCGATTGAGAATATTCTGCGCCCGAAACTGGGGTGGTGGCGGATCCTTGTGGTCTTCGGGTTTGGCCTTTTACATGGGCTGGGGTTTGCCTCCGTATTGGGAGATCTTGGCCTGGCGCAGGGGCAATTTATTCTTTCTCTTATTGCCTTCAACATCGGTGTCGAACTTGGCCAATTGGCGGTGATTGCAGCCGCCTTTGTTCTCTTTGCTCTGCCCTTGGGGCGCAGCGCTATCTATCGCCGTGTGGTGGTGATCCCTGGATCTGTGGCCATTGCTTTCGTGGGCCTGTGGTGGGCATTTGAGCGCAGTTTTATGTAAAGCCCAAGCGCTACTCTGGCTGCGGCCTGCACTGTTGATCATAAAAAAGCCTCAACCCAAAGGGTTGAGGCCGATGTTTCTGCCGTGCCGTCGCGTGCTTATGCGCGGACGAGTTTTTCGTAGCTTTCGGCGATGTCGCGCGCCAGAGCGCCCACTTCAAATGTGTAATCGCCGATTTGACCCACAGGTGTGACTTCCGCCGCGGTGCCGGTCAACCAACATTGTTCGAAGCCTTCCAGCTCCTCGGGCATGATGTGCCGTTCGATCACAGTGACGCCGCGCTCTTGCAACATGCCCACCACGGTCTGGCGCGTGATGCCATTGAGGAAGCAATCGGGTTTCGGCGTGTGCACTTCACCGTCTTTGACAAAGAACAGGTTGGCGCCAGTGGCCTCAGCCACATAGCCGCGATAATCAAGCATCATCGCATCTGAACAGCCTTTGGCTTCGGCTGCATGTTTGGACATGGTGCAGATCATATAAAGCCCGGCGGCCTTGGCAAAGCATGGGATTGTTTCTGGGCTTGGGCGTTTCCATTTGGCGATATCGAGCTTTGCGCCTTTGAATTTGGCGTCCCCATAGTAGGCGCCCCATTCCCAAGCCGCCACGGCCATGCGCACTGGGTTGCGCGCGGAGGCGACCCCCATATCGTCACCTGAACCGCGCCAGCAAACCGCCCGCACATAGGCATCCTGCAGACCAGAGGCGGTCAAGACCTCCTCTTTCGCGGCCTCAATTTCGTCCACGGAATATGGAATTGGAATGTCCATATATTCGCCAGATTTCAAAAGCCGCTCGGAATGTTCACGAGACTTGAAAATCTTTCCGTTATAGGCGCGTTCACCTTCAAACACAGAGCTGCCGTAATGCAAGCCATGGGTCAGAATGTGAACCTTAGCGTCGCGCCAGTTCACCAATTCGCCATCCATCCAGATGACACCGTCACGGTCGTCATATGCGCCAGCCATGTGTAGTTCTCCCTTTGGTCGGCCAAGTTTCCAATTGTGTCGCAAATTACGTCCGTTTCGGACATAATATTGCGCAAAATGTGATAATCGCTAACAATTGATTCTTGGAATGTCAACAACACTGACATATTGTTGAAATCGATTTAAACAGAAAGGCATATCATGGCGCAGGGGCAAAATAGATCAGAACATACCCATGGTTTGCTGTTTTTAACCGATGAGCAGCTGCGCAAAGGCATTGAGGCTATGTTTTTTGCCTATCGTGGGTTTACGGCGGATCCAGACCGCATATTGGCTGAAAAATCCTATGGCCGAGCGCATCACCGGGCGCTGCATTTCATTCAGCGCAGCCCTGGCACCACCGTCAATAACTTACTGTCCACGCTCGGCGTGACCAAACAAAGCCTCAACCGCGTGCTACGGACCTTGATTTGCGATGGTTTGGTGCTCAACGAAGTCGGCACCAAAGACAAGCGCCAGCGGCATTTGTCTTTGACCGATGCAGGCAGAGAATTGGAGCAAGCGCTGTCGAACGCTCAACGTGATCGTATGCGCGCGGCCTATCGCCAAGCGGGGGCGGAAGCTGTCTATGGCTTTTGCACCGTGCTTGAGGCTATGATGGATCCAGAATTGAAAAAACATTATGATCAGCTTACCGGCGGAGATATAGTATGACTCCAGATGCCCATTTGCTTATCGTCGACGATGATGAGCGTATTCGGACTTTGTTGCAAAAATTTCTTATTAGGAATGGTTTTTTAGTATCCGCCGCCCGTGATGCCGCTCATGCACGGCGCATATTAGCGGGTCTCGATTTCGATTTGATCGTTTTGGATGTGATGATGCCCGGCGAAGATGGCATTTCTTTGACCAAAGAGGTGCGGCGGAACAGCGACACGCCCATTTTGCTGTTGACCGCCAAGGGTGAGACCGAAGATCGGATCTTGGGGCTTGAGGCTGGGGCGGATGACTATCTGGCCAAACCCTTCGAGCCCAAGGAGCTGTTGCTGCGTCTCAATGCGATTTTGCGCAGAGTTCCCGTGCAAGAAGAGGTCGCCCCCTTGCCGAAGGTCATGCATCTGGGTCAGGTGCATTATGATGTCGACCGAGGCGAGATGTGGCAAGGTGAGGCGCGGGTACGCTTGACCGCAACCGAGAGCCAGTTGATGCGAATTTTTTCCAGCGCGCCGGGCGTGCCGTTCAGCCGCAGTAAACTCGTGGAACAGCTTGGGCGTGATGGCGGCCAAGCGCAGGAGCGCGCTGTGGATGTGCAAATCACAAGGTTGCGGCGGAAAATCGAAACGGATCCGAAGCAGCCGCGCTATTTACAGACAGTGCGCGGTGCGGGATATATGTTGGTTCTGGAACAGAGGTATGCGTTGTGAGCACAAAAATAATCACCCATGATGACTGCTTGGACCATGTGAACCCGCAGGGTCATCCCGAACAAGTGGCGCGTCTGGAGTATGTTTTGAAGGCACTCGCGCCTTTGGGTTTGGAGACGGTGTCTGCGCCCCTAGCTCCTGATGATGATCTGCTTCGGTGTCATCCACAAAGTCATATTACCGCTCTGCGCGCCGCGGCGCCGCAAGAGGGGTGGAGCCGTTTGGATGCGGATACCCATATGTCGCCAGGTACGCTTACAGCGGCTTTGCGCGCGGCGGGTGGTGCGATTCGGGCGGTGGATATGGTGATGAGCGGTGAAGCGGGCAATGTCTTCGTTGCAACCCGGCCTCCGGGCCATCACTGCGAGCGCGAAACACCGATGGGTTTTTGTTTTTTTGGCAATGTGGCCTTGGCGGCCAAACATGCGCTGGAGCACCATGGGCTGTCGCGTGTGGCGATTGTGGATTTTGACGTGCACCATGGCAATGGCACGCAGGACTTGGTGGAAGGGGATGGCCGTATTTTTTTCGCCAGCACCCATCAGATGCCGCTCTATCCCGGAACAGGCCATGCCCATGAGACGGGCGGCTATGGCAATGTGTTGAATTGTCCCTTGCCGGATGGGGCGGGCAGTGCGGCGTTTCGCGCAGTGATGGAGGCAGAGGTTCTGCCAGCGGTGGAGCGGTTTGCCCCTGAATTTGTGTTCATTTCAGCCGGGTTCGATGCCCATGTTGACGATCCGCTGGCGGGGATGAATTTGACGGAAGATGATTTTTCGTGGATCACCCAGCGTTTGTGCGACTTGGCGGCCAAACATTGCAAAGGTCGGGTGGTATCCTGCCTCGAAGGCGGGTACGATCTGGAGGCGCTGGCCGCGAGTGCTGCGGCGCATGTGAGTATTTTGAAGGAGCAGACCCATGGCTGATGCACAGATTGCGCAAATGAGCTTTGAAACCGCAATGGCCGAGTTGGAGCAGGTTGTGACGCAATTGGAACGGGGTGATGTGGCTTTAGATGACTCCATTGCCCTTTATGAACGGGGCGCGGCTCTCAAAGCGCATTGCGAAGCCAAGTTGAAATCTGCCGAGGAGAAGGTTGCAGCCATAACCTTGAATGGCGATGGGCAGCCTGCGGGCGTTGCTCCTTTGGACGCGGGTTGAGCCTTTGGGCGCGCCAAGGCCAGTTATGCTGTCTGATTTTTCCACCCACCTCAAGGCCGCGGCCGATGCAACGCAGTCCTGTCTTGCAACGGCCATGCGCCCCTTTGGTGATTTGCCGATCGCTCAAGGCATGCGCCATGCGGTGACGGGTGGCAAAGGCCTGCGCGGTTTTTTGGTGATTGAGAGCGCCCGGCTCATGGGCGCACCAGAGCAAGAAGCAGTCTATGCTGGCGCGGCGGTAGAAGCTTTGCATGCCTATTCTTTGGTGCATGACGATCTGCCCTGTATGGATGACGATGATCTTCGGCGCGGTCAGCCGACCGTGCACAAGAAATGGGATGAGGCCACTGCGGTATTGGTCGGCGATGCGTTGCAAACCCTGGCCTTTGAGCTGCTGGCCCGGCCTGCTTCGTGCTTGGGTGCACAGCGACAATTGGATCTGATCACAGGTTTAGCAAAGGCCAGCGGGGCAGAGGGCATGGTTCTGGGGCAAGCGCAGGATATGGCGGCCGAGACCTCCGCCGTGCCTTTGACCTTGACCGAAATTGCACATTTGCAAAACAATAAGACCGGCGCGCTGATTGAATGGTCCGCCACAGCGGGCGCTGTCATGATGGGCGCTGACCCAGCGCTGCTGCGCCGCTATGCGCAATCTCTGGGTCTGGCCTTTCAAATTGCTGATGACATATTAGATGTGGAAGGCACGATTGATGTGGTGGGCAAAGCCACCGGGAAAGACAGCGCGTCTGGCAAGGCCACTTTTGTCTCCTTATTGGGGCTTGAGGGGGCCAAGCTGCGGGCGCAAGACTTGGTGGATGAAGCCTGTGTGGCATTGGACGATTTTGGTGATCGCGCCAATATCTTAAAAGCAGCGGCGCGATTTGTTGTGTCGCGAGATCTATGAAAAGGCAGCGCGCGTGACACAAACACCTCCCCACACTCCCTTGCTTGATCGGGTCTCCACGCCTGCGGATTTGAAGATCATGAGCGACAAAGAGTTGCGGCTCTTGGCAGATGAGCTGCGGGCGGAGACGGTGTCTGCGGTCTCTGAAACCGGCGGGCATCTTGGGGCGGGGCTCGGGGTGGTTGAGCTGACTGTTGCGCTGCATGCGGTTTTTGATACGCCAAAAGATCATTTGATTTGGGATGTGTCGCACCAAACCTATCCGCATAAAATTTTGACAGGGCGGCGCGATCGCATTCGAACTCTGCGGCAAAAAGGCGGGCTCAGCGGCTTCACCAAACGCAGCGAAAGCCCCTATGATCCTTTCGGGGCCGCACATTCCTCAACCTCCATTTCGGCGGCACTCGGCTTTGCTGTGGCGCGTGATTTGGGTGGTGCGCCCGAACATGGGATTGGTGATGCCATTGCCGTGATTGGTGACGGGTCCATGAGTGCCGGCATGGCCTTTGAGGCGATGAACAATGCGGGCCATTTGAAAAAACGCATGATTGTCATTCTAAATGACAATGAAATGTCGATTGCCCCGCCTGTTGGCGCCTTGTCGTCTTATCTCAGCCAGCTCTACACCGGCGCGCCCTTCCAAGAGTTTAAGGCGGCAGCCAAAGGGGCGGTGTCGCTTTTGCCTGGTCCATTTCAGGAAGGGGCAAAGCGTGCGCGGGAAATGCTGAAACATATGACCGTTGGCGGCACGATGTTTGAGCAGCTGGGCTTTAGCTATCTCGGCCCCATTGATGGGCATGATCTTGAGCAATTGCTGCCGGTGCTGCGCATGGTGCGCGACCGCGCAACCGGTCCGATGTTGATCCATGTCATCACCCAAAAGGGTAAGGGGTACGGCCCGGCGGAAGCTGCGCGTGATAAAGGTCATGGGGTCGGAAAATTTGACGTGGTGACCGGCACACAGGCCAAATCCATCCCCAATGCACCTTCCTATACATCTGTTTTTGCCAAGTCTTTGCTTGAGCAGGCGCAACAAGATCCAAAAATCTGCGCGGTGACGGCCGCCATGCCTGATGGCACGGGGCTTAATCTTTTTGCCGAACGCTATCCCAGCCGATGTTTTGACGTGGGGATTGCCGAGCAGCACGGGGTGACTTTTGCAGCTGCCCTGGCCGCGGGTGGCATGAAGCCATTTTGCGCCATGTATTCCACCTTTTTGCAGCGCGGCTATGATCAGGTTGTGCATGACGTGGCGATTCAACGCTTGCCCGTGCGTTTTGCGATTGATCGGGCGGGTTTGGTGGGCGCCGATGGGGCGACCCATGCGGGATCGTTTGATATTGCGTTTCTGGCCAATCTGCCGGGTTTTGTCGTCATGGCTGCGGCCGATGAGGCAGAGCTGTGTCATATGGTGGCAACAGCAGCGGCCTATGACGATGGGCCGATCGCCTTCCGGTTCCCGCGCGGTGAGGGCGTTGGTTGTGACCTGCCACAAAATCCGGCACCGCTGGACATCGGCAAGGGCCGCATCGTGCAAAAGGGCAGTCAGGTTGCGATCCTGTCATTTGGCACCCGCTTGGGAGAGGTGCGTATTGCGGCGGAAACTCTGGCGGCCCAAGGGATTGTTCCTACCATCGCCGATGCCCGCTTCGCCAAACCCTTGGATCGGGAGATGATCCTTAAATTGGCCGCCGATCATGAGGTTTTAATCACCATTGAAGAGGGCGCCATCGGTGGTTTTGGCAGCCATGTGGCCCAGCTTTTGGCAGAGGAGGCGGTGTTTGATCACGGTCTTAAATATCGCTCCATGGTTCTGCCGGACAGTTTCATCGATCACGCCAGCCCGGCGGATATGTACCGCGAAGCCAAACTGTCTGCGCAGGATATTCACGACAAAGTTTTGCAAACGCTCGGCATCGCCTCTCTCAAATTCCGAGCCTAACGCCTAGGATTAAGAGATTTCCAATTTCAGGAGGCTTTGCAGCCCTTCCTTGTAGCTTGGATATTTTAAGCGCACCCCAAGCTCTGATTTGATCAAATCATTGCGCACGCGCTTGTTCTCCGCATAAAAACTTCGGGCCATGGGGGTCATATCAGCGGAGTCAAAATCCACCTCGGGCGGCAGCGGCAGGCCCAAGAGCTCGGCTGCATAGGCCAGCACGTCTTGCGGCGGGGCTGGATCATCATCGCATAGATTATAGACCGCTCCCGGGCGTGGTTGCGCGATTGACGCGGCGACGACTTGGGCGATGTCATCGGCATGAATGCGGCTGAACATCTGCCCTGCCTTGATAATCCTGCGTGCGGTGCCATTGCGGACTTTGGAAAATGGACCACGGCCTGGCCCGTAAATGCCGGCCAAGCGGAAGATATGCAGCGGCAGGCCAGTGGCTTGCCAAGCGGATTCAGCTGCAACCCGCAATCTGCCACGCCGGGTGCTGGGGGTGAGAGGGGTGGCTTCATCGACCCAGGCACCATCGTGATTGCCATAGACACCCGTGGTTGACAGATATCCCACCCAGTCAAACCTATAGGCGCTGAGGTCCATTTGGGCCAGCAGAGGATCACCAGCATCTGGGCTTGGTGCGGCAGAGATCAAAAGATGCGACGCCGCCTTGAGCGCGCCATCGAGATCAGTGCCCGGCCAGATGATCGGGATAACCCCTTCGGCGCGCATAGCCTCCGCCCTTTCGGCGCTGCGCGTGGTGCCGGTGATGGTCCAACCCAGGGGGTGAAGCAGAGGGGTCAAGGCGCGGGCGGAAAACCCATAGCCGATGCAAAGAAGTGTCTTGGTCATAGGGGGGTCATAGGGGCAAAAGGCGGCTGCGAGAAGGGGTGATTTTGTCAAGGCCCGCCCAAACCCCGCCGGTTTACAGATAAGGTCGCGCTATGATTTGGACCGTCTCACGGGATTCCACCTTGACAGGATCTCTTATAAGTATATGATTTACATAATTAGTTTCAATTTTTTTAATTGGTGACCACAAAGCCCAATTCTTGAGGGATGTTTCGGTTTTCAAGTTTTCGTTTGGGTGGCGCAGTTTCCTGCCAAAGTGATTTAGGGAGATATCAATGTCTGCATTTAACAACGCGACCAAATTTTTTCACGCCTGCGAAGGGCTCGAGGGCCCCAGCGGCACGGCGCTCTATGTTGCCGAAGGTGCAAGCTTTGAGTGCCAGGCTCAGGCGCTTTCTGGGATAGAAACGGTCCAAGACTATGCCGGATGGTTGGCCGGTTTGGGCACGACGGCTTTGGCGGGCGCACGCTATAAGTTGCACAGCTCAGCGTGGGATGCGGAAAGTAACTGTGCATTGTTTTTTAGCACCTTTATTGCCGCGCATACAGGCGACGGCGGCCCGGTTGCGCCAACCGGAAAAGAGACCAATTCCCATTATGTCTATGTCATTAAAATGAATGATGCAGGGAAGGTGGCGCATGTCACGAAAATTTGGAATTCCAGCTAGGCGCTGCGCGAATTGGGTTGGGCCCAATCGTAAAATTGAGCCGATATTTTTGTTATTTTGGGCTTGAACAATTGTAAACTAATTCTCGGTAGGTGAGGGCATTCTTAATGGGAAAAGAGAGATACCCTATGATAAAGACTTTTAAATGGATTGTATTCGCCGGTATCGCGGCATCTTTGACAGCCTGTGCATCGCCTGAGGTGGTCGACACAAAGCAAATGGGCGATGACAAGCTCAGCTGCAAACAGCTGGCCGCTGAAATTCAAGAAGCGAACGAGTTTGAGAGCAAAGCGCAGAAGGAAAAGGGCATTACCGGCACAAATGTGGCCGCGGCGGTGATCTTCTGGCCGGCGATTATTGGGACATATTCCAATGCAAATGACGCGATTAAAGCCGCAAAAGAGCGCAAAGAACATTTGGTTGCATTGAGCACGAAAAAAGGCTGCAGCATGTGATCTGAGTTTGCATTCTGAAGGTATTGCGCGATCTACCCAGCTGGCTGGGTAGATCGATTTCTTTACTTGCCCTTCCAGATTGGGTCGCGTTTCTCGGCAAAGGCCTGTGCGCCCTCTAGCTGATCTTCTGAGGCATAGAGAATATCGACTGAGGCCAATTGCCTTTGGGTGATGCGATTCATGCTGTCTTGAAATTTACTGTCCTCGGCATCGCGCACGATCTCTTTGATCGCCGCATAGACGAGAGGGGGACCGCTTGCCAGCAATCGCGCCATGTCCCAAGCCTTTGCCATCAAATCTTCCGCGGGGTAGGAATGGTTGACGAGCCCCCATGATTTTGCTTCCTGCACGTCAAACCACCGCCCGGTTAGGAGCAATTCCATCGCGATATGGTAGGGAATGCGCTTGGGCACTTTGATGGAGGCCGCATCGGCCACTGTCCCAGAGCGAATTTCAGGCAGGGCGAAGCTGGCGTGATCTGCGGCGAGGATAATATCTGCTGAGAGCGCCCATTCTAAACCGCCGCCGCAGCAGATACCATTCACCGCAGCAATGACCGGCTTGTTGAGGTCACGCAGCTCCTGCAAGCCGCCAAAACCGCCGACCCCGTAATCGCCATCCACCGCATCCCCGTCGGCGGCTGCCTTGAGATCCCAGCCGGGGCAGAAAAATTTGTCTCCCGCGCCCGTGATGATCGCCACCCGGAGGCTTGGATCATCGCGGAAGGCGGCAAATGTTTCGCCCATGATCTTGCTGGTGGCCAAATCAATCGCATTGGCTTTTGGACGGTCCAGCGTGACGTGCAAGATTGCATCTTCAACATAGGTTTTAATCGGGCTCATTGGGCTTTCCTTATCAAGGCATCGGCGGCAATTGCCGCCTCCTGTGTACAGATCAGCGGGTTGATCTCAACTTCCTCCACCTGCTCTGCATTGGCAAGCACATAGGCCTGCACGGCGTCAATGGAGTCGAGGAGTGCGTCTAGATTAACGGGCGGCTTGCCGCGAAACCCCTTTAGGAGCGGCGCGATTTTCAATCCCATGAGCCGCGCTTTCACCTCCTTGCGGCTTGCAGGAATGAGCAGGCTTGCACGATCGCGCAACACTTCGGTCATCGTACCGCCTGCGCCAAGGGTCAAAACAAACCCATGCGCCGGATCGCGCGTGACGCCGACCAAAACTTCAACCAAAGACCCGGCCACCATGCGCTCGACCAAGAGCGGCCCATCGGCCAAGCTTTGTGCTGCGGCTTCGACCTCCGCCGGAGTGGTCAAGCCCAAAGCCAACCCATTGGCTCCGGTCTTATGCGCAAGCCCCAGAGTTTTCAGCGCGACAGGAAAGCCGACCTCAGCTGCAGCCGGCCCGGCCGTGCTGCGATCGGTGACGGCGACGGATTTCGGGATCTTCAGACCACAGGCCGCCAGTGCCAGTTTGGCGCTTTGCTCATCGAGGAGCCCCGCGTCGCGGTCGCTGCCCGGCAAAAGCACAGGGTCGGCCGGCGGCGCCATGGGGCGGGACAAAAGATCCAAAGCGTCCAGCCCATGATCCAGCCCGTGAATGGCGCCAACACCATGGTCCATCAGGGTTTTTGCGGTGTGTTCTGGCAAAAGTTCCGCCAGGCTCGCCACCACCGCATAGGGCCGCCCGGTGCGCCGCGTGGCCTCTATCGCGGCCTGCGTGACACACTCCCAATCGCTGGCATCGCAAAGATCCGCCCGTGGGTAGTCACTGATCAGTAAGGTCATGGCAATATCATCATCTGCCATCGCCGCCCAAGCCTGCGTCATGGCCGCTTGGTTGCGCCAAATATACGTGTGATAATCCAGCGGGTTGGCCAGGGCCACCATCGGCCCCAAGGCCGCGCTGAGATCCTTGACTTGCCGCGGGTTAAGCGGTGGAAAAACCAGCCCAGTGCCCTGCGCAGTATCGGCAGCTAAGGCGGCCTCTCCCCCTGAACAGGAAATTGAGGCAATGTGGTTGCTGGATAAATGCCCAAATTGATGGGCAAGTTTAAGGGCCTCTAGAAATACCGGCAGGCTCCGCGCCCGGCGAATGCCCAAACGGTGGAGAAAGGCGTCAGCCCCGGTATCACTGCCGGTCAAAGAGGCGGTATGGGACACAGCTGCCGCTTGGGCTTGCTGCGATACTCCAGATTTCAAGGCAATCAAGGCGATGCCCTTGCTGCGGGCTTTCTGGGCGAGGGTCTCCCACCCGCGCAGATTGCCAAATCCTTCGATGTGCAGGCCAATTGCTGTGACACGCGCATCGTCCAATAGCTGCAACGCGATATCGGTTTGGGAGGTTTGAGCCTGGTTGCCACAGGTGAGCATATAGCCAATTGGAAGACCGCGGTTCTGCATCGTGAGGTTGATGGCGATGTTCGAGCTTTGGGTCAAAATCGCGACGCCCTTGTCCACTCTGCGGCACCCATGTTGATCAGGCCAAATAGCGCAGCCATCAAAAGCATTCACAAAACCATAGCAATTGGGCCCCAATATTGGCATATCCCCGGCGGCCTTAATCAGCTGCGCTTGAAGATCTTGCGCAGCGGAATCTTCGGCAGCCGCTTCGGAAAAACCCGAGGCAAAACAGGTGGCTCCCCCGGCCTTTAAACTGCGCAGCTGTGCCACGACCTCTAGGGTGGCATGACGGTTCACGCCGATGAAGGCGGCGTCAATGGGGCCGGGAAACGCCTCTAGGCTGGGCAATGATTTACGGCCTGCGATCTGTTTTCCGCTGGGGTGCACCGGATGCAAAACACCGTCAAACCCAATCTGCTCGGCCGCTGAGATAATTGAGGCACACCAAGCGCCACCGCCGATGACAGCGATAGACTTGGGTTTAAGAAGTCTTGTGAGGTCTCGCATGTCTTATCCTATGCACTAAGCTGCGCTTTGCAGGCGGCAGGGCACCGGGTCATCATGCCCCCAAAGCCCGCAGCAGGTCGCGGCTGATAATATGGCGCTGGATTTCGGATGTTCCGTCCCATATGCGCTCGACCCGCGCATCCCGCCAGAAGCGTTCAAGCGGGTAGTCGCTCATAAGGCCCATGCCGCCATGGATTTGAATGGCCGCATCGGTCACACGCGCCAGCATCTCACTGGCGTAGAGCTTGGCGGAGGCAATCTCGCGGTTGGCCGGCAGCGCCTTATCTAAGCGGTCAGCGGCGGCTAGGGTGAGAAGATCTGCCGCATCAATTTCGGTAATCATATCGGCCAATTGAAAGCTGACGCCTTGGAATTTTCCGATTTTCTGACCAAATTGTTCGCGCTCGGCCGCATAGTGCAGGGCATAGTCAAAGACCCGTCGCGCGCGGCCAACGCTCATGGTGGCCACCGTGATCCGTGTGGCATAGAGCCAAGTATTCATAACCTCAAAGCCGCCATCCACCTCGCCAAGCACCTGTGCCTGTGGCAGGCGGCAGTCATCGAATTCTAGGATCATATTCTTATATCCACGGTGGCTGACGGATTTATAACCATCGCGCACAGAAAATCCCGCTGTGCCGCGATCGACCAGAAAGGCCGTGATCCGTTTCTTGGGGCCTTTGTCCGTTTGGTCTTCGCCTGTGGCGATGAAGACAATGAAGAAATCTGCATGATCTGCGCCGCTGATGAAATGTTTGCTGCCATTGACCACCCAATCGCCACCATCGCGCTGGGCGCTGCATTTCATGCCGCGAATGTCAGAGCCGGCGCCCGGTTCCGTCATCGCCAGAGCATCCATGCGCTCGCCGCGCACGGCGGGCATGAGGTAGCGGTCAATTTGATCGCCTTCACAGGCCATGAGAATATTTTGTGGTCGACCAAAGAAATGATTGAGCGCCATAGATCCGCGCCCCAATTCACGCTCGACCAATGCAAAATCTACATGCGACAGGCCCGCGCATCCCACGCTTTCAGGAAAATTGCAGGCATAAAAGCCCAGCTCCAGCGTTTTTTCTTTGATGTGTTGGGCAATTTCATTGGGCACTTCGCCCGTGCGTTCCACCAGCTCTTCATGAGGGTAAATTTCTTTTTCAACAAATGAGCGTACAGTTTGTGCGATCATATCTTGTTCGGCAGATAATCCATAAAGCATGGGGGCCTCCTTCACGGCTGTTTGATGTGAGGCTAGGGCTATTGCCAGGCTATATCATGCGGTAATAGACTAAATCATGCCCTATTCGAAAAATCCTTCTGCCGCGCCCCTTCAGATTTCGATCCTGCTGTTTGATCGCTTTTCAAATCATTGTTTGGCCAATGTTCTCGAACCGCTGCGTGCGGCCAATGATTTTTCGGGGCAACAGGTCTTTGACTGGAATATTGTGGTCCTCGCCGGACAGGGGGTGCACTCGTCTTCGGGTCTGCGTCTGGAAGCGGATGCCCAGCTTGCCGATATGCGCGGAGATATATTGATGGTCATGCCGTCTTATGGGTTTTTGACCCATGCCAATGTGACAAGCAGCCGGGCTTTGCGCGCGGCGGCACGGCGGTTTGACACGCTTGCGGGGCTCGACACGGGCAGTTGGCTGTTGGCGCAAGCCGGTCTGTTGGACGGGCATCGGGCGACAATACATTGGGACGAGCTTGATCGGTTTTCGGAGCGGTTTTCGGAGGTCGATGTGCAAAAAGAGGCCGTCATCTATGATCGCAATCGGATCACTTGCGGCGGTGCGTCCACAGCCTTTGCTCTGGCGATGCAATTGATCGAAAAGCAACAGGGGGCGGCCCTGCGCTTGCGGGTTGAAAATCTGTTTTCTGGCGCCTATGCGCAGCGGCCGGATCGGCGCGGCGGGATTGCGGCACGGGCGGTGGATCTGATGCGGGCCAACATTGAGGAGCCTTTGCCGATTGCCCAATTGGCGCAGCAGCTTGGGCGCAGTCAAAAGCACTTGGAACGGCAAACCCTGGCCCGGCTTGGCGCCGCGCCGCAGGTCATTTACCGGCGGATCAGGCTCGAGCGGGCGCGGGGATTGGCGCTTGAAACCTCCATCTCAGTGGCGGAGATTGCTGTGCGTTGCGGCTATCAAGACGCCAGTGCGATGACCCGTGCGTTTCGCTCAGAATATGGCACCACGCCACAGGCTTTGCGCCGGGAGTTGGGCTAGGCGCAATTGTCGCCTGTGCGCCCGGTGGTCTATGCGGCGTAATTGCAGCCCTCTTCATCCAAGATGGCCTTGAGTTCGGCCAAATGTCTGGCGTCTTGCTCGGGATAAGTTTCCAGCTCCTGCGCGGTTTTTTCCGCAATTTCGGCATCAAGAATGCGCAGCGGCCGGCCGGTTTGCAGAGCCAGGAGATAAGTCTGGCAGGCCCTCTCAAAATAAAACATGCGATTAAAGGTTTCAGCGACGGTTTCGCCGATGATCAAAATGCCATGGTTGCCCATGATCATGACCTTCTTTTTGGGATCTTCAAATAGGCTGGCGCAACGCGCGCCTTCCTCCTCGAAGGCCAAGCCACCGTAATTGTTGTCGATGACATAGCGGTTGAAAAACATGCAGGCATTTTGATCCACAGGCGGCAGCGTGCTGTCCGCGAGAGACGCCAAGGCCGTGGCATAGGGGGAATGCACATGCATGGCGCAGCGCGCGTGTTTGCAATAGCGATGGAGCCCGCCATGTAGGCCCCAGGCGGTGGGATCTGGCGCATCGGGGCCTTCCATACTGGCCGGATCATTGGCATCCACAACGATGAGATCGGAAGCCTTGATGCGAGAGAAATGCATTTGATTGGGGTTCATCAAGAATTTGGTCCCCTCGGGATTAATGGCCAAGCTAAAGTGATTGGCCACCGCCTCGTGCATGTTTAATCGGACCGTCCAGCGAAAGGCGGCGGCGAGATCGACACGTTCTTGCCAATTGTCCATATTGGGGCGCAGATCGGGGGCTGTCATGGAAGTGTCCTTTGTCGGTTGCGGCCAGATAGGCTGGTGTCGTTGAGATAAGCTATTCCCGTCTAGGCGCCCGGCACCACAGCGCCATCGGCCGTGATGAGCGGGCTGCCATCTTCTTTGGCATAGGGGGCGGCGGGCCAGTGTGGCAAAATATCGAGCACTTGCCCCGAGGGACGGCAGAGTCGCACCTGCCCTTTGCAGGCGACAAAGGGGCGGTTCACCAAGATGGGATGGGCAACCATAGCGTCGAGCAATTGCTCTTCGGTCACATCAGAGCCCATCAATCCCAGCTCCTGCGCTGGTGATTTTGACGTGCGCAAGGCATCCCGGGCGCTCAGGCCTGCGGTGGCAAATAGCGCTTGCAGCTGTGGCTTTGTCCAGCCGGTATCGAGATATTCAACCACGGTAGGGCTGAAACCCGCATCTTTAACAATTTGCACCACATTACGCGACGTGCCGCAATTGGGATTGTGGAAAATAACAATATTCATACTAAACCCTTTACCCAAAGGTATTTTACTGTGAAAAAAACTGTAATGGGACTTGCGCAGCCCGTCTAGATCGGAAAATCTACCTTATGGACAATTCATTTAGGGCTTGGTCTGAATGCGCGGCCGATCTGGTTGCGGTGGCCGCGGGGCGCAGGCCAGCAGATTTGGTTATTTTAGGCGGCCAATTGGCCAATGTGCATACACGCGAAATTTTGCGATGGGATGTGGCAATTGCGGCGGGGCGATTTGCCTATGTTGGCCCGGATGCCAGCCATTGCATCGGGCCCAAGACAGAGGTGTTGCGCTGGAGTGGCTATGTGATTCCCGGCCTTTGTGACGGGCATATGCATGTGGAAAGTGGTATGCTGACCCCAGCGGAATTTGCCCGCGCGGTGATCCCGCATGGCACCACTACGATGTTCACCGACCCTCATGAGATCGCCAATGTTATGGGCCTGCCCGGGGTGAAGCTGATGCATGACGAGGGGTTGATGCAGCCGGTGAATATCTTCACCCAAATGCCAAGCTGCGCGCCATCGGCGCCCGGTCTGGAGACCACCGGCTATGAGATTAGCGCCGAGGATGTGGCAGAGGCGATGCAATGGCCCGGGATCATCGGGCTTGGGGAGATGATGAATTTTCCCGGTGTGGTCAACGGCGATGCACAGATGTTGGCCGAGATGGCGGCCACAGCCCGCGCGGGCAAAACAATTGGCGGCCATTACGCCAGCCCCGATCTGGGGCCGGCGTTTCATGCCTATGCCGCAGGCGGCCCGGCGGATGATCACGAAGGCACCTGTGAGGCGGATGCTGTCATGCGGGTGCGTCAAGGAATGCGCTCGATGATGCGCCTGGGCAGTGCGTGGTATGATGTGGAAACGCAAATCACCGCGATCACCGAGAAAGGGCTGGATCCGCGCAACTTCATTTTATGCACCGATGATTGCCATTCTGGAACGCTGGTGCAGGACGGGCATATGAACCGTGTGGTGCGTCATGCCATTGCTTGCGGTTGTGATCCCTTGGTCGCGCTGCAAATGGCCACAATCAACACGGCAACGCATTTCGGTCTTGAGCGGGAATTGGGCAGTATTGCACCAGGCCGGCGGGCGGATGTGATTTTCACCTCTGACTTGCGAGAGCTGCCGATTGAACGGGTGATTGCGAGGGGTAAAACTGTGGCGCTGGCGGGGCGGATCACCACGGAGTGCCCCCATATCGCCTGGCCGGCTGCGGCGCGCAATACGGTCCACATGGGGGCAGAAAAATCTGCCGCTGAGTTTACCATTCCTGCGCCAGATGACGGCGCTGAGGTGGCGAAAGTGCGCGTGATTGGCGTGGTGGAAAACCAAGCGCCGACGCAGGCGCTGGAGGCCGAGCTTCCGGTGCGGGGCGGGCGCATTTGCGGGCAGGGTGATATTTGCCAAATTGCCCTGGTTGAGCGGCACCGGGCGCTGGGCAGTGTGACCAATGGCTTCGTGTCGGGTTTTGGCTATCAGGGTGAGATGGCCATCGCCTCCACCGTGGCCCATGACAGCCATCATATGATTGTGGTGGGCACCTGTGCCGAGCATATGGCCCTGGCCGCCAATCGCTTGGCAGAGGTGGGCGGCGGTGTGAGCGTATGGAAAGACGGGCGGGAATTGGCCTTGATTGAATTGCCCATTGCCGGCCTCATGTCTGATGCGCCAGCTGAAGAGGTTGCGGCCAAGGCTGCGGCCATGGTGCAGGCCATGGCTGACTGTGGCTGTCACTTGAACAATGCATATATGCAGCACTCCCTTTTGGCGCTTGTGGTGATTCCAGATCTGCGCATTTCGGATCTCGGGTTGGTGGATGTGCGTAAATTTGAACTTGTGCCCGTGGTGCAAGAGGGGGGGCAAGAAGATGCGGACGCTTGATCCTGTTTTCACCCTGCCTGATGACGCGGCCCCGCAGAGTTTTGCGCAAGCGCCAGAGGCTGTTGCACATTTGATTGCCCTGTACCAAAAGGCCTCTGATTTTTTATGCGAAAAATTCGTATCGGTTCTGGGCTCAGGCGATAGCAGCACCCGCTATCGGGCCTTTTACCCGGAGGTGCGGATCACAACCTCAAGCTATGCGTCGGTGGATAGCCGCCTGTCTTTTGGTCATGTCTATGGGCCGGGCGTCTTTGCCACGACCATCACCCAACCGGTCTTGTTCCAGAACTATCTAGAGCAACAGTTGGAGTTGTTGATCGTAAATCATGGCTGCACTGTGCAGGTTGGCTATTCGAACACGCCCATCCCGGTCCATTTTGCCGTGGCGCATGATCCAAGCCTCGTGGTTCCAGCGGATGCGGCTGGATTTGTGCTGCGTGATGTTTTCGATGTGCCTGATTTGGCCACAACCAATGATAATATTGTCAACGGAACGGATGTTGTGCAGCCGGATGGCACGCAACCCTTGGCCCTATTTGATGCGCAGCGGGTGGATTATTCCTTGGCCCGTTTGCGCCATTACACCGCCACAGATCCGAAATTTTTCCAGAACCATGTATTGTTTACCAACTACCAATTCTATGTGGAGGAATTTGAGGCCTTCGCCCGTGAGCAAATGGAAGATCCAAACAGTGGCTATCTGGCCTTTGTTGGACCGGACAATCATCGCATCACAACCGCGGCTGCCCCTTTGCAAGCGCCGCAAAAAATGCCGCAGATGCCGACCTATCACCTGACCCGCGCAGATGGCAGTGGCATCACATTGGTGAATATCGGCGTTGGCCCGTCAAATGCCAAAACCGCTACCGATCATATAGCGGTGCTGCGCCCGCACGCTTGGATCATGGTGGGGCACTGTGCCGGTCTGCGCAATTCGCAAAGCCTGGGCGATTTTGTCCTGGCCCATGCCTATTTGCGCGAAGATCATGTCTTGGATGACGATTTGCCGGTCTGGGTGCCGATTCCAGCTTTGGCCGAAATCCAAACCAGCCTGGAGCAGGCTGTGGCTGAGATCACAGCCCTGCAGGGATATGATTTGAAGCAAATTATGCGCACAGGAACGGTGGCAACCATCGACAATCGCAACTGGGAGCTGCGAGACCAATCCGGCCCGGTGCACCGGCTCAGCCAATCGCGTGCCATTGCCCTAGACATGGAAAGTGCCACGATCGCTGCCAATGGCTATCGATTCCGCGTGCCCTATGGGACCCTGCTGTGCGTCAGCGATAAACCGCTGCATGGGGAGTTGAAATTGCCCGGCATGGCGACAAGCTTTTACAAAACTCAAGTTTCGCGTCATCTTCGAATAGGTATTCGAGCAATGGAGCTTTTGCGCGAAATGCCGCTTGAGAGAATACATTCGCGTAAGTTAAGAAGTTTTGAGGAGACAGCATTTCTATAAAATTGAGACTTTTGGTCATTTTTTTCAATTTATACGATACAATTTGTTGTGTCTTTCTACAATATGCAGTTAACTGTTGGAGATTGGTGCCCAAGGTGTTGGGCTTGTTAGGAGAAAATATATGTCGAAACCTATGACGAAAACACAATTGGTTGCCGCATTGGCAGAGAAAATGGGCACGGATAAAAAATCCGCAGCGGCCTCGTTGGATGCGATCTGTGAGTTGATCACCAGCGAAGTTTCCGGCGGCGGCGCTGTGACTTTGCCAGGTGTTGGCAAAATCTATTGCCGTGAGCGTCCAGAGCGGATGGTGCGCAACCCCGCCACTGGTGAAAGCTTCAAAAAAGATGCGGATAAAGTTGTCAAAATGACCATCGCAAAAGCGCTCAAAGACAGCGTAAACGGATAAATATAAATAAGTTTTTATGAAAGCCCGCGCCGGATCTCTGGCGCGGGCTTTTGTATTTGCAACTGGTCTGGGTTGCGCAAAATGGCCTTGCCCAGGGCGCAATACTGCGCAAAGCTCCTGCCGGTAGGTTAAGGATACATACCGATGGACATACGCGCTATTTTGGCTGGCTTGGCGTTCGCGTTGATCTGGTCTTCTGCATTCACCTCTGCGCGGATCATTGTGGCAGACGCGCCGCCGATTCTGTCCCTTTCCCTTCGGTTTCTGATTTCAGGATTGATTGGCATCGCTCTTGCGCGGTTTTTGGGGCAAACATGGCGCCTCACACCCGGGCAGTGGCGCGCCACGATTGTTTTTGGACTTTGCCAAAATGCTTTGTATTTAGGTTTGAATTTCGTGGCGATGCAGACTGTGGAAGCCTCTTTGGCCTCGATCATCGCCTCGACGATGCCCTTGGCGGTGGGCTTTGCTGGCTGGGTGATCTTTCGAGAACGCCTCTCTGCGCTGGGCGTCCTGGGGCTTTGCGCTGGTGCGGGTGGCGTTGCGCTCATCATGGGGGCTCGGATGCAGGCGGGGGCAGATTTTTATGGTATTGCTCTCTGCTTCATCGCGGTGGCTTCGCTGACCGTGGCGACTTTGATGGTGCGCGGCGCCTCATCGGGGGGCAACTTGTTGATGATCGTCGGATTGCAAATGCTGGTGGGGTCGGCTTTTCTGGTCATTCCGGGCCTTATTCTTGATCAGCCCGTGGTCAATTGGTCGATGAAATTGGTGCTCGCCTTTTCCTATACGGTCTTGATGCCCGGTCTTGTGGCCACCTTTATCTGGTTCTGGCTGGTCCAGCGGATCGGTGCGGTGAAGGCGGCCACTTTCCACTTCTTGAATCCATTTTTTGGGGTGATGATTGCAGCGGTATTGTTGGGTGAGACCCTGCGGATTTGGGATATTGTTGGGGTTGTCATCATCATGTTTGGTATTTTGGCGGTGCAAATGGCCCGGCAAACATTGCAATAACGGCACGATAATGTGATCGCATCGGACTGCGTATCTGCGTGACAGGGGCTTTGCTGTGACGCATAATGGCTCCATGGAGATCGTTTTTGCATATCTTGCGGGGCTGCTGACCTTGATCAACCCCTGTGTGTTGCCGGTCCTGCCCATCGTTCTGGCGACGGCCTTGCAGGCCAGCAAATGGGGCCCCCTGGCCTTGGCGGCGGGGATGAGCGTGATGTTTATCGTGCTGGGCATCGGCATTTCAGCCTTCGGTCCGGCGTTGGGGATCAATGATCAGGTTGTGGCGCAGGTTGCGGCTGGGGTCATGGTGCTCTTTGGCTTGGCGTTAATGTCGCCTGGCCTGGGCGTGGTCTTCACCCGGCTGACCAATGGGCTTGCCTCCAGAGCAGACGCGCAGCTGGACGAGGTTGATCGTGGCCGGCTGTCCGGGCAATTCATCGGTGGCTTGTTATTGGGTATGGTCTGGTCACCCTGCATTGGCCCGACCCTGGGTGGGGCGATTGCTCTGGCCAGCGGGGGTGGCTCACTTCTTTGGGCCGGAGCAATCATGACAGGGTTTGCTCTGGGCGTTTCTAGCATCATCTGTGTATTGGCCTATGGGGCGCGTAACCTGTTGCAACGCCGGGTACAGTGGATGCGGGCTTTGTCCCATCGCGCCCGTCCTATTTTGGGGGTGGTTTTCGTTCTGGTGGGGGGGGCCATTCTATTTGGTGTGCACCACCGGATTGAAGTTTGGGCCGTGCAAAACCTACCCTATTGGCTGCAAGATTTGTCTGTTCGATTTTAAAACCTTTTGAGGAGATCGTGTCATGAACCGTCGTGAATTTTTAATGGCTTCCAGCTGTTTTCTGGCAACCCCGGCTGTCGCGCTGGCCGCCCAAGCCTATGAGCCGGGGCTGGTTAAGCAATTGCTATCGGAAGGTAAGACCGTATTTGTGGATTACACCACCGAATGGTGCACCACCTGTGCCGCTCAAAAACGAACGCTGGCCCGACTTTTGAAGGACAACCCGGCCTATGGTGAGAAGATCGAATTTGTTACCATTGACTATGATCAATTTGGCCGCGCAGAACTGGCCAAAGAGCTTGGTATTCCACGCCGCTCGACGTTGGTTGTTCTGCATGGGGATCAAGAGCTTGGCCGTATTGTTGCCGGAACCTCCAGAAAACAAATCAAAGCGCTCTTGGACACGGCGTTATCCGCAGCCATGGCCGCTTAGGGCACAGACCCCAGATCTTTGAGGTCCTTCGCGCTGTCAATATCGCGCAGCACGTCGACGCGGGCGACCGTGAAATCTGACAAGCTGGTCAGCGTGTCTTGCAATGCATGGGCTGTTGACCAGCGCACCTGCTCAAACAAGCCTTTGGGGCTGGGGCGGCAGCGTTTGAGCCCGATCAGCCAATAACCGCCATCTGGGGCGGGGCCGAGCGTGGCCTCATGGGGGCCGAGGCTGGCGAAGGCCTTCCAGATATGGCGCCGCGAAATCTCGGGGATATCGGCACCAATAATGCAAACCGGGCCGGGCGGCAGGCTGTCGAACACCTGTTTCATCCGCTGGCCAAGATCTCCCGAGCCTTGCGGAATGCGCGGCAAATGCGCCGGCCAAATGCGGCTTTGCAGACCTTCATGATCGGGCGCGACGCTCAAAATGAGCTCCCAGCGGGGATCTTGCAGGCGCCGCAGCAGCCGGCGCGTTTGGTGACGAAACCACCATGCAGCGGCGGTCATACCAATATCACGCCCGAGCCGGGTTTTGACCCGCCCTGGCCGTGGTTCCTTGACCATGACCACCAAACGTCGTCGGTATTTAGGCGAAATAGTCACGCAAGATCCGAGTATAGATCGATTTGAGTTGATGGATTTGCGCGATTTCCACCCGCTCATCGACTTGATGCATGGTTTTGCCGACCAGGCCAAATTCGACCACGGGGCAATGATGCTGCATAAAGCGGGCATCAGACGTGCCGCCGCTGGTTGAGAGCACCGGGGTCCGGTTTGTTTCCACCTGTACCGCGCGCGCGACAAGGTCCGACAATTCCCCAGGTGGCGTCATGAAACTTTCGCCCGAAATACTGACGTCGAGGTCAACGCGCAGATTGAAGTCCTTCGACACTTCGTCGGCATGCTCTTGCAGCCAATCGGTCAGGCTGGCACCGGAATGGGCGTCATTGAACCGAATGTTAACCGTGGCGCGACATTGCGCTGGAATGACATTTGTGGCCGGGTTGCCCGTGTCAATGGTGACCACCGCCAGGGTTGAGGCGTCAAAATGCGCTGTGCCCGTGTCCAACGTGGCCGTGCTGAGTTGGTCCATGAGGCGTGCCATAGCTGGCAGTGGGTTATTGGCCCGATGCGGATAGGCCGCGTGCCCCTGAACACCTGTGATGGTGAAATAGCCGTTCATCGAGCCGCGGCGCCCGATTTTCATCATATCTCCCATGACGTCAGGGCAGGTCGGCTCGCCGACCAAGCAATGATCCATCCTTTCGCCCTGCGTTTGCATCCAATCAAGAAGTGCGACAGTGCCATCTTTGGCCGGGCCTTCTTCATCGCCGGTAATGGCCAGAACAACCGAGCCATCCGGCGGGCTTTCGGTGACAAAATCGATCGCGGCGGCGGTGAAAGCTGCAACACCAGATTTCATATCAGTGGCCCCGCGGCCATAGAGAAACCCATCACGAATTTCTGCGCCAAAGGGATCGACACTCCAAGCCTTGAGATCTCCGACCGGTACAACATCGGTGTGACCATTGAAGCCAAAGGTTTTGCCTTGTCCCCAGCGGGCAAAGAGATTGGACACATCACCGCGATCCACCCGAGTGCAGTGAAATCCATGGGCGGTCAAAAGCCGCTCTAACAGTTGCAAGGCGCCGCCCTCTTGCGGGGTGACGCTGGCGCAGCGAATGAGATCTTCGGTAAGGGCGGCCGGATCAATCATCAATGTGCTCCTTTTGGGGCATTTTCGAAGAAGGGTGTCATCTGTGCCACAACAACGCTGTTCTCATCCAAAGCTCGTTGCATCAAGGCGCGTTCGTCGTCTGTGATATCATGGCCCTCTTCAAGCCGTTCTTCCAAACTCCCATAGCCAGTCACATCCAAGGGCGCGAGATCGGCTTGTTTGAGAATGGCGACCGTTTCGCGCACGGCTTCGGGCTCATCGACGCCGCTGGCATAGATCATCAATGCGCCGCCTGTGGCCGCCTCAGGCAGACCGTCGCCTTCTTTGCGTCCGACTTCGACGAGCAAAGTATAGACATGGTGGGTGCGCTTAATTTTTTCAGTCATGACCCTGCTGCTTTGTTGGTTGCCGTGACCCGTCTGCATGGCCCCGCTCCGCGCGCGGCCATGCAGATGAAGGGTTTAGTCGCGCAAAAGCTCATTGATGGCTGTCTTGGAGCGCGTTTGGGCGTCCACCCGTTTCACGATCACTGCGCAATAAAGATTGATGTTGTTTTTGGAGGGCATCGAGCCCGCCACCACAACCGAGTAAGGCGGCACTTCCCCATACATCACTTCGCCGGTTTCCCGGTCTACAATTTTGGTGGATTTGCCGATAAAGACCCCCATGCCCAAGACCGCGCCTTCGCGCACGATGCAGCCTTCAACGACTTCCGAGCGTGCGCCTATGAAGCAATTGTCTTCAATGATGGTCGGCCCCGCTTGCATGGGCTCCAAAACGCCGCCGATGCCCACGCCGCCGGAGAGATGCACATTCTTACCAATCTGCGCGCAGCTGCCGACAGTGGCCCAAGTGTCGACCATAGTGCCGCTGTCCACATAGGCGCCCAGGTTTACAAAAGAAGGCATTAAAACAACGCCGGGGGCAATATAGGCCGATTTACGCACAACGCAGTTGGGCACAGCGCGGAAGCCTGCGGAGGTCCAATCGTCCGTGCCCCAACCGGCCCATTTGCTGTCGACTTTATCCCACCAGCTGCCGCCCTGGGCGCTGCCGGCCTGTAATTCCATATCTTTCAGACGAAAGCCCAAGAGAACCGCTTTTTTGGCCCATTGATTGACATGCCAATCGCCTGTTTCTTGCTTTTCAGCAACCCGCAGCTTGCCGCTGTCGAGCGCATTGAGCGTTGTTTCAATCGCGTCGCGGGTTTCGCCGGTGGTGGCGGGGGTGATGGTGTCGCGTGTATCCCACGCGGCCTCAATGGCAATTTCTAGCTGTGCGTTGGACATAAAGGCCTCCGGTTGATGTAAATTTACTGCCTCATACTGAAACTTGCGCCGCAGGTCCACGGCCTATTGCAGCTTTGCGGGTCCAAAGGGCGAGGCGGCCGGGTTGGCCCCGCAGAGAAGCACCGCCAGGCGCTCGTCCTTTTGGGGGCGGTAGGCTCCGCTGAGCAGGGCCGCGAGGGCCGCGGCCCCGGCTGGCTCAACCACAAGCCGCAGCGCGCTCCAGAGCCGCTTTTGCGCCTCTGCGATGGCCTCATCTTCCACATTGACACAATTTGTGCCGGTCGCGCGCGCCAAATCATAACAAATGCGCCCGGCCTGTTTCGCGCCCAAGGCATTGGCGGCCAGTCCGGAGACTTCGACCGTGGTCTGCGGCCCGTGTTCTAATGCTTGGGTCAGCGTCGGGGCATTGAATGGCTCGACCCCCACCAATTTACGCCGCCCTTCAAGCCAGGCCATGGCGCCGCCGATCAAACCGCCACCGCCTACGGCGATCAACACGGTATCGGCCATGAGGCCTTGCTCTTCCCATTCTGCCATGACCGTGCCTTGCCCAGCCACCGTGCCGGGGGCATCGAAGGCATGGATCTGCGCCGCCCCGCTGTCTTTTTCATAACTCAAGGCCTGCTCCAATGCATTGGCATAGGCACCGGGCACAACGACCAAATCAGCGCCAAGGCTTTGGATCAGATTAATTTTTGCGTCACCCGCCAGTTCGGGCACGTAAATGCGGGCTCTGTGACCCAAGCGTGCTGCGGCCCAAGCGACTGCGGCACCGTGATTGCCGCCGCTGGCAGCGACCAGGCCGGCTTTGGGTACGTCCATCGAGAGCAAAGAATTCATTGCGCCGCGGGCTTTGAAGCTGCCCGTATGCTGCATCTGTTCGAGTTTGAGGGTGAGGGGCATACCAAAGACATCGGTTTCGAGGACGGGGGTGCGCAGCACATGGGGTTTGATCCGCGTCCAGGCGTGGGACACATCCTTTGCTGTCACCATAGTTTGTCTCCCTCGCTAGGTTGAATGAATGCCGGTCTCTGCTGCGATGTCCTTGCGGCTCTTGCGGGCGCGTTCGGTGGCTGATTTGAGCTGTCCGCAGGCGGCAAAGATATCCTCGCCGCGCGGCTTGCGGACGGGGCTGGCATAGCCAGCTTGATAGACGATTTCTGAAAACGCATTGATACGATTGTTAGAAGAGCGCTCATAGGGCGCGCCGGGCCAAGGGTTGAAGGGGATGAGATTAACTTTGGCGGGTATCCCTTTGATCAGGTCAACCAAGCGATGCGCGTCGGCGTCGCTATCGTTAATGCCCTTGAGCATCACATATTCAAAGGTGATCCGCTCTGAATTGCTTGCCTTTGGGTAGTCGCGCAGGGCCTCCAGAAGAGCCTCGATGTTCCAGCGCTTGTTGATGGGGACAAGCTTGTCGCGGACCTCGTCTGTGGTGGCATGAAAGGAGACGGCCAAAAGGCAGCCAATTTCTGTCGCTGTTCGCGCGATCTCTGGCACGACGCCGGATGTCGAGAGGGTGATGCGCCGCCGCGACAGTTGAATGCCTTCAGGGTCCATGGCGATTTTCATCGCATCGCGGACATTTTCAAAATTATACAGTGGCTCGCCCATGCCCATAAGGACGATGTTCGATAGAAGCCTTGCAGAGGTGGCCGGATTGCGCCCCGGAGCGGGCCATTCGCCCAGATCATCCCGAGCCAGCATCACCTGGCCAATAATTTCCCCTGCGGTGAGGTTGCGCACCAGTTTTTGCGTCCCCGTGTGGCAAAACGAACAGGTGAGGGTACAGCCAACTTGACTGCTGATGCAGAGCGTGCCGCGATCAGATTCAGGAATGTAGACCGTTTCCACCTCATGCCCGCCCGCAATGCGCACCAGATATTTGCGTGTGCCATCAGTTGACACTTGCTTTGAGACCACTTCGGGAATTGCGATCACAAAATGGTCCGCCAAAAGCGCGCGGTAGTCTTTGGACAGATTTGTCATCTGCTCAAAATCGCGCACGCCTTTTTCGTAGATCCATTGCCAGAGCTGCCCCAGCCGCATTTTCACCTGCTTCGCAGGGGTGCCCGCTGTGATCAAAGCCTCCTGCAGCGCATCCCGCGTCAGGCCAACCAGATTGATGGGCCCTTCTGGCAACTTGCGTGGCAGGGTCACGAGATCTTGGGTGATGGGAGCGGAGGCAGAGGTCATGGCTGTTATCCATATGAAGAAGGCCCTGCTTTAGCAGGGCCCGGGGTGTTTGCCAATCGTACGGAGCATTTTAGCCGGTGCAGCGTTTTTCAGAATCGGTGACTGCGGCGGTGAAGCCTTTCAGGCTGAATGTGTCTTTTGTCACCGTGCCGCGCTCTGATTGCGCTGTAATCACGGCCTTTGCGCCGCGTTTCATGGCTGCAACAATCTTAGCGTCATCGCTTGGGCTGGGCGGCCAGGCCCATTCGCCATCGATTGAGAGCTCAAAATCGGCGCCGTCGATGTTCAAAATGATCGGGCGATCCTTGGCGAAAGGATAACCACCGGTGAAGGCCACTTGGCCTTTCACATCATTCCCGGGGCGGTGAAATACAAACAGAAGGATCTGGCCACGGCGCACCGAAACGACCTTGCCGCCCTTGGTGTTGACAGTTTCTTTGGGAGCCGTCACGGCCCAGCATTCTTTTGGGTCACTTTCTACGAAAACCGACCAATCGGTTTTGGCGGCCACCCGGTTTGAGGTTTCTTGCGCGGAAGCGGCCGAACAAAGAAGTGCCAAAACACATGCCACAGAAGAAATCACTGTCTTTAACATTAGATACGCCTTTATTAATTTCGCCGGTCGCCCCATGGGCGCAGAGGTTTCATCTGGCCGTAGAGGTCGTCCTTTGGTATGGGGAACCTAACGCACCAGAGACCTGTGGGGGAAGCCCTCAAAGGGTACTCTTGGCAAAAAAATGCTTATTTGGAGACCGAAATGTTAAACGCAACTCCCTTGATCGAAGTTTGGCGGGGCGAATTTTTAGAAAGTCAGCATCGCGGTCATGCGGTGGTGTGCAATTTCGAAGGCGAAATTATAGAGGCTTGGGGTGATCCTGAGCATGTGATCCTGCCCCGGTCATCGTGCAAAATATTGCAAGCCCTTCCCCTCGTGACCTCTGGCGCGGCCGCGGCCCAAGGCTTGACGGCGCGGCATCTGGCATTGGCCTGCGCCTCACATCAGGGGGCTGATATCCATTCGCAGCTTGTGCTGGACTGGTTGGGGCAGCTCGGCAAGACCGATGCGGATTTTCGCTGTGGGACCCAGTGGCCCCGGGATATACCGGCCAGTAATCACCTGGTGAAAACCGATCAATCCGCCTGCCGTTACCACAATAATTGCTCCGGAAAACACTGCGGATTTTTGACCTTGGCGCAACATTTGCGGGCCGGGCCCGAGTATCACGAGGTGGATCACCCGGTTCAAATTGCCGTGCGGGCGGCCTTTGAAGAGATGACCGGCGAGACCAGCCCTGGCTATGGCATTGACGGCTGCTCTGCGCCCAATTGGGCCTGCAGTATAGCCGGTTTGGCCCGGGCTATGGCGCGCTGTGCCGCCGGCGGCGCCGATCCGCTTGGAAAGGCCGCTTCACAGTTGCGCGATGCCATGATGGCGCATCCGGAATTGGTGGCGGGCGAGACCCGTGCCTGCACGGAATTGATGCGCGCGGCTCCTGGGGTTGCACTGAAGACGGGGGCAGAGGCTGTGTTTATCGCGATTATCCCAGGTCTGCGGGCGGGGATCGCGGTGAAGATTGAAGATGGGGCGACCCGCGCCAGTGAGGCGCTGATCGCGGCTTTGCTGATCCGTCTTGGGGTGCTGGAGGCGGATCATCCCGCCGCTCTCAAACGCTTGGGCCCGATCCACAATTGGGATGGGCTGCAGACGGGACAGATTTCGGCGCTCCTCTAAGGTATTGAATTGGGATATGTTCAACCGGCCAAAGCGGCGTCCACTTTGGTCGATCAAGCGCTAGGGTGTGACAAATTGCGAAGATGAATAGCCTTGCAGGTAGAGCAGCGCGGTCAAATCTCCGTGATTGATGCGCACCGACACCTGCTCTTGCACCATGGGTTTGGCATGAAGCGCCACGCCGGTCCCGGCCAGCTGCAACATGCCTAAATCATTGGCGCCATCTCCAACGGCCAGGACATCTTGAGGCGTGAGGCCGCGCGCGGCTGTAAGCTCGTTGAGCGCGGTCACCTTTGCTTCACGGCCCAATATGGGCAGTCCCACCTCACCGGTCAAAGAGTGATCCGCCTGCAACAGCCGGTTGGCCCTGTGGCTATCAAACCCAAGCGTGCTGGCAACCTTGGCTGTGAAGTCCGTAAAGCCGCCGCTGACAAGATCCGCATAGGCGCCATTCGCTTTCATCGTTGCCAAAAGCTGCGCGCCACCGGGCATATAGGTGATGCGTGTTTGATAGACTTTGTCGATGATCTCAACCGCCAGACCTTTGAGCAGCCCGGTGCGCTCTTGCAGGGCTTGTTCGAAATCCAATTCGCCATTCATCGCTCTTGCGGTGATCTGTGAGACCTCATCGCCAACGCCGGCTTCCACGGCCAGTTCATCGATGCACTCTTGCTCAATCATGGTGCTGTCCATATCGGCCAGCAACATTTTCTTGCGTCGCCCGGCGCTGGGCTGCATCACCAGATCAATGTTCTGCGCCTGCATCTCTTGCCACACCTGCCAGAGGGTGTCGGGGCTTTGCAGGCATTCAAATTCCACGGCCTCACGCGGTGCCAACCAAGTGAGGTCCCGCCCGCCCCAGGCATTGCAGAGCGATTGCGCCAGATTGGGGGTGATGGCCGCTTGGCCTGGCTGGCACAATAAAGTGGTTACAAACATCCGCGATATTCCTTCTTTGATGCCATGTGCCAAGAAGTTTGCACAGTTGCAAGTGATCCAAAGCCGCCTGCCGGGCGAAACAACCTTGAAAGACATTTGGGCAAAGGGATAGCACAATGCGGATACTCGTGGCGTTGGTCGTGGTGTTTTGGGCGAATATGGCGATAGCGGAGTTACAGTTTCCTTCGCTGGATGCCGATGATTTGAACGGGCGCGCTGTCAGCCTGCCGCAAGATTTTCCGGGTGATCCCACGATTGTTTTCATTGCCTATAAACGGAACCAACAGCCGAGCATCAACGCCTGGGTGGCGCGTTTGGGGTTGCAAGAGCGTGGGGGACCGGCCTGGGTTGAGCTGCCCGTGGTCGGGCGCGGCGCGGCTCTGTTTCGAAGCTTCGTCGATAATGGCATGCGCTCCGGCATCACCTCAACGGCGATGCGCGGTCGGACGATTACGATTTATTCGAGCCAGCGTGCGTTCAATAAGGCATTGGGCATCGATGGGCGCAACGAGATTTATACCGCTTTGGTGGGCCGAGACGGCCAAGTGCATGTGCTCATCGAGGGTGACGTCACCGATGAAAAAATAGCTCAACTGCGCGCTGCCTATCCTTAAAAAGACCTCTGCATACCCCAACCGCCAAGCCACAACACTTTGCCCGGATGGCGAAGTTTCCGATCGGCTCAGAATGTGGCCCGGCTGCGATGCAATTTGTGTAAAATCCGACATTTCTGCTCTTGTGGCTGAATGGGCAATTGGGTAGCTCAGCAGATGGGACACCCTTCCCCAACGAAGGGCGCATATCTGAGAGGATAGCATTGATGGCTATTGAACATCCGGCATCGCGGCCGGCTAATCCGCGTTTTTCTTCTGGCCCTTGCGCCAAACCCCCCACATGGACCCAGAGCGCTTTGAGTGATGCTTGGCTTGGCCGTTCGCATCGCGCAGCAGGCGGCAAGGCAAAATTGGCTGAGGCCATAGAGCAAACCCGCCGCGTTCTAAAAATCCCGGCAGATTATAAAATCGGCATCGTACCGGCCTCCGATACTGGCGCTTTTGAGATGGCCATGTGGTCTTTGCTGGGCGAACGCCCGGCGCAGATGGTGGCCTGGGAAAGCTTTGGCGCTGGCTGGGTCAGCGATGTTGTGAAACAGTTGAAGATCGAGGCCTCCGAACATATCGCGCCCTATGGCGAAATTTTCGACATGGCGGCGCTGAATTATGACAATGACGTTTGCTTCACTTGGAACGGCACGACCTCCGGCGTGTGTATGCCTGATGGCTCTGCTATTGCGGCCGATCGCGCGGGTTTGACACTTTGCGACGCAACCTCTGCGGCCTTTGCCGTGGACCTGCCTTGGGACAAACTTGATGTGACAACCTTCAGCTGGCAAAAAGTGCTCGGCGGGGAAGCGGCGCATGGGGTGCTTATTCTCTCACCCCGTGCGGTGGAGCGGCTGGAAAGCTACACCCCGGCCTGGCCCATGCCGAAAATTTTTCGCCTCACCAAGGGCGGCAAGCTGATCGAAGGCATTTTCCGAGGCGAGACGATCAACACCCCGTCGATGCTCTGCGTTGAGGATTATTTGTTTGCGTTGGATTGGGCTGAAAGCCTTGGTGGTCTCGCAGGGTTGATCGCCCGCGCGCAGGCCAATGCCAAAGCGGTTTGGGATTTTTGCGACACCCGGGATTGGATTGACAATCTTGCTGTGGATCCGGCGACGCGCTCGGTCACCTCAGTGTGTTTGAAATTCACCGATCCGCGCATTCAAGATCCGGCAGGTTTTGCCAAAGCGGTCGCCAAACGCCTAGAGGCGGAGGGCGCGGCCCTGGATATCGGTGCCTATCGCGACGCGCCAGCAGGCCTACGCATTTGGTGCGGGGCGACGGTTGAAACGGCAGATGTCCTGGCGATGTTGCCCTGGCTGGAATGGGCTTACCGCTGCGAGCTTGACGCAGAATAATTTTTAGGTGGGGCTAGCCCCACTTTCTTCCCTCATAAAATAAGGAGCGCCGATATGGCCCCGAAAGTACTCGTATCTGACAAACTCTCTGAAACTGCTGTTCAAATCTTCCGCGATCGTGGCATTGAGGTGGATTTTGATCCCAGCATTGGCAAGGACAAAGACAAATTGCTCTCTGTCATTGATCAATATGATGGCTTGGCCATTCGTTCTGCGACCAAGGCCACAGAAAAAATTATCAATGCGGCCAGCAATCTAAAGGTGATTGGCCGGGCTGGCATCGGTGTGGATAATATCGACCGGGCCGCTGCCTCCAAAAAAGGTGTGATCGTGATGAACACGCCCTTTGGCAATATGATCACCACCGCAGAACACGCCATTGCGATGATGTTCGCTGTGGCGCGGCAAATTCCTGAGGCCAGCGCCTCTACCCACGCGGGGAAATGGGAAAAATCCAAATTCATGGGGGTAGAGCTTACGGGCAAGACCCTTGGCGTGATTGGCGCGGGTAATATTGGCGGCATCGTCTGTGAGCGTGCCTTGGGCCTCAAGATGAAGGTTGTGGCCTATGATCCCTTCCTCTCCCAAGAGCGGGCCGAAAAATTGGGCGTGCAAAAAGTGGACCTGGACGAGCTTTTGGCGCGGGCCGATTTCATCACATTGCATGTGCCCAAAACCGAGCAGACCAGCAATATTTTGAATGCTGAGGCGATTGCCAAGATGAAACCCGGTGTGCGGGTCATCAACTGCGCCCGCGGTGGTTTGGTCGATGAGGTCGCTTTGGCCGAGGCGCTGAAATCGGGTCATGTGGCCGGGGCAGCCTTCGATGTGTTCGAAGTGGAGCCGGCAACAGACAGCCCTTTGTTCAACTTGCCCAATGTGGTTTGCACCCCCCATTTGGGCGCTGCCACAACGGAAGCGCAGGAAAACGTGGCCGTGCAAGTGGCTGAACAAATGTCTGACTATCTGCTGACGGGCGCTGTGACCAATGCGCTGAATATGCCATCGGTGACAGCTGAAGAGGCTAAGACCATGGGGCCATGGTTGGCATTGGCTGGGCATTTGGGGGCCTTTATCGGGCAAATGACCTCCGAGCCCATTAAGGCGATTAATATTTTATATGATGGCACGGTCGCTTCGATGAATCTCGCAGCGCTCAACTGCGGCGTTGTGGCCGGGATCATGAAAGCGGGTAATCCTGATGTGAATATGGTGAGCGCTCCAGTGATTGCAGAAGAGCGCGGCATTAAGATCAGCACGACCAATCAAAATAAATCTGGTGTCTTTGATGCCTACATTAAAGTCACAGTGGTTACCCAAACCCGGGAACGCTCTGTCGCGGGCACAGTGTTCAGCGATGGCAAGCCGCGCTTTATCCAGATCAAGGGCATCAATGTAGATGCGGAAATTGGGCGTCACATGCTCTATACCACCAATAATGACGTGCCGGGCATTATCGGTGTATTGGGCTCGACCATGGGAAAAAATGACGTGAATATTGCGAATTTTACATTGGGGCGCGCAGCGGAAGGTGGGCAGGCGATTGCCTTGCTGTATGTGGATGCGCCGGTCTCTGATCTGGTATTGGCCGATTTGCAGGCGACTGGAAAATTCAACCAAGTCAGTCGTTTAGAGTTTGATGTCTCATGACGGCGCTCTATGCGATTGGTGACATCCATGGCCAATTGGCCGGGCTGACCCAAGCGATTGAATGGATTGAAAAAGATGGTGGGCCCGAGGCCCCCATCGTCTTTCTTGGCGATTATATCGATCGGGGGCCTGACAGTCGTGGCGTTTTGGATTTTTTGATCCAGGGCCGCGATGCGGGGCGCAATTGGACATTTTTAAAGGGCAATCATGACCGGATGTTTGAGTGGTTTTTGCAAACTCCAAGCCGGGCAGATCCGCATCTGTTTACCGATTTGAGTTGGCTGCATGAGCGATTGGGCGGGCAAGACACGCTGCGCTCTTACGGTCTGGATTTCAGCGCGCGCCGGCGGCTCTCCGCGGTGCATGACGAGGCGTTGCGCGCGGTGCCAAAGGCGCACCTTGATTTTCTTGAGGGGTGCCCTTTGACCTTTGAGACAGAGGATTTGTTCTTTTGTCACGCAGGTATCCGCCCCGGTGTCGCATTGTGCGATCAGAATGAAGAAGATCTTTTGTGGATTCGCGAAGAGTTCCTGGATTTTGACGGTCGGCATCCAAAGATTATCGTGCATGGCCATTCGCCGATCGAGCGGGCCTGCCATTATGGCAACAGAGTCAATCTCGACAGCGGCGCCGGTTATGGCCATCCGCTTACGGCTGCGGTCTTTGAAGAGCTGAGGTGCAGCATTTTGACCGCGCAGGGCCGGCGCAAAATATCTATGGCTGCATAGATCCGCCGCCTTTACGGTAGATGCTCTTTAAATGCGGCGAGCACGGAGCGGTAGACATCGCGCTTGAAAGACACAATCGCCTCGGGCAGATCGGCGGGGGCGATCCATTTCCAGGCGGAGAATTCAGGCTCATCTGTGTCAATATTCACATCTGAATCTTCGCCTAGAAAACGCATCAAAAACCATTTTTGTTCCTGGCCGCGGTATTTGCCGCCCCAAAGCTGTGGGATCAAATCCGCGGGCAGCTCATAGGGAATCCAGCCCGGGGTTTCCGCAAGGATTTGCACTTTTTGCGCTGGAACGCCGGTTTCTTCTTCCAGTTCACGCAGGGCAGCCACCCGGGCATCCTCGCCCGGATCAATGCCCCCCTGGGGCATTTGCCAAGCCTCAGAATAATGCTCGAGCCTTTGGGCGACAAAGACCAGGCCCGCCCGATTGATGAGCATGACGCCAACATTGGGTCTATAGGGCAGCTGTTCAATATCAGAGTGGCGCATCTGCTATTGTGCCGGTTGGATGGCCGATAGGCCTTTGAGCAGATCGATCGCATAGGACAGCTGGAAATCTTCATCGCGCAGCTTCGCGGCCTCCTCGGCGCGGGCGCGCTCTTGCTCAATTTGATCGCGGTCCGCGTCTGACAGGCTGTCGTTGTCGAGTGACCCGCGCAAATCAGCTTCAGTGCGCGTGCTGCCTTCGTCCTCAGCGGCTTCATCCTCGGTGCTGTTGGGGTCTTTGCGGGGCTGCTGGACAATGATGTCGGGCGAGACTCCAAGCGCTTGGATGGACCGGCCTGATGGGGTGTAGTAGCGCGCAGTGGTCAAGCGCATCGCCCCATCGCCGGCCACGGGCATGATGGTCTGAACAGAGCCCTTTCCAAAGCTCTTGGTGCCCACAACAATCGCCCGGCGGTGATCTTGCAATGCGCCTGCGACAATTTCAGAGGCAGAGGCCGAGCCGCCATTGATCAAAACCACAATCGGTTTTCCTTGGGCCAAATCGCCGGCCCGCGCATTCCAACGGTCGCCATCTTCGGGCGCGCGTCCACGGGTTGAAACGATCTCACCCTTTTCAAGAAACGCATCCGAGACTTTGATCGCTTGGTTCAGCAACCCGCCGGGATTATTGCGTAGATCAATGACAAAGCCGTTGATATTCTCAATACCGCCTGCCGCCTCAATTTGCTTGGCGATTCCGTCTTCAAGATTTGGGTAGGTTTGGTCATTAAATGTGCTGACCCGCATCACAATGGACTGGCCAATTGTCTTGTCACGCACGGCGGTCAGTTTGATGGTGTCGCGGATGATTTTGATGTCAAAAGGCTCAGATTCACTTTCGCGCACCACGGTGATCACGATTTCCGAACCGACCGGACCGCGCATCAATTGCACCGCCTCATCCAATGTCAGGCCCAAAAGACTCTCCCCGTCCACATGGGTGATGAAATCGCCAGGTTCGACCCCAGCCTCGGCCGCGGGGGTGTCATCAATTGGGGTGATGACTTTTACAAACCCATCCTCTTGGGTCACCTCAATCCCCAGCCCACCAAAGGCGCCCCGGGTTTGAATGCGCATATCGCTGGCATCATCGGGCGAGAGGTAGCTTGAATGTGGATCCAAAGAGGTCAGCATGCCATTGATTGCCGCTTCAATCAGCTTCTTGTCATCCACTTCTTCCACATATTCCGCGCGGATGCGGTCAAAAATATCACCAAAAAGCTCAAGCTGTTTATAGGTTTCTGCTTGGTCGGTTTCCTTGGCCAAAAGCGGTCCAGCCAATTGCGGGGCGACCACCACCCCGAGGAGCCCGCCGAGCATCGCTGCAATCAAAAACTTTTTCATGTTACAATCCTTTTTGCATCGGGGCACTGCATCCTGCGCCACCCGACTTGCGTCTTTGCCTATATAAAGCCTGTCTTGCCCCGGCTTTCCAGCCCCTACTGTGCTGATTGCGCGCCCAAACCCGTTATTCTTTGCCAAAGATGGCAGCTCGGCGCGTCTATGGGCAGATATAGGCGAGAATGGGCGGGATTTTGCCGTTAGGGGTGGGTGATCAAGGAGTGACCTGTCATTTCGTCAGGTTTGGGCAGATCCATCAGCTTAAGAACCGTGGGTGCGAGATCGGCCAATCGGCCGACGCGCAATCGGCAACCCTGCGGCAAGCCCACCCCGATGACCGGCACCAGATTTGTCGTATGGGCCGTATGTGGCCCGCCGGTGATGGGATCAATCATCATCTCGCAATTGCCGTGATCGGCGGTGACAATCATCTTGCCACCGCAGCGCTCCAATGCCTCCACCACCTGGCCAAGTCCGTGATCCACCGCTTCGCAAGCGGCGATGGCCGCCGCTAAGTCGCCCGTATGCCCAACCATATCAGGATTGGCATAATTGGTGATGATCAGATCATAGCCTTGCTCAATGGCGGCAACAAAGCGCTTTGTGACCTCTGCGGCTGACATTTCAGGTTGCATATCATAGGTGGCGACCTTGGGTGAGCTGGGCATGAAACGATCCTCGCCAGCGGCGGGCACTTCCAGACCGCCATTCATGAAAAATGTCACATGGGGATATTTTTCTGTCTCCGCGAGGCGAAATTGGCGCTTGCCATGGTGCGCCACCCAGGCGCCCAGCGTGTTGGGGATATCGCGCTTTGGGAAGGCGGCTGTGAGATAGGTGTCATGGTCATCGGAATAAGACACCATCCCCATTTGTGCGCTTAATGTGACCCGGGGCGCTGTGTCAAATGCGTCAAAATTGGGTTGGCAAAGGGCGGCTAGAATTTCACGCGCCCGGTCGGCGCGGAAATTTAGGCAAAATAGGCCATCTTGCGGCCGCAGTCCCGCGTAATCGCCAATCACGCTGGCGGGGATGAACTCATCGGTCTGGCCCTCCGCATAGGCGCGGGCAATCATCTCTTGGGCGGTGGCAGCTTTGACGCCTGTGCCATGGGCGATGGCGTTATAGGCGGTTTGCACCCGCTCCCAACGGTTATCGCGGTCCAAAGCATAGTAGCGGCCAATGACTGTGCCAATCTGCGCGCCCTGTGGCAGCTGCTCTTGCAGGCTGGCGAAATAGCCCGGAGCTGAGCTGGGGCCGACATCGCGCCCGTCGGCAATGGCATGGATGAGGACGGGAATGCCCATGTCACAAAGTAACCTGCTGGCGGCCAGAAGATGGTCAAGATGCCCATGCACCCCGCCGTCGGAAATCACCCCCATGAGATGCGCCGCGCCACCGCTGGCCTTGAGTTTGGCGGCAAAGTCCAAAATAGCAGGGTTTTGGAAGAAAGTTTTGTCCTCAATCGCCAGATCAATCTGCCCCAAATCCATAGCCACCACCCGGCCTGCTCCAATATTGGTATGGCCAACTTCGGAATTGCCCATCTGTCCGCTGGGCAGACCGGCGTCAGGCCCATGGGTGATTAAACGCGCATTTGGGCAGCGCGCCATGAGGCGATCAAAATTTGGCGTATGCGCCAGGGCAGGGGCATTGCCTTCCTTGGTGTCGCTCAAACCCCATCCATCCAAAATGCAAAGTACTACGGGTTTGGTCATGACAAGCTCCTTTTCTACGCGCCTCTGTTTACCTGATCGCTGGCGGTATTCCACCGTTTTAGAGCGACTGGTTTTGGTACTGGGTTTTTGACCGAAAGCGGCCGCTCATTCATGGTGCGGAGAATTCGGACTCTGAGCCCAGAATAACCACCGCTGTCTGCGCAGAATGATTCGGTTGCAGAAAATGAACAGGGAGCGAGGCCGACCATAACAGGCCTTTCTACGAGGCGAGGCGGACAACTGCTCAAGTCAGTGGTCGACATTGAGCTTTGCGCAACGGACCGTAGTGCTCTGAAGCGACGAGTAGAGAGAATATTTGCGCACCTCTACGCTAGCGCTAGCCGGACGCCCATTTCGTCCATGAATGTGCTTGATTCGACACCTTTTAATTGATGGCATCCCGCCGTTTGGCTACTATATCTTGGCCGATACTGGAGAGGAAGAATGTTCAATTTGATTGTTTCAGGTAGATTGGAAAATGACCGCCGTGGCTCGATTCCGGCCGAGCGAGTATTTGAGAATACTCCGGAAGAACTTGAAGATCGGTTTATGCGGAGTGGGATACTCGATATTTCCGGCGTGATGGCACTCCCTACGCTTTTTTTGGAAGAAGGTATTGGCGACGAAATCGCTAGGATTGGGTGGCTGACTCGGATCGAGCGCAATGGGACCGACTATCAACTGCACTATTCGATTGACCTGGACATTCCTCGTGTGACCAATTCGGAAATTTACGAATTGGCGTCCGATCTTCACATGGATCGCCTTGAATTTCATAGGAACCATTGGGCAATCAAAGACGTAGATTTGTTCTACGTCCTACATCGGAAAAAGGTTGGAAAGCGAGACGCTCGGACCGTTTTCCAGTTGAGCGATAAGCCGGTCGAGCCGAAGCTTGTGTCGTTCATGATGCCTTTTTCGGGGGCGTTCACATCGGTCTATCAAGATGTGAAGGCCGCACTAGAAGCCGATGGCTACCAGTGCAAACGAGCAGATGACATGTGGGTTCATGCGCATATCATGACCGACATTATCGAACTGCTTTGCACCTCGGCGGTTATCGTCTGTGATCTGTCTGGCAAGAACCCCAATGTGTTTTACGAGGCCGGAATCGCTCACACACTCGGTAAAGAGGTTGTCCTGATTACTCAGTCGCATGACGACGTTCCCTTTGACCTAAAACCAATCCGTTATCTGCACTACCATGATAATGGGGAAGGCAGAGACAAGCTCGCGAAGGAAATTCATGCACGCGTACAGGCCGTCACACGTCACATAGCCTGAGGAGACTGTCCACAGCCTTGCCACCCTGGGCTGGCGCAGCAATCATGTTGTTTCATCTATATTTGCGGTTGCGGCAAACGGCAGCTTCGTCCGCACAGCAGACCTTTATCAGGTGCAAACCGACGTCTGCGTCGGCCGGTCCTTGGGTCAAAACTCAAGCGTATTTGCGCTGGGTCGAAACCGACCGTTTTTGCACAGACCCTTCTGGGCAGGACTCGACTCTGAGATAGGCTTTGGCATATAGAACATATAGTGAACAAAGTCTGCGGTTATGTCACATCGACGTGTTTTATCATTATGGTTTCCTCGGATGGGTGCAGAGCGGCTGTTGCGACAGGCCCGTATGACGCAAGAGTTGCCTTTTGCCGTGGTGCAAGATCGTGGGCAGATGCAGGTGATCTCCTCCCTGTCACAAATGGCGGAGGAGCGGGGGCTGCGCTTGGATCAACCCTTGCGCGACGCTATGGCCATGTGCCCCGATCTTATCACACGGCTTCGAAATCCTCAGAGTGAAGCGCGGTTTTTAAACAGTCTGCGCCGCTGGGCCTCTAAGTTTTCGCCCTGGGTGGCGGAAGAACCGCCTCATTCTTTGGTCATTGATTTGACGGGTTGTGCACATTTATTTGGGGGTGAGGAAGGGGTTATCGAGCAGGTGGAGCAAGATTGCCTGGATCTTGGCCTTTCTGTGCATATCGGCATGGCGGATACAAAAGGCGCCGCATGGGCCTTGGCGCGCTATGCAGGTCAGCCCTTGGGGGTAAGCCGCACGGGCGATGCGATTGATCAGGAGGCACCCGCCACCCGGTCGCGCGCTGTCAAACGCCGCAATTGGGAGCGTGGAGGCGCCGCGCCGCAGCTGCGCAGCAATCGAGGCGCATCGGGCCGTATTGCCCAGCCTGGCTTGACGCGCCAAGCCCTTGCGCCTTTGCCTGTGGCCGCTCTGCGATTGGAGGGGCATGTTGTTACAGCGCTCAGCAGGCTTGGACTTCGGCGGGTGGAAGATTTGATGGGTCAGCCCCGCGCGGCCCTTGCACGGCGGTTTGGCAAGGGGACGGTCTATCGGATGGATCAAGCCTTGGGCGTGGCCCCCGAGCCCATTAGCCCGGCGAAACAAGCGCCACATTTCGCCTGCTGTTTGAGCCTGCCGGAGCCAATTGGTCTGGCTGAAGATCTGTTGGCCGCTTTGGATAAGCTGCTGCCGCGCTTGGCGGTGCGTTTGAACGAGAAAGGTCAGGGTGCGCGGCGATTGCGACTGGAAGCCTATCGCACAGATCAAACCATGCAATCGCTTGAGGTGGGGTTGGCCCGACCTTCCGCCGATATTGCGCGAATGCGGCCACTTTTGGCATCAAAATTAGGGGATATCAAAGCAGAATTTGGCATTGATGTGCTGCGCTTGATCGCGGCGCAAACAGAGCCAATCCATGCCCATCAGCACAAAGGGCATATTGAGGCTGGTCAAGCGGTTGCGGCGCGCGTGTTGGAAAATACCAAGCTGGATGATTTAATTGGCACATTGGGCGCCCGCATCGGACTGGAGGCCCTGACCCGCTTACATCCCGGTGACAGCCATATACCGGAAAAAGCCGCGCAGGTGCAGGCCGCTGCCTGGTCAGCGCCACATTTGCACTGGCCGGCCCCGCCGCGCGCGCGACCTTTGGTGCATTTTTCACCAGAGGCCCTGCAGACCCATAGCGAGGCGGCATTGCCACTGACATTCAAATGGCGCGGTCAGCTTCATGAGGTGCACAGCGCTCAGGGGCCAGAGCGGATTGCCCCGGAGTGGTGGCTGGCTGAAAGAGCCTGGCGCAGCGGGACGCGTGATTATTGGCAAGTGGTCACCAAAACCGGAGACCGGTTTTGGCTTTATTTCGCCCATGGTGGTGCCATCTCGGGCGGGTGGTTTTGCCAGGGCCGCTTTGCTTAGGACAAAGCAGCCCTGACGTTGGAAGCAAGCAAACGAAAGATCAGCATCGCGTATCCGAGTGGGGGCAGGAATGACACTTAAAGCCAATCTCCCGTTTGCTTGACGCCCATATTGCAAGTTACAAAGGCCATGTGATGACCTGAAACGGAAAGTTGCGGGACCATTTCAGGGCAGGAATACGACAGGGTTGATTATTGGTGAATTCGGCGCAACTCTACGCTCATGAATGTTGTAAATATTAGATCTGAGTCTCTGCGGAAAATTCCCGAAAAAATTGCCTTTCATCGGTTGGAATTGGCTCCCATCCTTACGCTATATGGGCGTATGGTCGCTGCGGGCGAATGGCGTGACTATGGTATTTCTTGCCTGCGCGATGTGGCTGTCTTTTCGATTTTCAAGCGTACAGCGGAAAACCCGCTCTACCGCATCGAAAAACGCCCCAAGCTGCGCACCAAACAGGGCATGTATGCTTTGATCGGGGCGCAGGGGCAAATTCTCAAACGCGGCCATGATCTCGGATCTGTTTTGGGGGTCTTGGAGCGGCGGTTGATCCGGGCGGTTGATTAGGGGCTTGCACTTTGGGTCAGTTGCGAGCGTTGAAGCATGGGCCCATCCCCGGCCGCCTCTATGCGGGCCATTGCAACGTCAATCGCTTCAATGCCAACGGCCATTGCATGCGCATTGGCGTGGATCAGATGGGTGGCGCTGAGGGTCAAAGCCACATGGCCGGGCCAGAAAATCAATTGCCCAGGCGCCCAATCCCCCTCGGTTGCAGGAAAAAATTTCTGTTGTGGGCCTGAATCTCCTGGACAAGCGCGCCCCGTGGCATGGCAGGCGGCCTGTATCAGACCCGAACAATCAATGCCTGCCGCTGAATTGCCTCCCCATAAATAGGGGCAGCCAAGGAACATCTTGGCCACCTCTCGCGGATCGGTCAGAAATTTGCCCGTTGCGCGCAAATGTTGGCGGGGGATGAAGCCGGCGGGGGTTTGGTAAAAATTGCCGTGCTCTGCGCTCACTGTCACCTGCGCGCCGAAGGGCAGGGGGATCTGATCGTGTGATTTAAGATTGGGTGCCGCATAGGCATGGCTGGACAAGGCACTCACCCAATGTGTTGCGGGTGTGTAGGGGGCTAAATCTGCGGTTTTTATATAGCCTTGATAGCCGTCTTTCGTCGCCTTGCCAAAACACCAGTCGCCCGCGTGCTCTAAGATCGTAAAGCCATCGCCAAACAGCAATTGACGGTCGCGGGGTCCTTGCGGCTTGCCGCACAGATCGCTGAGGCTTTGGATGATTTGAGATTGCGCGCTCATAGATTCAAAATGCGCGGCAAGGCGTGAAACAAGGCGCGCGTGCCCTGACCCACGCCGCCTTTGGGGCGGGCTGGGGCGGCGCTGGGCTGCCAACCATAGCAATCGAAATGCACAAACTTTTGGGTTTGGGTGACAAAGCGCTGTAGAAAAAGCGCCGCCGTGATGGCACCGGCAAAACCACCGGCAGGGGCATTGTCCAAATCTGCAATGCCGGGCTCAATCATGGCCTCATAGGGCGCATGCAAGGGCAATTGCCATACTGGATCGTTAACCTCGGCGGCGGCGGTTGCGATCTCATGGCTCAAGCCATTATCCTGCGTGAAATAGGGTGCAATGTCAGGCCCCACCGCGACCCGCGCAGCGCCGGTCAGTGTTGCCATGCAAATCATCACGTCACAGGGGCTTTCATCGGCTAAGGTGAGGGCATCGGCGAGCACCAATCGGCCCTCGGCATCGGTATTGTTGATCTCGACAGTCAGACCCTTACGGCTCTTCAAAATGTCTTGCGGACGGAAGGCCGAACCACCGATTGCATTTTCAACGGCGGGCACCAGAACCCTTAGCCTCACTGGCATATTGCTGGCCATAATCATTTTGGCCAGCCCCAGAACATGCGCTGCCCCGCCCATATCTTTTTTCATCAACCCCATAGAGGCGCCGGGTTTGAGGTTCAGGCCACCTGTGTCGAAACACACGCCCTTGCCCACCAAAGTGAGCCGCGGACCTGCCGTGCCCCAGCACAGATCAATGAGACGTGGCGCCCGCGGCGAGGCGCGGCCCACCGTGTGAATCAGGGGGAAGTTTTGCGCGAGCAGCTCTGCACCCGTCACGACTGATATATCTGCCGCATAAGTTTTGGCCAAGTCGCGGGCCGCCGCTTCAAGCTCTGCCGGGCCCATGTCGTTGGACGGTGTGTTGACCAAATCTCGGGTGAGAAATTCACCGGAAACAATCGCCTCAATTTTTTCAGCATCTACACCTTCTGGGCAGATCAACTCGGCTTTTGGGGCGGCATTGGCGGCATAGCGATCGTATCGATATTTGCCCAAAGCAAAGGCCAAAGCGAAGTCCCTGGCTCGGTCTTGATCGCTCTCGACCAGGTCAAACACCTGTGCCGGCATTGTGGACAATCCGGCAACCACACCGAAGCGTTTGCGTTTGCGCTCTGTGGTATCGCCATAGCCAATGGCCAGCCGCACCGGCAGACCCTGCTCAGTGAGGCACAAGATCTGGCCCAATTTACCCGACCAATTTTGGGTTTTGGCGGCGTTTTGCGCCGCGACGCCCCTTGCGGCCAGCCAGTTCTCCGCCTCCGCGCGGGCAATGAGGTGCAAGGGTACGGCGTTGGGTGTGGGTGCGGCAAAACTCGCTGACATGGCAGATCCCTCGAATGGCTTTATCATAGGTAAACATTGCCCTGTGGCGAATGCAATGCGGCGCGGTCTTTGGCGGGCAAAAACCTGCGTGGATCCGTGAATGCGGGGGGCTGACTAAAGCTGTCTGTTCTTTTGGTCCTGTATCGCCCAAAGCGATGCCAGGCACATGTCGCCCAGCCGCACCAACCGCGCCACCGCGGCGGCCAGAGCGGGATCATCGGATGCTGCGGTTAACGCACGCACATTATGGGCGGCATTGGTCAACCCGCCCAGTCCAATTTGATGTCCGATGCTCATCAAAGCATCAACGGCCTTGCGTACGGCAGAGCGATTGTTTTGCTTGCCGGCGCATTCCAGAACGGAAAGGCGGATGGCGAATTCATCTAAGGCGCCGTTAATAATTGCTTTCGCCCGTTGGGGCTCAAACTCACAATAGATCTCGTCAATTTTGCTGCTGCAAAAGGGAAGATGTTCGTCATGTAAAAGCATGCTAATTTGAGCCATGAACTCACCTATTTACTACGCCCCCACAGCTGGCTGCTTTTTGCCCAAAAAAGTTTACCAAACTCTAAGCCAAAATGAGGATTACCTCTCGAGTTTTTTGTAACTATTTGGTAAGTTCAATTCAATATTTATGTATAAGGGGGTGCCGATGGTCTACGTGAAACCGCTGCCAAACTATTTAATTCAACGTTATCATGGCTGGAAAGCGACGACGTTTGAAGACAATCATGCTTGGTATCGCCGATTGGCCAGTGAAGGGCAGCGCCCGCGCGCCATGGTCATTTCATGCTGTGACAGTCGCGTTCATGTGACGGCGATTTTTGGTGCAGAGCAGGGGGAGTTTTTCATTCATCGCAATATCGCCAATCTGGTGCCGGCCTATCTTCCGGATGGCGAGCCGCATGGCACCTCTGCTGCGGTTGAATATGCGGTCACCGCGTTAAAAGTATCTCATATTATCGTCTTGGGTCATTCCAGCTGTGGCGGGGTGCGGGGCTGTCACGATATGTGTACTGGACATGCGCCAGATTTGGAAAAAAGCAGCAGCTTTGTTGGCCGCTGGATGGATATTTTGCGCCCAGGCTATGAGCGGGTCAAAGATATCAAGGATGAGGCGGCGCGTGTGGCGCGATTGGAACGTGAGGCTGTTTTGGTCTCCGTAGAAAACCTCATGACCTTCCCATTTGTGAAAGCCGCAGTCGAAAAGAACGAGCTGACCCTGCATGGCCTGTGGACGGACATCGCCGAGGGTTCTTTGGAGCAGTTTGATTCAAACTTGAAGGATTTTGTGCGGATTTAGAGCCGGTTCAACCCGAAATACCAAGAGCCAATGAAAAGGCCCCGCATTTTAGCGAGGCCTTTTCATTCCATATTCAGGATTTTAGCCCTTTTTCAGGACTTTATTGCCCAGGACTTCCGCGATTTGAACGGCATTCAACGCCGCCCCCTTGCGCAGATTGTCGGACACGCACCACAGGTTGATGCCATTGTCGACCGTGACATCTTGCCGAATGCGGCTGATGAATGTGGCGTAATCGCCGACGCATTCCACTGGGCTGACATAGCCGCCATCTTCGCGCTTATCGATCACCATAATGCCAGGTGACTCGCGCAGGATATCGCGGGCTTCATCCTCATCGAGGAAGTCTTCAAACTCGATATTGATCGATTCGGAATGGCCCACGAAAACTGGCACGCGCACACAGGTGGCGGTAACCTTGATCGCGGGGTCGAGAATCTTTTTGGTCTCTGCGACCATTTTCCATTCCTCTTTCGTGTCGCCGCTGTCGAGGAAAACATCAATATGCGGGATCACGTTAAAGGCGATTTGCTTGGTAAACTTGGTGGGTGGTTTGTTGTCTACCGGGTTGTAAATCGATTTGGTTTGATCCCAAAGTTCATCAATCCCTTCTTTGCCTGCGCCCGAAACGGATTGATAGGTGCTGACCACCACCCGTTTGATCTTCGCGCGATCATGCAAGGGTTTGAGCGCCACAACCATCTGCGCGGTTGAACAATTGGGATTGGCGATGATGTTCTTTTTGTGGCATTCGAAAATTGCATCGGCATTCACCTCTGGCACGATCAAAGGCACATCCGGATCGTAGCGGTAAAGGCTCGAATTATCGATCACAATACAGCCCGCCGCCGCCGCTTTCGGGGCATATTCTTTGGTGGCTTCAGAGCCCACCGCAAAGAGCGCCATATCCCAACCGGCGAAATCAAAACTCGCCAGATCGGTGGTTTTCAAAGTTTTGTCGCCAAAGCTCACTTCCGTGCCGAGGGATTTACGGCTGGCCAGAACAGCAATTTCCGCGATTGGAAATTCACGTTCGTCCAAAATGTTCAGCATTTCACGGCCCACATTTCCAGTAGCGCCGACAACAACAACTTTATAAGACATAGGTCTCTTCCTTGTTTCAAAGACGGGCTCGTGTATCGCGCCAGGTCTCCAATGGAAAGAGGCAGCTAGTCAGTTCTATCCTGTGAGAAGATATAAATTATCAATCCCAGCAGTAATGTCACACAAAATACCAAAATGACCGCGTTATATGAGACAATCGGCGCCTGACTTTGTGTTATCTTGGCATCAAAAACCCGCGCAGTGACATTTTGCATGATGCCAACGCCTCCGATTCCAAACAGGTTGATCAAAGTCACGCCGCGCCCCATCAGATGATCTGGGAAAAAACTGCGGCCATGGGCGACCAAAATCGGGAATGAAGCACCGAAAAAACCAATTCCGGCCATCAGGACGGCGGTGCTCCAGAACCCCGCGTCGCCATAGAGATAAAGGGCAAAGCACAACAGGCCGCCGATGAGATTGCCTGTGAAAATCACCCATTTACGCGTTCCCAATAAGCGGTCAAGCGGACCATAGCAAAAGGTGCCGGCAATCATCGCCAGAGCCATCAGCGTGGTCACTGTGCCAACCTGGGCTGTGGAGGCGCCGAATACATCGGTGAAATAGGGACCCACCCAAAGGCCGCGCAACCCGGCAGAGGGGGCATAGCTGACAAGCACCAGCGGCAAGATGAGCCAGATGGCGCGCATCCGGAGCAGGTCGAGCAAGCTGCCCTTTTCATCGGTTACAACCTTTGGTGGATCCTTGACGATCACGTAGCATAGGGCGGCAATTGCAAGGGTGATGAGCGCGATGATGACGATCGACAAGCGCCAACCTAGGACGTCAACAAGCAGCGTGAGCGGGAAGGCTGCGCCGATATTGCCGACCGAGCCGATACCCAAGATGAAGGCGGCCATCGTGGCGAAGGCCGCGGCAGGAAAACTGCGGGCGATCACATAGTATGCGGCCATTAAAACCGATGAGCAACCGATGCCGATCATCGTCATCGCGGCGGAAATATGCCACGGTTCGGTTGCGGCTGCGAAAACCAAAGCGCCGCCACCGGCTCCCAGAGCGAGAAGCGCGGCATTGGTCCGCCGTGGACCCAAAGTGTCCAAGGCCCAGCCGACGGGTAATTGCATCAGAGCGAAGGTTAAAAACCAATAGCCAGAGGCCGCCGAGAGCTGCGCAGCGGTGGCGCCAATATCTGCCTGCAAGGGGGCTGCCAAAACGGCCAGAAATGCCCGATAAAATTGGGACAAGACATAGGCAAAAGTCAAAATTATCAGTGTCGCGCGCATGGCAATCTCCAATCTGAAGCTGTGGTGCCATGGCTTGCTGGCTGGGTAAAGCCAGAAGTGATGACTTGTGCAGATTGGCCGGCAGAGCTAGCCTTTGGCCAGACACAGCAAAAGGCGTAACAAGAATGGATTTTTCAGGGCAAACAGTGTTGATAACCGGCGCAAGCCGCGGCATTGGAGCGGCGGCGGCTGAACATTTTGCAACCCTTGGGGCGCAGGTGGTTTTGACGGCTCGTTCTGAGGCTGAACTGGCGAAATTGGCAGAGAAAATTGGGTCAAAAGCGCTGGCGATCGCCTGCGATATTGCCGATTTTGCACAGGTGCAGGCGGCTGTTGATCAGACCGTGGCGCGCTTCGGTCGTCTTGATATTGTCGTCAACAACGCAGGAATGCTCTTGCCTGTGCATCGAATGGCGGATTTCGAAGCCGCCGATTGGGACCGGGTGATTGATGTGAATGTTAAAGGTGTCTTTTACATGATGAAGGCGGCCCTGCCGATCATGACGGCACAGGGGGGCGGGACGATCCTCAATATTTCGTCCGGTGCGGCCTATGGGGTGCTGGAAGGATGGAGCCATTACTGCGCCTCTAAGGCTGCGGTGCTGCAATTGACCCGCTCTGGCCATGCTGAATATGGCGATCAAGGCATTCGCTGTTTGGGGTTGAGCCCTGGCACTGTGGCGACGCAGATGCAGGTTGAGATCAAAGCCACCGGGGTTAATCCGGTCAGCCAATTGGAGCTGTCTGACCACATTGCGGCCTCCGATGTGGCGCAGGCGATTGCCTATCTCTGCGGGCCCGGCGGCGCGGACTATGCGGGGGAAGATTTCCATCTGCGTGAACCCGCCTCGCGCGCTTTGGTTGGACTGCCACCCAGATAGGTCGCTTATGAGGTAAGGGGCGCAGGTTTAGAGCTCCGCTCCGGCGGTCCACTCGCCCCATTTCATCAGCGCATTGGCCCCAAGCCAGGCCAAAGGCGGCGGGGGCAGGCGGCGCGGGGCGGCTTGCTCTTGGACCTGTTGCAACAGTGGGCTGTCATGCCCACTGGCCAGGTCCGCGGCCAGCATGCCATGCAATGTGCCCTTGGCCGTTCCCAAACCGTTTTGGCAGCAGGCCGAATAGAGCCCCGGCATGACCTCACCAAACGCGGCGACATTATTGCGCGAAAGACACAGGCGCCCGCCCCAGCGATATTGCATGGATACATGGCGCAGCGCGGGAAAACGGGCGGAAAAACTTGCGTCATGACTGCGCGACACCGCGCGGATGCGCCGCTCAGAGACCTGCATGGACGGATCGAAAGTGGCGCGATTTCGGATGATGATGCGGTCGCCGCCCATCCCAGATATGCGCCGCACGGTTGTTCCTAAAGGGTCGGCGGGTGTGGCGCCCCAATTGCGCGCCCCGCCCAAGGTTTTCACCTCCTGAGCGGTCAAGGCGCGGGTCATGCTGGCATAGGTGAACACATGAATAAGTTGTTGCGGGTAAAGCCCGAAGGAATTGGCGTGGCCATTGACGGCCAGAATAACCCGCGGCGCTGTCACCTGGCCCGATGGGGTGGTGGCTGACCAGTCACCATTGTGCTCAAGCGCTATCACGGGCGAATTTTCGAAAATCAGGGCGTGATGTGATGCCAGGCCGCGCGCGATGCCGCGGATATACATGGCCGGTTGCAGCATGACCGTGCCGGGGGTGAAGAGGCCAGATTGATAATAACCGGTTCCGGTCAATTCCGCCATTTGCGCCGCGTCATACATCTCCCAAGGCTCGCCCATCCGGGTCAAATGGCGGGCATAGTCTTGATTGTGGCGATGACCCTTTGCGCTGGCAGCCGCATTGAACTTGCCGCAAGGGTTAAACGCTTCGCAGGGCAGCTCAAATTCCTTGGCCATCTGGCGGGCGAAGGCAATTGCAGCGCGATTGGCTGCAATCTGCTGTTGGTCTTCGTTAAGCGCGCCGCCGTAATCCTCTGACGCCAGATCATGGGGCAGATCAATCATAAACCCCGAATTGCGCCCGGCAGGGCCATCGGCAATCCGGCTGGCCTCAAGCAGAATGATTTTATCTGCCGGGTGCAGCTGCTTGAGCCGCGCCAGTGCCGCCAGGCCAGCAAAGCCGCCGCCAATCACCAACCAATCGGCGGTTTGCTTGCCTTCCAGCCTTTGGGCCGCTGCGGCGGGCGGCAGAAGATCCGCCCAAGCGGCCGGGCCGGGATCTATGGGCAGGCGCGAGACTTTCATGGTCAATACTCTTGGTTCAGCGCGTCGGCAGCCGGGATCTCCCGCTCACGCCGCGCGATATAGTCGCCTAGGGCTTCATCAATGCCAGGATCCAATTTTGGTTCCTCATATTCGTCGAGCATCTGACGCGCGCGTATCAACCCGCGGGTGTTTGTGTCCAGAGCGCCATCCGCCTGCCATTGTTCAATCGAATTATTGTCAAACATCTCTGGCATGAAAAAGGCGCGTTGGAAATTTTCAAGCGTATGGGAATGGCCAAGGTAATGCCCGCCCGGCCCAATGTCGCGCACCGCCTGCATGGCTGCATCAAAATCATCCCAGCGTATGCCCTCGGCCATACGATAGCCCATGGCGCAAAGCTCCGCGTCCACCACGAATTTTGACATCGAGCAATGCATACCGGCTTCGTTCCATCCGGCGCTGTGCCAGATGTAATTCGCCCCGGCCATGAGCACGGCATTCAAGGTCATGGCACTTTCATATCCCGCCTGCGCGTCAAGGGTTTTCGCCCCGCCCAAAGTATTTGAAGTCCGCCAGGGTACGTTATAGTGGCGCGCCATTTGGCCAATCATGAAATTCATCAAACTGATTTCTGGCGTGCCGGCCATAGGGGCGCCGGATCGCATACTGACGGTGGCCAAATAATGGCCATAGATCGCAGGCATGCCTTTGCGGACAACCTGCGTATAGGCCAGACAGCTGAGGGCTTCGGCATTGAGCTGCGCCACGGTTGGGGCGACGGATGCGGGTGTATTGGCGCCGCCCAGAACAAAGGGGCTGCATAGGATGGGTTGGTTGTATTTGGCAAAGGCCCGCAGCGCCCCCAGCATTGTTTCATCCCAAACCAGCGGGCTGTTTCCATTGCAATTTCCTGTGACGACCGGATGGCTTTGCATATAATCCGCACCAAAGAGCAGGGCACACATCTCCATGACATCCTCGGCATTTTTGGGACTGGTGGTCATGCCCATGAAGGTCTTGTCGGAATGTTTCATCGACGAATAGGTAATGCGCAAATGCCTTTGGCTGATCGGGTGATCATAGGGTTCTACAATGTGGTGAGCGGAAGAGTGCATCGCGGGCAGCATATGAGATAACTTGTGAAAATTTGCCAAGTCTTCCAGGGTTGGATTGCGCCTGATATCGTCGAGGTCCCGCAGATAGGGCGCGCCGGTCATCGGCACAAAGATGGCGTGATCGTGACCGAACGGCAGGTTATTGGCGGGGTTTCGCGCGTGGTAGGTGAAGCTTGAGGGGATGGAGGAGATCAGCTCACGCACAAGACCGCGGTCCAAATGCACCCGGTCGCCATCGCGAATATCGGCCCCCGCGGCACGCCAATCTGCAATGGCGATGGGGTCGCGAAACACCACTCCGACATCCTCAAGCACGCTCATTGAGGCCGCATCGATCTTCTCGATCTGGTCTTGATCCATGGGTTCGGTCAAGGGCAGGCGGCGTTTCAGCGCGGGCAACATCGTAACATCGCGGGTTTGTCTTATGGTTTTTCGCGCGCCGCGGCCGCGCCGCGTGGTGCCAACGGCATCAGCCATGAGTGTTCCTCCCCTTTGGCAAGACTTGCGGCCCGTTCCCGTTACCCGACATTGTCGCCATCGGCTGGATCGGTGAGATCAATCCAAATGGTTTTGATTTCGGTGAATTGGTCATGGGCATGAATACCATTGTCGCGCCCGCCGAAGCCCGATTGTTTATAACCGCCAAAGGGCGTGGCGATGGACCCTTCGCCATAGGTGTTGACGGTCACGGTTCCGGCCTTGATGTCGCGGGCAGCGCGAATGGCGTTGCGGGTATTGGCGGTGAAGACGGAGGCGGCCAAGCCGTAGTTGGTGTCATTGGCCAGCGCAATGGCCTCATCATTGCTGGCCACGGTGAGCACGCTCAAGATTGGTCCAAAAATTTCATCAATGGCTTTGGCATCTTTTGGGCTGATCTCGTAAATTGTTGGCTGCACAAAGGGCCCCTCTGCCGTGCCACCAGCCAATGCGGTCCCTGTCAGATAGCTGGCCACTTTGGCGCAATGCTCTGCATCAATAAGCGCGCCCAGGTGATGAGCGGGGTTGAGCGGATCGCCTGTTTTCCAATCTCGCAACCGCGCCAAGATCCGCTCCAAGAGGGGCTCTTTCACGGCGTGATGGACAATCAGACGCGAGGCGGCGGAACAATTCTCTCCCATGTTCCAAAAGGCAGCATTGACCACATGACTGGCCACTGCATCGAGATTTTCAGCATCATCAAACACCACGCAGGGGTTTTTGCCGCCACATTCCAGCACAACTTTCTTTAAATTGCTGTCAGCGGCGTAGCGCAGGAAATGCCGCCCGGTCTCGGTCGAGCCTGTGAAACTGACCATATCCACATCCATGTGAAGCCCAAGCGGCGCGCCGACAGTCGGCCCATCACCGGGCAAGACCTGCAAGACCCCGCGGGGCAGGCCGGCCTCTGCGGCCAATTCGGCCAAGCGCAAGGCGGTGAGGCTGGTTTGCTCCGCGGGCTTTACGATGACAGAATTGCCCGCAGCCAAAGCGGGCCCGATTTTCCACGCCATCATGAGCAGTGGGAAGTTCCAGGGCAAAATAGCGGCGACGACACCAATGGGTTCGCGCAGGATCATGGCGATGGCATCCTCTTGCGCCGGGGCCATTTGGTCATAAATTTTATCGATCAACTCCGCGTGCCATTTCAAGGTTTCGATGGTCTCGGGAATGTCGATGGTTTCGCAATCTAAGATCGGCTTGCCGCTGTCGAGACTTTCCATCACCGCCAATTCCCGGCGGTTGCGTGTGATCAACTTGCACAGGCGGACCAGCACCTCTTTGCGTTGCGATGGCGCGCGTTTGGCCCAATGGCCTTGATCGAAGGCCTCGCGGGCTCTGGACACTGCCAGATCCACATCGGTCGCATCACAGCCGGAAATTTCGGCCAGCGGCAGCCCGGTGGCAGGGTTGAAAGTGGTAAAAGCGGCGCCATGGCCGGCGCGGTATTTGCCGTCAATAAAAGCGGTGCGCGGGAGGTCGAGATCTGCGGCCAGCGCCTTATACTCTGCGGTTGTTAGTAAGTCGCTCATGCGCCTTCTCCCATGATATGTGCAATGGCGATGTCCATCGTTGCGATGACCTCAGCCAGTTGGCGTTTGTCGTCTTTGTTGAGCGGTTGCAGCGGCTTGCGGGGCGGGCCTGCGTCAATGCCGCGTAGGGTCAGGCCGTATTTGATACATTGAACAAATTTCCCACCCTGCTCGAGCACCCGCATCAAGGGCAGCATGGCCGACATGATCGCGCGCCCTTTGGTGAAATTTCCCTCCACAGCGCAGCTTTGGTACAGAGCAATATGCGCCTCGGGGGCAAAATTGGACCCGGCGCAGACCCAGCTGCGCGCGCCCCAGGCGAAGAATTCCAACGCCTGATCATCCATGCCGCAAGACAGGGCAATATGCGGATAATCGCGGGCCAGCATATGCAGCCGATTGGGATCGCCCGAGCTTTCCTTAATGGCGCAGAAATTTGGGCTGCGGCCCAGACGGTCGAGGGTCTCCTCATCCATATTGACGCACATACGGCCGGGATAATTGTAGAGCATGGCCGGCAGATCTGCCGCGCGGTCGATCGCCAAAGCATGCAGGGCAATCTCGCGACCTGTCGGATAGGCATAGGGCGGGGTGGCAATCAAAAGCGCATCTGCACCCGCTTTTTTGGCCGCCTTGGCATAGAGAATTGAATCCTCCGTACGAATAGCGCCCGTGCCCACAATCATCGGCCGCCTTCCGGCAATGATTTCATGCGCAACAGACATCATTTCAACCCGCTCATCGGTGCTCTGAGCGTAATACTCGCCGGTTGTGCCCGCGATAATCAAACCATGAACTCCAGCCTCGATCAGACGGTTGATCGTGGCCTCCAATGCATCCTGATTTAACGAAAAATCATTGTGATAAGGGGTGATCACGGGGGTATAGATGCCTTCAAATTGCATTGGCTGTCTCCTTCGGGCTGGCCAGTTCAACGGGCAATGGATCGGGGCGCACGAAACGCTCCATACGGTCTTGCGACAGGGCCCAATGCTGCAAAGTCAGATCAACGGCGACCTCTGCGTGCCGGTTTTCAATGGCGGCGATCATCTGGTCATGTTGTTCGCAGGCCTGTCTGACCAGCGCGCTTTCAGCCGGTGACGCGGGTCGATAGAAGGTTTGGCTCAGGCGCGTATGATCAATGAGCATGCGCTGGAGGCTTGGGATCAAGTAGCAATTTTGCGACATATCCCCAATGATGTGATGAAATTGATGATTGTACATCGCCGCTTGTGCAGGCTCATTGTTGAGGGTGGCCTTTTTAAACTGTTGCTGGCTGATTTTGAGCGCCTTCAGCTGTGGCAGGCTGCGATTTTCACAGGCAAGACGCGCGATATTGGCATAGATCAGTGGCGCCGTTTGGAAAAAACTGCGCATCACGGCCATGTCCATCGAGACGACCTTTGCCCCCTTATTTTGGGTGATATCGACAAAGCCTTCTCCCGCGAGTTTTTGCAAAACTTCGCGCAGTGGGGTGCGTGACATGCCAAATTCTGCACCGAGTTTGGCCTCGTCCAAATCACTGCCCGGTGGCAGCGCGAGCGAAAGGATTTGGTGACGGATCGCGTCCAGACATTGAGATTTGCGGCTAGTCGTCATAGGGTCTCCTTGCCTTATATTGTATACATATTGCATACAATAATTTTACAAAGACGACCCTAGAGAGGTCTATCTGCGACAGAATGGGCCGTTAGGCCAATGTTCTGCCATAAAATCCGAGATGCTCTTGCTCTGAGAATCGCCGGCCGGGGGTTTCGTAATAGGTTAAAACCGCATTGATTCTCGGCCGGTCTCCCTCCACCGGCGTGACCCGGTGCGCGGTATTCACGCCGCGAAACACGTTCAAGGTTCCGGCGTCTTGCGGGCAAATCTGCGTCTGGCGCTTGCCCATCAAAAGCTCTGCCACCCCGGCATAGTTGGGATCCTCTGCGGTGCGCAGATCGCGCAGATACTCAAACTCACCGCCGGCCTTTGGGGCTTGTAGAAGCAGCGTTGTGGTAAATTCTGAGCGGTCAAAATGCCAATTCAGCGCCTCGCCATGGTAATAGGTCATGACATTGGCCCCGGCGATTCGATCATCCATTGTGTAAAGCGCGGGCTTATTCATGACATGGGCCAAAAAACTGGCAAAAGCAGGCCAGTCATAAAGCCGGGTTATGGGGCTGCCCTCAATTTGATCGGCACAGATTGTATGATTGATGGTTTGCAGCTCTTGCAAGGCTGGATGACCGGGCGCGAGGCCAGGAATCTCTTTTTTGAAATAGATGTTATGGGCCCGCTTATGCACAAAAGCATCTCGCGCGATGACTGGTTTGACCCAATCGAGCGTGCGTTCTATGGCCTCGGGGCGTAGGAAGCCAGGCAGGTTGAAAAGTCCTTGAGTGTCAAGATCGGCCTGGCATCGCGCACAAAGCGCGCGGAACTCGGCACTGTCAGGTTGGTCAATCGGGTAGCGGTCGGTGTCAATAATATCCATATCCGCAGTGCACCGGTTTTCACTGGCTTTGTCAAAAAAAAACGCCAGGCGGACCCAGCGTTTTTTGTTTTTTGAGGACCTTTTTACAGGCTGGCGGTCAAAGCGGCCACGATGGCATCACCCATCTGTGTTGTGGAAACAGCGGTATCGCCTTCGGCCTGCAACAGATCGGCCGTGCGGACCCCATCGGCGAGGACTTTTTCGACCGCAGTTTCAATCCGTGTCGCTTCCGCGCCCAGATCAAAAGAATAGCGCAGCGCCATGGCGAAAGACAAAACGCAGGCCGTTGGATTGGCTTTGCCCTGTCCGGCAATATCTGGTGCGGAGCCATGCACCGGCTCATAGAGTGCTTTCGGACGGCCATTTTCCATTGGCGCGCCAAGGCTGGCAGAGGGCAACATGCCCAGCGAGCCTGTCAACATCGCGGCGCAATCGGAGAGGATATCGCCGAATAAATTGTCGGTGAGGATCACGTCAAATTGCTTCGGTGCACGCACCAGCTGCATCGCGCCATTATCCGCGTACATATGCGACAGTTCGACATCGGCGTAATCGGCCTGATGCACTTCTGTCACCACATCGCGCCACAAAACGCCTGCTTCCATCACATTGGCTTTTTCCATTGAGCAAACCCGATTGCTGCGGCGGCGGGCCAGCTCAAAGGCCGCGCGCGCGGCGCGTTCAATTTCGGATTCAGTATAGCGGTGGGTGTTGATGCCGACGCGCTCGTTGCCTTCTTTGAAGATGCCGCGTGGCTCGCCAAAATAGCTGCCGGAGGTCAATTCGCGCACGATAACGATATCGAGGCCCGCAACCACATCGCGTTTGAGCGAGGAGAAATCGGCCAGCGCGTCAAAACATTGCGCAGGACGTAGGTTTGCGAAGAGATCCATCTCCTTGCGCAGGCGCAGCAGGCCGCGTTCTGGTTTCAAGGAAAAATCAAGAGTGTCATATTTTGGTCCGCCAACAGCGCCAAGCAATACCGCATCCGCGGCCTGTGCTTTTGCCATTGTGTCATCATGCAAAGGCACGCCGTGCACATCATAGGCCGCGCCGCCAACCAGATCTTCGGACACGTCAAAATGGACGTCCCGATGTTCGGCCAGCCAGGCAATGACTTTGCGCACTTCGGTCATGACTTCAGGACCAATCCCGTCGCCGGGCAAAATTAGGAGGGAGTGGGTGCTCATGGATAGCCCTTTCGTTTGTGTCAACTTGCTGACTAGCCCCATGGGCCTATGGGGTCAAGGAAGTGAGACATCCTGCCAGACCAATCTGTGCGAATTTCCATGGGGGTCAGGAAAATCCTTGGTTGGCCAATGAACCCTGCCGTCGTGCAAGGCAAAGTCCCGAGAGGGTAGGATATAATTGACCCGCAGATTTCCGGGCCGCGGATCGGGCCAATCCACCGTGTCGAGCTGCGCCGGACCGCGATGCCGCGGGTTGGCAGATGCTTGCCCGCCTGGGCTGGCAGGCGTCGGGTCTTGCAGCTTGGGATGGGCCAGAAGCTGCCGCATCACCTCATTGTGCCCCTCGCCATCAAAAGGATCAAGATTGGTATTGGCCAGCAGCACGAAGGGTTTGGGGAGTTGATCTATCAGGGCGGCGGCATAGGCAATCTCATCGGCATTGCGGCGGCCGTTGCGGTCCTCTGGCCCGTCAAAGACTGGTGGGCTGGCGTGAAATGTGAGGAGGGAAATGGGGTGCTGCTGCCAGGTGATCGAGGTCTGCAGCATCGCCACATAGGCCAGCCTTTGCACCTTGGCAATTTCAGGCGGGTCTGTACTTTGCGTTTGCGGCACCTCCGCCCAAAGAACTTGGCTGTGATCTTGGCTATTTTGCACGTCGAATGGCAGGCGCGATAGAAGCAAAAGCCCTCTTTGCCCGGCGAAAATGCCATAGCTTTGCGCATCCCCGGGCCCACCGATCTGCCCATTTCCATCAATATCGACGCCGGTTGCCACCCCGGTGTTGGGCCGTGGTGCCAAAAGATTTTGCATCTCCCAACCCTGCGCTTTGAGCGCCGATTGAAAGGCGCGCGCCGCGCGCAGCTCTGCATCCCAATCAAAGCGTTGCAGCGCCAAAACATCCGGTTTGATTGTGGCTATAAGCCGGAGCGCTGCGCGAATTTGGGATGATTTTCCGTATAGGATGTCGCGGTATAAGAGCCCCGGCGCATTACGCTCAAGCGCGGCGGTGTAGCTGGCCAATCGCAGTGTTTCACTGACGGCTGGCGCAGGGTAGATCAGACATAAAAGGATCAAAAGAGCGAGCGCGCGCATCCAGGCCCGAAACCTGCGCAGATATCGTCGCCGGCGCATCGATGGATGCGACGGGTGGATGAACAAAATGGCATTTGGGTCGAATGTCTGGCTCATGGCGAGCCTGAGTGGAGATCAAAACTCTTAATATTCGATCAATTATTAAGTGAATTACGCGACGTTTTTCAAATCCCCTGTCGCGCGGGGGGGTGTTTTGGCCAGCCGATCTTTGGCTGGCCAAAGCGATCAGACCCAAGGAGCGCTCTGCGCCATTTGCGCTTCAAAGGCGTCGACAGAAGCAATTTTTTCCATCGATAGGCCGATGTCGTCGAGTCCATTAATCAAGCAATGCTTGCGGTGTTGATCCAAATCGAAGGCGATGACCTCGCCATCAGAGGTCTCAATCTGCTGGTTTTCCAGATCAACCACCATGCGCGCATTGCTGCCTTTTTCGGCATCTTTCATCAGAAGTTGCAGCTGGTCTTCGGAGACAACCACAGGCAAGATACCGTTTTTAAAGCAGTTGTTGTAAAAGATATCCGCAAAGCTGGTTGAGATCACGCAGCGGATGCCAAAATCGAGCAACGCCCAAGGCGCATGTTCGCGTGAGGAGCCACAACCGAAATTGTCACCGGCAACCAAAATATTGGCGCCTTTATAGGCGTCTTTGTTGAGCACGAAATCGGGGTTGTCGCTGCCATCGAGATTATAGCGCATCTCATGAAAGGCGCTGACGCCAAGCCCGGAGCGTTTGATGGTTTTCAAAAACTGCTTTGGAATGATCATATCGGTGTCGATATTGATCAACGGCATGGGGGCCGCAATGGCGGTGAGTTTTTCGAATTTTTCCATTAGAGCATCTCCCGCACATCAGTCAGTTTTCCGGTAAGGGCCGCAGCGGCAGCCATGGCAGGGCTCATCAAATGCGTACGCCCGCCGCGGCCTTGGCGGCCTTCAAAGTTGCGGTTTGACGTGGCCGCGCAGCGTTCGCCCGGTTGCAATTGGTCGGGGTTCATCGCCAGACACATTGAGCATCCCGCCAGGCGCCATTCGAAGCCGGCCTCCTTGAAGATGTCCGCCAGCCCTTCTTCTTCGGCCTGCGCACGCACCAAACCCGAGCCTGGCACGATCATCGCGCGCATACCCTCTTTGATCTTACGACCCTTCAAAATTTTCGCCGCCGCGCGCAGATCCTCGATCCGCCCGTTGGTGCAAGAGCCGATGAAGACTGTATCAATCTCAATGTCACACAGGGGTGTGCCCGCTGTGAGGCCCATATAGTCTAGGCTGCGCTGGGCCGCCTCGACTTTGCCGCCAGAGAAATCCTGCGCCGAAGGCACGCTTGCGGTGATCGGCAAGACATCCTCTGGGCTGGTGCCCCAAGTGACCACAGGGGCGATATCCTCACCCTTCAAGGTTAAGACCTTGTCGAAATGCGCATCATCGTCGGTGTAGAGCGTTTTCCAATAGGCCAGCGCGGCCTCCCATGTTTCGCCGCTGGGCGCATTGGGGCGGCCTTTGCAATATTCGAATGTGGTCTCATCCGGTGCGATGAGACCTGCGCGTGCGCCGCCTTCGATGGCCATGTTGCACACAGTCATGCGCCCTTCCATTGACAGGCTGCGAATGGCCTCGCCGCAATACTCAATCACATAGCCTGTGCCACCGGCCGTGCCGGTCTCACCAATCACTGCTAAGGTGATATCTTTCGCCGTCACGCCCGGGCTCAATTTTCCGGTAATTTCGACCTTCATGTTTTTTGATTTTTTCTGGATCAAAGTTTGTGTGGCCAGAACATGCTCCACCTCAGAGGTGCCGATGCCATGGGCCAGCGCGCCAAAGGCGCCATGGGTGGCAGTGTGGCTGTCGCCGCAGACAATTGTCATGCCGGGCAGGGTCCAACCCTGCTCAGGGCCGATGATGTGCACAATGCCCTGGCGCACGTCATCCACCGGGTAATAGACAAGCCCGAATTCGCGCGCGTTGGTGTCCAGAGCTTCCACTTGGATGCGGCTTTCTTCGTTTTCAATGCCCTTCAGACGATCCAGGGTGGTGGGCACGTTGTGATCGGGCACAGCGATGGTTTTTTCTGGCGCGCGCACCGTCCGGCCATTCATCCGCAAGCCTTCAAAGGCTTGAGGGCTGGTCACTTCGTGGACCAAATGGCGGTCGATATAGAGCAGGCAGGTGCCATCTTCGGCTTCATGGGCGACATGCGCGTCCCAGATTTTATCATAGAGTGTTTTAGGGGCCATGTGAGGCGTTCCTTTTGTTGTTCGTCGAATGTGTCGTGTCTTACAGAGGGGATTAGCCGTGAAGACGCGGCCGTAGGTTGGATTTTGCCACACCAAAGAAGCGCCAAGGCAGGCGCGCTCTATCGGCGATATCAAAGACCATACTCATGCTCATGCCGCTGAATACCCCGGCCCAAGGCCCGGCACAAGCCTCCAGATGTTGCAGGTTTACGCCTATTTCCCTGCCGAAGTGGGCGCTTCTGCGAATTCCAGCAAATCGCCAGGCTGGCAGTCCAATGCGCGGCAAATTTTCCCCAAAGTGTCGAATCGCACCCCTTTGGCTTTGCCAGATTTAAGCAGGCTGAGATTGGCCTCTGTTAAGCCAATTTCAGCGGCGAGATCTTTTGAGCGCATTTTGCGCAGTGCCAACATGACATCTAACCGAATGATAATCGCCATCACACAATACTCTCATGTTCGGCCTTGAGCACAAGCGCCTGGGTCAGAACCCATCCGATGATCAAGATCATCACCCCAGCTAGAAGGAAACCGGCGTCGGTGGGTTCAAAAGTAAATTATCGTTTTATAGGACCTCTGCACAACGCCATTTCAACATGAAATGAGGGCAGCGCCGGCCTGGGCGGGCGCATATGTTTGGTGGTGAAATCACTGCGAAATTTGGGCAATAGCCATATGTACCAGCATATTGAAATGGTGAATGCGCCTGCCGGGGGGCAGGCAGGCGCAGCCCGGTGTTGCCACCGGGCAAAGTGTTTTTGGCTTGGCGGTTGGGTTGTGCAGAGGTCTTAATAATTAATTTTCCAATTAATTAATATTGAAGCGACATCAAAGGCACGAAATGCGGTATTTTTCCGTTTTGGGGCCGGATGGCCACAGTTTTACGGCCGATCAAAGCAGGTGATTGAGGAATCTAAATGAGGCTGCTAAGGGTGAACCACCCGGCGCCGGGATGTTGCGGCGATTTTTTTGGAGGACATGGTCCTGTCTTTGACGTCTGACGCGGAAGGATCCGCGCGCAAATTGGCCAAAGGCCAATCGAGTGTTACGAGCGATGCTATCTTGGCCGCCGTGTTAAAATCCCTAGACGATGATAAAGCCGAAGATGTCGTGCAAATAGATTTGCGGGGCATCTCTGAGATTGGCGATCATATGGTGATCTGTTCAGGGCGCTCTACGCGCCAAGTTGCGGCCATCTCCGAAAAGTTGAAGAGCCGCTTGAAAGATGATCTTGGTATTCTGTCAAAGGTCGAAGGCAAGGGCACGGGCGATTGGGTGCTTGTGGATACGGGCGATGTGATTGTGCATGTGTTCCGCCCGGAAGTGCGCGAATTTTATCAGTTGGACCAAATGTGGCTCGAGCCTGGAGCGCCAAGCCCGACTGAGGCTTAATGCGCCTGCGTATTCTCGCCATTGGACGCCTGCGCAACGGGCCTGAAAAAGATCTCATTGAAGATTACATCTCTCGGTTCAACCGCAGCGGTCGCCCGTTGGGGCTTGGACCTGTTGAGCTGACCGAATTGGAAGATAAAAAAGGCGGTGGCAAGGCGGCGGAAGCGGCTTTGTTGCTCAAGGCCCTTGGGCCAAGCGCGACGGTGATTGCATTGGATGAGCGGGGCAAGCTGCAGAGCTCTCCAGATTTTGCGGCGCATCTTGCCCAAATTCGCGATACCGCACCCAGCGAGTTGGTCTTTGTCATCGGGGGGGCAGATGGTCTGGACCCCGCTGTACTGCAGCGCGCAGATTTTGCGCTGAGTTTTGGGGCGATGGTTTGGCCGCATATGCTGGTGCGCGTTATGCTGACCGAACAGCTCTACCGCGCGGCCTCCATCCTCGCAGGCGGCCCCTATCACCGGGTATAAACGGGTATAAAAGTGGTTGTCAGACGGTGCTCGACTGCCCTAGTGTCAAAGAAAATACGAGGAGTTACAGGATGCGAACACGCGCTGCGGTGGCCATGGAAGCCGGCAAACCACTTGAAATCATGGAGGTCAATCTCGAGGGCCCAAAGGCCGGCGAGGTTTTGGTGGAAATCAAAGCCACCGGTATTTGCCACACGGATGAGTTCACCCTTTCTGGCGCTGATCCCGAGGGGTTGTTCCCTGCGATTTTGGGCCATGAGGGCGCAGGGGTCGTGGTGGAATGCGGCCCGGGTGTGACCAGCTTGAAGCCCGGCGATCATGTCATTCCGCTTTACACGCCAGAGTGCCGCAGCTGTGACTATTGCCTCAATCCAAAAACCAACCTGTGCCAAGCCATCCGCAGCACCCAGGGGCAAGGCCTGATGCCAGATGGCACCAGTCGGTTTTCCATGCTCGATGGTACGCCAATTTTGCACTACATGGGCTGTTCCACCTTCGCCAATCACACGGTTTTGCCAGAGATTGCTTTGGCCAAAGTGCGCCCCGATGCGCCCTTTGACAAGATTTGCTATATCGGCTGCGGTGTGACCACGGGCATTGGCGCGGTGATCAATACGGCCAAGGTCGAGATTGGCAGTACGGCGATTGTCTTTGGTTTGGGCGGTATTGGCTTGAATGTGATCCAAGGTTTGCGATTGGCTGGGGCCGATCAGATTGTTGGTGTGGATCTAAATCCCGGCAAGATTGAGATGGCCCGCCGCTTTGGGATGACTGATTTTGTCAATCCGGCCGAGGTGAGCGGTGATTTGGTCGCCCATTTGGTCGCGCTGACCGGCGGCGGGGCGGATTACACATTTGATGCAACAGGCAATGTTGATGTGATGCGCAGCGCTTTGGAATCGGCCCATAAGGGGTGGGGGGAAAGCGTGATTATTGGGGTGGCGCCTGCTGGAGCTGAAATCAGCACCCGTCCGTTCCAGCTGGTTACGGGCCGCGTTTGGCGCGGCACGGCTTTTGGCGGCGCCCGTGGGCGCACGGATGTGCCAAAGATTGTCGATTGGTACATGGACGGCAAAATTGAGATTGACCCCATGATCACCCACACCATGCCTTTGGAGGATATCAACAAAGGCTTTGATCTGATGCATGCGGGCAAATCCATCCGCGCAGTGGTTGAATTTTAACGCCAGAGCTCGCCGCGCGCCAGGATATGCGCTTTTCGGGCTTTCGCCCGGTGAAATTAGAGCTAATGTGAGGGCGCGCGCTATGCGCCCTTTTCGCATGAAGTGTATCCCTCGATGATTGACGTTCTTCTCAAAACATTGCCCTTTTTCGCCATTGTGGGTCTTGGCTATGGCGCGGCGCGGATGGCGTTCTTTCCTGAAGTGGCTACGGCCTATCTGACGAAATTCGTGTTTTATTTTGCTTTGCCGGCGATGATTATCCGGTTTTCTGCCAATCTATCCTTTGCGGATTTGATCAATATTCCCTTTATATCTGCCTATCTATCCGCCTCACTGCTGATCTATCTGCTGGCCACGGGGGTTGCGATGCTGCGACGACGCAATGTGGCTGAGGCGGCGGTGGAGGCGCAATGTGCCACGATTGGCAATGTGGGATTTTTGGGCATTCCGATGTTGGCCATGCTGATGGGACCGGAGGCTGTGCTGTGGGTCATGTTGGTGCTGGCCATTGATCAACTGGTGTTCGGCAGTTTGATTGTGATCTTAATTGTCGGCTCGCGCGATGGGCGCATGAGCTTTGGGGTGCTGCGCACGGTCGGGCTTGGGTTGATCAAAAATCCGATGATCATGGCGATGATTGTCGGTTTGCTCTGTTCCTCATCGGGGGTCGTCCTGCCCGCCCCCGCGACAGAATTTTTCGACATTTTGGGCGCGGCCGCAACGCCCGGTGCGCTTTTTGCCATTGGCGCCTCTTTGGCCAGCAAATCGGCTGAGCGGCTCTCTGTGGCCAGTTGGCTGGCCTTTTGTAAGTTGATCTTACATCCGGCGGCTGTGGCGATTGCCGCGCTTTTTATCTTTCCGGTTGCCGCCTATCCCGCTGCGGTTTTGATTGCGGCGACGGCTTTGCCGGTTGCGGGCAATATCTTTATTTTGGCGACGCATTATGAGGTGGCGCCGCAGCGGGTCTCGGCGTCAATTTTCCTCTCGACCGTCGCCTCGGTGGTTACGGTGTCTTTGATCATCGCATGGGTCAGCGCCCTGTACAGCTAATCGCCCCTTTTGGCTGTGCTATGGTGTGATCTGGGGGCTTGGCCCTTGCAAACCGGAGCGAATTGAGTTTTCACCAAGTGACATTTGCAAAGGGGTTTTCCATGGAAATCAAATCTGAGAACGCGTGTTTCGGTGGAACGCAGGGGGTTTATGCCCATGCGTCGGAGGCCTGTGGGGGCGAGATGACCTTCGGTTTGTTTTTGCCCGAAGAGGCCAAGCTCGGCCCGGTGCCTGTGCTGTGGTATCTGTCAGGACTGACCTGCACCCATGAAAATGCCATGACCAAAGCGGGTGCGCAGGCTTGGGCGGCGCAAGAGGGGATTGCCTTGGTTTTTCCAGACACATCCCCGCGCGGCGCCGATGTTGCCGATGATGCGGCCTATGATCTTGGGCAAGGCGCTGGGTTTTATGTCAACGCCATACAGCCGCCATGGGACAGGCATTTTCGCATGTGGGATTACATTGCCGAAGAGCTTCCGGCGCTGCTCGGGCGCGCATTTGCCGTTGATTTGGAACGCCAATCCATCACAGGCCATTCCATGGGCGGGCATGGGGCCTTGACCCTCGCCATGGGCCGGCCGGGGCAATACCGCAGCGTTTCGGCCTTTTCTCCCATTTGCAATCCAATGGGGTCAGATTGGGGGCAAAAGCAGTTCACCAGCTATCTGGGGGATGATCAAAGCCTCTGGAAGCCGCATGACGCCAGCCATCAAATGCAAGAGGTTGGCTTTGATGGGCCGGTGCTGATCGACACAGGCACGCAAGATCAATTTTTGGATCTCCTCAAACCCGAAACCCTGGCCTTTGCCATGGCCAAGCGGCGCCAAGACGGGCATCTGCGGATGCAAAAGGGCTATGATCATTCCTATTTTTTCGTTTCGAGTTTTATGGAAGATCACATCGCTTTCCATGCCGAAGCCCTCTATGCGGAGTGAGCTATGACGCAATATGATTTGGTGATTATTGGCTCGGGCCCCGGAGGGCGCGCGGCGGCGATACAGGCGGGCAAGCTCAAGCGGCGGGTTTTGGTGATCGATCGCAAGGATCGCTTTGGTGGCGTTTCGGTCCACACGGGCACAATCCCCTCCAAAACTCTGCGTGAGACCGTGCTCAACCTCTCGGGATGGCGGGAGAGGAGTTTTTATGGCCGGTCGTATCGCGTGAAAGATGAGATTGGCGCCGATGATCTCAAGATGCGCCTGCACAAGACACTCGATTATGAGGTGGATGTGCTGGAGCATCAATTCAACCGCAATCATGTGGAAACCATGAGCGGTTTGGCCCGGTTCATCAGCCCGAATGAGGTGGAGGTCACCGCCGAAAATGGCGAAGTGACCACGGTTGCCGGTGCGCATTTTCTGATTGCCACCGGCACCTATACCTATCGGCCTGACAACGTGCCATTCAATGGCACCACCATTCTGGACAGCGATGAGTTCTTGGAAATGGCGCAAATTCCGCGATCTTTGATTGTGATCGGTGCCGGGGTGATCGGTGTGGAGTACGCCACGATGTTTTCTGCTCTCGATGTGAAAGTGACTTTGATTGAGCCTCGGGAAACTTTCCTGGACTTTATTGATAAGACGTTGATCCAGGAATTTACGCATGAGATCCGCGAAAACGGTGTTGATCTGAGGCTGGGCTCGGCGGTGGCTAAGATCGAAGATTGCGACAGCCATGTGGAAGTTGCGCTTGAAAATGGCCGTCATGTGCGCGCCGAAATGCTGCTCTTTGCAGCCGGACGCATGGGGGCGACGCAGCGCTTGGGGCTGGACGCCGCTGGGCTCAAGACCGATCACCGCGGACGGTTGAGTGTGGATCGTAAGAGCTATCAAACAGATGTGCCGCATATCTATGCGGTGGGGGACGTGATTGGGCACCCGTCGCTGGCCTCAACCAGTTTGCAGCAGGGGCGCGTGGCGGCCTGTCATGCGCTGGACACCCCAAGCCTGCCGGAAAGCCCATGGTTTCCTTATGGGATCTATTCCGTGCCGGAAATCTCGACTTGCGGCATGAGCGAAGAGGAGACTCAATCGCGCGGCATTCCCTATGAAGTCGGCATTGCGCGGTTTCGTGAAACCTCGCGCGGGCATATCATGGGGCTGGAGCATGGGATGTTAAAGATGCTGTTTTCGCTCAAAACCCGCCGGGTTTTGGGGGTGCAAATCGTTGGCGAAGGGGCAACCGAGCTGATCCATATCGCGCAAGCGGTGCTGAACCTGAAGGGCACGGTTGATTACTTTGTGCAAAATACCTTCAATTATCCGACATTGGCGGAGGCTTACAAAATCGCTGGGCTGGACGCGTTTAACCGGATGCCCATTCCTGAAGAGTTGAAAGTCAGCAAAGGGCAGAGCTTGTGATTTATGTGGATGCGGATGCCTGCCCGGTCAAGGCTGAGGTGGAGCAGGTGGCCACGCGTCACAAGGTCTCTGTGAAGCTTGTTTGCAATGGTGGTATTCGCCCCTCTGCCAACCCGCTTGTTGAATTGGTGGTTGTGGATGCCGGGCCAGATGTGGCTGATATGTGGATCGCAGAGCGGGCAGGGCCCGGTGATGTTGTGATCACCACAGATATTCCCTTGGCCGCCAAAGTTGTTGAGGCCGGAGCGCAGGTGCTCAAGCCCAATGGTGAGCCATTGACCCAGGCCAATATTGGCAACGCACTGGCCACGCGCGACCTCATGTATGATCTACGCGCCGCTGATCCTTTTCGCCAGGGAGGCGGGAAAGGATTTGCAAAATCTGATCGCTCGCGGTTTCTCAATGCGTTGGACCAGGCCTTGCGGCGCTGAGCGCTTTGGATTTCGACAGGCCTTTCGCGTCATCGGCCGGGTCGTATTTGGATCAGACCTGTAACCAAACCCGGCGTAGCGGTGAGGCATGGGACAGACAAAAACGCCAATCGGTGCGCTTTGGGCGCTCCTCGCTTCTTTGACATTTTCGGTCAATGATATGTTGATCAAATTTCTGTCCGATGGTTATGCATTGCATCAAATTGTGTTCACCCGCTCTTTGACGGGCGTCTTGCTGTTGATGATCGTCATTGTTCCCTTAACCGGCGGCTATGGCGCGCTGCGCACGCAAAAGCTTGGGCTGCATCTGATCCGCGCGCTTTTTGTGGTGGCGGCCAATCTGTTTTTCTATATGGCGCTGGCGGATTTGCCCCTGGCGATTGTCGTGGCGATCTTTTTTATTGCCCCGTTTCTAATCACGATTTTTTCGGTTATTTTCCTTGGGGAGACCGTGGGTAAATGGCGCTGGTTGGCGGTTGTGGTGGGGCTCATCGGCGTCTTGCTCATCGTGCGGCCGGGCACGGAAGCCTTTACCCTGACAACGATACTGCCCGCCCTGGCGGCGCTGTGCTATGCGGCCTTTCATATTTTAACCCGCAAAATCGGTAAAACTGAGACTTTGATTTCACTGACTTTCTATGTCCCGCTGGTGTTTTTGGCCGTGACCACGGTGATCGGCTTGACCCTTGGGCAGGGTGGTTTTGCAGGTGGTGGGCATCCTTCGGTCGAATTTTTGCTGCGCGCGTGGCAATGGCCCAGTTGGGCGGATTTATCCATCATGGTATTTATCGGCGTCGGGGTCACCGTTGGCGGCGCGGCGATTAGCCAAGCCTATCGGGTGGCAGAGGCGGCGCTTGTGGCGCCTTTTGAATATACAGGCCTGATCTATGCCACGGCATTTGGCTATCTGCTCTTTGCGGAATGGCCGGATTCTTATGAATGGGCCGGGATGAGCCTTGTCTTGATCTCGGGCTTGGTCACAGTCTGGCGCGAGCGGGTGAATGCCCGCCCAAGGGTTGCGCCGCCCAATTCTCCACGTTAGCACTTGTGCAAAGTGAGGAGATCTTATGACCGTAGAGGCCGTTGTTTTTGATATTGGAAATGTGCTGCTGGAATGGCATCCGGAGCGCTATTTTGACCGCACCATCGGCCCTGAACGCCGCAAAGCGATGTTTGCCGATGTAGATCTGCATGCAATGAACGATCGCATTGATTTGGGCGAAGGGTTCAAAGATGTGATCTATGCCACGGCAGAAGCCTACCCCGCTTGGCGCGCGGAAATCCGCGATTGGTACGACAATTGGATAGAGCTGGCAGCACCGCCGATTGATCATTCTGTGCGTTTGCTGCGGGCGCTGAAAATTGCGGGCGTGCCGGTTTTTACTCTGACCAATTTCGGAGTGGAGAGCTTTGCCTATGCGCAAAGCCACTATGATTTTTTGACCGAATTTGATCGTGAATATGTCTCGGGCCGTATGCGGGTCATCAAACCCGATCCGATGATTTACCAGATGTTGGAGCAAGATTGCGGCGTGCCGCCCGAGCAGTTGCTCTTTGCCGATGACCGCGCTGACAATATCGCCATGGCGGCCAGCCGCGGTTGGCAAACCCATCACTTTATCACGCCTCAGGGGTGGGCTGACTGTTTGGTGGCCGCGGGGCTGTTGGCGCCGGAGCAGGCCCAGTGACCCCCGCGATGATTCCCTTTGACGCCGGCCAAGAGCGTCTGGACTGGCTGGATTTGGTCGCCGCTTTGAAGAGGGGGCATCAGGCACCAAAGGCAGAAATTGAGGATCTGTTTTTATATCGCGGATCCGACACGCTCTTGAGCCGCTCGGCTTGGATTGATGGCATGGGTCTTTTGACCAAAACCGCCACGGTTTTCCCGAACAACCCCAAGAGCGGCCAGCCGATGATCGGCGGCGGTGTGATGTTGTTTGATGATGCCACAGGGGCGCTTGCGGCGGTGATTGATTTTCACCTGATCACCAAATGGAAAACCGCCGGCGACAGTTTGATGGCGGCGCTGGCGCTGGCCCCGGCGGGGGCGCGGGAGATATTGATTGTGGGTGCCGGCACGGTTGGGCGCTCTTTGGTGGAGGCCTTTGGCGCCGGATTTCCTGAAGCCCGGTTCAGCATCTGGAACCGGAGCCCCAAGGCGGCGGAGGTTTTTGCGCAAGAGACAGGTGCGCAGGTGGTGCGCGATCTGCAAAGCGCCGTTGCAGCTGCCGATATTATTTTAACCTGCACCATGACCACGGCTCCGATCATTCAGGGGGACTGGCTGCGTCCGGGGCAACATCTTAATATGATTGGTGCTTATAGGCCGGATATGCGTGAAGCGGATGATGCGGCTTTGCAAAAATCTAAGCTCTTCGTGGACAGCTATGACACCACATTGGGGCATATTGGCGAGCTGAAAATTCCCTTAGAGAGCGGCGCAATTGACCGCAGTCATCTGCGGGCAGATTACTATGATCTGGAGGCCTTTGAGGCCGGTCCGGATGACATCACCGTATTCAAAAACGGCGGTGGCGCGCATTTAGACCTGATGACCGCGCGCTATGTTTTGGATCAATGGTCGGGCGGCTCGGAGCCGCCGCGCTAGACAAGCCCGGCAATGCGCGCGCGGGCCGAGTTTGACCGGGGCTGCCACAGGTCACGATCAATCGCCTCTTGAAGGCGCTGGGCAATCTCACGCAGGGCGGGCGCATTGGCCTCAGCGATGAAGTCTCGGGTGTCGTCATCCTCTAAAAAGGCCGCTTCAACGGCGTCAAAATGGTGGGATTTGACAGCACCGGTGGTTGCGGCGAAGGCAAACATGTAGTCGACGGTTGCGGCAATCTCAAAGGCGCCTTTATAGCCGTGGCGCTTCACCCCATCGATCCATTTGGGATTGAGAACGCGCGACCGGATCACGCGCGCCATCTCATCGTCTAAGCTGCGGATGAGGGGCCGTTCCGGGCGAGAGTGGTCATTGTGGTAAATCGGTCGGGCTTGCCCTTGCAGGCTTTGCACCGCCGCGGCCGCCCCGCCTTCGAATTGGTAGTAATCATCGCTGTCGAGCAGATCATGCTCGCGATTGTCTTGGTTTTGCACAATCGCCTCCACCTGACCTAGCCGCGTTTCGAAACCGCTGCGGTCGCGCGCGCCTTGGCGGCCTTTGCCATAGGCATAGCTTCCCCATTGTAAATAGGCCTCGCCAAAGTCTGCTTGGCTGTCCCAAATGCGCTCATCAATCAATGCCTGCAGTCCCGCGCCGTAGGCACCGGGTTTTGAGCCATAGACCCTGGCGCCAGCCCCATTGGCTTTGGCCGGATTGACCTCCTCAGATTCATCAAGGGCCAAAACCGCCCGCGCGGCGCTGTCCACAAGATCTATCAAACCGGGAAAGGCATCGCGGAAAAATCCAGAAATGCGCAATGTGACATCGACCCTTGGCCGTCCGAGGGTGCTGGCCGGGATCACCTCAAAGCCGGTGACCCTCCGATTGGCGCTGTCCCATTTCGGTTTGACACCCATAAGGGCCAGACATTGCGCAATATCATCACCGCCCGTGCGCATATTGGCCGTGCCCCAAGCCGTGAGCAACAGGGCGCGTGGCCAATCGCCATGGTCTTGTAGGTGTTTGTCAATCAGCAGATTGGCCGATTTCCATCCCAAGGCCCAGGCCGTGGGCGTGGGCACGGCACGGCTGTCCACGGAGTAGAAATTTCGCCCTGTGGGCAACACATCGAGCCGCCCGCGTGTTGGCGCGCCTGAGGGGGCGGGGGGGACGAATTTCCCATCCAGCGCCGTGAGCAATCCCTGCGCCTCCATCGGACCGCAAGCCGCCACGGTGGGAGAGATCGTCTGGCGGATATGATCCATAACCTGCGCCGATTGGGTGCCGGGCGCGTCGCGCGTGCCGTCCATGAGCGCCTGCGCCAAGAGCTCCAGCCGCTCAACCGTATCGCCGGTGGTGCGCCAAATGTCCGCGCTGATATCAGACAGAGGGCCAAGCTTGTCGCCCTGCCAAGCTGCGGCGAGATCACAATCCAACGGGTCGAAACCCAAAGCAAGGTCGCCTGCCATGGCCCGCAGCAAGGAGGCATCCGCGCCCAGCCCAGAGCCGCGGGGAATGCGCGCCAGGGCGATGGTCAGATCCCGCAGCTGCACGCCTTCGGGGGTTTGGCCGAAAATATGCAATCCGTCGCGAATTTGCGCCTCTTTCAGCTCGCAGAGATAGGCATCGAGTTTGGCCAGATCTCCGGCTTCATGACCCTCAAAACCGATATCTTTGTCCAAGCCGCTGGTGGCGGTGAGGGTGAGAATCTCGCGTCTGAGGTGTTCAATGCGCCGCGGATCTATTCCGGCAGCTTCATAGTATTCATCCACCAAAGCTTCGAGGTCTCGCAGCGGGCCATAGGTTTCCGCGCGGGTCAGGGGTGGGGTGAGGTGATCGATGATCACCGCCTGCGCGCGCCGCTTGGCCTGGGTGCCTTCGCCGGGATCGTTGACGATGAAAGGGTAGATATGCGGCATGGGTCCCAAAATTGCCTCGGGCAGGCAGCTGGCACTTAGAGCCAAAGCCTTGCCCGGCAGCCATTCAAGATTGCCATGTTTGCCCATATGCACAATCGCTTGGGCTTTTTGGTGATGCCTGATCCAGAAATAGAAGGCCAAATAGTTGTGCGGCGGGATAAGATCGGGGGAATGATAGGTTTCCACCGGATCAATATTGTAACCGCGCGCCGGCTGCAGGCCCAAGGTGATCTTTCCGAAACGCAAAATTGAAAGCTTAAATCCGCCCTCCTTTGGGTCGAAAAACGGATCATTTTCAGCTGCGCCCCAACGCTCTTCAAGCCGCGCGCGCAGCTCATAAGGCAGGGTCTGATAGTGATCCATGTAATCGGCGATTGGCAAGAGCACGCCACCTGTGCGCGTGGCCCGATCGGTCAGCCAATTGGTTGGACCGGCCATGATTTGCGCCATCAATTCCGCGCTTGTCTCGGGCGCATTGCCCACGCCATACCCAGCCTCTTGCAAAAGGGCGAGTGTATGAACCACGGAGGCGGGGGTATCGAGCCCCACCCCATTGGCCAGGCGGCCATCTTTATTGGGGTAATTGGCGAGAATCAGCGCGACTTGGCGTTGCGCCGGTGCGCATCTGCGCAGCTGGGCCCAATTGGCCGCGAGGGCTGCGACAAAGGTGACGCGATCTCCGCGGGCTTTATAGGTCGCAATCGGGCATTCGGTGGCCTCATCGAAAAAGGCCTCGCCCTTAAAGCTGATTGCGCGCGACAGAATGCGGCCATCCACCTCAGGCAGAGCCACATTCATCGCGATGTCACGGGCAGAGAGGCCGTTGGCGCCTTCCTCCCAACTGGCCTCAGTGCTGGCTGCCAGCACGACTTGCAGCACAGGCGCTTGGCGGGCTGAGGCGGCGGTGAGCGGGTTATTGGGGCTGCTGTCCCCATGCGGGTTACCAACGGCAAATGAGGTGCAGTTCAAGATCACCTCGGGTGGGGCCGCTTGGAAGAGTTGATCCAAAGTGGCCACAGAAATCGGATCTTTGAGGGAAGCGACGAAGATCGGCAAGGGGTTCAGCCCGGCCTGCAGCAAGGCTTTGACCATCCGGTTGATTGGGTTGAGCCCAGCCCCCTGCACCAAGGCGCGATAGAAAATCACGGGAACAACGGGTGCATCCTTTGTCCAATGGGCGCGCGCGGCAGATAGATCCGAAATGCCAGCCCCCGGCCAATAGATCCCGGCGCGCAGCAGCGGTTCGGCCGCCTGTGGCATGGGGGTTTGCGCAATCATATGCTGGCAATAGCCAAGGAAGTTGACCGCGTTTTTCGGCCCGCCTTCCACCAAATAGGCCCAAAGCGCGTCATAGTCTTCATCGGAGACAGTCGAAAACAAGCGCAGATCAGGGTCAGGTTTGTCATCTCCGGGAAGGGCGGCAAAGGCCACGCCCGCATCGGCCAGTCGCGCGGCATATTGTTCGAAGCCATATTTCCAATAACTCGCCCCGCCAAGCACCCGGGCCACCACCAATTTTGCCCGTGAGGCGCAGGCGTCAATATGCAAATCAACCGACATCGGATGTTGCAAGTGCATCATGCTGGCCAGGCGCAACCCTGGGGGATCTGTCATGTCCGCGCGGGCCGACGATAGGGCGGCCAGCTCCGTATCGGCCGCAGAGATGAACACGACATCCGCGGGGCTTTGACCAAGGTCAACGGGCTCTTGACCTTCATCTACAGATCCGGGGGTGGCGGCCAAAAGATGCATTATGCGGTTCCGTCTTGCTCAAGGCCTGCGAATGGGGCATCAGCAGCGCTGAGGCCTGGGGCCGATGTAAAGGATAGACTATGGATTATAAAGACGCCGGCGCCATTAAGAAAGGCAGCAACAAGCCGCGGCATAGCGAGCATAATGCGAAAGGCAGTCGTAAAAACCCCTTTGGCAAAAGCGAAGGGAAGGCCGAGCTTTTGGCGCGGATGAAAGCGGCTGCGAAAGCCCGTCAAGACGCCTCTTAAACTCATAGGGTTTTGGTCATGAAGATGCTGCTGTCATTGGCGGTGTAATCGCCAAATGGACCGCAGGTTGTAAAACCGTGCCGCGCATAGAGGCGCAGGGCGGCCTGCAGAGAATTTCCGGTTTCAAGCTTTAACGTGCTGAGCCCTTGCTCGAAGGCCAGATCCTGCAGCGCGCGTAAAAGGGCATCGGCCACCCCTTGGCCCCTTGCGCTTGGATCTACAAACATAGATTTGATCTCCCCATAGCCAGGTTTGACGGCCAAGGCGCCGGTGCCAAGCACCTTGTCACCCCGGCGTGCGGTGTGAAAATAGACGTTGGGCGCACAGAGGTCTTCGACGGACAGAAAGCTGTTGTCCTCTGGTGGAAAGAGCGATTGCATAAGCGCGTGACTGGCCTGCAACAATGCGGTGGCCTGCGGTTCTTTGGGATCACTGCGCTCGATCACGATCATGGTTTAGTGCACCGCAGCGCAGGATCGCAATGCCGCTTCAATTGCAGCATGATCCAAACCTGCCTGGCCGATCACGACCAGGCGCGTGGCGCGCGCGCCATCACCGAAGGGTTGATCAAAATAGGTCTCCACCCGTGGCCCGACCGCTTGCAAAGTCAGACGCATAGGTTTGCCTGAGACAGCCGCGAAGCCTTTGAGCCGCAATATATCATGGGCGCCTATGATCGCGCTGACCTGGTCTGAAAAGGCCTTGGGATCTGTGATCTCGCCCAGGGTCACGACAAAGCTTTCAAAGGCATCGTGGTCATGATCGTGGTGGTGATCGTGGTCATGGTCATCGTGATCATCGTCGCCATGGTCATCGTCGTGATCATGATGGTGATGGTGCAGCTCATGGCGGGCCTCAAGATCGCTCTCCGCGCCAATACCCTGTCCCAGCAGCACATCAACCGGCAATTTACCCATGGAGGTTGTCACCACTTGCACGCCGGCGCGCGAGGAGCCGTTGAGAGTATTGACCAAAGCTTGGGCCTCGGCCTCCTCGAGCAGGTCGGTTTTGTTCACCACAATCATATCGGCGCAGGCGATTTGATCTTCGAAAAGCTCCGATAGGGGCGTTTCATGGTCCAGATTTTCATCCAATTGGCGTTGCGCATCAACCGCGGCGACCGAATGGGCAAATCGCCCCTCAGTGACGGCTTTGCCATCGACCACAGTCACAACCCCGTCGACCGTCACCTTTGTCGAAATGCCCGGCCAGTTGAAGGCCCGCACAAGAGGTTGCGGCAGGGCCAGACCGCTGGTCTCTATCACGATATGATCGGGCTTATCTTCCCGGGCCAAAAGCTTTTCCATTGTTGGGATGAAGTCATCGGCGACCGTGCAACAGATGCAGCCATTGGACAGCTCCATCACGTCTTCTTCGCGGCAGGTTTCATCACCGCAGCCCTTCAATATATCGCCATCCACGCCAAGATCGCCAAACTCATTGATGATCAGGGCGATCCTACGGCCTTGTGCATTTTGCAACATATGGCGGATGAGGGTGGTTTTACCTGCGCCAAGAAAGCCGGTAATGATTGTTGCGGGGATTTTCGAGACCATGTCAGTATTCCTTGTGATCGGGCTTGGAGTGCTTTACGCCGAATAGATGTCAGCCAAAAGGGGCGATTTTGAAAGATCGTGTGACCATATGTGATACCTGTGCGGAGCCCGGCGGGACGGCGCCCGGCGCCAAATGGGCGATAGCGCTTCGCAAAGCGGCACAGGACTGCGGTTTGGAGGTCGAGATTGTGACCAGCTCTTGTCTTAACATGTGTCAGTCTCCCGTGGCCTTTGCGCTGCAAGGGGCGCAGAAGGCAACTTACCTCTTTTCTGGTGCCGATCCTGCGCAGGATACCCAAGATATGCTGGGCCTGCTCAAGCTATACGCAGATGCGCCGGAGGGCTGGATCACCGAAGCGGAGGCCGCAGGGCGTTTGCGGCTTTGCCTGCAGGGCCGGGTTCCAAGGCTCTAGCCGCCCTCTAAGTTTCCAAACGCGTCAGAGTGGCTGCCACCACATAGCCCAGCATGACCCATCCCGCCGCGGCGGCTCCCAAACTCAGCGTTGCAAATTCGGCAGCCAGCTCAGGTGGTGCCACACCGAAAAACATATCGAGATGTGGCGCTCCCAAAAGCTGCGGGATCGCTATCAAGATCACACCCGCGAGCGGCAGATAGCTGCGGCCGAAGGCGATCAAACCAAGCCCCGTGGCACTTGCCAAAATCGTGCTGATCCACCACAATTGCCGTTGTCCCACTTCAGCTGCGATGGTGCCCGGTAACTCAGGAGGCAGGCCGATCGCTGGCGCCAGTTGCACTGCGATAAAGCCACAGAGCCCCCAGATCAAACCCTGTCGGGCAGAGGTCGTGATACCTTTGAGAGCTGCGAAGCTGATCAGCGCGGCCAACAACAGCCCGTAGCCTGTGTAGGTCACGATGTTAAAGGCCACTGTCATGGAATGGCGGGTCCAATCACCGCCCAAAGAGGGCGCAGCCCGGTCGCTCTGAGGGGATCCGTCCGTGCTAAAATGCACGCGCGCTCCGGTCTCATAGAGCTCACCTTCCAAAAGCACCGGAATCACGAATGTGAACTGAAGCACTGAGGCCAATAGCCCAGCGGCGATGCCGGCGCAGATCGCGCTGACAAACAGGTTTTTCA
>Ga0255763_1000057_pt1 | contig 103473 bp, 75 predicted proteins | sample 041ome_2_FD_179963 | JGI IMG/M metagenome (GOLD analysis project Ga0255763, IMG submission 179963) | Coastal salt marsh microbial communities from the Groves Creek Marsh, Skidaway Island, Georgia - 041406US metaG (version 2) | ecosystem: Environmental > Aquatic > Marine > Intertidal zone > Salt...
TCACGTTGAGCGCGCCTGCGGCGATCGCCACGGCGTACGCGGCGGATGCGCACGCCGCGGTGGACCAAGTCGCCAGCGCGTTCGCGGCGTATGGACACTATCTCGGTTTGGTGCTCGTCGTCGGCGCACTCACGAATGGATTTGTTAACAACTGTCAGCCATGTGAACTCGTCTTTGAACTCTCGTGAGCGCTCACAGTTCGACGAACATGGCGTTTATGAAATTTACGACAAGTGTGTGCGTTGTATGTATGACGTTCGTCGCGAGCGCGCTCGCGGCGATGACAAAATCACCCGAATACGGTGCGGTATTGATCACCGAGGTGATGTTTGACGCGAAAACGTCTAAATCCGAGGACGCGGCGACGTCAAAGTCGAAGTCGTCCGGCGATTGGATTGAGCTGTACAATCCCAGCGCCAACGATGCAATTAATATCACTGGTTGGAAATTTACCGACCGCAGTGAGAAGAAAGTCAAGGCTGGGAAGAAGACGCGCGGACACGTGTTTGTGATTCCTAAGTTTACGCTCGAGCCGAAAACTTTTGCCGTCTTGGCTAGGGACGAGGTCGCGTTCAGAGACGCCTACGCTGACCGACCCGAAGCGCTCGAAGCGCTCGTACGAGGCAGCTTCAAGTTTGGGTTATCTTTAAAGGGCGAGACGATATCTGTTTTGTCACGCGCGAACGAAACGGTGTTTTCGTTGTCGTACGACGACAAAAATCCTTGGCCTTCACCGGACAAAGGCTCAAGCTTGGAAATTATTGACGTTCGGCTCGACCCAAACGATGCGTTGAGTTGGATTGAGTCCTACGAAATCGGAGGTACCCCAGGAGCTGTAAATTCCAACGCTGTCGCCTGGCGCTAAACGATGCTTGTAATTCCAAATGAATGTTTGTTTGTTTCCATTAAAACGCTTTTTTACTTGATGCCCGAGCCGTCGGGCGCGTCCGCGGTGCACTCACCGCTCGCGCACGCAAGTACGGCATCGCCATAGTACGCCTTACCACCCTTAACGCTCAACTTCTCTTGCACGGAGGCCCAGAATTTGCTCTTACACTCCTTCGGATAAGTTTCCGGGGCGGTAAATCCCGCGGCGCCGACGGCGTCGCCCGCCTTGGCGTCCGCCGGCACGCCCACGAGCTTCACTTGACCATCAAACTCCGTGGCCAAAATCATCGCCTCAGAAGTCTGCCCCGCCAATTTTGCCGGCTTCAAGTTCAAAATCGTCAACACTTTCGCACCCTTAAGAACATCCTCCGGCACGTATGCGCGCAGTCCCGTGACGACTTGTCGCGGCGCCTCCTCGCCCACGTCAACCTTACACAAATACAACTTATCGCTGTTCTCCACGTACCCCACGTCCACGACAACCCCAACCGCAAGCTTAGATTTCAATATAGGATCCACATCCTCCACAACCGCCGCCGGTTTCTTCTCCTTTTTCGCCTTACCCGACGTCGACGCCTCCGCCCCAGCCTCCGTCGGCGCCTTCTTCACCCCTTGCCCTTTCGGCTTCAACACCGGCTTCAACATCGGCACGATGTAATCGCACGTCTCACGAAACGCACCAGGCATCGGATTATTCGCCTCGAACGGTTTCGTCATCACGTACCCCGTCGCGTCGTCCTTGAGCTTGTACACCCCGCGCGGGGGCGTGACCGCCGCCGACCAGCGATCGGACGGATCCCGCAGCATCGCCCCGGGTGGGAGGTCCGCCACGTCGCTCGGAAGCTGTGCGCGCATGCTCGACATGGTCTCCATCGATAGCACTGTCGTCGCCCTGTCGTCGCGCGCTCGCGTGCGTCGCCGGCGTCGAAATGGCGCCCACGATGATTGAACGAGTGCGTGAAGGACGATCGCGCCCTGGGTCGTGCGCGCGGGCGAAGGACGCCGGATGTCCGAATACCACACGAGGCCCATCACACAGATGGCCCACGACGACGCCACAGTATGAGATGAGACCCGTGGCGCGTGTGATGCGCTACGTGCATCGCATATGGCGCTATGCGTCCTCCAGTACGAGAGCTCTGGGTTTATTTATGCCGTCGAATGTGACGCCGGATGTCCGAATGCGTGTCGTGTCCATCCGTCGTGCGTTTCTTTCGTGCGTTTCTTTCGTCGCGCGTTGACGCTGACGGGTCGTCGCCAGTGCGCGACGACGATACGACGATATGACGCAGTACGAGCCCGACGACGCGAGCGATTCCGACGAGGACACGCGCCGAGCGAAGACGCGCGATGGTGACGACGGCGCGCCGCGGTGGAGCGAGAGCGAGGAGACGGACGATGGCGAAGCTGTGGATTGGGACACGTTTTGGACGCGCGCGACGGCGAGGAACGAGGCGAAGATGCGCGCCGCGGGGTTGGATCCGTCAAAGGAGGAGTCGCACGTGAAGTTTGGACGTCACGGACAGGCGCTCGATCGCGGACGGCCGCGGGAAGGGGAGCAGGTGTATTGCTTTGGGTGCGAGCGCGCGTGCGGGGACGCGTACGAGTGCGCGCAGTGTTTGGAGACGTATCGCGCGCGGGCGAAGAAGGTGGCGTATGATGCGTGGGAACGCGCGTTTTTCTGTTCGCATGCGTGTTATGTGCAGTGCTGGGAGACGCATAAGACGCGACACGCGGTGACGACGGCGGGGCCGACGAAGACGGATGGACAAGTGCACGAATTTGAGGCGCCGCCCGGGAACGGCGCGTTGTGGCACACGAGTGAATTACGTCGCGTTGAATTCGAAGAATGCGTGCCGATGATGTAATAAGTATATTATATATATTCTACATTTGCCATGCGAGCTACTCGGGTGTCAATAGCTCGCTTTCATCGCCCCAGGGGAGAGGCGACGGCGACGGCGACGGCGACGGCGACGCCGATCGCGATCGCGACGGCGACGAGGCGCTCGGTACCGGTGGTGCGCTCGCCGCAGTCGCTGTACGAGCCGATATGTCTTCGTCGTGTGGAAACGAGAACGCCGCGCGCTCGATTGTAGCGAATTCGCGCGCGCCCGAGTCGAGTTGCGCCGCCGTCGGAACGCCGTGAGAATTCAGGTACTCAGCCAAGACAAAGTGGTTGTAATCGTTCGCCACATCTACAGCGGTGCGACCTGTGTCGTCGCGTGCGCACGCATCGGCGCCTAAAACAAGTAACTTCTTACACGCCGCCTTGTTCCCGTTCGCCGCGGCGATCATCAGCAACGTCTGTCGCTTATTAGCGGCGTCGCGCGCGTTGACGTCAAACCCGTCTTCAACCACGAGTCGTTCAATCTCTCTCGGACGATTCAACCGAGCGGCGCGAATAGCAGTCGTCATCATCTCCACATCTTGCGCAAACTGCGTGACTACCGCACCGCGGCGTGGATCATCTCTCCGCGCACCGCGTTCAATCCACTTTGTTTCCGAGCTAAACGCGTTCAACTTTGGATCGTCAAACATCTCTAAATACTGCCACGCCACCACACCCATGCGCTTCACGCCATCAAACAACGCATGCGCCTCACCGAGCTCGCCACCAACGCGTTCGCCCCCACGTTCCTTCATAAAATACATCATAAATTCCTCAAACGTACACCGCGGCGCGCCTCCGACGACGTCAAACTGCGTCACCGCGTACACAAAAAACGCCCTCGCCTGCTCGCCACTCATGTGATCCAGATCCAAACCCTCCACGCGTCCCAACCTGCCGACAATGGCCCCATCCAAGGTCTCTGGTAACCAATACCCATCCTCACTCGCATCCGCCAACGCGCGAAACGTCTCGCGCAACCGCGGACGCTCGACGCGCGGCCAGTCGCACAGCGCGATGAATCGCCCCAACACGCTCCCACGCGCGTCGTCGCCGTCACCACCACCGCGCGCACTCACGCCCGCGAACGCACGTTCGAACGCCTCCCTCGCCACGCCGGCGTGCATCCCCCCGTACTCGTCCATCACGCGCTTCAGTAACGGTCCGGGCGATTCGCCCGCGCGCGGCGTCAGCGCGCGCGTGAACGCCTCCGCCATTCGCGTCGTGCGCGCGCGTTCAAGCGCTCGCGCGCGTCGAGCGCGGCCGCATGGAACGCACGACGCGCACCACGGCGACATCGCGCACCACGGCGATCGCCATATACACGCGCGCGCGCGCGTACGAACGCCGTTCGCGCCAGCCGCGGGGATCGTCGTCGTCGTCATCGATTGACAAAAGTGCGGTCGGTCGGACACGTGTCCGACCGACCGACCCCATGTGTCCGACCGACCGCACATGCCCATGGAATATTCGCCCACCTCGTACTGCGCACACATCGAGCGCTAGGTGACGGATATTTTGCACGCATGACGCACGGTCGAGGTTGGTCCTAAACCCTCCGCACATAGAGGTCTCAGCGCGTCCACTACGCGCGAGTGGCCGTCGACCGCGCGCGACGGGCGAAGAGTCGCGACCGCCGTCGCGACCGTCATTCGCCATTCGCGAGCGGCCCTATCGGTTCGGCGCTTGGTGAAGGTGCGCTCACGCGCGTCGTCGTCGTCGTCGTCGATCTCGACGTGGTTCGCGCGTATTTTTTTTTCGTTCGTCGCTTTCGTCGCGGTGCGGTGACGTCGCGCGCGCGTGGGGCGGTGCGATCGTCGACCGGTCGCGCGCGCGCGATGCGGCGGCCGCGAGGGTTGTTCGCGGGTCGTCGTCGGGTCGGTGTGGTGCCGTCGTTCGCGGTGCGCTCGCGGTCGACCTCGCGGGATGCGGTGCGCGTGGATGGGTGGTGGATACGCGCGTGCGTCGCGACGGGCGATATGGGTGGCGACGGCGCGGCGCGGCGCGGCGCGGCGCGCGCGGATCGGGCGATGGCGATGGCGTTTGGTGTGGGTCAAAAAAGCGCGATCGATCGGGTGGATGAATGGCGTATGGGCGTCGCGCGCGAGGCGTGCGAGGACGCGGGTTTGTGAATGTGGGGATGATCGAGATATTGACCGTTGATTTATGTCGTTATCGCGCGCAGTGAAGTACGTGAGCGTAGCGTACCTTTGACATTGAAGATGTCCGCCGCGAAGGCGCAAGCCAAGGTGAGCATCGGGCGCCGTTTGGACGCGGTTGAACGCGTGAATGCGTCGGTTGTGTGAATGCGTCTCGCGCGTGTGTGCGTTGACTGGACAAGCGCGAACATACCTGTCCATTGCGCGAGCCGCGCGATGTGTGAGGGGATTTGGATTGGAAACTAACCGAGACGTCGTTGACTACGCGAACAGGCTGCGCGCGCCGAGGCGCTTCGTAAAGACGTTGATTTCGTCGAACACACGTGGCCCGAAGCTGATGTGTACAAGCACTTCGGTTGCACCTTGGATGGCGGTCTTTCCGACGAGCGTGTGCTCGAAAACCGCGCCAAGTATGGCGAAAACCGGTTGACTCCGCCAGAAATGACGCCGTGGTACATCAAGTTTTTGATGCAGTTTGCCAACTTCTTCGCCATGTTGCTTCTCGGTGGTGGCGTCCTTTGCTTCGTTGGCTATTCCATCGATAGTGAAAAAGATCAAACCAACTTGTACTTAGGTGTTGTGCTTTTCGCCGTCGTTATGATTACCGCCACGTTCTCTTACTTGCAAGAAGCAAAGTCTGAGAAAATTATGGAGGGTTTCAAATCGATGATTCCGAAGAAGTGCAAATGTATCCGTAACGGCAAAGCTGTCGTCATCGATGCTTGGGAGCTTGTGCCTGGTGATGTTGTTGAACTCAACGACGGTGATCAAGTGCCGGCGGATATCCGCGTCATGCGCTCGAATGAACTCAAGGTTGACAACTCGTCGCTCACTGGTGAGTCTGAGCCGCAAGACCGCACCCCGGATCTTACGTACGATCACCAGGGTAAGCTCGTTACCCAACCGCTCGAGGCGAACAACCTCTGCTTCTACACCACGATTATCAACTCTGGTTCTGGCCGTGGTATCGTTATTGGCAGCGGTGACCGCACCGTCATGGGTCAAATTGCCGGCCTCGCGACGGAGACGTCCACCGAGGATTCACCGATTTCCAAGGAAATCAAAAAGTTCATCCAGCTCATCTCTTGCGTTGCCATTACGCTCGGTGTGGTTTTCTTCATTGTTGGTCTTACCAACGGTACCGCCGTTATCCAAAACGTAGTTTTCATGATCGGTATCATTGTGGCCAACGTCCCCGAAGGTCTCCTCGCGACCGTCACCGTGTCCTTGGCGTTGACCGCCAAGCGCATGCACGCTAAGAACGTTCTCGTGAAGAACCTCGAAGCTGTCGAAACGCTTGGTTCCACCACCGTTATTGCGTCTGATAAGACCGGTACGCTCACGCAAAACCGTATGACTGTCCAACACGCGTGGGTTGACGAGCAAATTTACTTTTGCCCGGCTGGTAAGAACATTCCTGACCTCGCAGTCATCTCTCAACCTGGCCGAACCCCGGATGGCGAGCAGTTCTACAACAAGGATTCTGCCGCGTTCCAGCGTCTTCTTCAAGTGGCGACTTTGTGTAACAACGCTGAGTACCTCACAAAGAACGAAGATGGCTCCTTCATTGACTTGAAGGCTGAAATGCAAAACCCTCTCTTCAACGTTCTCAAGCAACCGGCGACGGGTGACGCTTCTGAACAAGGTTTGCTCAAGTTGGTTCAACCGCTCAACGATGCTTTGGAAACTCGTGCGCAGTACCCGAAGTTGTTTGAAATCAAGTTCAACTCCACGAACAAGTGGCAACTTTCCATTCACAAGCAACCGGGTGGACGCCCTCCTCTCCTCGTGTTGAAGGGGGCTCCGGAGCGCGTATTGGACAAGTGCACCTCGTACTTCTCCAAGGGCCAAGTCGGTAATAAGAACGCTGCGTTTGAACAAACGTACACCAAGTCCTACGAAGATCTCGGTGGTCGCGGTGAACGCGTGCTTGGCTTTGCGTACAAGGAACTCTCTGGCTTCAAGGATGACTTCAAGTTCTCCCAAAAGCCGAAGCCAAACTTCCCAATGGATGACCTCACGTTTGTCGGTCTCATGTCTTTGATTGATCCTCCGCGTGAAGGTGTCCCTGAAGCCGTCACCAAGTGCAACCGTGCTCGCATCAAGGTTTACATGGTCACTGGTGATCACCCGATCACCGCCGCGGCGATTGCCAAGCAAGTGAACATTGTCTCCCAAGAAAACTTGGACTCTGGCCGCGCCACCGTCGTCAAGGGTGACGACATCCGCAGCTGGATGGAAATTGCCGACCCGGTTGAACAGCGCGCTAAATGGGACTGGGCGCTTGACCACGACCAAATCGTCTGGGCTCGCGTGTCCCCGGCTCACAAGCTTTTGATTGTCGAAAACTGCCAACGCCGTGGTGAAATTGTCGCCGTCACCGGTGACGGTGTGAACGACGCTCCGGCGCTCAAGAAGGGTGACATCGGCATTGCTATGGGTATTGCTGGTAAAGATGTCTCCAAGGAAGCTGCTGATATGATTCTCATGGACGATAACTTTGCCTCGATTGTGAATGGCGTTGAGGAAGGTCGTCTCATTTTTGACAACTTGAAGAAGTCCATCGCGTACACGTTGTCTTCCAACATTCCGGAAATTGCTCCCTTCTTGTGCTACATCACGGCCAAGTTGCCGTTGCCGTTGTCCACCGTGCTCATTTTGTGCGTTGATCTTGGTACGGATATGGTTCCTGCCATTTCCATGGCTTACGAAGAAAAGGAGGCTGACATTATGGACCGTCCGCCGCGCAACGCGAAGACGGACCGCCTCGTCAACTTCCGCTTGATTTCTTTCGCCTACTTCCAAATTGGTATGATTCAAGCGCTTGCTGGTTTCTTCACTTACATGCTCGTGCTCAACGACTACGGTTACACCCCAAGCATCTTGATGAACAACGGTTTGAAGTGGCTTGATTCTTCTCTCATGTGCACGTTGAATGGCGATTCCATGGCTGACACCAACCAAGGCGTCGGTCGTTACATGCCAAAGGCGTGCGGTTACGGTTGCGCCGATCCGGGTGCGGGCACCAACGCCGAGGGCATTTGCGACGGTGGTTGCTCCATGCCCATTGACTACTCGCTGAACGCGTACATGGCGGGCTCGTCTCCGTTCCTCGCCTCGTCTGCGCTCGCCTCTGTGGCCGCGACGGTTGACCCGTTCATTGAATTCAATCAAGGTGGTTTCCGTGGTCCGGGTAACTTCGTCTGCAACCGTGATTGTGCGACGTACACTGCCATGAGCGCTACGGAGAAGGCGGCGCTCTCTACAGACGACCAAGTCTCGTTCGCGTACTTCTGCGGCGTCAGCGCCGATTATGGCTTTACGCGCGCCTTCGCTGACCCCGACCGCATCGCGCCGGCGGGTGCGTACTACTGGTGGAACGGTGCTCCTCAAACGATGCCCAACTTGAAGTACCAAACTGCGGCGCTCGAGTACGCGCAAACTGCGTACTTCATTACTATTATCATCGTTCAGTGGGCCGATTTGCTCATCGCCAAGACGCGCAAGTTGTCCATCTTTGAACAAGGCATGGGTAACGACTTCATGAACTTTGGTTTAATTTTCGAAACCGTCCTCGGTGCGACGTTGTGCTACACGCCTGCGTTCAATGCCGTGTTCGGTACTCGCCCGTTGCACGTATTGCACTGGTTCTCTGGCGTCCCGTGGAGTATTCTCATCTTCACGTACGATGAAATGCGCAAGGCTTTGATTCGCCAAAACCCGGGTGGCTGGCTCGATCGCTGGACGTATTGGTAGTCGCTCGTAGACACGTATTAGAAACGAAGAGCTCAAAACAATCTACACTATGTTATGATAACGAATTCATTTTTCTCATAATTACTGTTGACGGGCAGACGCGCGCGGGTTCAACCATTTCCATTTACTTTTTGTACTAAATCAATTACACACACACGCACGCACGCTACACAATGTCAAACTTTTGTTCGAGGGCGTTGCATATCCTCCCGATGCAACACGCCGCGCTTAATGGATACTGTGAGACGGAGATGAAATCATCCGTGTACGCCACGTCGACTTTCCCGTGCGCCATCGCGCCCACCGTGAACACAACCGGCACGTCATCCGGCAACGACGCCACGTACTCTGGTAACTTTTTCACTTCTGGAGCGCTAAACGAAAACCCAACACGCCGCGCACCCGCTGGAAAATATTTCGTCACCGGTTGCTTCACGACTTGCATCAACTTTTCCGGCCCGTTGGACGAGCGAATGGACAACTTTTGCAACAACTGCACCATGAGACCACAAAACCGCTTAAACGTCCGCGGTACGCGAGTCTTCGGACTCACCTTGAACAACACGTTCTTCTGAGTGTTCACGTACACGGCTTTCACCTTCCCCGCCTTGTTCAACGGCGAGTCCAGAATCGCGAGCAACGCCTGGTGGCAAATGTCCGGACGGTAGTCCCCGGGCTGTTTCCCGTGTCGACGGATAAAGTTCGCGTGATCATCGCAGTTTAATATCGCAAATCCCTTGCCAACTTTCCCCGTCTCCAGCGTGGCGCACTCGAGGACGAAGATGAACCCACCACCGTCGTTCGCGGCGGCGTCGAGGTCATCATCCGCGGGTGGCGGCTCCATGGAATCCACGCGCGCACGGCGTCGTGCGGGGCGAACGCGCGCGCGATACGGAACAAAGCGCGAGTGCGACGATGCGTACGCTCGACGCGGGCGCGGTCGACGCAACGGTCGCGGTCGGCGCGTCGCGAAGTGAGGCGGTGCCGTGGGTCAGTGGCACCGCGCGTGGTTCCGTGCCGCGCCGCGCGTCATTCCGCGCCGCGCACGCCGCCGACCGCGCGCGCATGCGGACGAGCGCGGGCAGACATCATCGCGACGCGCCGCGGCGCATCGCGGCGCGACCGAGGAGGACGACGACAGCGGCGGCGGCGCGCGAGCGAGCGATTCATGTCAGCGTCTGTCACCTCCATCGCGCTGCTGGACGACGTCGAGGCGACGCGCAACGTCGCCACGCGGGCGCGTTTACCAAGCTCATCGAGATTCCGGCGGCGAGAGGCGTGGCGCGCACGCTCATGGTGCCGGCGAGGAATTTTCTCGACGGTGCGAACGCGAAGGAGCTGGTGCTCGACTGCGCGACGGTGCGCGCTCCGGATAACGACGTCGTGTCGCCCGACGTCGCGGAGCTTCAGGCGTTATCGGGGTACGACGTTGGTGAAGTGCCGTTCGTGATGCAAGCGGTGTGCTATTACGAGACGACCTTGGACGTGGGTACGCTCGAGGTGGCGCTGAGGAAGACGCTGGGGAAGTATCCGATGCTCGCCGGGCGGTTGGATTTACAAACGCCTGGATACGCGTCGAAAGGCGTGCGTCTGACGAACGATGGCGTACCTCTTCGCGTCGTACGCGATGATAATCAAAGATTTGAGAATTTGCCACAAGATTACGCCGATGCGACGCGAAGGTTCTTGGATTTCGCGCCTTGGATTGATTTGATGTTGGGCGACGCGCCCGTGTTTACGGCCAAGGTGACGCACTGCGCGGGCGGCGGGAGCGTCTTGGGCGTGTGCATGTCGCACGCCGTGAGCGATGGACAGGGGTTTATTGAGTTTTTAGTCACGTGGGCAAAGATGGCGAATAATGAGGCGCATCCTCTTGGTGATCCGGTGTTTGATCGATCGCTTGTGTCTCAACCGCCGGCGGATATGTCGGTGGAGGAAATGCGCGAGATGCTTTCAATGGAAGGTTTTGATAATGTCAGTTCGGTGCCTATGCTAGCGAACGCGCTTAAAGCTGGACGGGGTCTGATTCCCGACTTTTTACGATTTCCCGCGGGTAACCGCATGATGGTGAGCATTAAAGAGGATGGCATGCGGCGATTGCGAGAGTCATCAGAGGCGACAAACGACAACGAGGCTCTGAGCGCACATTCGTGGCTCGCGCTCGCTGACTTGTGTGGGTTACCGAACGGCACGCCGTTTGAGCACGTTACCGTCGTGAGCGGTCGCGGTGGTCGCACGGGATTACCCGACATGTACTTTGGCAACGCAGCCATCGGCGTGTGCACCGGGCGCGTCGCCGTCGGCGATTACTCCACTTTACTCGACGTCAAAAACGGGCTCAGACCAGGTTTCACGAAGGCTATGATGCGAAGAAACAAGTACTTAATGCTCACCGAGGCTGCGTTTCGCGCGGGCGTCAACGGGTTTGACTTTGACATCATGGCGTTCATGCAAGGCCAAATGTGTTGGTGCAACAACTTGGTTGAAATTTACAAAAAACTGTACGATTTGGACTTTGGCACGGGGTCGCCCACGCTCGCGCTTCCGCCCGAGCTTAACGATATCATTCAAATACAGTGTTCGCGACCGGATCGCGCGACGGGCGCTCCGGCGGGTGCAAATGGCGTTGAAATGTTTATAAACTTGCCCCCCGCGGTTATGTCGCGTCTGCGCCAACCAGACGCGCTCGCTCGCTTATCCGCCCAGACGGGCATCAAATAGACGCACGCGATAATAGTAGCTAGTGTACAACATTCAATTAAATATATCATCTAGTCTATACGGCCAGTACGTCCACGTGCGAATTCGTGAGTGGAATGTCAGTCAGCATGGCTTCAACCGACTCGCTCGGATCAGCGTGGCGCTCGGCGTGGCGGCTCTCGTCCTTCTTGTTGGACTTGGGTTTCTTAGTCTTTTTGGCAGTCTTGACGGGAGCTTTCTCCTCTACTGGCGCAGGTCCTTCGTCAGCCGGTTTAACAACCTTGGACGGCGCTGGAGTTTCAAACACTTCGTGCGTCGCATCCTCCTCGTCTTCGGCGTATTCGTCGACGTCGATTATCTTCTCGAGCTCAGACGTCGCACGTTCGAACTCGCTTGAATCCACGACTGGCGCCACACGAGCGCTTGGAAAATGCACTTCTCTGTCACCAATTGACGCACTTTCGCGAGCGGCGTTGAGAAGTTTCAACACATCGCTCACTGGCATGGTTTTTTCGCTGACATTCGCGCCGCCCGTCGTCGGCGCTGGTTCGTTGGCGAATTGTCCGTACGCGCGAATCAACCGTTCGGCATCAGCCTTTGTTGAACCCTCCGATAGCGTTTCTGATACCGTATCGAGTTCGTATCCATGTGGTACGATTTCGTGATGCATCTCCTTGCGCTCACCTTGCGAGAGATAGTCGCTGAGCGACCACGCCTTGGCGTGCGAACCGCCGTGCGGCATTTTCCATCCCCAAAAGAATCCTTGAATACCCGCCCCACGGTACGCCTGCTCTTGGTGTTCGTACATGATGTCCAACATCGCGCGATTTGAGCACGATTTCGACGAGTCTGAGAACGTGGCTAAGGACCATTCGGAGACGGCGAGATTTTGGACGCCGTACGTGTGCGCGGCGGCGCGCAGCGAACCCGCCCACTCGCCCGAGAGCTCGCCGATGCGCTGCGCCACCACGGATGGTTTTTCGTTGCAATCAAACGAGCATCCAGCGTTTGAACCACCCATGCATCCAGTGTACGACCAGGCAAAGTAGTGATGGACGTCCAAGACGGCCCAGTCTTTGAGCTCGCGAGGCGTGAATTGCGACCGCATCCACGCCGCCATGTCGGCGACGTTCAAGCCGAGCGTTTCCACCAAGTTGATATACAAGAATGGAACACGTTCGCTCACCGATAAGCCTTCATTTACGAGTTCTTCTCGGTAGATATCTACGGCATTCGCTAACCAATCGAGCACTTGCGTGCGTTGCTCGGGAAGCATGTGTCCGGGTTCGTTGAGCAACTGCAACCCGTGCACGGCGGCGCGCGACTCGGCGGGTAAATTTTTAAACCAACCCAAAAAGTTACGCACGATAGCTAATCCCGTGCTGCGAAGCTCTTTACGAGCGAACATCATCGGTGGGTGCGGAAACACGCCATTGAACGTGCCCTTGGCGGCACCGCCAGGCATACTATGCAAGTCTATCAACACCTTCAATCCGGCGTTGCGAATGCGCTCAACCACCGCGTCTAAATCGGCCCCCGCCATGTTCACGAATAACCTATCGGGATACACCGGATCGACTAAAATGCGTTCACCACCCCGAGGAACTGAGGCTGGATCGCGGGCGAATAAACTCCAAGAAACCGGGAGCCGCACGAGCTCGATGCCCTTGGACGCTATTTCCAACAAGTCTTCATCCGTGACGTATTGCGCGCGGTGCGCGTTGAAACTATGCACCGTCGCCTTCTCGCCCACAGCCTTGACCAATTTATTCACTAAATCCCCTTCACTCGCCCAGGAAAACCCCAAAGCGTGGGCGTCGGGGTACATCGGAGGGAAACACACGCCGTTGGCTTCGCGCTCGTCAGCCACCACCGCGTGCGACGCGCCTTGCGAGAAAAACCACTCCTCCAAGTTCAACCACCCATGCAACGCCACACCAGTAGTGCGTCCAGCATCAAACGCCGTCACCGCGTGCGACGTGGACTCACCCCCGGCGTACGCCGGACTTTCACCGGAATCACTCGCCTCGCTCGCGTCTCGCCCGCGCATCCACGTCGACCACCTCCCCGACGACGCCGCACGCACTTCATCCACCCCAACCGTCGCCGTCGCCGAATCTACCCCACTATGCCGCACCACGTGCCCTCCGTACACGTGCCCTAGAATCAACAACGCGCACAACGCGAACGGAGCCGCGCACGCGCCCGCGCTCGCCCACCGACGCGTCCCGCTCCACCACGACCCACGCCCGTGCCCCGCCTCCGCCTGCGTCCTCGGCGCATACACATCCCTATCCCTCATCGGCGCGCTCAACCGACTCTTCCATCGCGAATTCCCATGCGTGTGCGGGTCTAAGATCAATTTCGAACGCTCCGTCGCACCCATGATGATGTCGATGTTGGGTGTTCACCCGATCCGCCCCGTGCGCCGCCGTGCGTCGCCGTGCGCGACGCGCTGCCGTTCGCGCCGACGTCACCGACGTCACCGCCGACGACGAACGAACGAACGCCGACCGCGCGCGATTCGCGACGCCGACCGCGCGCGACGGAGACTGCCGCGCACCGAACCGCGCGCGCGCGCATGGTGTTGGACGAAGGCCCTCGTGTGTACCCCGGTACATACATACATACACGCGATGGATGGCGGCGCATCGTCGCGCCATTGATTGCGTCGCGCGGCACCCGCCGACGACGCCATTCGCGAATCGCGAATCGCAGATCGGTTGTGAACATCACCGAGCGGCGATGGATGCCGAGTTCTGGGGCGCGGTGATCCCCGCCGGGAAAACCCTGCGCGTGGACGTGGCGAGCGATGAGGAGTACATTCACGTGAGCCAAGTGGCGCTGGGCGCGTCGATCAAGGATGCGCGCGCGCGGACGACGCTGACGTTGGCGATCGCGGATGATGCTGAGGCATCTGGTGTTCGTGAAGGTCGTCGGCACACGCTGTGTACGCTCACGCCGGGGGCGTGTGAGCAGGTTGGGTTGGATGTGGTGTTGGACGCGAGCTTCGTGCTCAGAGCGGATGGGGCGAACGACGTGCACGTGAGCGGATGGAGGCAGACGAATGAAGGGATTGATGAGGAGGAGGAGGCACGTGTGATGGAGGAATTGGCGATGGAGATGTCGGATGACGAGCTGGATAGCGATGATGAAGAAGATGAAGATGAAGGAAGTGATGAAAGCGACGACGACGACGACGACGAAAGCGAAAGCGAAAGTGAAAGCGAAGAAGCGTCGGATGATGAAGGTGATGACGACGATATTTCAAGCAGTGAGAGCGATAGTCAAGAAGAATTCATCACGGGAGATGTGGATTTGAATAATTTACCCGACGATGATGAGTTATTCGGGGATGATTCGGACGACGATAAGGCGTTCGATGAAGCCTTTGGCGACGACGGCGAATCAGAGTCAGAAAGCGAATCAGAAAGCGACGAGGAGGCTGAATCGGAAAGCGACGAGGAGCCCGTCAAGGCGCCGGCGAAGTCGCCCGCATCCACAAAGAAGTCCGCAAAACCGCCAGTTTCGGAGAGCGAATCGGAAAGCGAATCGGAAAGCGACGAGGAGCCCGTCAAGGCGCCGGCGAAGTCGCCCGCATCCACAAAGAAGTCCGCAAAACCGCCAGTTTCGGAGAGCGAATCGGAAAGCGACCCGGAGAGTGAGAGCGAATCAGAGAGCGAATCTGACGATGACGCACCAGTGAAGAAACCTGCGTCGGCGGCAAACGCAAAGAAGCAAGACTCAGAGAGCGAGAGCGAGAGCGAGAGCGAACCAGAGAGTGAAAGCGAGCCGGAGAGCGAGAGCGAAGATTCTGATTCAGACTCTGACGACGCGCCGCCGCCGGCGAAGAAATCAGGCAGCAAAGACAAGAGCGAGAGCGAGAGCGAGAGCGAGAGCGAGAGCGACTCTGCGTCCTCGAAAGATTCCGATTCCGATTCCGATTCCTCGAGCATGGAGGAAGACGTCGACGCCATTAAATCCGCCTCCAAGCGCGCGGCAGAGATCACCACCACTCCAGCGTCGAACAAGAAGCAAAAGTCGACCTCCGCGACGCCAAGTACAACCACAAAGATGTCTGGTGATGAGTACGCCCAAGCACTCGTCGACTACTTGAAAGCCAATCCGGACACGATGATGTCTGCCCTCGGCGGGCGCGTGAAAAAGCCCAATAATATCGTTTTAAAGCTCGGTGAATTTATCAAGTCTAGAAAGGATTTATTCAAGATTGACGGCGCGTACGTTCGTTTGGTGTAAGGTTATAGCCCTAAGACCTCGTATAGATGATGTTTAAATGTGAAATTCATGAAGTCTCTCGTTTCGTATCCATATCTCGTTTGCGCGTTTAACGCGCGTCTAATCTTGTTGCGTCGCGGAAATCACCACTTTGGCGGTTGTGACTTCGCTAATCACGCTCCACTCCGAGCATTCGCTCGCGCATTCGTCGTCAGCGACATCTTCAACATCTTCCTCCGTCTCTTCGTCGTCGTGTACATTATCGTCGCCAATAGGAACATTCGTCGGCAACGCGTCCATCGGCTCAAATTCAGGCGCTGCGTGCTCGACGACCCCTTCAAGTCGACGTTTCTCCTGCTCTTCTCGCGCCACGCGCTCGCGCTCGCGAATCATCATATTGTGAATATGCTGCACACCGTACACGAGACCGATGCACGCAAAAGGTGAGCGAGCCAACGCCAACACCACCCTGGCGGTGAATTTGAGCATTTGAAAGCAGTCGACGTTGGCGACGACGCGCATGCGCGCTGGGCCGACGGTAATACCGATCGGATATCCGAACCGAACTATCGGTGCGAGTCGACGTAGCATCAACGGAACTGTGCCAACATCGCGCGTGCGCGTGGGCAGGCGCGGAGAGGTGCCGTTCTTGGCGGCTCGCTCGCGTTGTGCGCGTAAATTTCGAGACATGGACATGGTTCAGACTTCAGACTTGTGACGATTCGACGTCGATTCGGGCCGCAATGCGCCAGCGTTCGGTGCGTGCGTGCGTGAGGTATGTGCTCGAGGCGTTGATGCGTCGTGGCGATGGACCGCCTCGAGCGTTGCGTCGCGATGTGGCGCTGCGTCGCGTGGCGTCGATTGAGCCAAATGACGTGCGCTCGCGAATGCTTCAAAATGTAAAATGTATCGTGTGTTGTTTATTGCATGAATGAGTGTGAGAAAGAATATGTGCGCGTTCTGTGTCATGTGGTCATTCTTTTATTGGAGATTGAACAACCCGTGACCTTGGTTGATGGACATGAAAAAGTCGCAGAACACGAGCGAGATGATGGCGGAGAGCTTCATGAGAATGTTCACCGCCGGGCCGCTGGTATCCTTGAGCGGATCACCCACGGTGTCGCCCACGACCGCCGCCTTGTGGCACTCGCTACCCTTGCGTTGACGCACGCTTATCATTTGCGGAGACCCGTCGACGTTGCGCACAATGGCGCCAGTGAATGGGCCTTCTGGCGGATCGGCGTGCGAGCGCTCGCGCTTGGGCACGTCAATGTACAATCCACCCTTTTCGATATATTTCTTTGCGTTGTCCCATGCGCCGCCCGTGTTGGACGCGGAAATCGCGAGCTGGACGCCAGAGACTAATCCACCGGCGAGGAGGCCGGTGACGGCTTCGACGCCAAACAGTGTGCCCGTGATGATGGGCGCTGAGATGACGAGCATCGCTGGCGGTACCATTTCACGTAGACTCGCGTCGGTGCTGATTTTAATGCATCGCGCGTGATCTGGCGGAGCGTGTCCAGGCGTGCCTTCGAGCAAACCAGGAATGGTATCGAATTGTCGCTTGACTTCCTTGACCATTTCCATCGCGGCGATGCCGACGGATTTCATCGTCATCGCGCTAAACCAGTACGGGAGCATGGAGCCGATGAGCAAGAAGGCAAACACCGCCGGGTTTAACAAGTTTACACCACCGTCGAGAACGTTGCAACGCGTGACGAAGGCGGCAATGAGTGCAAGCGCAACTAACGCGGCAGAACCGATGGCGAAACCCTTGCCGATGGCCGCCGTGGTGTTGCCCGCGGCGTCAAGCGCATCCGTCTTTTCGCGCACTTCGTCTGGCAAGCCAGCCATTTCGGCGATGCCACCCGCGTTGTCGCAAATGGGCCCATAGACGTCGATGGCAAGGCATGTGGCCAACGTACCGAGCATACCAAGAGCACACATCGCGACGCCGTACATGTCCATCATGCTGAATGAGATCCAAACGCAAAAGGCAAGCACGCCGACGGGGACAATCGTTGATTTGTAGCCTAGCGCTAAACCGTAAATGATATTCGTTGCCGCACCAGTTTCCGTCGAGCGCGACAGCTCGCGCACAGGATAATACGAATGAGATGTGTAGTACTCCGTAACGAAACCGATGAGCAAACCACCCCATAAGCCAGCGGCGATGCACGCGAACGCGGCGTGGGCACCACCCGAGACACATTTGCTCGATGACATGCCAATGCACGCGGTGGCGTACGTTTTGCTACCCAAGTAGAATTGATCCGGCATATACATCATGCACACCGGGTACATGGCCAACGTCATACCGAGCGTACTCAACGTGAGCTGCGTCTTCAATACGCGCTCGATACTCGCCTCGTTGCGCACCGGTTGGAAATCAGTCGCGACAAACGACACAGCCATGCACACCAAGATGCCCACGGCAGAGATGTACAACGGGAAGATGACGGTGTCCCAACCCGCGGAAACTAAGTCGACAGACTGTGCGGCAATCACGAGCGCCGCGCATGTGGCTTCAGCGAACGAGCCAAACAAGTCAGATCCCATACCGGCGACGTCGCCGACGTTGTCGCCGACATTGTCCGCGATGGTCGCCGGGTTTCGCGGATCATCCTCGGGGATACCTGCGACAACCTTACCCGCCAAGTCAGCGCCGACGTCAGCCGCTTTGGTGTAAATGCCTCCACCGACGCGCCCGAAGAGCGCAATCGCTGAACCACCCAAGCCAAAGCCAGCGATGCACTCAAACAATTCCACCGCATCCGTTTCAAACGCGTACATCCAGCTGTAAATCACCATCAACACATACATCACGAGTAACCCAAGGCCGCTGAGGGCGAAACCCATGACGCTGCCACCTCTAAACGCCGCGTTGAAGCTTTCTCGCCACGCTATCGCATCTGGACCTTGCGCCGCGCTTACCGTGCATCGCGCGTTTGTGTACACCGCGATCATCATCCCGACGTAGCCCGCCACCATGCTCGTTACCCCGCCCGCCAGGAACGCGAACGCCGTCATGAAACCAACTTTACCATTGAATCCATGCGCACCGTTCGCCACTAACATCGCGACGACGACGCCAAATCCAGCCAGGAACATCACGCACATGCGGTACTCCGCGGCGAGAAACGCCTTGGCACCCGACTGAATGTCCCGGTAAATCACTCGAACTTTCGCATACGCATCGCTAGGGACGCCCTCGCCTGTCTCCATGCGTCTCAACAGCGCCTCATCGTAATCACTGTCGCTCGTACTGCGCGAATCGTGCGTGGCGGAGACGCGAATCGGACGCTGGTGAAGCGAAATCTTGGAAAGCTTCTTGGTAAACAGCCAAAACGCGAACGCGAGCGCGGCGAGCGCGGGCAATAGCACCACGAACGAACCACTCGCCATGACTTCTATGCGTTTGGTGCAGTTTTGACTCGCGCGACGTCGCTCGCGGCGTCGTAAAGTGAAGATAAGCCTGATTAATCTGCCGCCGTCGGAACGTCGACAGGCTGAAACCAGCCGTCGCGTGGCTTGAGGTGACATGTGGTTTACATTCGCGATCATGGTCGCGCTCACGCACGTGACGAGGTCCAAAGCAACTAAACATAATAGTACATGCGGAGACGCGAGCTAGGGCTATGACTAGAACGATCGGCGCGTCGACGGGGTTCGTATTAGGTGTCTGCTTTCAAGCCGTCGGCGACGCGGAGCAGCAGCGCGAACTGTTTCTTTGCGAAATCAACCTTGTCGGCCAAGTCATCGCGCTTGGACGAAGCGCGCTCGATTTCCTGGCGCAGTTGTTCGGTCTCAAGGTCGATGGTGGCGCGAGAGGGGTATTCCGCGCACGTGCGAGCCACCGTTTCGCGTCGCTGGCGAAATTGACGTTCTAACGCGCTGTCTCCAAGTTTAATCTTTAACTCTGCGACTTGCGCCTTCAGGTCGGCGCATTCGACTTGGCTTTTGTCATCTTCTTCATCGTACGTATCTTGCTGCTGGCGGTTGGCGGCGACGACGGTGGAGTAGCGACCCATGTTGAATTCGTACGTGTCGAGCTCGATGAGGAATTTCTCTCTCGCCTCCGCGATTGCGCCTTCATCTTCGCCATCGACAGCCGCTTTGAGTACGAAAAATGACTTCACCAACCGACGGATGGGGTAGTCCACGCCTTTCTTCGTCTGCGCGGTCTGCGTAATCAAGCGTTTACGAATAGCTTCTTCTTCTTCTGGCGTGATGATGAGCGGCGCGTTCGCGGCTTGCGCGTTCGCCATGGTGCCTGGACGCGTAAGATGCGTTTGAAGCTACGCTGAGCGATATGTTTAAAATCCCGCTACGTCGGCGACGAGTTCGGCTGCGCCTTCACCCGAGGTGCGAAGTGAGGAGACTGTTGACTGGCAAGACTAAAACAAGTAAGTGGTACTACCAGTGCAAGTGCTACATATGCGGTATGATGGTGAAGTAATCGTGTCTAATCTAATTGATTTACTTTTAATCATGGTGTCTGCTCCATGTCCACTGATTCGTCCATGTCGACAGACTCATTCATGTCGAAACCGCCGCGCGCCGCCGAAAACGGTGTTTGACCAAACGTCGGCGTGCTTTGGAAACTTCTCGGCGACAGAGACGGGAATAAACCACCAGTTTCAGGAGACTCAGGTTGAGCAACCCCACCGCCAAACGCATCAAACGTGGTGTTCCATTCCACGGCGTTGTGCTTAGGAATGCTAATCGCGCTTTGGTCTATCAACGCCAATTCGAGGTGCGTTTGCGAAAACGTATCGCTCGAACGCAAAGCGAGCGCCTTGTGGTAGTATTCAATCGCCAATCCGAGAGCCACTGGTTCAGTACATCGACTTTTAATGTGGTACGTAAACGCAAGCGATGCGTACGTGGACGCGACTTTCGGAGCGACAGAAAGCGCTTCCTCAAATGTCGTGATGGCTTCGTCGTATCGACCGAGCTTGCGAAGTGCTTGCGCCATGTTCACTATGAGCGATTCCCATCGACTTGACATCGGTCTAGGAGCGAGATCGAGTGCTTGTTGGAAACTCAGCACTGCATTCTCGTAATCGCCTTGACGGTACAGCAAGACTCCGTACTCGTTGTGCAACAACGGGTCAGTGTCGCAAATCTCAAACGCTTTGAGGAAGAATTGAAACGCCAAGCTGGAATTGTTCGTGCGCTGGTATTCCATTCCGATCGACATCAAGGGTACGTGCGAGCCCGTGAACAATCGAGTGGCTGTTCTGTACGCCGCCATGGCTTGATCGCTTTCATCCTGCGCGGCAAAGGCGTGGCCGAAACCAATCCACGCTTGTACAAACGACGCGTCGATACTCGTCGCCTTACTAAAGTATTTGCGTGCCGAGTCGTATTGACGCGTGGTCATGTAATAACATCCAATCGCAAACCACGTCACCGCTTTGTCGGGGTATTCTGCCACGAGAGAGTGCGCTAATAGGTATAAATCATTCTTCTTGCCGAGCTCGACGAGCGTCGAGAGGTACAATGGAAATCCCGTCAACCTCGCAGGCTCGAGCTCAAACTGTCGTCGCAGCTCGACATAGCACGCGGCGAACTCACCACGTTGATACATTCGTCGCGCACACGCGATGCGGACGTCGCCGCTCGACCGTAAAGCTTCAATGACGCTCGACGCTGATGACGCCGACGCGTCCGCGGCGCCGCCGCGCGGCGGCGTGCCCGCCTCAAACTCATCATCACTCACCCCGACGCGCACCGCCGTCGCGAGTTCCGACGTCACTTGTCGAGAATTCCCCATGACGGCGTACATCTCACGCACCCACGCGTTGGAGTCGTCCAGCTCTAAAGACTCAACCAACTCGCGCTCCTCGGCTTCGGTCAACATATGCGTCGCCAACATCGCCTCATACGCACCAAAACACATCGCATCGCACGTCAACGCATGTTTATACCATCGCACCGCTCGCGGTCGACTCCCCATCGCCTCGTACACGCGACCACGAAGCAAACTCAACGCCGCCTCCTCTGCGCCTCGCGCCCCGCGCTCGGGTGGCGTCTCCCCCCCACCCAACGCCTCCAAACACCCCTCGTAGTCCCTCATCGCAAACATACACTCCCCAACCAACGCACGCATCGCCGTCGTCATCTCCCCATCCCTCACGCGCCTCAGCACCGTCAACGCGCGCCGGTGCTGCCCATCGCGCGCCAACAACTGTGCCAACAGCTCGCAATCCTCTCGCGCGTGGCCCGACAGCGCGCACAGCGTATCGGCGAGAAATATCCCCGTCGTCGACCCGGGCACCGTCAGCGACGCGTACTCGCGCGCGCGGGCGCGGAGCACGCGCGTCGCCGCGTCCATCGTCGCCCGTGAGTGCCGCGTGAGCTGTCAACATGATTCAAATTCACACGCGGTCCGTTTTATAATGGTTCACGACTGGCGCCCCAAAAGCCCTAGCGCCGGTGTCCGCATCCGCCTCTATCGCACGCACGGTCGCCAAGGTACGTCAAGAGTTCGATCGCGGCGCGCGCGAGGTGTGCGCGGGAGTTTACGCGTGATTTGATCGCGTCGCGGGGTGGCGCGACGGCCGTTCGCGGGGTGTACGTAGGCGCGTGATGTGATGATGATGCATTCGTAGACTGACTCGCCGGCGCGTCGTGGTTTCGTGACCGCGCACACAGGGTCGACGCTCATACCCTCTAGTCGAGACGACATAACGATTTCCCGACGTTGATAAACAAAACACCATCATGCTTATTCCGAAAGTGAACCGTAACGAAACCTACAAGGCGCTCTTCTCCGAGGGTGTGATTTGGGCCAAGAAGGATTACAACTTGCCCAAGCACCCCGAAGTGGGTCAAGGCGGCGAGGCGCCGATCGACGTGCCGAACTTGCACGTGATCAAGCTCATGCAGTCGTTCAGATCGAAGGGTTTTGTCAAGGAGATTTACTCCTGGAGACACTACTACTGGTACTTGACGGATGAGGGTATTGAGTACTTGCGAGAGTACTTGAACTTGTCCGCGGATGTGGTGCCGAACACGCTCAAGAAGAGCGCTCGCGCTCCGACGCGCGTCGAGGGTGAACGTCCGGGCGGTGATCGCGGTGGCCGCGGTGGCCGCGGTGGCTTCGGTGGTGACCGCGCTGGTTACCGCTCCGAGCGCCCGGGTTTCGGTGGTCGTGGTGGCCAATAAATGAATGCGTAGGCGCGACGGCTCGAGTCTTCGAACGTCGCCGTACGCTTCAACAAGAACAAAAATCGTGCGTTTTGCGTGACGACAATTACGAAAGAGATAGAATTTTAGTATTTTGTGAATTCATTGGTACGAATTTTATCGTTAAAATATTGAGCGCGCGCGCGTGAGCCTGCGGTGGTATTACAAATCTACGGCGTGCGGTACAGGGCGTGCACCGCCGAGGCGTCAAGCTTTGAAAAGTTTTGATCAATCAGCCACGCACCAACTTCCTCAGCCATGATTTTGACGCCACCCGAGACTTGAGATTCGAAGTTAAGCACCATGACTGGATCATGAAGAGAGCAGCGAAGTAAAAACCAACCCTTGTTGCCGTCGCCCTCGTCGACGCACACGCGCAAGCCCTCATAGTTGTCCTCAGCAGGTGAGGATTTACCAAACAACGGATGATCGGTGTCGTTGACGGTTTCGAGAAGAGACTCGATGACATTCCCACCGTACGCCTTGAAATCCGGATCGACAATTTTCAAACGAACTTCGGCTTCTTCGAGCGGTTCTTCGAGCGTTTCGAGCACTTGCCCAATCGACGGTTCGTTTGCGATGCGACGACGCACAGCCTCGATGATAATCTTCACCGCGAGATACGCACCATCATCCAAGTCATAGTTTTCACTCATCGCTCCGTGTCCGCTCGTTTCAATCATGAGAGGCGTGACGACGCCCGCCGCGTTTAGTTCTTTGCCTTTATTGATGACGTTTTTGTACCCGCGCATGAAACGCAAATGGTGACCACCCTTTGCCTTGATAAACTTGTGCAAACCATCTGATGTGACGCTGTCGGTGACAATCGTTGCTCCAGGGTTTTCTTTGAGCACAATTTCAGAAAGCAATGCGATGAGTTTGTTGCGATTGATTTCTTTCCCGCTCGCGTCGATGACCGCGCTTCGATCGACGTCAGTGTCAAACACTATGCCGAGATCAGCCTTTGAGCTGAGCACTGCGCGCACGCCAGCCTCCATCGCCTCTTTATCTTCTGGGTTCGGGCTGTGGTTCGGGAAGCTCCCATCAGGATTGAGAAATTGCGAGCCGTTCGTATCCGCGCCGAGCGGCGCGAGAACCAAATCCGCAAAAAATCCGCCGCTCCCGTTACCAGCGTCCACGACGATTTTCATCCCAGACAGTGGCTTGTCGTAGTTTGTCGGCGAATTCACGCCTTTGCGAATGATATCGCACAGTTGTGCGGCGTAGGTGGGTAAGAATGGAGCGCGCACGACGCCGCTCGGCGCGTTGACGGACAAGCCACCCGCCTCGACGTACGCCGCGGCTCGCGCACAAATGTCCTTGATATCTGGCTTGTCCAAACCACCCGCAGAGGTGAAGAACTTCATGCCGTTGCGGTTGAACGGCAAGTGCGACGCGGTGAGCATGACGCTCCCGGCGTACTCGACGCCGGGCGTCACCGTAGCCATGAAACACGCCGGCGTCGTCGCGAGTCCCATATCCACCACTTTCGCCCCACTCGCCGCCATGCCAGCAAACATCGCGTCACGCAGCATCTCCCCAGACAACCTCGGATCGCGCCCGACGCCAATCGTAACCTCGCGCGCGCCCGTCTTGACCATTAACCAATCCGCGAACGCGCGTCCGATGGCGCTCGCCGTCGTCGCATCCAACGTTATCCCCTCCCCTTCAACGCCCTCCAGCGCCACACCGCGAATATCGCTCCCATTCTGCAACTTTTTCACGCGCTCGCCGTCCGCCGTCGTCGCCATCGCGCGCACCCGGCGACGAGATACCGTTATTCGTGATCCCGATGCCGACGACACCCGACGCCCCGTCGCCGACGCCGTCGCTCGTAACGCGCGCGCGTCGACCGCACCGACGCCACTCGCGTTCGCGCGCATCACCCGTGCCGCGTTTCGTCGGTGCTCGCGCGCCTCGTGCGACGGCTGTGCGGGGCGAATGCGCGTCGTTGTCTGACGCGGATGGGCACCGCACTCCGCGCCGACGACGATGCCGACGCCGACGTCGGCGCCGGCGTCCATCGCCTCGCGCGTCGCGCGCCGGACGATGACGACGGGGTCGTCCACGCATCGCGTGCGGCGCCGCGCGACGACGACGACGACGCGCGCGGCGAGGAGGAAGACGACGACGACGCGCGCGGCGAGGAGGAAGACGCCGGCGAGTGACAGTGGGAAAAAGCGCACGCCGTCGACGTCGCGCGCGGATGGCGCGGCGACGGACCTCGAGCGCGCCTCGCTCGGGGGAATCGAGGAGAATCACGCCATGGAGCAGTTCTTTTATGACGACGAGACGACGAAGCGGTTGTTGCGCGTGGCGAAAGGGTACGCGAAGCCGGTGTTCATGTGCAATCCGAGTCTCGCTCGAGCGTGGGAGCGGGAGGTTGGCACGGAGTATTTGTTGCTCGATTGCGATATGCGATTTAAATCTATGAGTGGGTTTAAGGCGTTTGATTTGAGGCGGCCGGTGCAGGTGCGATTCGCGTATGATGTGGTGTTCGTGGACCCGCCGTTTGCAAACGTGACGCCGGCGGAGGTGAAGCGGGCGGTGGATTTGATAGCGGCAACAGACGAGCAGCGCGGCGCGGATGTGTACGTGGCGTACAACTCAGATAGAGAAGATATATTGCTCGAGTCGTTTACTGGGTTAGCGCGCATGGGACGGGCGTTGGGGTATCAATCAGTAAAGGATGAGATGCAGCAGAAAATACACCTTTACGGACCAAAGGTTTAGCGTTAGCGTTAGCATCGTTGTCTTCATAGTGCGCGCGGAACAGTTTGTATTCTCCATATGTCATTGACAAATTTATACGTCGCGGTTTTCTATTGTTGTGATTGTAGTACACGCGAGAAAGGGTGGTCTAGTGGGATTCGGAGGTTCGCGAACGTTTCGAGTTTGTCGAGTCGTGCAAGCCGTGGGTAACTTCTTTGCCACGCTTACGGTCGGCAACGTGCGACGCCGACTCATTCTTCACTACACCACGCGCACCATATAACACCGCTTCATCAACTTCCTCTCGCGTAGGCATCATACCTTCGTTGCCACCGAGGAGGGCATTCATCGCTTGCCAGTTTGTCATGTCCATGTGCAACACGAAACTCGCGCGGTCGTTCACCCCAGATGCCGGTTGGGGCGTGTCCGAGAACACCGGCACCTTTCCAGCGCCAGCTGGAGTAATCGTCGCGTTGCCATCCTTCACCAAGAACGACGCCGTGAACACATTCTCAACAAACTGCGCAAAGTCGCTCGGGTTGTTCACCGCGCGCACGATGTCCGTCGAAGCGCCCGGTTCCTTTCTCAACTTGTGTCGCATCGCTTTCATCGCCTGATCCGTCTGCCTCTCGGCATTGGTATCGACAACCTGATCCGGTGCGACTGCTTGCCCGACCGCCTCCTTCACCCGTCGCTGCGCCACGCGACGCTCCTTTATCTCGGTATCCATGACGCCATTCATGAAACCCGTCGTCGGCGCCGCGCTGAAAAATTTCGAAGTCGCAATCCCGAGCGCGGCCCACATGAACGCCCCTGGATTCTCCGCCGCCTCCAACACCTGATCATCCACTTGCGTCGACACATACTTCCGACACAAGCACTGCAAAAACGCGTGTACGCTCACCTCGGCGCTCCCGCGAGGTCCCAAACGCTTCGTGCGCTCCAACGCCAACTCCCCCAACGCCCCATACAGCTCCATCCCGATCAACATCTCGCGCGGTCTCTCGACATTCTCCTCGAGCTCATCCGCGTACGTCACCGCGTGATCGAGCTCGTCGTTTTCCGGCTTTTTCATCTCCTCGGCGTTGCGCTTCACGTCTTCAAGCTTGGTGCGAATTTTAGAACGAAGCTCGCGCCGCACGCGCGCGTCTTGCGCCGGACGCGCGTCCGTCGTCGGCGACGCCATCGTCGCCGCGCCTTTCCCCATCACTCCGCGTCGTCGTCGTCCTCGTCGGTCGCCGCGACGTCGGCGTGTGACGTCGCCGGGCTCCTTTCGTGCGACATTTCAAAAATGGACAAACATGTATCGACCAATCATGGCCAGGCATCGAGTCCCTCCGCGAACAAATGAGCCCGCAACGCCGAGCGGCTGGGAGACGAATGGTCGCCAGTATTCGCCGCACCATGGCGTCGTTGATGTACGCGTGCGTGATTGGTCTGGACGGGGCGACGAAGGATGACGCGAGTGATGCGTCGTGGGCGGCGCAGCGCGTGTGGGCGCGCGTTGTGCGCGCGTTGCGGGAGTCGTGTGATTGGCGAGTCGCGTTCGCGATGACGAAAGAGTTGTACATGGGGGACGAGGATTGACGTCGCGTGGTGCGTGCGCGATGTGGAGCGGTGCTGTGTGATTGTGTGTGTGTGATAATGATACAAGGGTAATATGGATACGAGTTTCTAAGTGCGCGCGAGAGAGACGTTTAAGACGTCTCCGGCGTTTCGCGCGCGTCAATCGCTATCGCTCGCGTCGCTCCCCGAAACCTCCTCGAAATCGTCGTCGATTGAACCCACGTCATCGTCAACGTCGTCGTCTTCTAAGTCTGGATTTAAATCGAGCGATACGAACGGCACGATGCGTTGTGGTGCTTTCTGTTGCGCCAACGTAGACGTGGGCTTGACCATGCCGATGTCGCCGCCTTCGCGCGCCGGCTTGGGCAAATCAAAGTGCAACGGATCACCAGGCTTCCACCCAGGCGGCGGCGGTGGGATCCCCGATGGCCAAGGTTCACCGGGTTTCCATGTTGATAGCTTCACGATGAGTTCTTCGGGCGTGAGCTTGGCGGCTTCTTCCACGGCGCGGCGGCGCTCGTCTTCGCGAAGTCGCGCCTCCTCCGCCGATGCCAACTCTTTCGCCCGCAGTTTCACCTCCGCTGCGTGTCTCGCCAAATGACTCACCGTAAAATGCTCCTCTTGTGGCGCCGGGGGCATTATTCCATTTAACGGCGCACCTGGCGTGTACCCGGGCGGTGCAAACGTCGTATAGCTAATGCGTCGCGCGTAATCGAGAAGATCCGTAACCTTGAGCTCACCTGTGGTTCACGTCGTCAAAAGCACCAATCGTCGTCAGCACACGGTTGAAAACGCGCATCGCATATCGTTCGACGAGTTCGGCGTGTCTCGGTGCGCGTACGTACTCTCTGGAGGTATATCAACGTGGTTCAAGTCGCGCGCGCGATCGACGGCGTCCTGAAGCTTGGACCTCGCGCGCGCGAGTTCCAGGGCGATAGTCCCCAACGCGTGCGATGCGTCGTCCGCATCCGCCATGTCGACATCGGTGGATGCTTGCGTCGAGGCTTTCGCGCGTCTCGGCGGCATGACGACGGCGACGGGGCGGCACGAAGTGACGACTCCTTCGCGCGTCGGCGTTACGCAGACACGAATGACGCGGCTTACGCGTCGTTGTCACGTGATGAGGACGACAGACGACGTGGAACGATGTGTGGAGAAATTATGTGTATTACTAAGTGTATGTTACGCGCGATGTCAAACCTAGTCTTGCTTGCTCAACGCGGCGACGGCGTAGCGACGACGCATCGCCGCGACGCCCTTCTTCACCTTTAACGCCAACCAGTTCAACGCCAACACCCCAACGACGGTACCGATGATGGTGCCGTACTTCAACCAGTCTTCCATCGTCTTGCACGCGCCTAGTGTCACGTACTTCCCAACCTTTAACGCGGTGAAGATGTTCTTTTGCGTCGTCGTGTACACCGGAATGGCGTCGACGACGTTGGACTTGCCGTGCGTGACCTCCCGCCCACTGCTCCCGAGGTACTGCACGCTCGCCGCACCGCCATAGAAGCTTCCACTCATCTTCGGGACGACGACGAACGAGTACGACTCGCTCGCGCCCGGCACCAACGTTTCAAAGTTTGCCGTCAACGACTCGCTCCCGGTGATCAACTCGAAATTCTCGCTATCGAAACCTTTATCAACCACCTTCACCTTACGCGCGGCGGTGCCTCCGGCGTTGTACAACGCAATCTTAATCGTCATATTTTGTCCCTCCACGCACAATGCGTCGACGACGGACTTGTGCGCGAGCACGTGTGCGTTCTTTGGCGCGTCCGCGTCGTCATCCATCTGCGCGCGCGCCCCGCCCGCGATCGCTAGCGCCAGCGTCGCCACAGCCGTAAACGTGCGCGCATACGACGCGCGAGTGTTTGATCGTCGTCCAGGCATGGGTTCTGTGCGATCGGTGCGACGGGATGTGGCGACCACGCGCGTCGCATGAGTGGTGATCCCCACGAATCAGTCTACGCGATCCCGTCGCTCGGGGCTACGGTTTCGACTTGGTGAGCCGCAACGCGCGTTCGGCGCCATCGTGCCAAGACGCGCGCTGTTCGACGCCATCACCCGAAGAAGTATCTATGACATCAACATGGAGCCCGACGTCGGCGCACGCGGCGAGGAGATCATCGAACATGTCGCGGTAGCGCACGGCGTTGACGAGGATGCACGCGCCGTCGGCTCGCATTCGACGAGCGACGCACGCGGGAAGCGCGAGGACGTGCTGTGATTCGTACAAGACATCCGAACCAAGGAGGACATCGAATTGCGCGTGTGCATCGAGCGTTCGCGCGGGCGAGGACGATGGCGTGTCCTCGCCGGCGACTTCTTTTGTCCAATCGAGCGCGCAGACGCGCGAGACGGAGCCCGCGCCGTTGAGTTCGGCGCTCTTTTCGAGCGCGAGTAATAACGGTTCCTCGAAATCGCTCAAAGTCACCGAGCGCGCACCTAAGCGTGCAGCGACGAAGCCACACATGCCTACGCCAGCACCGAGCTCGAGGACGTCCTTATCTCGCACGAGCGCCGCGTCGGCGATTAACATTTTACTCAACGTCTTCGCGGCGTGCCAAATTTTCGCCCCGACGCCGTTGGACAACCCAGTTTCTATGATCTTCACCTCCACATTCCCCTCGAATCGATAGGTTTTAACGCGCTCCATCGCCGCGAGTGCCGCGGCCTCGCATGCCTCGATCGCGGCATCAATCTTGGCGCGAAACGGCGCTTCCGTATCCGCCGCGCACGCGCGCTTTGCCGCGAGCAACGCGTCTCTCGCGCCCGCCTTACCTGCTTCCTCCGCGTACACCGCGCTTTCGCGCACTTTACTCACCAACCCATCGCACGCATCGGCGGCCCGAAACAACACCGCCCGCCGCCGCGCCATCGCCGCGGCATCCGATGTCGGCGCGCGCGTTCCATCCACGACATCAGTCGCCATCGACGGCGCAGCCATCGCGCCAGCGGCTTGAATGGCATCAAGAAAACGCCCGATAACTTCCCCCGCGGCGATGGCGTCGTACCAGTCGCCTTCGCTGGCGACGGAGGAATCATCGCTGACGTCGCCATCGCCGCGAGACATCGCCAGAGCGCGCGCGCGGGCGCCGTAAACGGGTGCGCGCGCGCGCGACTGTGGTGTACCGTTGTGCCACGTGGCACACTCGCGCACGACATTACGCGCCGCACGACGTCGACGGTCGTCTCGCGCGCGTCAGCGACGCGCCATGGACGCCGCAAAATCGCTCGCCACGAGCGTGTCTAACGCATTCGCGGGGCTCACGGCGCGGGAGGCGAAAGACGCGGCCGGTGATGGGAACGAGGCGGATGAGACGACACACGGTGCGCTGAAATCGGTCAACTCGCGCACGGTTGGATCGCGCGCGCAGACGGATTTTGCGACGAATTCGGGGACGGTGTTTCGCGCGGTGTCGAGCGACGAAGAGTCGGATAGCGCGTCCGAGTTCGAGGACGCCCCGCCGCCGAAGAGGAGGATGCGTTTGGAGACGTGCGCGTCGTTAAACGTGTTTGATCCAGGCATGCGCGAAGGGCACACGCCGAGGTTAAAGCCTGTGATGAAAGTGTGGCAGTTTTTGCTGTTGTTTGTCGGCGAACTCGCGGCGGCGACCGGGTTGGTTTTGTTGTACACCATGATTGGGTACGGCGCCGACGTGTACAGCGGCTTGACGGAGAGCAATTACTGGAAGTTGTCGTGGAGTGTCGCCGGCGGTTCGGTGGCGTTGTTTGGCATTTTATGGATTTTAGGCGCTGCGGAAGCAGCGAGGCAGAGTGAGAGACACACGGGGAAGTATTTGTCATTTTTCTTTTCCGCAATCGCCGCAAGCGGTTTGGCCGTGAGCGGTTTATTGTCTATTAAAGAATATGAAACCATGCCGCTCGCGTTTTACATCTTGGCAAAGACGGGGCTCGTTCGTGCGATGAAAAAGACGGTGTGTAAGCACACGCATAATGGGTCATTCTTACTGGCGTGCGCATATGCAAGCTTTATCGTTGCGCTACTATCCGCCGGCGTGTGGACGTTTTGGGTATTCAAATATGACAAAACGTGGAGTTCGACACTGTTTAACTCGTTTGAAGTCGCACTGGGGTGTACGGCGAGTGATGATATGACGTCATCGTCATGTGGCAACGCGGCTTACATTATGTGGGGAGTGCCACTCGCGATAACGGGCCTAAATGTTGTTTACGGCTCCGCGGCAAAGAGCCTTTCCAAAAAAGGCGGAGCTCTAAAAATCATCATGATTCTCGCCCTCATCGTTGGTTTCGGATTATGGGTATCCGTTGCGCTTTCTGCTGTCGAAATGGGTGTTGCTGACGACGTCATTCAGCTATGCATAGTATTTTGCGCGTTGTTTGGTATCGCGTGTTTCGTCACTGCGGGACCAGGTCGTGTGTACAGACAAGTCAAGAGTAATAAATTGGCCACGAAAGTCATTGGTTACTCGCAAACCGAGGTCGCAAAAGCCATGATATTTTGCTGCACGATGACTCTCATCCCGTTCGGTCTCGCTATTTCCGCTTTGAGCTCTGCAGCGCGAAAGGTTGGCCTGAGCTTTTATAAAAAGCCAAAGGATTTACCGCCAGATGGATTCCTCACCATAGAAACGCGAGCCATTCTCGATTGGTTATTCTCCAGACCAACGAAAATTTTGCTGTACTCAGCGTATCTCTCCATTTTCTACTTTACGTTTTCCATCGGCGTCGGTAAGGGTGCGGTCTTATTTTTGGCTTGGCTCGTTGACGTACTCTCGGGCTTGAGCCGGGGCGTCGTCATCCTTCTCTTCATTTTGATCGGCGTAGCCATGTTTTTGCTACCTCCTGTTCCTGGCCCACCCGTGTATCTCACTGGTGGCATCCTCGTCGTCGGAAATCTCGAACCAGACTATGGATTCTGGCCCGCCACATTCATCTGCATTGGCGTGTGCTGGTTCACCAAATTGCTCGCATGTGCGCTTCAACAAAAAATGATTGGCGAACAGTTGAGCGGCTTCACGCGCGTTCGACAGATGGTGGGTATAAACTCGCTCCAGATGCGTGCCATTCGATTTTGCTTGGAAGAAAAGGGTTTAACTTTACCAAAGGTGGCAATCTTGTGCGGAGGTCCGGATTGGCCCACATCCGTGCTCTGCGGTATCCTCAAGCTGTCATTGTTCCAATGCATGTTGGGCACGATGCCCGTGCTCGTCTTGTTCCTCGGCTACACTACAATCGCTGGGGCATTGCAGTTAAAAGTTGGCTCGTGCGGTACAACTATCACAGTGCCTGCGAGTGGGAGCTGGAATATGTTGAACTCTGTGTTCTTGGCGCTCGCGTTCGTGAGTATGATGGCGACGTCTTTTGGCGCGGTGTACTTCATGGAGAAGACGATAGAAACAAAAAGGGAAGCTTTGGACGCAATGCCCATCGACGAGGAGGTTATGGAACTCGAAAAGGCGCAGGAAGAACGCGATGATGCGTATCAGCGTGTGTCCGAGTGGTCAGCATTGTCCAGGTCATCGAAAATACTTTTGTGGTTCTCCGCGGTGACGGGAGTTTTGAGCTGTCAACTCGGCGTCGTGCTTTCGCAACGCGCGTTCGCCTCGTTTTCTGTCTCGTGTCCCGTCGCGGTGAAAGACGTCGTAAAGCCGCCTGGCTGGATATCTATCGGCTTAATAACCGCATGCATGGTTTCTGTGAAGATTTTCTCGAGAATTCAAAAGACCAACGCCAGCAAGTTTTTGGAAACTCAAAAGCGCGAGCAGTCAACCAGGGCGTGTTGAAATTGGTGCCGCGTTGTTCAAGTAGCGAGCGAACTGTTTAGGATGTAGATCACCGCGTGTTCAATGCTTGAGCTATAAAATATTACAATCACTCTCGTCTATTAATCCTTGGGGGCAGCTGCTCATTCGGTGGACTCTTGGAAGATTTCCCCACGCACTTTGTCATACGAAGCCTTGCCTCTAAAAATCTTTGCAAACACCTTTCTCCACGCGCCTCCATGTTGAATTTCTTCATCCGTCGCAGGCTTAAAACGTTGCGAGATCCATCGGTGCGTGCTACCGAGACCTGCAGAGTGCGCTTGTGTGGACAAGTCGTCGTTTGCGGTAGTGGCAGCTTCGACAAGTTTCGCCGCCGTCGCCCGGCGTTGCATGTGGTCCATCTCCACCTTGGCCGCCACGTCGTCGTACTCGCTCTCATTCTCTTCTTCGATGGCACCTAAACGCGGCATCGAGCGTTTGATTTCGGCGTGCGTTTTCGAGTTGTGACCTTTAACCTTTGAAAGGTACTTGGCCGCGAGTTCCTTTGACATTTTCCCAACCTTGGTGCCCGACGAGGATTTGGACGACGACTCAGTGTCGTCAGACCAATCCAATGACTCAGTATTGTCACGCTTTGGCTCGTGCTCATTGTCCGATGATCGCGCTCTAGACTTGAGACTCTTCAAATCGTCTTCAGCATCTTTATCTAACTTCTTTGCGAGAGATTTGACGTCTTTATCATCGTCGTCGTCAGAGCGTCTCGTCTTTTTATCGTTGCCGTCATGAATGTCTCGTTTACGCGATGTCGCCAGTTTAACATCCAAACGTAAATCGTCCATCAAATGATCCAAGTGGTTTCTTTCCTTACCCTGCGCCGCACGTGAGGTGTTTGGGTAACCACTATCGTCATCGTCGGATGGATAGCCGCCGCGTTTCTTCTTTGACGGGTACGCGCTATCGTCTGAAGGGTACAAGTCTGTGACGTCCATGACTTTTGTTCGCGACACATCGACGTCGTCATCGTCAGCGCTGATGACAACCTTGTCAATAGCATCGCCATCCGCCAAGTCTAAGCCTTCGCCATACTTGAAATCATCAATAGTTTCAGGATCGTACTCGCCCAAATCGAGTAAATCGCTCTGCTTGTACCACCTATGACGTTTCTTGGGTTCATCGTAGTCGTAATCATCGTCATGAGACTTGGACGTATGATGCGGGTAGCTTGACTCGTCGTGGCCATGAGACTTGGACGTATGATGCGGGTAGCTCGAAGACCGACTCGAGGGATACGACGAGTAACGCCCAGATCCTCTATCACTCGACGGATACGCACTTGGAAACGCACCCGCACGTCCGCTTGCACGATTTGTCGTCCTCTTTCCACGCAAACTAATTTCTTCAAAAGGAAGCCCGTTGAGAATGGAGTGCTTCCCACCCTTGATGTCGCGGTCGTCGTCGTCGTCTTTCAAACCCTTCGCGGTCGGTTTCTTCAACAATTCATCCACGAGTGACCCGTGTTTTGACGTATGTTGCCCTAAATTCGCGCCATCATCATCATCGTCATCGTCGTCATCATCATCATCATTCCATCGAATCTTGGTCTTGGCCGCCTTTGATTCCGTCGTCATTGTCAAATCGCTAATAAAGTCACTCACGTCGGATGAGCCTTGCGACTTCCGCGGGGCGTCGTTAAACGAAAACTTCGACGCCGACGATACCGCCGCTGATGGTGTTTTATGTTGACCCGTGGGTAACTCTGGCGAAGTCACATCCTTATACTCTACTTGCCACTTCATCGCCTTGCCACCGACGGAATCCGGCGACACTGGGCGACCGAAACGCGCGCCGACGCCGTAGTCGAGCTTCGTAACGTCCACGACGTTCCCACGCAACACTTCCTCGATCCCACGCGACTCCGCCACGCCAATGCCCGCGATAGTGCTGCCTTGAAACGATATTCCTTGCCCGAGACGCGCAGACGTCGCCACCGTCGACGACGAAGAACCCACGACGCCTCCGCGCGCGACGCCCGCGATCGCCAACGCCCCGATCGTCGCCAACGCCGCCGTACGCACGCGTCTCGTGCGTCGTTCGCACACTTCCTCATCCACGCAAGATAACACATGCGTTGTGGTACTCGCCAGCGCGTGCATGGCGCGTCGAGCGCCCCGCGTCGTCGACGAAAGCCCATCGCGCGTCGTTGCATCTGTAACACCCGACGCGTGGTCATCCCCGAACGTGCGCATCGCGTCGAGCGCGCGCGCGTCGACGTGCCGCGGGAGCAGCGGGCTCGCATCGTGTGCGACCATGCCGCGCGGTGTACGGCGCGTGTGCGACGCGGTCGGCGGCGGTGCGCGACGATTTCTGTCGTCGCTCGGTCGCGAATGGGTGTTGCGCGTCGCCGCGGCGCGCCTTTATCACTAGGGTTTGGAATTAGTAGCTCATGAAGTTTTTCGACTCACAGTACGAAAGAGGCAACGTACCATAGTGAAAAATACCCTCAGCGCGCCATTCGTCGACGCCGTCGACGCGCGCGGGGCGTACGCGAGCGCTGGAGTCAACGCGCGCGTCTTTTTCGCCTCCTCAACCTCGCTTTCGATGGACGTCGTCGCGTTCGCGCACGCGCTGGCGCAATTAGTCGATGTGCTCGCGCGGCAGCTCGCGTTCGGTCTCATGGGCGCGTGCGGGCTGTGCGCATCCATGCTCTCGCCGCTCATGTGGCTCGGCCGCGACGGCGACGACGACGACGACGGAAATGTTCGGTTTTACACGGGCGTCGTGCGGCATCGACGGTTAGCGCCGGTACGAAGAGAGTTTAGCTACGCGCTGCGGAGCGCGGTGGTGGATTTGGACGCGCCGCCTCGGTGGTTCGCTTCGAGCGGGCAAGCTCGCGACCATTTAAGCGCGAATGAGGCTCGCGCGCGCGTGGGGACGACGGGGAAAGTGGAGTTGTTGACATCACCAAAGTCGTTCGGGTATGCGATGAATCCGATATCGGTGTATTATTGTTACGACGAGGAGGGCGCGTTGACGCGGGCGCTCGCCGAGGTGACGAATACGCCGTGGAATGAGCGCGTGGTGTTTGCGTTTGACCCGACGCCTGTAGTGGATGAACGCGGCGCGACGGTACCGAAAGCGCTGCATGTGTCGCCTTTTATGGATATGCTTGGGGAGTGGTACATTTCGAGCACGCCTCCGGGCGAGGATGTGACGTTGCGCGTCAACGTGATGAACCATCCGACGTATGGCGATTACTTTTTCGCCTCATTCAAGGCTAAGCTCGATGATGGAAAGTACCGGCGCTGTAGAAATGAGCGCGCGGGGTTGGTAAACTTGCTCAAGCACGGATGCACGCCGCACAAGGTGGCGTATTGGATTTACAAACAGGCGGCGGCTATTTTAGCGGCGGGAATTTCATTTTACGCCCCGCCAGGTTTAGCAAACGTCGAGGCTGACGTGCACGCGCGAGATAAAGGCGGTGGTATGTGTCCACTGCGACCGACGTTTAGACGGGCGCCGTACTGGCCGTGGACGACGTAGAAATAGCGTAGAAATAGCGTAGAAATAGTCGTAGCTGTGTAGTACAGTGACGCAACGCGCGTAGAATTACAATGAAAGAATCAGGCGCCTTTCAGCGCTCTAAAATGTTACAGTCGCACACGGGTAATCCCAAGTACGTTAAATGATCGGACAAAGACGCATGCGTCCATTCGCTGTCGCTTCCTGATCGATCTTCTCCACTGCCATCGCCGACGATGTATTCGCCGGCGGCGTTTTGAAACACCTCTGTGGCGACGTGATGATACCCCACCACTCTCGGCGGCAACTGCGGCACTGCGTCGTGCGCGTGGGTCATTCGATACGTTTGATTACCCAGCTTTTCGGCGTAGTAATCCGCGAACACCCAATCGCCAACTCTGGGCGAGCCGAATGTCGTGACGCGAACGACTCGAAATCCCAGCGCGTCCAGCTCCACCGCGAGCAACGTCGATAACGCCCCACCCAACGAATGTCCTGTGATTTCAACCTCAAAGTGCCTCCACATGTGATCATATTTCGTCCGCAGCTCGATCAAATATGAGATTAAACCCTTCCGTACGCTCGCGTACGCGTCTTGAAATCCGCTGTGCACGCGTCCGACGCCATCCTTCGCCTTCGCCTCGGGCAACGGCGCGTGCATGGCGTCCAAATTATCCATCCAATTCTCCAAAGAGCTCGGTTCCGTGCCTCTAAACGATACCACCGCTCGCTTCATCGCCGTATCGTACCCAGCGTACGCTTTCACGTTTTTCTTCTCGTGTTCAAACACGCCGACGTCGCGCACCGCGGGCGCGCCCTTGACGCAATACGCGCACGTCCAGTTCCCCAGCCCTTCGCGGCAATACGCCGCACCCGCGAGCCACAGCGCGCGCTCGGCGAGCTTCACGTCAAACTTGAACCCGCCGCCGCCCTTGGCGACGCCGCGCGGGGCGCCATGGACGACGAAATCTCCATCGACGTGGGTGCCGAGCCGTAACCCATCCGACGCCCGCGGCGCCGCGCGCGCGTCGACGAGCGCGACCGCGCGCGCGACGACGAAGACAAAGAGCGCCGCGGTCATCGCGCGCGCCGCGCCGCACGCGACGCCGACGCGGCGTCGCGCATCGACGCCCATCGTGCGCGGCGTTCTAACGACCGCATTTGAACCGCGACGCGCCACTCGCCGTCGCCCGTCGCTCGTGGACGGCGGAACCCGGCCGTTGGAGACGCCCGCGCGCGCGTCATGGCGACGTCGCACCAGGGGTACTACGACGCCGTGCGCGATGCGTTGGTGCACGCGTTCGCGTTGTCGTCGCATCCGTCGCGGAAGATGGATGGGAAGGACCGACCAGAAATTGAGTACCAGGACGCGCCCGCGACGCTGCGCGCGCCGGTGGAGATCAAGCGCGGCGATGAAGAATCGTGTTTGATTGAAAGCGCGGTGAATAGCGCGCGGGTGTCGCTGAAAGTGCGCCAGGCGGATGATTTGGAGGAGATTCTCGCGCGGCAGTTTATGCGTTTCCTCGGGCGACGGGCGGACGCGTTCGAGATCTTGCGTCGAGTGCCCGTGGATGGGTACGATGTGAGTTTTCTGGTGTTGTTGAGCCACACCGAGAGCATGGATGCGGGGGCGTTGGTGGATTTTGTGGTGCAGTTCATGCGCGATATCGACAAGGAGATTAGCGAACAAAAGTTGAGCGTGTCGAGTCGAGGTCGGGCAGTCGCGACGGCTTTCCTGGAGCAGTTCACGAAATAGTACAAGTAGTCAACAATTATGATATCACAGTATAATGGTCTAGCAGCTGCGGCATTGTAGCGAGTCTATAGTTTTTCGTTTGAAGTGATACAGTGTACGCGCGCCATGCGTCGGCGAGCAACCATTGGTTGTGGATTTCTCAATCCAATCTCAAGACGTTCTCGCAGCACAAAATCACGCGCGGCACGACTTCGGCCGACGTGTTACGGTTATGAACCAATGCGTCGGTCGTTTCTGGTAAATCGACTTCACGCCACGGGGGATAAATTGCCACTCGACGTCCGCGCTCGAGTCCGAGTTCTTGCGCTTGCGTCGAGTTGAAAATGACAATTGCGCGAGCAAACTCGACATCCTCGTCGCCTTCAGCATTTGTTGCCTTTTCCAAGTCGCAAATAGCACCCGCACAGTTCGTCATCGATGCATCTAGTCGCGCGGCGTTGATATAGAAGAGCAACGCGCCTCGAGACGATGGCGGTTGCGCCGAACCGACGCGCTTGAGAAACTGCGCGTGCTGCGCCTTGGCGTTGGCCAAAACGCGCTGCAAGCGCGTGGTGAGCAATCCAGCGTTACGAGAGCGATTCGTCCGTTGTGAATTCATCGATGCACCCACGCTCGAGCGCGGAATGAATGTCGGCGATGACATTTTGGGCAACCGCGACAACGCTCCGAGCCCAGTCATCGGCGCCTCGTTTGTTTGCGGCATCGTCATCGGGACGTCGTCCTCGTCACTCATATGTCTACCGGCATCATCAGCGGCATCGTCATCATCCACAATGTCATCCATGGCTATTTCGTCTTCAACCACCGTCGTCGACGGCGCGGCGTTCGCGGTATCGTCGCTCGCGCGCTGGCTCGCCCCCGCCTCTGCCTCCTCCGCCGCCGTAGACCTCTTATCACCTTCACCACTCGCGCGCATCATCAACGGCGCCTTGGTTTGCGTCAATAAATTTAATCGACCCAACACACTTCCACCCGCCGGCGCTGGAACCTTCGCCTTTGCGCGCGACGACTTATCCGCCGGAGCCTTTTTCGGCTCTTTTGTCTTCTTCGCGCGAGGCGCCTTCTTCGCCTTTGGTCCACCACCTTGCGCGTCCGCCACCGTCGTCGACGCCGCACCCAAAGTCTTCCTCGACATCGCCGCGCGCGTCACCTCGGCTTGCGCCGCACTCACCCCTAACGCCTCGGCGAGCAACGCGGCTTCGCGCGCCTCGCGCTCAACCGCGCCTTCGCTCAACCGCGCGCGCTTTCGCCCGTCTTCACCACCGGCGTTGGGCGTCCCACTCAACGATGCCGACACCGACGCGCGACGAATTCGCGGACTCCTCCGTGGCGTCACCGAGTCCGCGCGATCGTTCCCCGACCCACCGCCGCCGCGAATCGGCGACGCGACGACGTCGTCGCCGTCTTCGTCTCCAACCGCCTCCTCGAGCGCGCGAAACAAATCCTTCGTTCGCACGCCATCGTCCTCGCCATCGTCCTCGCGCGCCGCCCGTCGCGCCAACACACCATCACCCTCGCCCTCACCCTCGCCCTCGTCGTCCACGACGTCGTCCCACGCAGGTTTCGACGCATCGCCGTGCCAATCGAATCCAATCGGTGGCGCCTTTCGCGCCGCGCTCGACGTCTTCGACGCCGACGTGCGCGTCGTTTTCGGCGTCGCGTGCGCGGAATGCAGCGACGTCGACGCGTGCGCGGCGTGTGCCGCGCGGTCATCGGCGTAGCCGACGACTTCGTACTCGTCGTCGTCGTCGTCGTCGTCGACAACCATGGGCAGAGCGGCAGACAATGGCGCACCGGTCGTTCGTCGCGCGGGCGGCGTGCGCGGCGACGTCGACGACGCGTGCGGCGACGTGCGCGTGCGCGCGACGCGCGTCGTCGTCGTCGTCGTCGTCGTCGTCGTCGTCGTTGTCGTCCTCGTTCTCGTCGACGACGGGGTACGGTTTCATCGCGGCAACGAACCGCCGCCGGTGTCACGCCTCGCGCGCCGTCTCAGCGCCGTCGTCGTCACCACCCGCCGCCGCGGTCGCCGCGCCGCCGCGGTCGGCGTACGTGCACCTTCCGTTCTGTCGTTCGCGGTGTTACTATTGCGATTTCGCGGTGTCCGTGGTGGGGAGCTCGGCGCGCGCGGCGGACGCGCCCGCGCGCGCGTACGCGGAGGCGCTCATTCGAGAAATCCGCGCCACGGCGTCGCACGCCCACGCGCACGCGCGCGCGCCGTTGGAGACGATATTCTTTGGTGGTGGTACGCCATCGCTCGTACCCGCGGATGTCATCGCGGAGATTGTTGATGCGCTGAGAGACGCGTTCGGGCTCGCGAGCGCGTGCGAGGTGAGCGCCGAAATGGACCCCGGGACGTTTGACGAAGAGAAATTGCGCGCGTTTATGCGCGCTGGGGTGAATCGCGTATCGCTTGGCGTGCAGTCATTCGATGATGATGTGCTTAAGCTCGCTGGGCGATCGCATGACGCGCGTGAGGTGGAGCGTGCGATTGAAATGATGTCGACGTGCGCGGTGCCGCGATGGAGCGCGGATTTAATCAGCGGGTTGCCCGGCGTGAACGCGGGGACGTGGAGGATGTCTCTCGAGCGCGTCATCGCCGCAGGCGCTGATCACGTGTCGGTATATGATTTACAAGTCGAGGCGGGCACGGCGTTTTATCGCTGGTACGGTGAAGACGCGACGGGTAAGGATGCCAAGGAGGGACTGCCGAGCGAGGACGAGAGCGCCGACATGTTTCGAGACGCGAGCGCGACGCTCGGCGCCGCCGGATATGAGCATTACGAGGTGAGTTCGTACGCGAAACCCGGGGCGAGGTGTAAACATAATCAGATATATTGGCAGAATGCGTCGTGGTATGGTTTCGGGATGAGTGCGACGTCGCACGTGAACGGAGAGCGCGTCGCTCGTCCGCGCAAGATGGGTGAGTATTACGCCTACGTGGACGCGCTCGAACGCGGGGAAAATACGGGGGCGATATCTACCGGTGGGGATGCCTCTGATGCATTGTTTGAGCACATCATGTTGCGGTTGCGTACGAGCGATGGGATGAATCTAGACAAGGTCACCGAGCGGTTCGGTGAACAAGCGACGAGAGAAATCGACGACGCCATCGCGCCGTTTTTGGGCGAGTACGCTCGATACGAGACATCCGCCGAGGATGGTTCGCGAATACTGCGATTGAACGATCCCGAAGGGTTCTTGGTGAGCACGGAGATTCTATCCACACTTCTATCGCAGATGAAATCATTAGCGTCAGATGACGAGGGCGAAGACGCGTAGGTAGGCGTATTGAACTTTGTATTACAAGCGACAGACTTTTAAGCAGTCTTCTTCGGCGCGTTACCGACGAGCGCGTCACCCGGACGTTTCGCGGAATCGTAAATCGGTGTCGCTTTGGGCAACGGCTTCAGCGCATCGCCGAATCGTTCGGCGCGCGCCTTGAGCTTGGCATCGAACGCCTCTTTTTCTTTCTTCAACTGCTCGGCTGACTTTTGAAGCGGCTTGTTTTCCTTTTTGGCTTCGGGCGCGGCGTCAGCCAACCCAAAATCCTTGGCCGCCCCAGCGTTACGCACGCGCGCGCGCTCCTGGTCATTCATCGCAAACGGCAGCCCAAACTTCTCAGCGCGCTCTTTTCTGCGCTTCAAATCCGCTACGAACGCTTCATCCGCCTTTTTCTTCTCCGCCGCGAGCTCCTTCTTGCGCTCGTCGTCTGACTTTTTTGGCTTGGGCAACTCTTTCTTTGGCGCTTCCGTCTTCGTCGCCGCTACTGCCGGTTCCTTCTTATCCAGCGCCGCAAGCTTTGCCTTATCTGCTGCAGATACTTCCACGTCCGGTATGTCCTCCAACTCCTCCTCGACGTCGCCAGCGCCTTCGCCGCCCCCGAGCGCCTCCTCCAACCGCTCGACGAGCTGATTCTTCAACCCAGATGTATCCAACCCACGCTTCTCAAGCTCGTCCCGGAGTTCCTACGCGCCACACACCACATCAAAACAACACCATATGCTCGTCAGTATCACCCATACGCCCCACGCGCGCGCATCGGTACTTGCCAATTAACGCACACAATTTCAAACATCCACGAACATTCGAGAATCCTCCCCGCGCCGAACTCTCACCCCGCCCCGCGACGCCGCGCCACGCATCGAACGACTCGCGCGTACCTGCACTTTCATTTTCTTTACATCCATGTCGCTCATCGTCGTCGTCGTCGTCGTCGTGCCGTGGCGTCGTCGTGTGAAGCGTTGGGAAAATTCAGAATTTCTTCTCTTTGAGAGGGACCAATTATGACCAGGACACCCCCCACACAGATACGGGGACAAGATGATGGTGACTGTATCTCTCGCATCGCCCGTCAAACGCCGCCGCTCGCGTGCCGATGCGCGCGATGTCGTGGACGAACGCGAGCGCGACCGCGACGATGGCCACCGCCGCGTCGGTCGCCGCGTCTCGCGCGCGCGTGACGGCGCGGACGAGCGCAGGCGCGAGGGCGATGGGGGTGCGCGTCAAGGGTCTGGCGCAGCGCGAAGAGGCGAAGATTGTGGACTTTTACGAGCTCTTGGGCGTGAGCGATGACGCGGATTTGGCGACGATTAAGCGGGCGTATTATTCGTTCGCCATGGAGTGTCACCCGGACGTGAGCGGGGATGAGGAAGGGCACGATATGTGCGTATTGTTGAACGAGGCGTACGCGATATTAAAAAATCCTGAACTTCGGGCGTTACACGACGCGGATTTGGCGCAACAGCGCGAGGATGACGAGGATGGGTTTACAGGTGTGGCGTATTCGAAGTGGACGACGCGTAAAGCGAAACCTGGGGAGGATAGAGCGGTGTTTGTGGATGAGTTTACGTGCATCGGGTGCAAGCAGTGCGTGTGGGCGGCGCCGGCGACGTTTCGCATGAATGAGGATTACGGACGTAGTCGCGTTTTTGCGCAGTGGCTGAACACGGAGGATGATATTCAGTGTGCGATTGGTGCGTGAGATGACTTTGAGTGCGATGCGATGCGATGCGATCGATTTGGTGCCTCGGCGCCGCGTCGCGGTTTTGATTTTTGATTTCATGTCATAGACTGACGGCGAGGACCGCGCGTTTAAAAATAGATTCATGCCCTGTGGATTGCATTCACTGGGTGAAAAAGGAGCAATTGCCGTTTTTGGAGCACGTCACGGTCAACTTTGAAAAGGTGAGCGTGGGCATCATGCAAAGTCAAACCGGCAACGTCCTCGACCCGTTTGAGGCGTCGGCGTCCTTTATGAAGCAACGCCAGCGTAAGATTGACCGTCGCGCAGAAGAGCTCGCCGAAGAACGACGCCGTATGAGTGAGGCTGAGAAAACGGCAAACGTCTCGGATTCACAAAAACGCGCCTATCGCAAGAGCGCCGATGCTATTCGCACGCGCTGGACCGAGCGCACCGGGGTGGCATTTGATCGAACGCGCCGACGCAGTTACGCAAAATCTCGCTCGACGATTCCTCTCGAGCGTTCTGTGGTGATTTATGACTCACCCGGCTCGCGTGACGACATGAATGAAGACTGGCTCATGTCGTACGATGAGGACGATTACGACGAGGAAGGAGCCGACGCTGAAGAACAACAAACCGCGGCGCCGGCGCGTTAATTTACCAGGCTTCAAAACAAAAACTCATTTAGCATCGGTGGCAGCTTAGTGCCACCGAGTGTACGCTCGCTTTTAACATAATCTACAACACATCTGTATTATTACAACAAAGTAACCCATCATCGTCGCGTCTATCGCTATCTACAACCGCGCGCGCGCGACGTCCCGACGTCCCGTCGTTTGGCGCGCTTCTCCTCTCAACGCCTCTTGTCGCCCCCACCTACTCCGGCGGTCGCCACACCGGCTTCATCTCATACTCCTCATTCTTCTCCGTCAACCTCGCGCGCTCGACATCCACATCAAACTTTGCCTTTGCGCGTCGACTGCGCTGCGTGCGCACCGGCGCGCGCAAGTCATCCACCTCTTGCAACGCGTCGCGCACCTCCAAGCGTCCGCGCACGAGCGCGCTGAGCCCGAACGAGCCAAACGCCACGAGTGCGACGAAAGGCACCGCCTGCGCGACGAATCGCGAGCTCGCGGTGGACATCGCGCCGCGCGTGGGCGACGGCTTCGACGCGCGCCGAGCACTGACGCAACGTCACAGTCGCGCGCGCGTCGCATTCGAACGCACGCCATGTTCGCCGCCTCCGCCGTGATCGGCCGCCAAGCTGCGAAAACGCTCGGACAACGCGCGTTCCGTGCCACGCCTCGCGCGTTCGGGGGCGCGGATGAGCCGGTACGTCGACGCGATGCGCGTGCGATCGAGCGCGATATCTTAGGTTTGGTTTTTTTACGTTGGTCGTTTCCGCGCGTTCGCGCGTTCGCGATGGCGCACTGACCCGATGCGTGTGTGACCCGATGCGTGTAGGCGTATATTCATGCCAAGCACATGTACGACGTGGGCGCGACGAAGAACCGCAAGTTGGTGTTCGGCGTCGCGACCGCCGCGGTGGTGTTGATCGGCGGGTACATTCCAATCTACGCCATCCAGTTCCAGCAAAGTAAGACGAAGGCGTAAACACACAATTAAAGGAGCGCGAGTTTGTCCTGTTTGTAATTCGCATGTGTACAAATATTAACAACGATGTGGGGTGTGAACGAACTAGATGTAGGGGCGCGACGAGTCTTTGAGACACGGGCGCGTTCTCTCACCGCCGCGCCTTGCGCTTCTTCGCCGCCGCGTCGCCCGCGCCATCCTCCGTCGAAGCCTCTTCAACTTCATCCACCGGCACGGCACCGACGAAATATGGCGGTTTGTGAAAGTTTACGCCGTAATCCTTCAACGCCGCGGCTAAGTCTTCGTTTTCTAACACGATGCGCTTGTCGCGCGTATCGTACCCTTTATCCTTCTTCTCCTTAATCTGCGCTTGATTACGCTGCACCGCACACCTATACGCGTCATCTGCCACCTGTTGCACGAATCTCTGCGTCGCCAAGGAAATCAAACGCGTCACCCGCGTATCCGGCTCTGCGATTCCCGCGCTCTTCAAGTAGTGATTCGTCAACTCGTCTGGAATCTGTTCGACGACGAACGACGACAACACACACCACGCTTGTCAGTACGCACCACACACACACACACACACACACACACATCGAGAGAAAGAGAAAGACATCACACCCATCGCATCCCGTCGCATCGCATCGCATCGCATCGCATCGCATCGCACGCACAATCGGCTGAAACGAATCCAAATCCTCCAAAAACGCATCCACCTCCGCGCGCGGCACCCCGGGCACGCCCGGATACTCCCCGTCGTCGTCCGCGGCGGCACCGCCGCCCTCGCCCGACGTCGTCGTCGTCGTCGTCGTCGTCGTCGCTCCCTTCGGCGGCATCGCGCGGCTCTGACGACGTCCGTCACCCGACACCCGACGAACGCCAGAGCGCACACAAAAAAAACAAAACCCGTCATCGTGGTCGCACACACCCCCATATACCTCCTGGTCGTGATCGGTCGATACGTATCCAAGCCAAAAACAAACACATATAAAACACAAACCCCGTCACGGTGTATACGCATGGTTGTTGTGTGCTTAGGTATAACTGTAGTATAATACGATACATGTACTCATAGTATAGACATAGATGGCGCATGACGTACGCACATGGTCCCAGGTCGTCGCCGCCGCCGCCGCCAGCGCCGTCGTCACATCATGCACGCCGCCGCCGCGCGCACCGCCGCGCGCGCATCCGCATCGCTCGCGACGGCGACGACGACGACCGCCATGTCGTCATCGTCGCCATCGCCGCGCGGCGCTGCGCGCGCGGGGCGAACCGCGCAAAGGATCGACGCGCAAAGGATCGCGCCGCGAGGGTCGCCGTGCGCGCGCGCGCGGGATCAGCTGTCGCCCGGCGCGATGCGCGCGCGCGGAGCGGTGTCGCGCGCGATCGATGGGTCGTCGGCGATGCGTCGGGGCGTGGATGACGATGGCGAGACGAGCGCGGCGTTGAGGAAGGGCGAGGATGGGGTGGAGAGCATTGGGCGAAGACGACGCGACGAGGGCGAGCCGCGCGCGGGGGAAATGAATGTTCGTCGACGTCGCGCGCGTGAGATTCAGGATGAGATTGGCGCGTGTGAGAGCGCGTGGGAGGTGCTTGATGTCGTCGCGCGCGATGGGGAAGGGTTTAATGCGGTGAATAGTGTGACGGCGATGTATAGGATTTCGAGGTTGTTGACGTCTCGCGCGGGGCGTTTACGGAGGAGCGAGGCGAAACATATCGCTGCGGATTCTAGGTTTGCGACGTTGCTTGAGATGGTCGAGGGTGGGGTGCAACAACTTGATAAAGTTGGGTTGGAGCATAGGCGGTGGGCGTATCATAAGCTGGCGTTGCCGAGTGAGTATCGCATGCGCGCGGCGTTGAGCATTAGGTTGCTCGACAGAGCTAAAGACTTGCAAGGGGATTTGATGGATGCGGCGGACGTAGAGTTCATCTTGACCATGGTTGAAGAGCAAGAGGAGGTGTTTAATAAGGTGAACGCGTCGACGGCGTTGCATCGCGTGGCGCGGTTGACGACGCAGACGATTCCTGGTAAGACGAAGAGCACGGATCGAAATGCGCTTTTTGGCGACGCTCGATTTCAGACGTTGATGAACATGGTTGATCGCATGGCGTGCGAAATGTCCATGCAGGGCGTGTCGAATGCGCTCTGGGCGCTGGCGAGGTTGGACTACCCCACAAGCCCGGCGATGTTGGAGTCCCTCGCCGCTCGAGCGTCATCGCAGGCGTCGACCGCCGAGGCGAAGAACCTGAGCACGACGCTCTGGGCGCTCGCGGTGCTCGGACACAAGCCGAGAAGCAAATTGCTCAAGGCTGTCGCTGATCGGTCTCTCGTTGTCGCAAAAGACTTCCGGTCGCCTGATGTGGTGAACATGTTGTGGGCTTACGCGCGATGGACGCGATATTTACCACCATCGGACAAACCCACGCCCGTCGTCGTCGCGATGTTGGACCAAGCGGTGAGCACGATGAGTACGTTTTCACCCTACCAACTCGCCAATTTATCTTGGTCGCTCGCCATGCTCGACTGCCCACCTGCACCGCGCGTGTTGGAGTACATCTTGAACACAGTGGCTAATGAGACGGGTAAGCTTGACGGCACCGCACTCACGCACGTGCTTTGGGCGTTTGGCGTCATGGGTTCGCCGACGCTCGGCGCGTCGGCAGATTTCGCAAAACTCCTTCGCGAAGCCGGTCGTCGGGCAGAAGCCGGCAAAGTTGGACGTACCGGTGCCGCGGGCGTACTTTGGGCGTGTGGACGCTTGGGTGTCGAGCCCGATTCCAAGGACACGGCGCGCTTGGTCAATCGCATCTACTCCAAGGACAGCGCGAAACCGGTGGACCCTCAAGCGCTCGTGCACTCTGTATGGGGCGTCTCCACGTTCGAGCGGTACAACTTTGACGCGAACGTTAAAGAGCTGGTCATCAAGAATATAAGCGCGCTGAAGAGCGCGGGGTCGATTGGTCCCGTGCACGTCAAGGCGCTTCGCGATTCCGCCGCCGACGCCGGCATCGATTTGCAAAAATTAGACTTTTTGAGCGAATGAGCGCACTACTAGGCAGCATTCTTTTTAAGCGCTTTACACACAAACACCATGTACAAATTTTAATTCTTATCGAAGAAGCAAATGCAATTTCATTCCTAAAATGTCTAATAATTTGATCTACAGCTGCGAGCAGTCTCGAGGGTACGACCCGAGCACGCGAAGAAACGTCGCCGACTCGTTGAGATGGCGCAGCGCATTTTGCGTGTTCTCATCCGCCATGTTAGCCTCGATATCGATGTAGAATAAATACGAGAACTGCATCGATTGCTTCGCCCCAGTGCTCGTCACAGGGTTCGTGCGCATCGGGCGCGATTCAATCTTGGTCATATTGATGTCGCGCAACGAAAAGCACGCCAACGCCTTGAACAACGCACCCGGTCCCTCCTTCAACGAGCACGCAATCGACGTCTTATACGGCTTATCGACGCTATTCGTCGGTGGAATAGGTTCACGCGATAACGCCAAGAACCGCGTGACGTTGGACGTGTCATCCTGAATGCCCTCATCGTACACGTGCAATCCGTACAAGTCGGCGGCGCGTCGGCTCGCCACCGCCGCGACGCCCATCGTCTTCGCCTCAGCAATCGCTTGCGCCGCCCCCGCGGTGTCATCCACCGCCTCCCGAACCATACCCAAGTTCGTCAGGTACCCTTCACACTGCGCCAGCGCTTGTGGATGCGATTGCGCGCGCTTTAAATCTTCAATCTTCTGCCCAGGCATGGCCAACAAACAATGATTCACGCGATAATACACTTCGCCCACGACGTGCAAATTGTGCGAAAAAATCAAATCATAATTGCGATGAATCGATCCTCCGAGCGAGTTTTCAAACGGCAAAACCGCGCGGTCGACGCTGGAATTCTCCGTCGCGGCGTAGACGTCGTCAAACTGTTCGTGCGGGACGGTTTCGGCGTCGGGATACGCCGCGAGCGCGGCGCCCTCCGAGTACGCACCCGGCACGCCCTGATACGCCACCCGCAACGGCGCACCACCCACCGCGAACGATGTCGGCTCTATCGCGCGCGTACGCGCGACGTCACCGCGCGTCGACGTCGCCAACTTCGCGAGCGCCAACACCGACCCTCGGGTGCCGTGGGTGTCATTCCAACCGCACGTTCGCGCGCGCGCACGCGTCGACGCCGCGTGCGCCGCGTCGGAGCGCGCGCGAATGGGCGCCGCGCGCGTCGTGCGCGCGTTCTGCGCGAGATGCGCGCGAACGGGTGCCGCGCACGACATGAGCCGCGGCGTGCAGTGCCGGTGGGGGACAGGTTTTGGCTCGGGACAGGTTTTGGCTCGGGTGCGACATGTGAGACGCCCAGACGGCATACATTGACGCACAGCGCGCGCGCACGCGAGACGCGAGACGGACACGAGTGACGTGAGTGATAGAACAAGTGTGTGCGATACGTTTTCGGTGGTGATTGAACATTTGGAGTGGTTTTCGCGCGACGAGAGGGTGGTGAAAGAGGACGCGCGCGAGGACGACATGGGCAAACGAGACGAGACGAAGACGAGGGACATCGTCGAACCCGTGGCCAAGGAGGAGAGTTTGGCGGAGAAGATCCAGCATGGTGCGAGTGAAATTGCAGAGAATGTCGCACACGTCACGCATGAGGTTGCGGATAAGGTGGTGCATGGGGCGGAATCGCTGGTCAAGCGGGCGAGCGATTCCGCGAGGTCCGCGGCGGACATCGACGGCGATGGTAAAGTCGATGCGAAAGACGTCAAAGACGCTATGGACGTCAACCGCGATGGGAAGGTGGATGCCAAAGATGCGGGTGATGCCGCTGGGAAGTGTGCGTCCAAGTGCGTGGTGCAATGACACGCTTCAATGACTTTGACCATAACGATGATACATCGTCGAACGCAGACAAAAGTTTTTGTCAAGCCAAGCCAAACATGAGCGTCTCGACACCACACCACACTCGTGTGCGGAACTGTTGTAAACCATTTTGTACGTTACCATTGATTGCTAATATTGCCTCGGTGTGCGCTAAAATCATCTAATCCGTCGTTTCGCCGTTGCCTATTCTCCCGAATTCTTGGCCTCGCCGCCCGTAGACTTCGTCTCCCCGCTCGCCTGCGAATACGTCGGTGCCCCACCACCGCTCGTGGTGCCCTCTCCTTGTGAGATCGTACCACCTTCACTCATCGTTGCACCCATGCTATCGCGCCGCCTCTTTTTCTCACTCTTTTTCTCCTTTTTGTCGCGTTTACGCTTCTTTTCGGTCGTCTTCTCCTCCGCCGCGCTCCCCGTCCCAGCTTTCGCCGCGATCACCGCCGCGATGGCGGGCGCAATCGGACCCTTGTCTTCATCCGCCATCACGTACGGCGCACCGCGTAAACCACCGAACGCTCGTTTCAACGTTTCTCGATCTGGCGCCGCGATGCTCGGCTTTTCGATCGGCAACGCCGCGCGGAGCATCGGCTCGAGCTCCATCTGTCGCCCCACGCGCAGCGCGTACCCGGACGATATCCCCGGTATTTCGCTATCGATATCAATCCCCGCCGCCAGCGCGGGCTGCGCGCGAAAGTACGCGCGGAACTTGGCGAGTCCGAGCGGCGTGAGCGCATCGCGCGCGCCGTGATGGGCATCCGCCACGCGCTTCTTCGGCAGCGCGCCGAGCGCGGCATCGATGCGAGACATGCGACAACACGCGGCAGTGATACGTGCGTGGTGTGCGCACGCGAACCGTGACGCGGCGCGATCGACGCGCGTCGTCGAATGCGGGTTCGAGCGCTGAATGATGAGAGAATCAGCCGTCGCCTCACAGCGAGTCGCGCGCGGTTCATCGTTCGCCCATGGCGTGGCTATGGTTCGGCGCGGCCGAGGAGGACGACGTCGATTTGGACGACGTCGAGCCACCGTTTTGGGAAACGGATGTGGTGACGCTCGGCGAGCGCGAGCGACGACAGGCAAACTATTACGAAGGCTTGCAACCGCTGTGGCCGAGGCTCGGGCAGCTCATGGTGCGTGGCGATGCGCGTGATGCGCGGTGACGGCCGATCGTGGTGATGCGATTTGCGTGATTCGTTTCGCGAGACCGTGCCACCGGGAGACTGACGTTGACGTTGTGATGAACTCGCGCTGCGGGCCGATAGGTGATGGCGTTTACGGTGAAGGGTGTTGTGCAGGCGTTGGAGAACTTCAAGGGTAAAAAGGTTGCTGGGACGTCACAACCGAATATTACGTTGGAAGACTTCAAAGACTTGATTGAAGATGCCCTGGAATATGCGCGCGTACAATCAACGGATGTGAAATTGAGACGCACGGGCAACCCGAGTCCGGTGACGGCGCACCCAGGATACGAAGCGATTGTTCACAAGACGAATCCAGATGCACCGTTCACGGTGGTCCTAGATGAGGAACCAATGACGATTGCTGATGTGATTGATATTCTTAAGCACCGGAAACGTGTGATGGAAAATTGCGCGAGGCGTGAGAAGTTGGTGAAAGCCGTCGTGTGGTGGCGAGTCGGCAAGCCGCCGCGAGTTATTCGCGAGGAGGTTTGGCGTGAAGAAGTACGATTAGTAGCAGAGGCAAAGCGTCTTGGAAACAAACCACCAAGGTCTATTTTCGGCACCGATATGGAAAGCGAAGTGTTGCGTCCGGTTGAAAATGATAAAAGACAGGAAATGAAAGTCGCGTTAGAGGAGCATCCAGCGGGCTTGACGTCGTTGAATTGGCCCGAGGAGCACGAAACGTGGTACAACCAACTGCTACATCATGAACTCAACAGATTTGAACTTGAACTCAGTCGAATGGAATACACGGTGACGATGGGTCTCAAAGTCGGCCCGGATGGTAAGATTCAACGTCGGCGCAAGAATAGAGGATGCTGTGGCGCACTTTGATGATACAATACAAGCGCTTCAATTTATTTCAATTACCGGTACCGGTAGCATGTAAAAGATGATAGAATTTAGTCGTACTCCGTATACTCAGTCGTAAATTTCTTCTCGAGTGATAGAAGATTGCTGGTTATCATTCTTGGACACGCGCCAGTAGTAATCCGTAAGCTCGCGCTGACCAAGCAAGTGAGCGAATTCCATGTCATGCGTGATGACAATCAGTTGAAAGTTCTCTTGGTCACGTCTGCTCTTCATGATTTCAATCAACGATCGCGCCAATGCGTCAGAATTTGGTGCGTCCAGATTTGTCGTAGGCTCGTCCAGTGCCAAGATTCCACAGTTCAAACAGAACGTCTCAGCCAACGCGAGGCGAATAATCAAGCACGCGAGCACTTTTTGGCCCGCACTGCATCGACCTCGCATCTCAAGCTCAGCGCCGCCTACAAGCATGACGACTCGATAGTTGTACGAACTACGACCCGTACCTTCCGAGTCACTTCGAATTTGAATACTATCAATGTCTTGACCACGGTAGGTTCGCTGCCACAATTCGCGGACAACTTTATTAATTTCCTCCATTTTGCTCGCATGAAACGACATCAAGGCCTTGTCAAGTGCGTGGTGATAGCGGTCAAGATCTTGACTCACCATCTCATACGTTTTCAACTCTACAAGTTGCTTGGACAAACGGCTCTCGATGTTATTGTACTCGGCACCCTTGAGCTGCGCGCTTGCCGCCGCCATCGCCTCTCTATGCGCCTTCACACGCCCTTGTGCTTCGGCGTGCTCAGTACGTAAATCGTTCTTCGCATTAGTTTGCTGGCGCAACTTCTTTTCCACCTCGGTCATTTCGCCCATGTTGTGGATTTCACTCGAGAGCTGGTCAATTTCCTGCAACAGCGTCTCCTCCTCGCGCTTGCCTCTAAGGTAAGCAATGTTGTCTTCTAACTCACGTTTGAGATCACTCTGTCGTGCGATGATTTCATCCTTGGTTTTGAGCTGCTTGGAACGCGCGCGCCATTTACCTTCTAATGTTTCTATTTTTTCATTCGTTTCATCCAATGATGCAGTGTGTTCGGCTAAACTCTCGGTTGTACCAGATGATTGCGCCTGCGCGATGATTTTATTCATACCATTTAGCGTATCGACGACGCGTTGCAACTCGCGAATCGCGTTTTCCAACTCGTTCTGTTCCTTACTTTGTACGTCGCGCTGTGTTTCGCGTTCGGCGGCGAGTGCATCTTTTTCTGCAAGTCCAGGCGCGCGTTCCTCCTCCATGCGCTTTTGCTCAGACGCATCTTTTGTGATTGCCTTTGAGATGTCATTCGCCTCCGTCTTCAACTGAGTCCGCTTTTCCACTCGAGTTTGCGCTAATAACAGCTCTTCGCGTAAATCGCGTGCATTTCGCTCAAGTGTAAGTAATTCCGTTTCATGACGCTCTTTGCGCTTGAGAAGAATTTGCTTTTCGCGCTCGGAAGCTTCGCGCTTAACATCGAGAAGCTCAATGTCGTTGACAATGTCAGATGCGGATCTGCCATCGCCACTGGAACCTAGGGCACTATTTTCAAGACCATCAACTGCACGCTGGAGAACTTCGACTTCTTTCGCAATTCGGGAAATGTTGCCGGCGTCTTCAACGACGCTTGATGTCTCTGCGTGAGCGTGTTGCTTGCTCGTGAGGTTCTCGGTGGCAGACCTTTTCGCTTCGATCGCAGTTGAAAGACTCTCTTCAGACTTGGACAGTAATAATTCTACCTCTGGAAGTTTTTCAATGAGTCTCTTGTACAGCGCAGCAGTTTCACCAAGCTCTTGCAACAATCGTCTGCGCTCTCTCGCCTTTTCAACGCGTTCTTCCAAATTGGCAATCGTCGCCGGAGCGTTGGCTAAGTTTGTTTGCATGTCTTTGATGAACGTATCTGTGGCTTCAATCGATTGAAATCCCCGCTTACACAGAGAACACGATTGATTCTTTTCAGCATCTTCTACGAAACGTGTGAACAAGTTTTGCATGGATGTAAGCGTCGTCATGTTTGATTCGACGTCTCCGACCTCGCGATTGACGGCATCGAGTGCCTCACCATACCCAGCAAAACCTCCTGCACCTAAAACTCGAGCGTTTGCCTCCACCTTTTCACTCTGTTGAATAGCATTCATATCTTCTTTAAGTTGCTTTAGGGACGACTTTGCAGTCTCCACCTCGTGCTCCAATACGGTAACATTTGATTCGCACACGTTGACTTCACTCTGCGCGCTGGCCAACTCATCGGCCAAGTCACTCATCTTTTCCATTACGGCATCCTTAAGCTCTACGTGCATCGGCATAGCCGCACCGAAAATAGATCGCAACCGATCACCGCGTGCTTCCAACAGTGTCTCAAGAGCGTCATTCTTGGAAAACAATTCCTCCTTCTTCAAACGCAACTTCAGCTCACTTTCACCAGCCTGCGCAGCGTGCTCTTGCTCAGAGCGCAACTTGGACAATGCTCGTTCAACCTCTACCAACGCGCTTTCAGTCTTCTCCATGTCAGCCTTGAGTTGGACCGTGAAATCTGACTTACTTTTCGAAGTGTACAGTTCGTTCGCGCGCTTTACGCGATTCTCAAGTTCTTCGATCGCCGCGTCGCTCACTGCATTCTCGCCAAGCTCCTTGTTAATCGCCTCTAATCTAGCTTTACGTGCCTCTTGCTGTTCATTGATGAGCTGAATTCGTTGCGTGTGCGAGCTTAAGCGCTGCGTAATCTCATCAATTTTCGCCCCAGTTGCCGCATCCATCTCGCGATGCTTCGTGCGCATGCGCTCGCTTGCTTGCTGTCGCATCGTTAATCTCTGCGCAAGTGCGTCTGAAACCGCTTCGCAGTTCAACTCGGCCGCAGTGGAAATTCCTAACTCTGGGTGTTTTGACACCGCAGATTGAGCAAAAGCTAAACGTTCTTCTAATCGCTTCGACTGAGCTTCCGCCTCGGCGCCGAGCCGACCAGTCGTCTTAATCAAGCGCTCGCGATGCTCCTTCAATGCTTCCACTTCTAATCGTACATCAGTCACCTTGCGTTCCATACCATCACGCTCTTGTTTCATCGTCGCGAATTTTTGGTTGAAAGTATCGCTCATCTTCTCGAGTTCGTCTAAGCTTTCAGTTAGTTCAGTTGAAATGCTCGCGAGCTTGCGCGCGTTTTCAGATTTAACCGCCTCACGACGAGCAATCAAGCCGTGACGTTTTTCGTGAATCACGCGCACAGCGGCGAGCACAGCCTCTGCTTGGGATATTTCTTCTTGTGCTTCTTGAATCTTGTCATCGAACTCCGCCATTCGTGCGGTGAGTTCATCCGATTTTTTTGAATTCGTCTCGTACGTTTCTCGTAACTTCATCGCATGGTCTTTTTGAATCTTCAACGACTCCACCTTGCCTTTAAAATCACGAATCAGCGACGTTTGTTCCGTTTTCAATTTACGAATGTGCTCCAACGCTTTCGTGTACTTGGTTGCGCTAAAAATATCATCAAACTTCTTCTTTAAACCAGCGCTGTCTCCGAGTGGCCAATTTGATTCCTCTTGATGCACGAAGACGACGTTTTCCAAAATCGCCTTTGAAACCCCCATCAATGCGGGCACTTCAGCGTTGATGTCCACGCACTTCTTAGAAATGCTCACTTTCTCCCCGTGGTCATCCACGCTCTGAATCACGCTGTCTAAATCCTTCTTTTCTAATTTTCCTCGCGCCTTTTGCGTGAGCTGAAACGAACGAATCACCACAAACGGTTTCCCCAACATATTTCTAAATCGCAACTTGATCTGCGCCTTCACTTCGGTGACATCCGCTACTTTCGGATCGTGAATAAACGCCTGCCCCGACCGCGCACTCGGTGGTAACTCCCCAGTCGAGCCCATTTTCAAACATTCGATTATCGTCGTCTTCCCGGCGCCGTTCCTTCCGACAATCAACGTCAACGGTTTCGGAAACTGAATCACGTGCTCATTATCAGGCGAGAACGACCGTATGCCCTTTATCAGCAGCTGCGCGCGAATTCAACGCGTCACGATGAACGTCACGGCGGTTAGTCACAGCACGCGCATCGACGCTTCAAACTTCATCACATCTCGACAGCCGAGACGCGCGCCAACTTTCGCACATCCCTGCCGCCGAACGCGCGCACCAACGCGCGCGCACGCGCGCGCACCAACACGCACCTTATCCACCGTACACATCGCGCGTCGCTGTCGCGCCCGCGCGCGATCGCCACCGTGGAGATGCGCGCGTCGCAATCTGACGCCCCCAGCTGTCGCGCTCGGTGCCTCATTCACGCGCGCGCTCCGCGCATCCGACATCGATGCGCGCCACCGCAACGCCACCCGCGCGCATCGCACGCGTCCCGCGTGGGTTCTCCCACGCACCCGTCGTGCGCGGCGTCGCGCCCGCGACCGCGACGCGCGGTGCGTGCGCGCGCACGCGTGCTTCAAAAGTACCCGATGGGTCGAACATTCAAGGCGGATTGAGCAAGAAACCGTGCGATCGATGCGAAGGCACGGGCGTGGTGAAGTGTTTCACGTGTAATGATATCGGCGCGTCGGGATGGACGATCGATGGGAGCACGGCGCGGTGCGATAAACCCGGGATGGTACCGGTGATGAAGGGTGGAGTGTTTGGCTTTGGGGCAAAAAAGGTTGGAGAGGAGAAGTGCAAGACGTGCGCTGGGTCGAAGAAGGTTGGGACGATTGTGTGCTCGCGTTGTCAAGGGAATAAGTTCTTGTACTATCGTAACAGCGATTGGCGATGATGGATCGAATATCGCGGGATCGAATATCGGGGTGTAGCGCGTGCGCGATAGTCGGCGATAGCGGCAGCGAGCGTCGTGTAATTATTTACCAAAGTGTGTGATTAGCTAAAGTTGCTTAAGGCAAGACGATGTAGTGTTGCCGAATTCGGCAGTACACTGTTAAGAATATACTAATGGCAGGACCCCAATATAGGATTCTTTCTCTGCCACCGACGAAGAAACCGGCGAGCCCTTGCTCGTCCCAAACCGCGCGCGTGGTTTCCGTGGGCGAGGTACCCTCGGTGTCTTCTGGTAAGCCAGCCTCTGCTTGGCTTTTGCGTTCGTTGATCATGCGCGTGATGACGACATCCACGGGTGTAGTGATATACGCCGCTATGGACCCACCAATCGCGCCAAACAGCGCCTCAGTGACGGGCGCGTCGGGATCGAGCGCCTGAATACTCAACGAAATGAGGATGAGCTTCAAGTACTCGAAGATCGCGAGCTGGATGCCCCCAAACGGGATGTCACGGATTAAAGCAGTCTTCCAGCACTTGAACAAGTTCTTTGCCGCCGCCGGCGTCGCGACATTGGTTTGCCAAGCTTCGCCAACCGTTAAGCCGATTTGCGTTCCGTTCTTCACCGCTTCAGCTGGAACGCGCAAAATCGATGCGAAAAACTCCCCAAACCCACCAGCGACGAGGTAAATAGCAATTGGATGTGGACGGAAGTCATCGAAGGTGAGCAAATAGTCCTTAGCGTACTCGTACAAGCCCAAATACACCCCGAGTGGGATGCCCTCCTTGGCTAAATTTGGCATCAAGCCCGAGTACAGTGACTTAAATCCATCTTCACCGACGATTTCGTCCCACGTGGGCTCGTAGTCCATCGTATCATTCGCACCCATGTCCTCATCCAAGCTCGCCTCGATACCCTTGTTCTGCTTTAATGAAATCTTTCTCACTTTCATGGTATCCAGTGGGTGCATCGCCGTGTTACTCACAACCGAAGCCACAAACGCGGCGCCGTACACAATCACCGGCGACTGCGCCGCGAGCTGACCAAAAATCACCTTGCGCTCCTTTAATCGTCGTTGCAGCGCAGCCTCATTCGCGCGCTTCTCCACAATACGCTGCTTTTGCGCACTCAAATTCGCATACGCGTCTGAATTCACAAAATCATTCAACTCGCCTTCAAGGTTCTGCGCCGCCAACAGCGCCAACTCCGCATCCACCTGTTCGAGCTCCTGCTCATCAACAGCATTCAACGCATTCAACTCTTGCAATAAAATATCTATGTTCCCTCTCGTCAGCGCCGATGTCTCTCTATTCCGCGCCTTTTCATCCAACCGTAACAACGTCTCCACCTCCACCCCGCGCTTTGGCTGATTCACCACCGCCGACGTCGACGACCCGAATCCTTCTGCGCGCACCGCAGACGCGCTCGCCAACCCAATCACCGCCGTCGCCCCCAGCGCCACGAACGCCGCGCGCGCGTCAAACACCGCAGACGCCTTCCCAGCGCCCGCACCTCGACATCTCGCGCTATCGTCATCCACCGCGCTTCGCGACGTCCCGCCGCGCGCGCGCGCACCGGCACCGCGCTCGCGCTCGCGCACCGCCCGCACGCGCCCGTGCGCGCCCACCGCGCGCGTCGCCCGCGCCGGCGTCGCGCGCATCGTCCGCGGCGCGTCGCGTTATCGCGATCAGATTGGTCGACGTCATCGACCCAACGAAAAAGCGCACCGCCGCGCGACCGGCACCGCGCGACCGGGCGCGCGACGACGGCGGCGATATCGGCGGCGGCGATGGTAAAACATCGTCTCGCGCGATGCCGCGCGCGCGCGATCGATGTTGAGCGCGCGATTGATGTCGATGTCCCGGGCGCCGGCGCGGACGCGGGCGGCATTTATCCACACGAGTGGACGTCTCGGTGACGACGACGACGGCGACGACGACGACACATTTGACGACGAGAATGATGATGATGACGATGATGACGATGCGCGCGACGGCGACGGCGACGCCGGCGCGGGTGCGCGCGACGACGACGACGGCGGCGGCGGCGCACAAGGGTGCTAACCCATTAGGGGGTCTCGCGCGCGCGAGTTCGCGCGACGGCGCGCAGAGACGCCGCACGATTGCTCGCGCCGACGTCGATCCGCAAGATTTAGCCATTCTTCAGCAGAAGCTCGGGCAGCGCATCACGTTCGAAGGCGCGGGTGCGGCGGAGTTGAACCGAAACACGTTGGTGGACGCGTCGGGGCGCGCGATGTCCAAGGATGACAACAAGGTGTCGACGAAGAATCCGGATGCGTTGGAGATTGCGTACGATCCGGATGGATTGTTTCCTGACGTCGATGAGACGTCTTCGTCGATGTTGATTGATCGACGATTGAGCATTAAGGCTGCGGAGGCGGAGAAGGAGATGGAGGAGGAGCTGAAGAAGAAACACAAGGAGGAGCGAGAAAAGTTGCAAGCGGAACGGGACGCGCGCGTGCAACCGCAAAATGACCCGGAAGGGTTGGTGCAATACTTCTTCGAGACGGAAATTAATGAAATGGAGTATGAGATTGTGCGCTGCCGTCCGTTGCTGACAGATGAATTCTTTAACGCGTTAAAGGCGAGCATCGAAACCGCCGACGGGTTGGACAAGGAGCGTCGGGAGGCGTTGTTCACGGTGACGAGCGGATTCGTGGGCTTTGTCGATCAAACCACCAAGGCTATGTTGCAACCGCGCGAACGCATGATGAAATTACTCACCGCCAAGGATAAGAAGGCGATGATTCTTGAAATGGTTGAGACGGGCGAATTGGACATCAACTTGATGGCGTTGCTCAAGACGAATGAAAACACGGCGCGCGAAGCTGGTTTACTCAAGGAGGCTGAGTTCATGCAGAAAATCTACAACGCGTGCGCGAAATTCGTGAGCGTTTAATCGCGTACACAGCGTGCGTGCACCACCACATATTTGGCCCGCGTGTGTACACTTGATATTGTTATAAACGAACCCGATTCATATAAAGCGCGTCTGGATAACGCCGAAACACCGAAACCTAAGTAAAATATGGTATTACATGCGCGCAGCGCGTCTAACTCGCTCGCAACGCACGACAATCAAGGAAACAATTTCTGAGACAACTCGCTAAGCAGCCCGTTCACGCCAAGAAGCACCGCGGCGGATCCAAAGATCCCGCCCATGACGAGCCCGGTGGTCCCCAACGCCTTGCCCGCGCTCGGCCATTCGATCAACCCAACTTCTTCGAGCGCGCCCGCGAAGATGTTTGCGCCTTCATCAGCCTTGGCTTCCTTCGCCGCACGAATGGCTTCACCGATGTCCTCCGGTGCCGGCGTGGATTCCTTGGCTGGCGGCACGTCGGGAACGCGCGCTGGCACCTCCTCGAGGGCATCGGCGGTGGACGGCGCGTCGTCATCCTTTGCGCGCTCGAGCGCGCGGACGACGACGGAGGAGGGCGAACGCGCGCGTGCAGTAGCGCTGGCGTGTGAGGCGCGCGTGTGCGCGCGCGTAGACGGCACGGATGGTGCGCGAGCGATCGCGAAGGACGTCATGACGAGCGCTAGAATGAGGTTTTATATTACAGCTGAGCTATCGAGTATCACGGGACGCTTTCATAGGCGAAACCTAGGCGCACGAGATCCCGTAAGTTGGTTGGCGTGCCGGTTGTCGTCTTGGATGTTTCCGCAAAGACATCAATTGCTATCGCGGCGGCGGTGAGGGCGGCGGCGAAAAACGCGTACGACCATAGGAGCGACGTCGATCCGGCGCCGACGCGAGCGCCAAAGATTTTCGGCCACGACTGCGCGTTTCTCTTGACGACGATGCGTTCGAGTTCACTCAAGGCATGGATCGATTGATTGTTCTTGCGTAAGATTGGCGCTTTTTCTTTGTCCATGCCTGCGCTTTGAATGGTGCAGTTGTCCAAGAACAACTTCCATCGCGCTTCCTGTAACTGCTGCACGTCGGCTTCTTGAATTTCATAAATCTTCGCCGCGATGGAGACGATGATGACTGTCGGCACCATGAGCACCGTGGCCACGAGCAATGGATACACGGGGGAATAAGACGTAGCATATATCTCGGAAATGTCGCTGAAGAAGTAAATCTTAATCACTGAGGTGAGACATACGATGATGATTCCCGTGACGAGCACCAACATGTGCATCACGTAGTGCATGCTCCACATTTGCTCGAGCTCGCGATGATCCTCGACAACCATTCGAATGCGCACCCAAGGGAGCCAAGACTGGCAAAGATTGATGAAAGGCACGTCGTACGAGGACGCTAACATCGGATCAGTCGTCGATGAGAACAGTAGCCAATGTAACATTGAGTGATAGGCGCACCCGCACATCCAGCGGCTCAATGAGAAGAGCGCAAACAACGTACACACGTTCCACAAGAACGCGAGGATCACCAAAATGCCATCCCATAAGCCTTCAGTGGGAGAGACAGAAGGAACAATTACGTTGACGAGTTCTGTTTGAGTCGACGAACATGACTCGATATCTAAATATGACGGCAAGTACGCCGCGCGATCTGGATCGACGCAATAAGAGGACGCGCCCATGGTACCAAACATTGAATGCCCCGCAGTCAGGCGCAATATGGATGGCATTAGCGCAATGAATATTGAAAGCACCGCAAATATCACTCTCTGCGAAACTGTAATGTTGTGTTTGAACCAATATGTCTTACGCGCCTCCTCGTTCGCGCGAGTCAGCAACGACGTTAGAATTTCCTTTTCAGTCACCGAACGAAGCTGCAGACGTTTATTCGAGGATATGATATCCTCAACACTATCCCGAATTGTGGCGGTCTCACCGCGCACGCTACCTCTTCGTGCATGTGCCGCCCGCGCGCCGACGCCCGAAGCGTGCGACGAGCTCTTGCGACCAGTCAAATCAATGGCGTAATCGACAGTTTCGGAAAAGTCATCCATTTCGGCGAGCCAGCGTGGGCGGTCGCTGTCGTGTCGTCCTCGGCCTGTTCGACGCGCTTTAGCATCTGGTGCGTTCAGATCGAACGCATCGTTCGGTACGGTATTCTCATTTGCATCGATGTTCATATTGCCACGGTCTTTGGTCGCCACATTCGTCGATTGCGTGCGCAGTTCGCGCGGCACCTCTCGCGCTCGAAGCGTGTCCACGGTTGGGTGCTCCTGCACTACAATTGAATCTGAGTCGGGTAACTCCGTTCTGCCACCTGGAAAGTACAGCGTCACGGCGGACATTTTATCATAGCTTCGAACGTCTGACACGGACAGCGCCATGGCGACGAATGAAGTTAACGCGAACGCTATCGCGGCTGGGACGATGCCATCCGACGTCACGCTCGTTGAGTTTGACGCCGTAAAGTACAAAAAAATCACGGCGCTTCCTAAAAGCCAATACGGAGTGTAGTACAGCACCAACGCCACGAAAGCCGCTGAAGGTCGACGTTGACGCCACTGACCGCTGTTGAATATAAATCGCGTGGCATGCAATAAGAAACGAACCGACTTTGAAAACGGCGCACACAGTGGAGCGACGATTGGAAAAAACAACAACTGAAGCATGATAATAATGTACTGTCCAGGACCGTTCAACAGCGTACGCGAACTTGGTATGCCCTCGAATTCATTCGGTCCGAGCGGGTCGACGCTCGCGATGGAGTACAGCGCCATGGATGGACCAGACACGCCGCGCGTTAACGCCGCGTTCGTCGCTTCGGTTGAATACGTCATCCACAACCGTTCCCATTCTCCTGATTTCACCAACTTTAACAATCGCTCGACTGGGAGTAACTTTTCGAGCGTCAATGAACCGCTGCGTAAACCTCGCAGGCATCCATCGAACAACCGCGCAATCGCAGCGTCATCCATACCTTCGACATTCATCCCTCGATGGACGAATCTCTTAAAATTGTACGCGTCAATCAACCGCGTGGCGTCTCGGGGAATCGCATCAATAGTCCTCGCATACTTTGTCATCTCCCATCGTTGCCGGGCGAGTAAAATCTCATCCACCACCTTGAGCGTCGCCGCGACTCGCCGTCGTTCGGCGTCGCCGCTGGCTAATTCCTTCGCTAACGCTTCCACGCGCGTCGCTTCGACATCCGCGCCCGACCGTCCCACGTCCCACGTGTGCCCATTCACACCCTCATAAAACTGCAACGCCCGCATGCAACGGTCGCGAATTTTCTCTAATCGTTCACGCGAACGAATTTCAAGCTTGTGTCGGTCGATGTTCGGCACGCGACGCTTCCGTCGCTCGTTCACCGCGCGCATCTTTCGCACCAGCGCAAAGCGCGACCACGACGCTAACGGTCGACCGCCGCCGGTGTCATCGTCAGCGAGCGCATCAAACTGGCCGTTGCTCGAGGCGAACGCTTTCTCGTCGGCGATTCTCGCCGACCACGCGCCCGTGCCCCGCTCGACGTCCATGGCGCGCGGCGTTCTGGCGCCCGCGGCTACTTTTTCAACGGTGTGTTGAACACAATGAACGCGGAAAACGAGCTCACATCGATATCGATGTCGTCGCGCGCGATTTTCGCACTGTTCTACGTGTGAGTGCGTGAGATTACATCGCGTGCGACGCTGGTGTCGACGCGCTAGGCTCGCTATCGCGCTATCGTTCGGCTCGATGCCCGAAGTCGTTTACGAACTGCTTCAATCGCTTCGCCGCCGACGTCGGAATCCCGTGCGCGCCCTCGTGAAAGAAGAACTCAGGCGCGTTGAAAAACTCCGCGAGCTCACGCACGCGCTCGCGCGTCACCAATGCGTCCGCATCGCCATGAATGTGTAACGAAGGCGTCGTAAACGGCGCGGCGTTCTGAATGCTCGCGAGCATGTCCTCGTCTCTCGGGGAAAATCCCGCCACGAGCGCGACGAATTTCGCCCGCCTGAGTTCGGGAATGGCTGCGAGTAACGCCACGGCTGCGGTTGACCCCTGACTAAATGCAATTATACCATCAAACTCGCCACCATTAGCCGCCAACGCGTCGCGCACGAGCGCCACCGTTTCTTCAAAACCAACATAGCTCGTCGACACCGCCGGCCTCGTCCACCCCTCGTCGCTCGCCTTGCGCGCGCCACACCGCGCGTTCTCTCCAGACGTAAACCATGCGCGCGACTGCGACGTCGACGGTGCGGATGCGTCGTCATCAAAGGCCCCTTCCACGCTGTGCGGCGCATCGAGAAACGTGAGCTCACACGTACTCTTAAGCGCCTTGCGCACCGCGCCGAGCTTCCCACGGAACGTGTGCGCGTCCTGCGAGAACCCGTGGAGCGCGAGCACCTTCAGGATCGCCCGCGGCGGCGGCGGCGGCGGCGGCGGCGCGGCGGCAGGCGCGTCGGGAGTCATCGAATGAAGTCGAGCAGTGCGTCAGTGCGCGCCTCGCACGGCGCCATGTCCTCGCGCGCGACGCGCGAGGCGAACGATGACGGCGAACGCGAACGCGATGTCGTCGATATCGCCGGCGTCGACGACGACGGCGCGCGCGGCGTCGAGCGCGTGATGAGCCGCCGCCGGCGCGCGACGGCGGTTGGGCGCATGGGCACATTCGGTTGGGACGTGCGATTGCGCGCTGCGCGCGACGTGCGCGATGCAAGCGCGTTCGATCGCGCGGGGGTGACGGAGTATGCTCTCGCGCACGCACGCACACGCGTGGTGGACGCGGCGGAGGCGGCGGAGGTGCGAGGAGCTGCGGGAACTCGTCTGCGCGCGCTCGCGTTGGATGACGAGCGCGCGTGTATAGTTGTGAGCGCGTGCGCGCGCGGCGTGACGTACACGCCCGGCGCGAGTGCCAGAGGTCGCAATGTCACCATGCGGGCGTCGTGTACGCGAGCGATGACGGGGGGAGCCGCGATGGTTGATTCGAGGCGGTTCTGCGCGCGAGGCGCGGACGTCGCGAGCGCCTCGGCTCGCGGCGTCGCGCTCGAACGCGTGGAGATTGACGCTCACGAAGACGGTGACATGATATTTAGTGATGCGTTGGTGAGCGATACTGTGCGCGGTGTGCTTGAAGTGCGCGTACATCCCATGGGAGATCGCGAGTGCGCGTTCGCTTTGGACAGTGGCGAGCTCGGAACATTGAACCAAGACGGCGCTCGAGTGTTTCGTTCGCCCGCGATGGGTGGTGATGGCGCGTGGTATGGCGTGGCGTACGGAGTGCATCCCAGAGTGTTGCTTCATGGGTGCGAACACGCGGTGTATAGCGTAGATTTACGCGCATCTCGGCGAGAGAGTCGTATGTTGCACGACGTCGTGCCCGCCGAACGTTGGCGCGCGATGTCCAATGCGAATGAGAATTACTACGCTATGGCGAGTTCATCAACGAAAGCGGGAGGGGAAAGTTACGTGGAAATACGAGATATGCGACGTGCAAGCGAACCGGTGTTGCGATGGAACCATCGAGGCTTGAGCGCGCCGACCTCAATCGAATTCGTCGACACGACGGCGTGGCATTCAAGCGTCAAGGCGACGCGCGCACTCGGGGTGCGAGCGTATTCATCAAGCGAGAACGAAGTTTACTTGTATGAAAGCGCCAAAGATTTGAAAGGTCAAATTGCGTACGCTTCGGCGCAAATGATCGCACTGTCGCACGGCGTTGTGGGCAAATTTGATGCGTCGCCGTTGCAAGGATTTGACATGCTCAAAATGAAGCACCAGAACGCGCTGCTCTGGATGAATGACCAAGGCGTGCACTTGCAACAATACGCGTGCGCGTCGAAATCCGGCGATGATGCACAGAGACTCAGCGCGCTGTTCTTCGAATCGCCACAACCGTGTGCGGAGCGCGTCGAACGCAGGTCACAGTTGACAGAACCGCCGCCAAATGAAAAAGAGATGCGAAACGCGCGGCCCGCGCGAGATAAATTTGTCGACGTACCATTCGTGTATGATTTCGTCGTGCATGGGCGCCCACCCTTGGGTGATTACGAGTCGTCGCAAAAGCCAACACATGGCGATCATCTGGCGTATTTGCACGGTAAATTGAGCGACGGTTGGGCCATGAACTGGAGCGAAGTGTTAGATTCCGCCGAGCTTCTCTCGTCATCGACGACACCGGTGACGCTGGCGCTGAGAGAATGGCGCGAAAGTTTGAAGCTTGCAGCGCAAAAACAGCCTACGCGCGCTCGAGCGTGGCGGCGTCGTGCCAAAACAGACGACATCCCAAATCCTCTCGAAACATTCGTGGAGAAGGATGACATCCGGCAGTGGGCGTCGCGCCTCGAATCAACGCCGGAGATACTCGACGCCATCAATGATCACATGCTAGCTGACGATGAAAGCTGTGCCTATACACGTCGATTGTACCACGCCGTACGTTGCATCGATGCCGAACAGAGCGCAAGGACAGGCGTCAGCGCTCCGCCAGCGATGCTTCCAAAGGCTCATGCGGTTGCAAAAAAGAAAAAGCGTGTACGCGACAGGCAGTCACTCCCACAACTGTCCGATTCCGAGCTCGATGAATCCCAGCACGCGAGTATTGGCACGCAAAGTGTGACGTATGTTGATTCGCTGCGCGCAGATTGGGTGCCGGTATCTACATCACGTCGGCGAGAAAGTGTCGACCTGAGCATGCCACCTCCCGCAATTAGACGAGTCGGTTAGAAACGAATGTAGATGAATAGCAATGCAATCCTAGAACTCTAACGGTAGTAGACAAAAAATACACGGGTGTGATTTTGATTGGTTAAATTAGTTGCGCATCACCGCGTTGGAGGAGCCTTTGATGCCAGTGTGCGTACGCGTTTGGTCGAGCGTGGGACCAAACGTTACCGTCGACGTCGTTCGCCCAGACGCCCAGCCAGAGTTACGTGCGTACTCAAACGCGCGCTTTTCTTCGGTTCCCGCCGAGAGCTTACGTTCGGCACTAATCTTAGCTTCTTCACGAAGCCACACTTCGACAGTGCTGAGCAACGAACCTGGTTCTCGCGATTTCAGCGTTTCGATGTCATCGAAAGACTTGCAAAACTTCAACTCACCGTTAGCGACAAACGCCACGTGCGACATGAAAGATTCAAGACCATCGAAAATGTGCGTGGCGTACACGATGGTGACGCAACGATCTTCGCACTCTTGACGTAAGAAGCCCATGAGTTCAGCGCGCCCAAGCACGTCCAAATCCACGGTGATTTCATCAAGCAACAAAACCTTGTACGGAAGCATCAATCCCCACGCGAGTTGTACTCGGCGACGTTGCCCGTCGCTTACTTTATGCATGCGCCAGTTCACATCGATGTCCAAAACATCGATGATTCTCTGCTTGCGCACTGGATCGACGCCGGGAATCGAATCCAACATTCGCGACGCAGGAAAATCCCCCGCGAGAGGGATATTGTACCCCGCGAACGCCACATCACGCTGCCAGTTACCACCGATGAAACTCAAATCCCCACTCGACGTCAGCGCGGTGTCATAAAACGCCTCCCGGCCGAGCACGAGTACCTTTTCGCGCGGCACCATGTGCTTACCAGCTAAAATCTTCAACAACGTCGTCTTTCCCGCGCCATTCGCCCCGAGCAACAGGCAACACGTCCCAGGTTTCAGCATCAAATTCATATCTTTGATCAACGGCTCTTGCCCGGGCACTGGACTCCCATCCAATCCAGGATAACTCCACGTCAACCCGTTCACGAGCACCCCCGTCGTCGCTTCGGCGTCCACAACCTCAGCCACCTTTATCGTCGACTTCTCCGCTACTTCCAACGCATTCCGCGACGGCGCGCCGCGTTGAAAACGCAACCATGGCTTCTCACTATCGGGTAAATCATCGCTCGCCGCCTTTGCCTTCGCCATGGATGCCCACCAATCCGTTTTCGCCGGCGCATCGGTGCTAGCAATCACCGACGCCGCTTCATCTGCGGCGCGCGAGTAGCCCGTCGTCGCCACGGGCACGGGCATCGTTCTCGTACGATCGGGTTGTTACAATGCAATCGCGCGTTCGTCTCGCGTGCGGTGGTTGCCTCGGCGCGATCGACGCGAGCGCGGCGCGGTGTGGCGCGAAAAAGTGCGCCGCGCGAGCGATGACGTCATTCATTGAAAAAAGCGCACGCGCACGTCGCGACGGAGACTAGGCGTTGATGGATGCGTCGTGCGATGCGATGGCGACGTTAAGAAAGTATTTGTACCTTTTGTACCATCAGTTTTACAGTTTAAACCGCTCGTTCGTGTTGTTCGCGTCTAGGATTAGTGTGATTGAACGCGTGCGGGCTACTAGTGCACAGGGTGGAGACGCGAGTAGGCGTCGACGGCGCGAGAAATATCGGCAAGCTCGTCGTGGAGAGCGTCAAAGGCGACGCGCATTTCGGCATACCTATCACGCCGGAGACGCGTAAACCGCTCGAGCGCGCGCGCGGCGACTTGACGGTCGCGTTTGCGCAAGGCTTCGTACTCGTTGGCATTCGCCGTGAGCCTGGCGTGCATGGAGAGGTACGCGGCGTACTTTGCGTCGTACATCGCCTTGATGGCTTCAAATTCATCGGCAGTTTCTATGATACCGATGGGTGGAGACGGTTGAAAGTTGCGCCACGCGTCGTCATCGTCACCGGCGGCACGCGGAGCGACGACGATTTGAGTTTCGGTAAACGACGAACTTCGCGGGATGACATGCGCGTGCGGGTCAAGGTCGATGGATGGTGAACGATCACCACCAAGGTCGACGACGACACCGTTGCGCAGCACACGCGGTGGCTCTTGTAACGGTGGCGTTGGTACAGAGGATTCTACCGCACGCGCCGACGCAGGTGCCGATGCGCCCGTGCCTGTCCCTCCCACGGAGCGTTTCGCCTTGTCCTTGTCGCCGACGTCTTTGAATTTCATGTCCCGCACGAGCGCAGTGAGCGTCACGTGTTGTTCCGCCGCGTGCTTGCGTACGCTTGCTAATAACTCATACCGTCCGGGCGATCTAAACGCCGATACTTGTTTAATCGCGTCTCGCGTAAACTTTTGGTTTGGCGCCGACTCGCGTCCCGCCAACGCGTAGCCACGTTCCACGCACTCCTGCAGCGCATTCCTCGATAACGGTCGCTCGTGCAGCAACGCCGCGAGTGCGTTACGCAGCCGCACGATATCCCCACCCGAACCACCCATCATACTCGCCGCAACAATTCTCGACCACCGTTCGAGCTCGCGTCTGACTGGCGTTCTCGCCGCCTCCGCCGCATTCGCCGGCACCTCCCCAACCTCAACAATCTTCGCGTGACGCTCACGCTTCTCCCTAAGCTCCTCCTCACCGCGCTGCTTCACGCGCGCCGCCGTACCATCTTCTAACGACCGGATCGGTCGACATTTTAAAGCCGCCGCGCCCAGCACGGTGAGCGCTGGCGCGTCCCGCTCGCTCGCCCCGACGACCGATCCTCGCACCACCACGCTCTTCCCATCGTCCTCTATCCCACGAAACGCGCACGTCTCGCTCCCTGAACGCACGCTACACCTCAAACTCGCCTTCACCGCGACATTCGCACCGTTCCCGTGCGTCGACGGCGCCGCAAACGACGACGATGCGCCGCCGCATTCGCGATCGAATGTCACGTCGATCCCACGCCCCTCGCGCGCGCTCGCGCACCATCGCGCGATCTGTGCGGGCGAACACCGCACGAGAGCGATTACCGCGCGCTCGTCCCCGCGAGGCGGGTCGAGATCGCACATCGCGCGCGCCGATGTGCCGTTCGGGGCGGTTTCGTCGCATCAGGCATCTGGCATCCGTGGCGACGTGCGCCGAACCCTAAGCCTGCTGGGATACAAACAGACACCACGAGTTTCGTCGCATACCGCCGCGCGCACGCGGCGCACGCGGCGCGGCGCCGCGTGTGACTCGAGGTGGGTGCATTCCACGCCGGCGTCGCGCGAGAGTCGCGAGATTGGCGTCGTCGTGGACGCGTCGAAGGCGTTCGAGGGCGTCAACGGTGGGCTGGTCTGTACGGGTGTATTTTTAGACGCGCGCGCGCGCAGTGCGGCTGCGGGATGTCGACGCGCGATGGGGCGCGTGAAAGAGAGCAGGCACGCGGGAGGTTACGTTTTCGAGCGGCGGCGGCGCGTGTGGCGCGCGCGGTGAGGGAAGAGCGCGAGGTGGTGCGTTCGGACGCGGGACCCGGCGCGGCGCTCGCCGGGACGTCGTTATGGGTGTTCGGCGTGAAGAATCGATTTCGCGTGCGCGTGTTCAAAATCATGTATAGCGAAAGAATGGAGTACATTGTTCTGGCGTTGATTTTGGCACATTTTGTGACGTTGGTGATGTTGTCGTCGTCTCAAAACGATGGCGCGTCGCAACTCGTGAGCGTGGGAGACTTTGTGCGAGCGCCGCTCCGAGCTTTGGATGCCGCCATCGTTTGCGCGTACTCTCTCGAGGCACTGTTGCGCATCATTAGTCTTGGATTCATTGGGCATAAGCACGCGTACATGTCGAGCTTTTACAATCAGCTCGACTTGGTCATCATCGCTACGAGTTGGTTTTCCACGTCCATGGAATGGCACGGAAACGACGGTATGATTACGCGACTTCGTCTCGGGCAGTTGCGACTTTTTCGCGGCATTCTCGCACTCAAACGATTCAAACTCGCCACAAACGTTGTGTTTATTGCAGAATCATTGCAAAAGTCGATTTCTCTTCTGCGTGACGTGACGGCAATCACCGTTGTATGCATGGTGTTTTACGCGCTCATGGGTATGGGCATCTTCGGCGGCTCGTTGCGGCGCCGATGCGTAGATACTACGGACGCCACCACCGCCAACATGTTCTACAACTCAGTGAGTGACCCGGAGCTCTTTTGTGGGGACTCGAGCAATGCGGTGGATCACAAAGGCTACGTTTGTCCGGGCGTGTACGACACGAACTCGACGCTCTTTTGTAGCGATTTGGTCGGCAACCCGAAGCATGGCTACCAGTCGTTTGACAGCTTTGGATCGACGTTACTCGCGATGTTCCAGTGTATTACGATTGAGTCGTGGCAGGAGATTATGTATCCAATCGTCAACGCCGAGTACAAATCGTCGGCGGCGTATTTCGTTACGTTGATCATCGTCGGGACGTATTTCATCGTCTCTGTATTTGTCGCCGCGATTAGTGGAGTGTTTCTTAGACTGCGACGCGAGCACCAAACAATGTTGAAGAATAAATCTGGGAAATCTGAGGATGAAGAAAATGACGAAATCGAAGATGACGCGGCGATGCGTCGACTGATTCGTCGATTGAAAGGTGGCACGGATGAATCGCTGGCATCCGTCGCCGAAGCGGCGCTGTCAAGGAAAAGGCTACTCGAGGATGAAGAAACAGAAATCGCAGCGATACCGAGCGGGGTAACTCGTCCGAAGCGCGAACGTTTATCGCAGTACATCAACAATCGAGTATTTGATCGATTGGTGAAGTTTTGCATCGCGGCGAACATCGCCGTGATGGCGCTGTATCGGTACGACTTGGACGCCGAGCGCAAGCTCTACTTGCTCGCATTCGAAGGGCTGTTTGTTTCTGCGTTCATGCTTGAAGTATGCGTACGATTGTTAGCAGCAAGAAATATTACAGTGCGTTTAACGCGATTCAAATCTACGAATGAGGACTTGATGTTATTCTTTGATGTCGCTGTCGTTGCACTGAGTGCGATGGTCATGTGGGACAAAGGTATGAACTTGACTCCTCTGCGCATTCCACGACTGTTCAAAAGTTTTGAACAATCTCAACGCCGCAGTAGAGATACTATTTCCCGCGTGTTTCGATCGCTTGGTGCTTTATTTTCGTTATTCTTGTTCTATTCAGTAATCTTGGCCATGTATGCGGTACTCGGCATGCAGCTCTTCGCCAATCAACACGGTATAACCGAACCCGCACCACGACTAAACTATAACACCTTTCCAAAAGCTATGTTGACTTTGTTTACTGCGAGCACTGGCGAAGGGTGGACAGACTTGATGTTTCACGGTATACTCATCACCAAAGCGGCGATTCCATTTTACATTACGTTTTTTATACTCGTGAATTACATTGTACTCAATCTCGTCATTGCGGTCGTGCTTGAGAATTTGGAGTTGCGAGACGTGGAGAAAAACATTGTGCAATCGGATGAGTTGATACGTCGAGCTGTACAGATGCAAATGAGGGATTATCGATTCGTGGATTTCTTTGAGCGTTTGCGCGTTAAATTGCGCTTGACGTTGAGCGGACGGAGATGGACCAAAGAGCGCGCATATGCATTGTCACCGTGGCTTGAGAGTCGAAAGAAGCTTGAAATTAACGTTGCTAAAGCGGTCGAGATTGAGATTACAAACTCGCTTCTTAAACCGAAAAGCGATGCAAAGTTGGGCGCTAACTTTGTGCTGTGCGAATCCAAATTTATTGAAGTCAAAGCTCCCAATCGACCTGGATTAGATATGGCGCCATCAGGCGTCGACAACGACGACGAAAGATGCGTGGATCGCTCATTCCGAACGTCGCACCAGCTAAGTAAGAAAGGAATCATCGAGCACGATGTTACTGAAGTGAAACCACGCAAATTGCCAACGTTGAAATCATTCACGCGCAGCGCGTCGTCACTAAAATCCAATGACGACGGTCGCGTGGAGATTATCTTCGACGATGCTGGATCTGAAGCAAGTGATTTTGTTAGCGGTGTCACGCTGCCTTGGTACATGTCTAGAGATTCCCTAGGAGTGTTTTCTCATGACGGCTCGACTCGAGTTTTGTTGCGCAAAATTCTAGACTCAAAGTGGTACGAGCGAGTGAGCTATATTTTCGTCATCGTTTCAATCCTGGCCGTGTTGGCGACTAAACCCGTAGATCAAGAAAACGAATATCAGCAGCAAGTCGACTGGGCAAATTATGCCGTGTTTGGGTACTTCTTCACAGACTTTTTGTTTAAAATTATCGCAAACGGGATTTTATTTACTCCAGCGCCGTACGCCGGAAGAATCTGGAACTTGTGTGACCTTGGCATTCTTGTGATTGATACAATGATTGTGGCGTGTCCAATTGTGCTCGGCAGTGCCTACACAGCATATTGGCACCGCGCCTTCAATATGGCGGCGCCTGTGCGACCAGTGCGCATATTGACACGTGTAAAATCGATGCAACGTCTCATCAAATCTCTAGCCGTCACTCTTCCAACGGTTGGATCGGTAATCGTTCTCACAGGAGCTATCTTTCTAGCATTCGCGGTAATTGGCGTTCGTGAATACGGCGGAACATTTTACTCGTGCAACGATGTAAACGTGATGAATAAATTGCAATGTGTTGGAACTTTTGTAGACGCCGATGGTTTCCCAATCGCACGTGAATGGACACGGGAACTGTACGAGTTCGACTGGATTGGTAGTGCTATGCTTACTCTACTCGAAACGGCATCTCTGGACGCGTGGGTGGACATTTTATTCTCCGCCATGGACAAAACTGGTGTTGATATGCAACCTGAATTTGAGCATAATTGGACGGCGGTGTTCTTTTTCGTTGCATTCATCTTGATTAGCTCGTTTCTGATGATTCGAACAATCATTGGTGTTTTTATTCATCAGTTTGGCTTGATTTCCGGGCGCAAGTTATTAACTGAACGACAAAAGCTGTGGCGTGACATGCACAACGTCGCGTTGGCCATGAAGCCAGTACGCGCGAAGGCGCTACCGCCGCGAGGCTTGCGTCGAACCTGCTTTACGATAGTAAACCACAGATTCTATCGATTTTTTGTGCTCATTGCCGTGAGTTTGAATGCAATCCTTATGTCATGCGAACGGTACGGTGATGAAGGAACGGTGTTCGCTCGAGCGCGATCGATTGGTGAAATGTGCTTTGTCGGCGTCTACCTCACAGAAGTGCTGCTACAAATGATTGCCGCCTATCCAAGTCTTGGGTACTACTTGTCAAACACGTGGAATTTATTCGAATTCATCCTCGCTGCGGGATCTGCGGCGACTTTGCGCAGCAGAGATGGTTCGCTTCGCGACCAAATTGGACGTCCATTTCGCTTTCTTCGCGTCTTTCGCGTCATCCGGCACGTACAATCGTTACAAATTCTCGCCAGCACGCTCGTCTTAGCCGTGCCGAGTATTTTAAGCGTCATGGGCCTCATGTTAATTTGGATGTTTATATATGCCGGCATAGGCACGCAGATATTTCCAAACGTAAAGCACGGCGTCGCGTTGAACAAGGACGCTAATTTTCAGTCCTTCGTGAGCTCATTTCTGCTTTTGTTCCAGGCCATGACTGGCGAGGGCTGGCGACAGTACATGTACGACCTCATGGTCACCGAACCACATTGCACGAACACAGAAACGTTTTCCAACTGCGGGTTCCCGGACGGAGCGGTCCTATATTTCGTAACGTACGTCATCGCCATGGGGTACATTTTCACAAATCTCTTCGTCGCAGCGATACTGGATCATGTCACATTTGGCGTCCTACGCGAAGCTTCGCTCGTGACCCCGAAGCATTTATATCACTTCCAGCACGTATGGAGCAAACACGATCCCAAAGCCACGGGATACATAGGCCAGCATAAACTCGGCGAGCTCCTCCGTGACGTCGGCCCGCCGCTCGCTGTGGAATTCGCCGGCCGACTCAACGGCAAATCCAAAGTATTCCGCGAACACGCCCACCAAGCGGCCGCTCTGTGGCGTCGAACAATCAAATACGAATCCATCACGCTGCGTGAAGACGAACGCGGAATCCCATTCACGCCTTTACTTGAATCTCTGCTCGCCGCGAAACTCGGCGGCGCCGCGCTCGCGCTCGACGTCCGCCTCGCGCGCGCAAAGCAACTTCGCGACATCGAAACCTGGGGCGCCGCCGTCACCACACAGGCTTGGATTCGCGGGTTTCTCGTCAGACGCGCGCGCGGTCGCCATCGCGCGTGCACATCTAGCCATCGTTAGCGACTTTTGGAGTCCCAAATCCAAATCCACCAATCATGACCATGCGATTTTGGGGGTCAAATTCAAACGTTGACTTTCTGTCCCACCAAATCGGTTGCGCCACACCGCGCCTGCTAACGCCGCCCGCGCGCTGCTCTCGCGCGCACGTCGACGGAGGTGTTCAAACGCGCGTTTTTTGACGCGTGTGAGTATATATATATATCTATATAGGGCTGCTCCGCGACACGCGCGACGACGAGGCATTTTTGATTTAAATTTGCGCCAAACGGTGTGGAATCGTAAACGACCGCCGACGCGACGATGGAGGACGTCGCACAGGCTCGCATCGATGCCATGGGGTTGAGAGGGGATGATTTAGTGTTTGTACGCGAGGTAAGCGGTGTGACGTGACTATGTGCGTGCGTGTAAGGCGATTCACGCATTCAGCCGCATTCGACGTCGTTTGCGAACGCGGCCTCTCTCGCGACGCGCACGACGGACGCGGTTTGACTGACGAGTGCGGTTATGGTTGTTTCTATATGTGTAGATGATGCATCGACTGCGTGATAGCGAGGATGAGAACAGAGTGTTGGCTGATGCGTTGGCCGCGTCGAGAAAGGCAGTGACGAAGCGCGAGCTCGAGTCAGCCAAGTTACGAGAGGAATTCAAGAATATCGCAGATGCTAATGGAGACACCGACGATGCGAAGATGGAGTTGATTGCATCGTTGTTCGACAAAGTAGACTCGCTGACGACGAGGCTCGCGAGTGTGACGACGACGCCGAATGCGGCTGGAGGCGCGTCGCCAAAAGCGGATGGACTCGACTCACTGAGGCGCGAATTGCAACAGGCAAATGAAGAGCTCGCGCGCGTGAGCATGGAAAGAGATCGCATGCAGATGACGTTGAAGACTAATTCCGGCAACGAGTCCGGGGATAAAGAAACGCTCGAGAAGCTGAAAAAGCAACTGCGGGCGGCGCAAGATGCGAAGCTCGCGGCGCTTGCGGATGCTGCGGCGTTTGCAGCTGAGCGCGATGCTTCATCGGCTGAGGTCGAGCGTTTGCGTCGCGAGGTCAAAGCCATCAGCTACGGCTCACCCGTTGGCGCATCAGAACGAACCTCGCATGTGTTAGAGCTCGAGCAGCTATTAGTTGAGGCGCAAAATGCCATTAATCTGCTGTCCGATGACCGCGAGAATCTCCTGGGTAGATTGCGTGATCTCGAAGATTCCGCAAGTGACGGGAACATCGTCGCCGCGCGTCAAGCGGCGCGTCATGCCGCGGAAGCCGCGCAAGAGGTCGCACACGAAGCGGAGCAAACGATGATGGAATCACTTTCAAAGGATGAAATGATTCAAGCGCTGCAAGAAGAATTGGAAACTCAACGCGACATTGCCGAACAACGAGCAGATGACGTAGAGAAGCTAAAATCGATCGTACGCGACTTGGATGCTCAACGTGAGGGTTTGGCTCAAAAGCTTCGATCAGCGTACGGTAATTTGCGCGACGCTGGGCCCAAGAGCGGATTTGGTGAAAGCTCCATGGCGGCAAAGATGGCGATGCTTGAAGAAGAGTGTACGCGTTTGCAAGATGAAGCAGATGCGGCGGCAGAGAGTCTTGATGAAGCTAGGGAACGAGCCATGCGCGAAGGTGCAGCTGCCGAAGAGGCCCGGCGGCTTGCTGCAACGGCTGAGGCAAAGGTGTACAACGCGGCGCAACAACGGGACAGCGCTGAGGCGCACGCCCGGTCGGTTGAAGAACACCTTCGCGAGGCTGTTGAGAAAGAGAACAAGTTATCCATTGAACTTGCGCAGTATCGAGAAGAGCTCGCGGTTGTTTCCGATGATTTAGTAGCAATGACGAAAGAGCAGCAAGTCGTAAATTCTGAACTTTTACGCGCCACGAGCGAACGTGATGGCGCTTGGATTGAATTGAGACAGGCAAAAGCGGCACAAAGTGCCGCCGAGGCCAACGCAAAAGCCAAGCAAAAAGAAATCGATGATGTCATAAAGGCGTATCAAGAGCTCGGGCTCGAGAACCGTCGCGTCGTTGCAGACATGGATAACATGGAGCGTGATTTGCGTCGTGCAAAAGCCGCGCTCGAGGCGTCGGAAATGTCTTTGACGCAGGCCACGGAAAAGGTTAAACTTGCCGAAGCGGAGAACAGGGCGTACTCTTCCGATTTACAAGCATATCAACGTCAAGTGGATAATCTTACACATTTGCTGGAGAACTCACAGCGTAATAAGAGCGATGAAGCAGACTCATACGAGGCGTTGACGACGAAATTGGAAGCATCAAAAGCGATGCTGTTCGACATGGAACGCGCACGTGAAATGGCTCGTCGTGAAACTGCTGCCGCGGAAGCCAACCTACTTGTCGCCCGAAGTCGTCTCACCGATGCCCAAGGCGATAATGAAACACTTAAGCATAAATTGCGATTAGAATCCAACCGCACGCGAGAGCTTGAAAGCTTGGTTTCAGCCTTACGCACGCACGAGCATCAAGTGGAAATCGAAAGTGGTGATACGTCACAGCGCTCGGAACTTTTACGCGAGCGTGTCGGTGTGCTTCAAGAGCAGAACTCTGGACTACTCAAACAAGTTCAAACACTGGGTGAGCAAAGGAAGACGTTTGAGACTGAACTCGAACGCTTGCGTGCCATCATCGAAGGAACCGATGCCGCCGCACCCAGAACGAGTGGCGTAAGCTCGACGAGCGCATTAATGCATGCAGAAAAGCTGGTGAAGGAGCAGACGGAAGAGATTGAAAGTTTGAAGGAGGCTCTGAAATCATTACAAGACAAATGCGAAGCCCTCGAAACGGCTCAGTATGAAGCTGATATGTCTGCTAGTAACGCTCGTCGGGAAGCCAACGCAATCGCACGGCGCGAAGCCGAGTCACGCGCTCAGCTTGATGGCATGCGTGGTGAGTTACGCGTTGCCAAAGAAGCGTTGAATGAAGCCATGAACGAAGGGCCATCGCACGCTGACATTCAAAATCTTCGATCTCGTCTTCAAGATGCAGAGCGAAGAGCATCGAACGCCGAAGCAGCGCTTGAGAGCTTAGGTCAATCGCTCAGTTCGCCCGTTTCTTCGGCGGTAAATGAGGAAGCTCGAGTTCTCCGAGAAGAAAATGATCGATTGTTGGATTTGCTTTCGAACGCAAACGACGATTTGAACGCGGCGAGACAGTTAATTGACGCAAATGGATACGCGGACTCGAGTGCTTCAGACTTACTCGTACGTGAACAAGTGCGCGCTGCTGAAGAGCGCACGCAACAAGTTGAAGACGACTTCAACCGCCTTGTGGAACAAATGTCAAAAATGCAACCTGTGTCTGATTCCGAATTGGAAACCCGACTCCGTGAGCTCGAGGAAGAAAACGCACAACTGCGTGAAAATCTCGATGGCACGGAAATGGCCACTAGACAGATGCAAGATGAGTTGCAGCGCATTAGTGAAGAATACGCGGCGCTTGCGAGCACGTTGAACGAGACGTTGAGCGCCTATGGTGACTCCCCGTGAGGGTGTTGTAAGGTAGAAATCAGCTATTTATTCGAATAACAAGTATATTATTGTGCAATCTGTGACGGTGACAAACTTTTCCCATCCAAAATCGACAAGCCACCGCAACACGCCGTGACGAATTCAAAATATCGATCGCATTCACTCACGATTTTATTTCCAATAAGCGATAAAGCTTTTAGTCTTGGTAGGCATGCGAGCCAGCTAATCTCTTCGATATCAATTATCCTATTATCGTCAAGCTTGAGTTCCCGAATTGAATCCAAATTTGATAAATGTTTCAGTGTACGAAACGCGTTTCGTCGAAGTGACAGAACCTTCAAGTTTACGCATCCGTCGAAAGTGTTCGACTCGATCCTCGACAATTTATTGCCGTCAACGATGCATACTCGCAATGCCTTGATTCGATTTAATCCATCTAGTCTCGTCAAAAAATTGTCGCACAGTACCAATGTTCGCAGAGTTGAGCAACAACTTAGTGCCAATACACTCAGCGACGATATATAATTGCCGCTTAAATCCAAAAATATCAACGCTTTGAATTGATTCGTGCGCCCGAATGATGCGTTGATTTTGTTGTTCTTTAGATGTAGTCTGGCGAGATGTGGCAAACTTCCTAAGACTGACACGTCGACCAAATTATTGTGTTCCAACTTCAAGTGTTTGACATTCATGAACCTCGAGCGCGTAATCGCGTGATCAAGGTGCACGAGAGCGAGTGAGGAAAGATTTACTTTGTAGGCGGGCACGTCATTAGTTGCATTGAGCATATCTTCAGTTAATCGGCCGGTGTACATTTTCATCGCGGACAGTCGCGCCCGATCATCGATGTAATCGGCGTCAAGTATTTCCAACTGCGGCAATTTGAAGATTACGTAATAGCAATAAGATTTCGCGTCGCACATGCTGTTTCCGTATGTAGAAAGTATACGAAGTGTTGCAATTGACGAAAGCGCAGTAATGGTGCCTATATCATGAAGCATATTACCGCCAACGTGTAGTTCTCGAAGCGAAACACATTGGGCCAAAGCGCAAAGTGACGTAATGTTATTGTCCTCCATGTTTAAGACTGCAAGCTTAGACAATGTCTTGAAAGAGGTTATGGATAATTTCGATAACCCGCAGCCTCTTATGTTCAACCAGCGTAATTCTTTTAGCATACTCAGACCATCAAGACGTACCGTCGAGTTTCCTTCTATTGACAAATGGCGCAACTCCCTCAAGCAATTGAACCCCTTGAGAGAGCGCAAACTGTTATGCGCCAAGTCGACAACACGAAGTGCTTGGAACTGCACCAAGTCCGGCGTCTCTCGAATTGACTCGTTTATCAAAACGAGCTCCGTGACTTTCTCAGAACCGGTGCTAGGCGGGAAAGTGCGCCCGCGTCGGTTCACCGCGTCAACTGTTAGTGTTGTGTACTTTAGGCGCGATGACATACGTAAATCTTCATCGATTACTATCCCATCGAGTGTTCGTAATTTATCAAGCCGCTTCAACACGATACTGGTGTAAAATTTCGGATGTGCCAGCCACTGTCGATTTCCGCGTAAACATAGCCACGTTAAATGTGGCACTCGCGAAGAGAGCACATTCAAATCCGCAGACTTCCACAACCTGTTGTGACCCAGATCGAGTACTCGTAAAGAATCGAGGCGTGGAAAGTTTGTCAAGCGTTTTACACGGTTGTTACCAAGCATCAAGGCGTGAAGATTCGTACACGCGCATAGGTCAATCGGCACGTCAATCAGTCCGATGTCGTGTAAATTTACTGTCTTGATGTTTGCCGTGATGAGTACATCTGAAAGTTGACGTGTATAGACTGTCGCCGGCAATCCACAATTAGTAACAATTTCTTCGTAATTTTTCACAAAAGAATCAAACTCTGCGGCGAGCGAGTCAATAGACATCGTATGGTCCCATTCGGCTGTTGCGAATGCGAATCGCGACTCGCTCAGAGTCTCACTCACAAGCTCAGAGTCCCGGAAACTCTGACGCATCAGCGTCGTCATTATTTTTTGTGCATTTATCTCGCACATGTCAAATGCGCGCTCGAGCGCGAAGATGCGCTGTAAAATGGACGTGATGTCATCGACGCAGTCTGTGGCTCTCGCGCGCAACAATTCAGCTTCAATACCATGTGTAGCCTTGTGCAAATGCTCACGTGCCCGGGCGTGCCCTTTACGGTAAATGTGTCTTACGTAGGCACATCGCGCGTTGTATGCTAGTCGGCGGTTACCGTGCTCGTTCCGTGCGCGTTCGCGCTCATCTTCATCAATGCTTTTCCCGTCAAGCATCTCTAAATTCGGCATTGCGACCATGGCATACGAGCGATACCACTTGGAACGCGTCACCGAACAAGCACCGTGTACATCGTCTTTTAGCGTTAGAGACAGTACGCGAGATGCGATTTTTATCGCGGACCACGATTGAATCGGGTTCCCTGCAACGTTCAAATGTTTGAGATTGTAAAACGAGCCGACATCTGGGACGTACACAATGCCGTTACGCGCCGCGTTCAGTTCCGTAAGCGCGCTACACCGCTCGCATCCATCCAAGTTGGACAATTTGTTGTCATTTACCCACAACGTGTGCAAGCGTTGCAGTCCATCTGTGTTGAGTGCACGCAAAGACTCGATGGCGTTGCCGTACACGTACAACGCTTCCAATCCCGTGCACGTTTCACATCCATCCAACGTCCTCAACGCACACTCCGCCACGAATAATACTTTAAGCGTCGCACACGCCTCCAGACCCACTAGCGACGTCACCCCGCGCTGTTTCACAATCCTCAACGTCGTGAGCGACCGGTACCGCCCGAAATCCATCTCGGTCAAACATCCTCGCGCGGACGCGCGCACATCCTCCATGAAAAATTCCATCTCTTGCGCATCGCCTTCGCCCGCATCATCGACAACTGCATCGACCGAATCACTCATCATCCCCGAACGTATTGATTTGCGCCAGCCTCGCGCCTTAGGCGCGTCGAACTCACGCACTGATGGCACACATGAAGTCAACGCCGTGGACTCTCACATGTCCTGTTGTTTCCCAAAACATCGTCACGAGGAGCTCACACCGCATTCGTCGTCGCATCGCGCGCGAACATGCTCGCGATCGCCCGGCGGCGATCACGCGCGTGTGCGTCGTCCATCGCGCGCGCGATTCACGTCCCCGCGGACGCGCGCGAGGCAGAGAGTGACGTGAGCTCGTCGAAGGCGCCGTCGTGGCAACGGTGCGCAAGAGATGTTGGCCGCGCACGGCGGGGGGATGTGGACGCGTGCGTGCGGCGCGTTGGCGTCTTGACAGCGCCGTCGTTCGCGACGCGTACGTGCGCGGCGATGGTGCGCGCGAGAGGGATGCATTCGAGCGCGATGACGGCTTTGGAAGTTGGGAGGAAAAGCGAGCGCGCGTCGCGCTCGAGCGAGTCGACGAGCGCGCCGAAAGAAGAGTCCATGGGTGAGTTTGAAGAGATGCCTAGGAGCATGAGAGACGAAACTATCGATGCGAATAATGATAAGCGCGCGCTGACGGCGGTGCACACGGCGATTGGGTGCAATACGGCGATTTTGGTGTGCAAGTTGGGCGCGTATGGCGTCAGCGGGTCACCGTCGATGCTCGCGGAGAGCATTCACTCTGTTGCTGACATCGTGAATCAGATGCTGCTGCAAGTTGGAATTACGAACAGTAATCGTAAGCCCGATGCGACGTTCAACTATGGATATCGCCGCGAAAGATTTGTGTATTCATTGATTTCTGCGGTTGGTATTTTTTTCCTTGGCGCTGGTTTTAGCGTCATGCACGGCATACACGGGATTATGGACCCTGTGCCTTCAGAGAACGTGTGGATCGGTATCACGGTTTTAAGTGCGTCAGCACTCCTGGAGGCGTATTCATTGAAGGTGGCGTACGCTTCCTTGCGCGACAATGCCAAGGCGCAGGGCATGACGATGCGCGAGTTTGTAGCTTCAGGAAAAGATCCCACGAGCGTAAGTGTCGTGGCCGAAGATGCTGCTGCGGTTTTGGGTTGCGGAATTGCCGGCACTGCGTTGTTTTTAGCGGATGCTACGGGGAACCCGATGTACGATGCAATGGGCTCGATAGCCGTTGGTGGGTTGCTTGGCGTTACGGCGATGTACCTCATCAACAGTAACCGGTTGCTTTTGCTCGGCCGCTCACTGGGAGCTGATAAAATGCAAACAATCACCGAGCATATGCGCAGGGATCCCGTCGTCGAGGAGGTGTATTTTGCAAAGAGCGAGGAGCTTGGCGCGGGGACGTACCGGTTTTCTGCCGAAGTGGAGTTTAGTGGAAAGCAGATTGTCGAACGATATTTGGCAAAGAATAACCGCCGAGCCGCGCTACAGTCGCAATTCAGCGAAGCTACGATTCGCGGCGATAGGGATATGATGGACGCTACGCTTAGCCATTATGGAGAGGAAATAGTTCAAGCCGTCGGTGACGAGGTTGACCGCATGGAAAAGGAAATCGTCAAGCTCGAGCCATCGATCCATTACGTCGACATTGAAACCAACTAGACGTCGGTACTTGTATCGCTTGATCGTATCACAACTTCTAGCGTGTACTTTATTCACAAATCGCACTCGTGTAACATTAAATAAGAATGGCCAAATTTAATTCGTGCGCGCGCTTTGATTTGGCGAGCGCCGACAGTATCGGCGCGCGCCAGTCAAACTCAGCTGCTTAGTGTACGCCGCGCGCCTTGATCAAACTGAACTTGGTGCGCAATGTCAGAAGACGTGTACATATGCAACGCAGCGCGCGATGCGACGCAAGACGCGTCGATTGAAAGCCTGTTCACGTCGCTATTCGAGTCGTGGGGAACGCGAATCGCCGCGCTGGAACTTTTTGAGCGAGAGATTTCGACGACGCGGGAGACGATGCTGACGTCGGACGAAGCAGACGATGTCGTGACCGCAAGTACTACGACATCATCGAGTGACGAAACGTGCGGCATAGAGAGTAGTGAACGTTCTTCGTCCGTTGCGGTGTCCTCAAGCGAGAGTCCCCGGACCTCGCGCGAGCCCATCCAGCGGTTGGTCCCATTGATCATTCCAGTCATCGTCGACGATAGCCGCGACGCCGAAGATGCCGACAGCGAGTACGCTACAAGTGCTGAGGGCGGCGAAGACGCAGAGAAAACGCTTCGCGCACATCTTGAGAAAATCGTAGAAGAATCCACGGAACGCCGGCATCGACGAGTCCTCGTCGACGAGGAGCGCCGCCGTACCATTGACGCGGCTCGAGAACGAAGAGACGCCGGGCGTATAATCTCGCGTGCAATGAAACGATGGTATGACCATCGCGCGCACGCTTCCTTAGTTGTGCAAGCGCACTATCGCGGATGGGTTGCACGAACATTATCCACGTCGCTGCGGCGAAAGCGTCAAATTGTTGCGCGTATGGCACAAACGTGGCGCGCCGCATGCGTCCGTGCGCGACGGATCCGTGCCGCGATACGCATTCAAACATCATGGCGCGTCTATACCGCACGTAAACTATTTCGTCAAACTGCCATCCGGCGGGCTTGCGTACAGCAAAAAGTTGAAGAAATTACTCGCCGCTATTTGGAGAGACGCGAACGGTCACGGCGAGAATATCGCGCCACGCAGATTCAGCGCGCATGGCGGACCTACTTTCGGGTCAAACGAGTGTCTGTATCTATCAGCGCCGCGTTGTACATACAGCGCATCTGGCGCGGCGCACGTGCGAGACGTTCAGTGCTCCAGTATAGACGAGCGTTGGCTCGTCGGGACGCGGCGGCTTTCTCGCTCGACAGCGCGGATGAAAGTGATTTCATGGATTCCATAGGTGACGATGTCGACTTCTTGGACGACGTCTTTTCAATTGCAGAGAATTTGGCGGTGCCAGCACTCAACCTTGTGAAAACGAGCAAGTCGTCGACGCGCACGAGAGATCCGGGACATAGCGTCAAAAAAGGAGACGAAGAAATCGTCGGCGCGCGGTATTACATCCGCCGGCGCAAACAATTTATTCGCACGCAAAAGAAACGGCAGCGCACGGAAGATCTTAAATCTAACCCAAGTTCGCGACTGGCGAGGTTTCAGATGGGTTCCACCGCCACTCGAGAGAATAAATACTAGTGAGCTTTTTATTCAGCCTCAGAGCAGAGGCGAAACGCCACAACGCGATGCTCGCACACGTGCGGACGTCCGCGTTCGTCGCTCATGCGGTACCGCATAGCGTTGCGCGCATGCGCACGATCACCGCCGCCGTAGTCGACCGCCGAGGCGTGCTTTTCGGCGCGGCGCTCGTCGCGCTCACTTCTTCAGCGCCTGCTCGGGCGACGGCGCCCGCCGAAGGTTTACGTCCGCTGGACGAATACCTCGCGCGTTTAGATGGATGCATACAGCAGCTCGAAACATTGGCGACTGGCTTTGAGTCTGGAGACGCGTTCACGCCGAAAGACTACGCTCGCGCGCGTCAGTCTTTGCACGTCGACGAGCTCGGGCGGTTCTGGGTAACCGCGCGAGGGTGCGACAAGTACCTTTACGGGAACGCTCGAAGTCCTTTCGCGCGCGAAAAGGAGGATATGTGGAAGCTCATTCCTGAAAAGTCTGGCCTCGGGGCGAATTTGGTGCCAAATTTTGATAACGCGGACGATAAGCTGTGTCTCATCTATTCGTGCGTGAACGACCCAACCGCGCCGGCATCCATCGATACGTTGTACGCGTTAAAGCTCTTCGACGAGGGCTTGCGCATTGGCTCAAAGGGTGATAAAGTCACTCCAGAAGGATTAGGATTCGTTGCGCGAGACGTGCTCGAAAAGCTCGTCACCTACCGCCAACTGGTTGCCGACAAGGCCGACGCGAGCATGGTTGACACGACGTGGGCGAACCCGGCCTCAACGTCCTGGGGCGGCGTCGGCATTTGATTCTTTATATTATTATATTACAGTGTACGCGCGAGTTGTTGTGACATATTAGGTCTCTATCTCTCTAAAACTTCCGCAATGAAAACGTCGCGGTGAGCGGGCCGTGGTCGCTACAATAATCATCCGGCCACTCCCCACGAATCATAACGTCCGGCAAACTCGCGCGCTCGATGCGCAAATCACCGTCATCCCACATGTCTTGATCCCAACTTTCAGTCAGGGGCAAAATCACACGGTCGCTTGCGGAACAACTCATATAATCTGAAATGTCCATACTGTCGGACGGATCGGCGAGGCAGGCGGCCATGCCTTTTATGTCCATGCGCTCCACAAACTCGCCAAAATCCACCAAGCCGTTGCCATCCTTATCCAACGATTCATACAGCGCCTCAAGCTCGGCCGGCAAAAGCCCAGGACTCTTTTCCCCGCACAAGCCGATGTCATTCGCAAATTCTGCGAATTCATCCCGCGACAGCGTCCCGTCGCCGTTTTCATCAAACGCCGCAAACGCCGACACGTCATCCACTAAGCCTTTCTCGACAATTTTCGCGCGCACCATCGCGAACACAGCATCTTTCCAGCTCACTCCAATGGGCGTGATTTGACTGGATGGATTGAGTAAGAACATGTGATCAACGCCGACGAGTTCGCCGTGATGGTTCTTATGCGACACCCAAGCCTTCCGCTTCGCCGCATCAATCGTGCTATCCAACGCGCTAACAAACCCTTGTGAGGTTAAAAAGCGAAACACCCGACCATTATTCGTGCCGTTAAAATCCCCAGTGATCACAATAGGAAGTTTACGTCCACGCAACGCAGGTTCGTTGAACATTTCGTGCAAAAATCCCAATATCTTAAATGACTCTCGCAACCGTATCAGCGACGAGTTTTCATTGTGCGGAAACAACAAGTGCGTGTTCACGACGATCATCTCAATCCCAGCCTTCTTTAAACGAACCGCCGTCGCCACGCGATCGCCACAATCGTTAAACAACACGTCTCTCGCGTCCAACACCTCGACGTCGCGCTTTGTCGCCGTGAGCAACCCGTCGCACCGTCCCGAAGTTCTCCTCGTCACGTGCATCGCCTCGTATCCGCATTCTCGTAACCTCTCGCGCCACAACGACGCAATACCTTCCGATGCGTGCCAGAACTCTTGCACGCACACGACGTCGGCGTCGACCGAGGCGATTTCCGCGAGAGTCGCCTCGGCGCGTGCCTCAGCCGCAGCCATATCTTCGCTCTCGCGCCCGCTCGTCCCGCCGTTCGACGCGCGTTTGTACTCTGGACACAACACATTAAACGTCATGATCGTAATCGCATCCGCGCCGTTCGACGACGGCGTCGAGGACGGCGCCGCGGACGCGAAGGAGCGCCATCGTCGCGCTGCTAATGTCACAGATGACGCCGACGCCGACGTCGACGTCGACGTCGTCGTCCGTCGGTGCGCGCGATGCGGCGCGACGCCCCGGCGCGCGCGTTCGCCCTCGCGACCGCGCGCATCGCATCGCGCGACTCGGTGCGCGACGTGCGGCGCGCGCGCAGCCATGTCGAAGGCGCGCGTCGCAATGACGACACATCTGCGCGCGCGCACTCGCGTCGCCGTCGCACGCCAACTCGCGCCTCAACTCGCGAGCACTAGACATGATTCGCGCGTCCGCGTGCGCGCTGGCGCCCGCGCGCGCGATGGATGGCGCGAGAGACGCGCGCGAGAGAGAGACGCGCGTCGCAGCCGCCACACGCGGTGCGCGCTCTGGCGCCGCGATTCGCGCGCGCATGGCGCCGCGGACGCGCGCGAGCGCGGGTGATGACGACGACGATGGCGTTGATGTGCCGTTTGAACCGTCGTACGTGCCGCGCGCGCCGGGCGTGCGCGACGGCGCGTGGGCCAAGGTGGATGCGGATGCGGTGGTGGCGAGCATTCGAGACGCCGACGCGACGGCGAGAAACGCCGGGAAAGTCATAGATGGTGAGCCGTTCAGCCTGCTCGGGCTGACGTCGAGTGAGTTGAAGCAATTTGCCATCGATCGTGGGTTGCCGGCGTTTCGAGGGAAGCAGATTGCGGACCATTTGTACGCCGGGGGCGGAGCGAGCGCGCGAAGCGTCGACGACTTTACGACGCTGTCGAAAAAAGTACGCGAGGAATTAAAGGCACAGAACGTGCAAGTTGGACGGGCGACGTTGCATCACGTGGCGGAGTCTACGGATGGGACGACAAAGTTATTGTTGCGATTGTCGGATAATCGCGTGGTGGAGACGGTTGGGATTCCGGCCAAGGAGTATGGAAAGAGTCGCCTGACGTGCTGCGTGTCGAGTCAAGTTGGATGTCCGATGCGATGCACGTTCTGCGCCACGGGCAAGGGAGGTTTTGCGCGTAATTTGGCGCCGCACGAGATCGTCGATCAAGTGCTCGCGATTGAGGCGCACTTTGGCGAACGCGTGTCAAACGTAGTGTTCATGGGCATGGGAGAACCTCTATTAAACGTGCCTAACGTGCTCAAGGCGCATAAGGCTTTGAACGAGGAAATCGGCATTGGCGCCAGACATATTACTATTTCTACCGTGGGCGTACGCGGATCGATTGAGAAGCTCGCGCACGCACAGTTGCAATCTGTGCTTGCCGTAAGTTTGCACGCGCCGAATCAGGCGTTGCGTGAAACCATCATTCCGAGCGCCAAGGTGTACCCGATGGAAGACTTACTACGCGACTGCGAACAATATTTTATCGCAACTGGACGACGGGTGACGTTCGAATACACCTTGCTCGGTGGCGTGAACGACCAACCGGAGCACGCGAAGGAGCTCGGGCGTTTGTTGTACGCGAGAAATTTGGCGTCGCACGTCAACTTGATTCCGTACAACCCCGTGGACGAGTCTGATTTCAAACGTCCGACTAGAGCGACGATTACCGAATTTAAAGACATTCTTGAAAGCTTGAATGTGCCCGCATCGGTGCGCGTGACGAAGGGCTTGGACGCCGCCGCGGCGTGCGGTCAGTTGCGCAACGAATTCCAAAAGAACGCGATCGAAGGCGACTTAAAACCCGCAACGGTGTGAGGATCTCACGCCTGCAGTGCAAATAAAAAGAACGTTTATACATGTTGTACAACATTGTCAATACAAGGCGTGTGTCTCTACTTTTTTTAAATCAAAACTATTTCTTGCGTCCAAACCAACCGCGGAGCATTTGGCCGAAACCTTTCGCCATCGGGTGCTTGAAATACACGCTCTCGTACCCTTCCGCGGCGCAGTCCCACTGCTTGCCAAACGTATGCACGCGTTTCGTAGGCGCACCATTCGCATCCACGAGCTCGCCGCCCGCGTGCGTCCACGCCAAAATCGATCCGTACAAGTTGTAATACTTGACGTCGACGTCGGCGTCTCGCGGCGACGCTGACTTGGCCAGCTTTTCCGCAAACGCCCCCGAACGATACCCAATCGTACAATAACACACACAATCGTGCGCTCCCATACTATCACGCTTCGCTTCGTACTCCTCCACGCTCATCGCGTTCGGTAATCGACTCGTTTCGCGTTCCTCCTCGCCTCGCACATCCACGAGCGCCAACGCGCGCCCTTCCACCCCATCGCCGCCATCGCGCACGCGCTTCAACACCTCACTCGCCGTGACGTATTCCACGTCAAACTTGTCCCGAAACTCCTCGCACATCGCCGTCAGCGACGACATCTTCCCCGACGAAGACGAAGACGAAGACGCCATGCCGCGCACCACCGCGCCACCGCCGCGTCGCGCACCACCGCGCGCACGCCGCGCGCGCGCCGCCGCGTTCGCACCGCGCGCCGCCGCGTTCGCCGCCGCCGACGCCGTCGCGTGCGCGCTCGAACGACCGCCGTGCGTCGTCGATTGAGCACACGTGTGAGGCGCCGATCGGCGTCAACTGGAACCCTACGGACCTCACATTCGCGCACGCGACTCGCGCACGCACGCCACGAACTCGCGGCGCGCGCACACGACACGCCTGACCCGTGACGCGATCGTCACGTTCGTCCGCGCACAGTTCGCCGACGCGCACGCGTGAGCGCGCAGACGGGAGATAACGACGACGACGATGACCTCGATCGAGGGTTGCGCAGTCGCGACGGTGACGGCGACGATGACGACGGTGCGGGCGTCCAAGGCGCGAACGGCGGCGCGTGCGGTGCGATCGCATGGCGCGCGTCGCGCCGCGCGCGGGACGACGACGACGCGGGCGATGCCCGTGGGTGAGCCCGTGGTGTGCGAGCAGCACTTTCTGCGATTGGATGACTTCACGAAGGAGGAGCTGTGGGCGCTCATCGAACGCGCGGCGAGCGAAAAGAAGCGTTTACAAAGCGGTGATCGATCGTTTAAACCCTTTGCAGGGAAAACGATGGCGATGATTTTCGCCAAGCAGAGTTTGCGGACGCGCGTGAGCTTTGAGACTGGGTTTAAGTTGCTCGGCGGGAGCGCGATTTACTTGGGACCGGATGATATATCCATCGGCAAACGCGAGGCGACCAAGGATATTTCGAGAGTTTTATCGAGATATAACGATATTATCATGGCGAGATTGTTCTCGCATAATGATATAGAAGAGTTAGCGCATAATGCGAGTGTGCCCGTGATTAATGGATTGACGGATTACAATCACCCGTGTCAAATTTTAGCGGACGCGCTTACGATATACGAGTGCCTCGGCAAATTGGAAGGTATCAAGATTGTATACGTGGGTGACGGTAACAACATCGTACACTCGTGGTTGAACTTGGCGCGTGTCATTCCCATGCACTTTGTGTGTGCATGCCCGGAAGAATACACCCCTGATGAGAAGACTTTGGAAGAAGCGCGCGCCGCCGGGATTTCCACGATTGAAATTTCGCACGACCCGGATGAAGCTGTTAAGGGCGCCGACGTCATCTATTCAGACGTCTGGGCCTCCATGGGCCAGAAACACGAAGCTGAACAGCGCAAACGTGATTTCCAAGGCTTCCAAGTCGACGGCGACATGATGCGTGCGACACCGAATGCCATCTTTATGCACTGCTTACCCGCCGAACGCGGTTTGGAGTGCACGGATGAAGTGCTTGAGGCAGATTATTCCGTCGTGTTCCAACAAGCCGAAAATCGCATGCACGCCCAAAATGCCGTCATGCTCAAGCTGTTAAATTGCTAACTTAAATAATCTGCGTTGTTGTTCAGGGATGCGGGTTGTGATATTAATTTATTCGTGTCGTAATAAAAAGAAAAGTTGCTCCCCTCGCTGCCACACTCCGCGCCTCGCGTCGCAACCGCGCAACTTCCGCCATGTCTGACGTTGACGTTCGGCAGCTCCTAGAACAAGTCACACGAGGTGCGCATCGTCTCATCATCACTCGTTCGTCCTCCCTCGTCGCGTGTTTCGAACTCTAAACGTAACGAGAATGCCGTCTGACAGCGAGTGTTCTTCCTCGTTCGTAGCCGTCAAGCACGAGCGCGAGCTCAGCGCCACGTGTCGGGAATACGACGAACAGTACGACGAACTCCAATGTCTCGTACGGTCTTTACAGGATAAACCCGTGCACGAAGTCATGGTGCCGTGCACAAAGTTTGCGATGTTTGAAGGCGAGCTCTCGGGCGGCGACACTTTATTCGTCGGCGTGGGCACGGAGTATATCGTCGAGCGCGATACTGAACAGACATGCGCAATCATTCAACGTCGACGAGAATTACTGCAGCAGAAGATTCGAGATGCAGATCACAACGCGGCGGCGATGGAGTCTAGATTATTCGCGATGGACGCGCTCGAGGCGAGCGGAAGCGGCGCCAGCGGATTGCCGACGGTTCTCGAAGACGAGGAGCTCATAACCGATGGGCGAGCGCGCATCGCACGTAAAGGCGATGGAAGCGTAGAGATAACAGAAGTATACGAATCGGAAGAAGATATCGCGGCAATTTCGACGCTCGGGTCGAGTACAGCAAATGAGCGTTACGACGCCGACGTCGTGCGTGGCGACTTGGACGACTTCATTTCGAGGTTAGAGGCGATGGAGATGAGTGAAACCGGCAAAAGTGTGGTCGAGGAAGACAATTATAGTGAAAACAATGACATAGATGCCGACGATAGCGATGTGGATATCGATGGCGGCGAACCTCCAGATATTACGTGTCCAGAGGACTTTCCCAAGTACGAGCGATGGAAAGCAAAACGCGACGCAAAGACGATGGAGCTCAAGGCGGCGGCAGAGGAGGCTCGTATACGCGCCGAAGAAGAACGCGAGAGGAATGAACGAGAGTACGAACGTAAGAACCCGCCTTTAAAGGCGGAGGTCATCGAGCGCGCGCCAGGAGAGCAGGTCAAAGACCACAACGCTCCAGATGAAATGCGTCCGATGTCCCTGTACCAACGCAAAAAACTCGGTTTATTGTGAGAGAGCGACGCTTTAGTAGTCACGTCCGAGCGGCGTTTGTAAAATGGATGATGAATGTGTATGTGATAATATTGTTACAGCAGCGCTCCAACTATTCGAAACGGTCAAACTCTCTGTCGAGTACTTCGCTCAATTTGGCAAAGGAGAAGGAATGCGTCAACGCGGGCGCCGACTTCGAAGCAAATTGCGTCACGCTTCTCGGTGAATCGTTAATTCCTAAGCAATGGCCAGGCAACACGCTCGACGCGACATCAAACTTCACCGCATGCTTGCGAGCATAGTTCATCGCGTACTGACCCGCCGGGCTCGCGATGAATTCCGGCGTGCCGCGGTTGTCGTGATTCGCAAACTCGGTGTTCTCCGTGTGCGCCATAATACCATCGCCTTTAATCATCGATCCGAGCCACGTTTTTTGCTTTGATACCGTCGACCACATTCGGCGGTTCATACGCATTTCCGTGAGCAACCAATCGGTGGTTTCGTCGTTCAAATGTTGTCTCAATACGCCTTCGAGCGCGACGCCGCCACCCTTGCCCTCGGGACCCTTGGCAAAACGCAGCTTTTGTACCGTCGTGGAATCGATAAACGCCGTGAGCGTCTTGTATAATCCATTAAATATCTTCGGTGCTTCGACGAAAACCATTAATTCCAGGCGTTCGGGGTACGAACGCGCGAATAAACTCAAACATTTATACGCCACGTTCGGGTTCATGTTGCCCACGCCAAACTTGTGAAAGTCGCAAATCCAAATGTATTGATCATTTGGATACGGCGGCAAAAACTTCTCCAACAACTCCAAAACCTGCACGCAATGTTCCACGTTACCAGCCGGACGCCTATCCATCGCCAATCCTATATCCGAGTACACCAACGCTCGTCCGCGCTTGTCGAACCCGACGTGCTGCATGTAGTGCGACCCCAAACTCTTCCCAAAACACTTCGTACAACACGACCTCTCGGGCTTCGCCTGCACCCGCCACTCCATCGTCGTACGCAATCGTTTCTTCGCAGCCTTTACATCGCCCTTATCCGCGCGCAAGAACCGCTCCGCCGTCGCGTACGTGCACCACGCGCGCGCATCCGCGCACGTCGCGACCACATCCTCCACGCTCGCCAAAACCTCTCGAACATCCCGCGCATCGAGCGCGTCGAAATGCCGCGCGTGCGTCATCGACCCATCCGCGCCGAGCGGCGCCGAGGACCTCGCCGGCATCGCCGCCCGTCGCCGATCGCCTGCCAATCTGCCTGGATGGATGGTCGCTCGCGCGCTCGGCTCGCCCGCTGCGAACGAACGCACACCGCGTTCGTCGACGTCGCGAGTGTGAGGCGCAAACGTCGTCAACGACGACGCGACACGAACGCGTCGTCACCGCGTCGTCGCGCGTCGTCGCGCGCTGGCGCACGGCGCGCGCACGTCGCGCGGTCGTAAAGCGCGCGCCGACGTCCATACGGTCGGTCGGACACACGGTCGGTCGGACACACGGTCGGTCGGACACACGGGCCCATCCATCCACCCCCACGTCCCCGTGCGCGGCGTCACTGAAGTACACGCAACTCGTCCTCCACCACCATGTCTGCTATCAAGGTACGATGGATGACGACGCGTGACGATGGATGACGCGTATTTTTTGTATGCGCACCGTCGTCGCCCGCGCCGTCGCGATCGCGCGATCGATGCGATGGGGCGATGCGATGGGGCGATGGGCGGCGAGCGCGCGATCGCGCGCGAGGGTCGCGCTCATGACACACGGGACTGACGACGACGACGACGACGACGTGTTCGTACGACCCTTTGGCGCAGACTGTTGAATTCACCGGCTTGAAGTCCGCCAAGTCCATGGCGGGCGGTGCCCAATCTCAAGGCTTCCGCCAAGCCGTGACCCCGCGCGCGGCGTCCAAGGTACGCGCGCGATCGATCGCGAGTGGCGCGTGCGATGCGAATGCATTCGCGACGACGTGCGCGCGCGATGCGAATTCGCGCGGAGACTGACGGTGCACGCGTCGTGTGGTACGAAATATTAGGCGTCCGTGGCTGTCGTCACTGAAGCCAAGATCAAGGTTGCGATTAACGGTTTCGGCCGCATCGGTGCGTGCGCGATGCGATCGCGAATGATTACCTTATCCCACGTGGCGCGTGCGATGCGTGCGATGCGAATTCGCGCGTGCGCGGGTGACGACGACGGGCGAATTCGCGCGTCGAGCGCGAATGTGATGGGTGAATATTGGTTGTATGCGTTGCTCGCGTTCGCGGTGGCGTTCGTGGGTGCATGCGCGCGGTGCGCGCGGATGAGCACGTCGCGCGCGATGAGCCTCTCGTTTTGTGGATAGGGGTGCGCTCGGGATGACTGACGGTTGATTGTTTCGCGTCGTGACGAATGTAGGCCGTAACTTTGTCCGCTGCTGGAAGTCTCGCGGCCCGGACTGCCCGCTCCAAGTTGTGTGCGTGAACCAATCCGGTGGTGCCAAGCCGGCGGCGCACTTGCTCAAGTATGACTCCATCTTGGGCACGTTCAAGTCGGACGTCAAGGTGATTGACGACTCGACCATCTCCGTCGACGGCGACGTCATCAAGGTTGTGTCCGACCGTGACCCGTTGAACTTGCCGTGGAAGGAAATGGGCATCGATATCGTCATTGAAGGTACCGGTGTTTTCCTCGATGGCCCGGGTGCGGGCAAGCACATCCAAGCGGGTGCCAAGAAGGTTGTCATCACCGCCCCGGCCAAGGGGTCTGACATCCCGACGTACGTCGTCGGCGTCAACGCCGACCAATACGATCCGTCCGCGACGATTGTGTCCAACGCGTCGTGCACCACGAACTGCTTGGCGCCGTTCGCCAAGGTTCTCGATGACAAGTTCGGCATCGTCAAGGGTACGATGACCACTTGCCACTCGTACACTGGTGACCAACGCATCTTGGATGCGTCCCACCGCGATTTGCGCCGCGCGCGCGCCGCCGCCTTGAACATTGTGCCGACCTCCACCGGTGCCGCCAAGGCTGTGTCCCTTGTCCTTCCCCAACTCAAGGGTAAGCTCAACGGTATTGCGCTCCGCGTGCCGACCCCGAACGTTTCCATCGTCGACTTGGTTGTCAACGTCGAAAAGAAGGGTGTCACCGCCGAAGAAGTCAACGCCGCCTTCAAGGAAGCCGCTGATGGCCCGATGAAGGGTGTTCTCGCGATCACCGACGTCCCGCTCGTGTCCGTCGATTTCCGCTGCACCGACGTGTCCACCACCATTGACGCTGCGCTCACCATGGTTATGGGTGACGACATGGTCAAGGTTGTCGCCTGGTACGACAACGAATGGGGCTACACCCAACGTGTTGTTGACTTGACGCTCATCGTCGCCAACGGCCTCGTCGCCGAAGGTGTCGCGTCTGTCGACCCGATGGATGCCTTGTGCGCGGATGATCCTTCCGCGGATGAGTGCAAGGTCTTCGATTAAGCTATTGGTAATTTCCAATCGCCGTTGACCGCGCATCGCGTCTGAATGAACCTCTTATTATACGTACACTGTTTGTAATCGCAGTTCACTGTAGACAGATTTGAACCACTCGCCTTTTGCCACGACCGATATCTCTCACGAGCGCCGTTTATAATGTTCGCGTGAGAGTGTGCTTTGTCTATCGTACATCATTACAATTGAAATAATCGAAATGTTCCTTGTTGCGCGGCTGGAGAATTATTGATAGCCGTGCTGCTGCCCTTGCGATTGCAACGTGATTGCGGAAATCTTTTGCGTGAGTAAATAATTAGCCATTTGAACCCCTTCTTGAGCACCGGTGATGACAACTTTCCTATTTGTCGTGCCTTCGAAAAAATCATCCCTATCGCTCACCTTGATTCGACAGCCGCTGGCGACTTGAATCTCGGCGATTGTTCTCCCGCCGCGACCGAGCACGGCTCCGATGAGTGAATCCGGAATCGTCACCAAGACCGAAGTCTCATCACTTCTATTATGCGAATTACGCCTTGCACCTCCATCGATGCTTCGCCGACCACCACCACCGTGGGGGGATATCGGCGAATGAACGCTATACGTACTCGGTCGGAGCACGAGCGTGTTATACGAAGGGTCTTCGCACAACGTCGCCGCCACGAGCGCGACCCCTCTCAAGACGTGATCGATCGACCCAGTTACGGTCAGAGTACGATCATTACATCCAGGAAGCATTCTGTCCTGATTGCTCAATTTAATATCCGCCTGTGAGTCCTCCACAAAGCTCCGAATTTTCGCGCCACCCTTGCCGATGATGCACCCGCACGAACCGTTGGGCACGACGAGCACCACTTGAGGTTGCCCCATACGATCGATCCCCTCGCCATCAGCCACCAACTTTGACAATATCATGTGCAACACTTTCAAAATCGACATCAAGTCCCCGGACAGCATCACAACGCGATCATTCGTACCGGGAAACACTTCGCGATTCCTCGAGAGTTGTATGCGCGCGCCGGTTTGCGCCTGAAACTCGTTTATCGTCGCCCCACCCTTGCCGATCACCGATCCGGCCGCGCTGGGGGAAATTAAAAACTTCAACGTAAACCCTTCGTCATCTATTGGGCCGTCGTGCGACGCGCCGTGTGCGTACGCACCACCGAGTTCATCCACGTCAGCACCCCCGATGGCGGTCGTTGTCGCCGCGCGCGCACCGTCATCACCCTCCCGCGCGTGCGGACCGCCATCCGCCGACATCAGCGCCGCCTCAAATCACGTCAACGATCGTGTGCGCGCCCGACTGCGACTGACGACGTCGCGATGCGTTCGTGTGCGCGCCGTCGTGTGCCGTCGCGCCCGCGCGGGCGGTCGCGGCGGATGCTGACGCAGCCACGGCGCGAGATACTGTAAAGATACGCACGCATACTGAGGCTCTACGTCATCTATATGATCTGAAAAATGATACACGTGCCAGGGGCGCGAGTGCGGGAAAATCTAGATGTTGTCATTTGATTATATGTAACGCACTGGCGTACTCGTACTGGAGCACGTGTCGTGTCTGTGTGTGGGGTATTTATGTGCCTGGGTGCGGCGCGAGGACACGACGTCGCCGGCGACCGACACCCGACGCCATTCGCGCGCCGCGCGCCGCCGTGGACGATGAAACGCCCGGGCATCGCCACGAATGCGTCGTCGTTGAAATCCACGAGCGCGCAGGGTGGGGGCGTGGGCGCGAAACGCGCGAAACCGAGCGGTGGAAACTTGCTCGCGAGCATCATCGGGGACATGAAAAAGTCCAACGGCGCGCGTCCGGCGACGACGGGCGCGAAGACGATCACGCGTGAAGACACGATGAGTAGAGAGGCGAAGGCGCTCGAGGCGCGAAAGAAGTTTGAACGGGATATTACGGCGAGGATTACGAAGGAGGTGGTGGAGAATCCTTCGTTGGATGCGTTTTGTGAATTTGAGACGATGGAAAAACAGTGGAGAAACGTCGTGCACGAGATCGCGGCGGATATGAAATTACACAGCGAAAGTGTAGAGTTAGAGAGTGGGGAGAAGTTTGTGATTGTGCACAAAAAAGCGGGCGAGGTGGAGAAGGATGTGGAAAGTTTGAAGAATGAAGTGGCGGCGAGAGAGCGCGCCGCGCGGTCGACGAAGAAAGGAGAAGGATTGAGCGATATAGCTCCGACGTTTGCAGGAGACTCCATTGAACTCACCACGGTTGGGACTGTAAAGCGTGATTTACGATCGGTAGAGGAGACGATTGCTGACATGAAGAGAGAAAAGGCAGCGCGCGGGGAGGCGTGACACCGCATCGCTCTATGTAATACTATTTGTTTGCTTTTGCTGTTTTGGCTTTTCGTATTAATAGCACACTCAAAGCTCGTCTTTAGCTACTGGTATCGCACTTGGGTTTGATAGTTCTCCTCGCTCAACCCTTGCGGTGAATGCGCGCACCTCATCGTCTAATTCAGGCCACTCGGCGACGATGCGCCTCGCGCCTTCTAATTTTGGTTCCTTTGTCAATGGATTGTTGCACAAATCGATCGTCTTTGCCGCGGCTTTTGTTTCGTTCCCGCACCAAGACTCGCACCACAACCACGGCTGCGGCAAAGAGAATATCGGTACCTCGTGCTGCGCGAAATTTGGCAAATCTTGGTCCAAATTGGCAAGAGAGCCTGGATCTCGAGACAGCTGGTCGTACATGCCGCGTAAGCGGTCGCCAGCCGCGATTTCTCTAAAGCGATCGAGATCGACGACATACAGCGCACTGATGTGATACGGTTTCCCTCGTAGATGGCTCGCCCAGAACCCCTGTTTCCAGAATCTAAAGCCTTCCATCTCTTTGTTGTTATCGCACATGGGCGTGTACCCGTACGGCGCTCCCTTCAAGTCCATGTTCCACAGCTCCGCCATGTCAGCGCGCACGATTTGATCGGCATCGACAAAAATGACCTTCTTGAGCTCCAGTGGGAACAGCACATCGAGAAATAGAATCTTGTACGCCCAAATGATGCGTTGTTTTTCTGTCTGCTTATTCAACCACGTCGGCCACTTGTAACTGATGAGCTCAAACTCAAAGTCGTACTCCTTCGCCATGTACGGCAGATAGTCTTTAAAGCTCGGCGAGAGCCAATTTTTTATAAACCAAAATTTTACTGGTTCTTTCGTCGAACGCTTCACCGACGCCATCATGATTTTCAAGAAACGCTCGTACAAGTGCCCAGAAGCGACGCTAAAAATATGGATGCGATTGTCACTCTTTTTGAATATGTTTGATATCCAGCTCGCCGGCCCGGTTTTCGCAACCAACAACACATCCGATTTCTCTCTACCAGGTCGTCTCTTGAGGTTGACTTCGAGCACACGACCACGGAAAGAGTCCACAAATACATCGACCGAGGTTGCGTTTTCAGAAATGCGCCGGTCAAACGCCGCTGTGTCCGTCAAGTCATTCGCGGCTTCAAACTTGAAAATGTTAGCCGACCGCCCAGCTCGTAGCGACAACTTGTGCATTCCAGGCGACGCGGGAAGCTGAAAGTATCCAAGATTCGCCATGACGATTGTTCCTGGCGTAGCGCGCGTATTGTCATCCTCGAGTATCATCTGCGTCCCGCGGGCGGGCTGGTGACGTTCGTCGCTCGCGTGCCCCGTGACGAGTATTGATTCTAACCTATACTCCGCGCGAATGACGCGATCTTTGGCGTCCTTCAGAATGAGGTTGTCCAAATCATACGTCGCCTTGTGTGTGGTGACCATCCATGATTCTGGGAAATCGACATGCATAGTCAACGTTTTGTGTGTCGGGACATCCGTTATGTGCGCCCCTGGAGACTCGATGAACAATTTGGGAGGGGCAACGTAACGATAGTACGACTTGAGCGGCAAATCCGCGAGATTTACGCGAGGATTTAGAATGACTCGAATGCACACGTCTTCTGACAACCTGTCGCGGAGAAGCGCCAACACGGGCGCCACACGCTGTGCCTCTTTACTCAGCGGATCAAGGATGGCTTCAATCTCCACCGCAGCGCCCGTGCCGGACTTGAATGCCGTTCGCTTGGCGTCTTTAGCCATGGTTTCGAGACTCATTATGCTTCGCTTTCGCGGAGAGCTCGCTTGCTTGACCGCGACAATGGCTGAGGCGCGAGAGACGATTCTTGAAACCGCGCCCAATTCCGCGTCTAACTCACCCGCGTGTACCTTTTTCATCACAAGAGCATGAATCTCACTCGAACGCTGCTCCATCTCAACAGCCGCCAATACCGCGAAATCGTCGGCGTCCATCTCGCATTGTCGAAATGTCAAGTCGAGCACGCGGCCATTCGCGATGACTGTGCACTTACTCTTGATACCGTAATGCGCCACTAGTCGCGCATGCGCTTGAGAAATCTCGTTCGCGCCGTCGTCGTCGTCCATCAAGCGCTTGAAATCGGCCGCGTTCAATCCAACAGATGTCGCCGCGTCATCCGCGTCGACGCCTTTGCCGCAAATTTCGCTCAAAAACAATAGAATCTTTGCACGCCGTGAAGGTAAAAGCAGTGCGGCTTGCACCGCCCTCGCGCGTTCGCCAGCGAGCGGCGCCGAGCCACCTGGATGCGCGACGGTGAACCGCACCGCCGAGCCCGCGTCGCTCAATGCGTACTTTGAGACTTCCGCAATCAACCGCGCGCCGCTTTTCGTATCGGCGTTGGCGATGACCACTATTGACATGGGCTTGAATTCCTCCGCGTCGCCTGCGGATGCGAACGTCGCGTCTAAAACGCGCTCAACATCATACGGCACGGGCGCGGAGTACACAGGCGGATTCTCGGCTTCGTCTAAAATCCATGGGACGTATTTTTCGCTCGCGCCGCGCGTGACGACGGCGCTGACGTCATCGACGCCATCAAACGCACCTTGCGTGAACATCGTCTTCACGCGTGACATCTCGAGGCGCAAGAAGTGATTGAGCATTGACGCGAGCGTCGCGCCGTGCGCCCGTGCCACGACGTCCCGCACGTATTCGCCGTTGAGCAACACCGAGGGAGCGTTCAAGCCTTTTCTCGACATGTCTCTCCGAACGTGTTCGAGTTCGCGCGAGGCGTCATTGCGCTTCGTAGATTCGATAGCAGAGGCAATGAACGCTTCGACGTCTGCGTCGACGCCGCCGAGTTGGCTCAGTATTGTGACGAGTACCTGTCTCGCGAGCGCCCACGTCGGCGGAGCGTACGTGGCGGGCGCAAAGTAACTCGGCTCAGACAGCATCTGGCGATTCATAGAAATCGCACTGAGGAAATCGCGCTGAGCTTCGGCGCCATGTGCGCGCATTAAATAATTTGCCGCTAAAGCAATGCGCTCGCCGAATTTTGCGTCGGAAGGGTCGATCCGAGTCGACACTGTGTTGTCGCGCGCGCCCGTCACGACCACCTGAGCCATGCGAATGGGCATCTGCGCTTCGACCATCTGATCCATCATATCGATCATATCCCACATATCGTGATCAGTGGGATCGAGAATTGCTACGACTGTGTACAAATTGCGTCGAACACGCGGGAATCCACCCGGGCTCGGCGACGCGAGGTGTTTGACATCCTTTGACCATCGCTCAAACTTGGGATCTTTTTCCACGTCGTTATAAAACACAATCGACTCGCAATTGTCAGTATTAATTTTCACCTGATTCTCCTTCTTTGGTATGCGCAGTAAAGATTTTGCTATCGTGCTCGGGAGTCCTAAATGCACGAGCTCTTCGTAAACTCCGACCTCCTTGGCGATGCTCTCCACGAGCGCGTACACGTCGACGGTGTCGAGCTCGAGCTGCTCGCCATTTAGCGACATGACCAATCCACCAGGCTGCATCTTTCGATGATTTCGACGCACTTCCTTGGCGAACGTCTTATCGATCGGCATGCGCGACAAGCTGTCGGCGAGGGATGGGAAGTTTTGGGACACGTCTACCAACGCGCTGATGGGGTCGCTCGACAGCGCTACGCGTTGCGCCGCTTGTATGCCCAAATCTTTGATGTCCCACACCTTGAGCGGCGCGTCTGATGCAAGGGAGAGTTTTGTTTTCATGTCATCGCGAAATAACTTGAGAGCGTCGGTTGATTCTGGGTAACGCGCGGCGAGGGTGGCGAAATTGAAACCGGCAACGGGTTCGTCCGCGAAGACTTCTTTACTCGCTCGATTGTCTTCGTCTTCGTGTTCTTCATCTTCTTCTTCGTCGCCTTCACCGCCCTCGCTCTTAATCTTGGAATCATCGATCGCCTTATACTCCATATTTTTCACCGCGAGCTCGATCCCAAACCCAGAAAGCCGAAGGAGATTCCCGTCGACGCCCGACGCCGCGCACGAATTCGCTCTCGCGCACGACGCGTCGAATAACACCGGGCGTAGTACGTAATTCAACACCCTCGAATCGCTCGCCTTTGCTAACGTATCATGCATCGCACTAAAACACGCAGTCCCAGGCGACGCATACAACACCGCTGTCGGTAACGCGTCGTCGAACGTCGCGTACGCGTGGTCTCGCTCCGTCCGCGCAAACGGCTCGCCTCGCGCCCGCGTAATCATTCCATCCATCGCCGCCACCAACGCCTCAACTTCGGTAAACACGTCATCGCCCACTTGAACGCGACAACACGCCACGCGCGCGTCGTCACCACCCGTGCCATCGCGCGTCGCGGCGTCACCCATGGCGCGAAACGCCTCGAGCCGCGGACTGTACGCGCGCGCGCCCATCGCCAACTCCATCACCCGCGCCGCCGCCGCCGACGGCACGAACGCCCTCGCCCGCGCGCGCACGTACGCCTCGCACGCGTCCACATCGACATCCGCGTCCGCGTCCGCGTCGAGCGCGCGCACGAGCGGCCAGAACCCCGCCCCGCGCGTCGCATCCGCCACCGCTTCGAGCGCCTCGAGCGCGCGCGACGTCGAGCGCCAGTTCGCGGTGAGCGCGACGTCTATCGCGTCGCTCGCCGCGCGCGCGGGCGACGCCACGCGTGATGCGATCGCGAGCAGCGCGAGAAGCGCGCGCGCGGCCACGCCGAGGCGCGCCGCGCGGCGCATGCTGATGATGATGATGACGCGCTCGGGAGTGGCGGCATTCGCCGACGCGCCGCGGTCAGTCGACGCTCGGTGTGCGCGCGGCGAATCGACGACGACGACGACGATGGTGTTTGGCGTGAGCACGACGACGTTGGTGGTGATGCTGGGCGCGGGCGCGCTCGCGCTCGGGCCGAAAGATGTGCCGCTCGTGGCGCGATTTCTTGGTCGAATCGCCGGTCGCGCGGTATCGCACGTCACGCACGCTTCTCGCGCGTTCGAGCGCGCCGCGGCGGATGCGGACGTGGGGTCGATACGTGCGGATATTCGAGCGTCGATGCGCGAGCTTAGGGGCGTGGCGACGGAGATTGAGGAAGGGTTGAATCCGTTACGCGCGGCGTCGGGGACGCTCGGGCGCGAAGGACGCGCGACGACGACGACGACGATGACGAACGCGTCACGTCGGACGTTGGGGAATGATGCTTCACATGTGCGTGCGCGTCAAGAAGCGTCGTCGGCGTCGGCATCGCTGTCGATGCCGGTGATTCCAGTGAGCGCGCGCGCGCTCGGAGCGACGCCTTCGAGCGGGACGTTTGGCTCGAGCGGCGCGGATATCTTAGCGGCGAGTTTCAAAGAGCGCGAAGTCGCGTTCAAGGCAATGAAGCTCATGAAGAGTGGTGAAATCGATGCGTATTTATCATCCACGCGCGATGGTGATGGGAAGACGCCGGTGGGTTAGATTTTTGGTAGCGGTCGAGACGCGCCTCGGAAAAAAGCGCGTAGCCATAGCGATAGCGAAAGAATTCACAAGTCTTGTTGTATATTAACAAAATCTTCAACACGCAGCGCATCAATTAGAGCTTATCGAGGATGTGTTCGGTGACTTGCTTTCTGGTGTCTTCCGGCGACGTCACCGTGTGACCGATAGTTTTTTCGCTCTCGAAAATTTCGTGGTCGTTGCCACCCTTGTACGTCTTGTCGCCGAAAAAGTGAATGACATCGAAATCTTTCTCGACGAATTGCAAGCAGTACGTCTTATCCCACCCTTGTGGGAACACATCGAACGAAATTTGCCCACCGATGGAGTACGTCAAGCCATAATCGGCAAACTTTTCGCGCAACACTTCAACCATCTTCGCCCGCACGCCCGCCTCCTTGTCGAAACGCTCAAACTCATCCCGTTCCTCTTGACTGCAATTGCGTCCAATCGGCGACACGTTCAACATCCCCGCACGAAACTCAATAAACGTCCCTCGCTTGATGGGAATGTCTAAATCCGCAACGTAATGCAACACAAAGTTTAAGAACGTCTTCAACTTGTCCTCGCCCAGAAACGCCTTCAAGCTCTGCTTCGCCAACAACTCCCCGTGCTTGAACGCCACGAGCCCATTCTCGGCAAACAAATAGTCGTACTCCTTCTCCGCGCCCTCGCCGAGCTGTTCGCTGATCTTGACTAAATCAGATCCGCCCACGATACCCACGGTGACTTTGGTTTTCAACGCGCGCATGAACGCCTTCATGACGTCGTCCGCCTCCTTGCGCGGGACGGTGAGCGTACCGTCGACGTCAAACAGGGCGAGCGTGCGAGACATGGCGAACAACGATGGCGGACACACGAATGCGCGGCGAGCGGAGGTGCGGCGGCGGCGGCGGCGGCGGTAGCGCGTCGACGAATGGCGGACCTCGTTCAGCGGAACTTTTATTCCAACCTTTGTGTACGCATCGCGTGTTCGGCGTCTACGGCGTCGCGCGCGACGGCGACACTCACGGACGCGCGCGTCGCACTACACCCCACCGTCTCGCGCATCGCACCGTTTCGCGCATCGCACCGTTCGCGAGGTACGCGCGCACTGAAGCGCCCAGCATCGCCGCGCGCGCGCGCGCCCATCGTCCGCGTTCGCGCCCATCGCGCGTCGACGCGTGCCTCGCGCGCCGCGCCGCCGACGCCTCGAGCGCGACCCACGCGCACGATCGCGCGCCATCGCCTCTCCGTGCGCGTACTCACCACC
>Ga0255763_1000060_pt1 | contig 101749 bp, 118 predicted proteins | sample 041ome_2_FD_179963 | JGI IMG/M metagenome (GOLD analysis project Ga0255763, IMG submission 179963) | Coastal salt marsh microbial communities from the Groves Creek Marsh, Skidaway Island, Georgia - 041406US metaG (version 2) | ecosystem: Environmental > Aquatic > Marine > Intertidal zone >...
CAAAAGCTTTAACAATTTTGTGTATGCATTGATAGTAGTAGGCTGTGGGTGTCATACCTACTTTTTCACAGTTACGAAGAACAGACATAGCGGACATACAAAACATCCCCGCCAGTTCATCGTATCTAATTGGGTGTGTTTGACTTTCAAGAATACTTATTAGTTTGGTTTTAAAAGTAGTGTCTAACAAGTATTGTTTAACAGCGTCGTTATGGTTCTTAATTAAAGGTTGTAGTAATCCGTTAAGGTTTTCTACACTCTTGTATAAAGTCTGGTCATCACACAAAGATGGAAGAATGTCTTTTATATCTTTTATTGTAATAGTGTGTGTTAAAGGTAAAGTGCTTATATACTTCTGTATTCTAGGTAGTAGTACGGTTACATCTTGTTTTTGAATACAGATACCATGTTTATTACAAAGGATTGTAACGGACCATCGACCAAAGGACTTACCGTTTTTATTAGTATAGCCGGCTTCGTTTAGTTTCTTAGTAATCTCAGCATATGTCAAAGGTTGTTGTTCTAACAAGGATTTAATATAAGTTATGGATTCTGGGTCTTCTAGTTTAGGTTGTTCCTGTTGAACGATAACACTATCCTCAAAGTTGATGTTAGTAACATCTGGTAGTAAGGTATAAGGATTAAACACTTGAGGGTCAAACTCACAGATTTCCTCTATTGGTGTAGGTTGTATCTTTCTAAGACTTTGAACAGCCACAACACCTTTAACAGTTTGTACACCTCTAGTTTGTAGATAATAATTCAAACCATTACTAGACCAAGGTTTACCTTGAGTATTAGTAATTCTTAAACTGTTTAGAATAGAACAAAGTGTATTGCTAGATATAAGTGTTTTACCATGTTCTTCTAAAACTAAACTCAAGTCTACTAAGGGTGCGTCTATAAGGAAACTTAAAACTCTTTTTCTTTTAGGTAATGAGTTCTTAGTACGCATATAGTGAATAGTCTGTTTAGACACTTGTTTACCAAAAGACAACAGTTTAACCATGTCTTGGTCTTTATAGCCTTGTAGTGTATACTTCAGGATCTCAGTTTTTTGTTGTAAGTCCAGTTCTACCATATGTTCTCCTGTGGTTAGATACAGATATATACTAAAACACAAGAAAAAATTATAGGTTATTTTATATTTTTAAAAGTCTAGTTAACATACACCACTGTATCCCAAGGACCTAAGTGTTCTGGTGTAAGTACTACTCTATACTTACAATCTAGTAAGACAGTGTTCCAAGTGTCACTGTCAATCACCATTTGTGTAGAGAAGGGTATTCCTAAGTTTAATTGTAGACAGCACACATACATAAACAATACCAAGTCTTCACACTCGAATTGTTTTAAATAGGCTGTGCCGTCTATTACGGTATATTGAAACTGTAGGAATCTCATTCATCATTTATTGTATTAGTATTATCATATTTAATAAACAAATTAAAGGACCCACAACCTATAAACTTTTCCCTTAGGTTGGGGTCCTTAGTAGTATTGTAGTTTATAACTGGGTTTAAAGTTATAATAAAACTTTGTAGTCTAGTGTAATGTAACCCTCGACATAAAAACCACCTTCAATGTCAAAAGCTGAGTAAACATCTAAGGATGTATATTCTGTGTCTTCTAACTGTTCGTTTAATATGTTCTCCACAAAACCAACAGCTTCCCTCTCACTTATATCGTAGACCTTGGTGTTAACAACAACACCCATTGGATAGTTATAATCTAAACGGGCCTCTATAGTAGTATCTGAGTCTACATAAACATCTGACACAAGGTATTGTATACCTAAAGCTTTCTTTTGTAGTAAGGTACTAAAACCTCTATTACTCTGGTAGAGTTGTAAGAAGTATTTATTTAAGTCCTTTTCAGACATACCTAAAGCTTCAGCTAATACAATTGCTTGTTTTAGATGGGAGGAGGATCTGTCTCCGTTCCAGTTATTAAAAGTCTCTTGGAAAACTTGATCTAATTTTGGATCAATTTTGGTCATACTAGTAATCCTTGTTTTGTTAATTTATCTTCTACAATTTTATAAACAAATAAAAAGGGGGGTCCTTTTACAAGACCCCCCTTAGTTCAGGTTCCTTTAGTTCGGTTTACAAACTAGAACGAACATTGAAAGTAATTACAATGTAGATCAATGGGAACACTGGTTGGTAGTAGGCTTCCACTTCGATAGCCGTTGCATCCGTTTCAGATACTTTAGCACTAGCAGGAATAAAGGTAGCAATAATTTGGTTACCCACAAGTCCTTTAAGAGTAGCGTTTAACTGACCCTCGATTTGACTTGTAATCCCTGGTAAGAACTTAATACCAATGAAACGATCCAAAGTAGCACGGGCTTGTCTTTGAACTTCATCTGCAATAGTAATAACAGAAGGAGTTCTAGACAAAGTGTTAGTCATGTCTGTTGTAAGACCGTGACGAACAGAAATAACCTGTCTGTCTTGTCCAATAACAGTCACACCTCTAACGGCCACTTGGTTTTGTGCTACAGCATCTAACTTACGAGCAACTTCATCAAATCCAACAATACGACCACGAGTCCAAGGAGTCGCAACATCAATTGTAGGACTTGCTCTGTTACCAGCCCAAGCGGCTGCTACATAAGTACCATCCACCAAGTAAGACTTAACAGAACCATCCGCTGCAGTTAAAGACAATGTAACAATGTCCGGATACATAATTCTCAAACGAGAACGCATAACGGCTTCTGCTATATTACCAACCTGTCTAGGTTGTGTTCCAGCACTAACACCAACAATCGCAGTTCTTTCCGCACGATAACGAATAGAACTTTGAATGTCACAATGTCTAGCCAAGTATTGGAACATTGGTAAACTATCACCCCGCATAGGAACAATGTAGTTAGGATAAATACCACCAGGTAAAGACCCTTCTACTTCATCGATAGCCTTAATGTAAGCGTCAATAGAAGCAGAGTCCGGAGTACCATCGTTGTTAATGTCTTCATCCTTTTCTACTTGTTTAATAGCAATGATTACGGCACCATTCAAGAACGCTAAGTAAGCACCTAAGGAAACAGGATTAGAAGGAGTCTTTTCACCAAACGCTTGTTCTACAGTCGCTTGTTTAGTGTAAATCTGACTACTAAAATCTTGTTTACGATAGTTGTACGACACATAGTAGATGTCTCCTACACTAGGTTCATTTCCACCACTTGCATAAGTAGTAACAACAGCCGAGTCTCCAACATTAACACCTAAAGTATTAGAAACAATTGTTTCTACTCCCGGTAAAGTATTAATAGGAAGATTGGAGTCTGTTGTAACAACCTTACGAAGTTTGAAAGTGAAACTTTCACCTGTAGGATAACTAGCGCCACCAGGTCTTGGTAAAACAGTAAAAGTCAAACCAGTAACTAAGTCACGATAGGTTTGTCCAACATTACCATCTTGTCCATTACCACTATTAAGTACAGAAGTATTAGCTGAACCCGAACCGTCAATAGGATCAGAAGATGTAACATAGAAACCATCTATGGATGGTTCACCAACATTACCTTCTCCACCAGTAACACCTAATCCAGTACCAGGTCTTGTTACAGAGTCTACAGCGGCTTCTACAATAGCAATAGAACTAGAAGTTCCAACACCAGAAGTACCTAAACTTTGTAAGTACAAGAACTCTCCACCAACACTATCACGAATAGTTTTAGCAATACCCACTTTAGTAAAGTAAGCAGACGCACCACCATCTGCCCAGTCGATTAAGTGCAATGCTATAGACGCTTGGTCGTGTGCCAAAAGAGCACTAACCAATGTTTCCACTTCTACAACAGTTCTAAATACTTGTTCACCGGTATTGAATCCAAGTGTGTCGTTAGCAGAACCATTACCAATAGTAATAGAAGCATCTGAACTAGAACTAGCACCACGGAAACGGATACCCACACCTTCTTGCATTACCAATCCACTAGCCAAACCTTGAGCAACCATGGCCGCTTGGATTTGGTTTAAGACTGTATTCGCTGTACCAATAGGACCTAAAGGAACATCTGCAGATGTTGTAATAGCACCGCCAGTACCGTCTGTAAACTCAATAGTTACAGGTACACCTTCGAAAGTAAACTTAAAGATGTTACTTTGTGGGTTAGTTGAACTTGGACCATAGAAAGTTACTAAAGGTTGTCCACTACCGTCTTGTCCACCTTCAAGTCCAATGTGTGAACTAATAGTAGGTTCCATAACTGTACCACGAATACCACTAACACCAATTTCGTTAGAAGTAAGACCACAGTTATTGTTTCCACTACCACCTAAGACTTGAATAAAGGCTTGGTCTTGAACATATTGTCCATCCATAGAACCAGATTTTCCAGGTACAAGGCGGTTACGAAGAATAAGTCTATCATAACGCTTTTGTCCTGAGGCACCTGTAAGTGAGAACACACGAGCAATTTTACCATTAACAAGTTTGGCTTGTCCACCTTGTGCACTGTCAGTATCGAAACCTGCTAACACAGCAAAGTCACGAGCAGGAGTTCCATTAGTTACAAACTCCAAGAAACCACCGTCAGTATCTGTATGATCTGGAATCAAACTAAATACTAATCTTCCACTAGTATCGGCTTCTACTGTAATAATACAGGAAAGACCCGCTACACCAACTGCTGTGTTTACTGCAGTTTGAATAGCAGATACTAAGTCACTTACAGAACCATAAGTACTTGCGGGAATTGTGACAGAGATTGGAACAGAACCTTTAACGGAACCAGTGTAGTTAAGTTCAATTTGATCAAACTCACTCGCACTGATAACAGTAGGAGCCAAGAACTGTGTTACTCCAGTAATACTAGGAGCAGCATCTGGATTGTACAAGTGGAATACAGAAGTAGCATCGAAAGTACCACCATCAAGTGTTAACACACCATTAACAGAGGCTGTAACAGTTCTAACTGTAGTACTTACACCAGTACCTCCTGTACACACAAGTTGCCAGCCTGCATACAGATTATCTGTATCACAAGGCATTTCCGAAGCGGGAATTGTAAGTGTGTTAAGACCACCCGCACTCGCTAATGCAAAGATACCTAAGGTGGCTTGGTTAATAGCTAAAGCATAGTAACCAACATCTACAGTACCTGTAGCGATACAAGCCATAATAAGTTTACCATCAACAATAAACTCTAAGTTCTTATTAGTTTCGTCTACTACATAAGTAGTGTATCCACTAGAGGCTGTATACACAATCTCATTACTTACAAGTTGTGCGTGTATACCGCAACCTGCACCTGTTGGATCACTTAAGTCCACAAAGCCACCAGTAACAGTAGACCCTTCAAACTCTACATCAAAATGGTCAGAACCATTAGAGATAAGATAGTAAGGACCTGTACCTGGTACAGTGTATTTAGCCAATGTTGCATCTTGACTGTCGAATGTAACAGTTACATCTTCTTCTACTGAACCTTGATAAAAGTTAGTATTAAAAGGTGTTTCTACACGACAATCAGGAAGTCTTTCTGTACCACTTGGAAACTGTAATTCGATAGTAGCCAACCCACTGGACTTAGATCCAAATTGTGGTGTTACTAAGGCATTACTGTTTTCGTCTGTGATAGTATAAGTACCAACACCACTTGCTCCAGCCGTATTACTAACAATAGAGTACTCTAGGTCTACTAATGTGTTGTAATAGAATGTAGCGTATACTGTGGCCCCTACAGGTACTGCTTGTGCTAAAGTGATAGTATTGGTTTCACTATCAACCTTAGTTACTTGTACACGACCACGATTAACAGCGTCTTCTACAGAGAATCCCCAATAAGCCCAAACCAGGTCTGGTCTATTGGTTGGAAGATCGTAACGACCATTAGATACTTTGTTGTATGTATCAGAAGACAGAGGAGTATTTCTACCATTACCCGTTGTGGCTTGTAAAGGTAAAGTGAACTCTTTACGACCTTCTACTGCAGGAGAAGTTGCTGTATTTACAACGGCTGTACATTCTGCTAAGTATTGTCTAACATCTACCAAAGAAGAGGTAACTTGTGTTCCATCGAAGAAGTTGTAACCCAAAGTGTGAACACCAGACTCAACAGTACTAGCAGTACCCCAAAGGATTAAGTCGTCCTTTAGAATAAAGTCCGCACCGGCTGTGTAATCCTGACGATCTGGTGTAATACCACATTGTGTGATTTGAGTAACACCACGATGTGCCAGATAATCAAAAGTGTCCTGCCAAGAGTTAAAGTAATACTGACAAGATACAGTATCTCCAACCTTTGGAGCGAAAGGTAAAGTAATAGCACCAGATTGTCCATCTACTGAAGTAGGGATTACTTGGATACCGTTTACTTTAACTGTTACATCCGCGGGATCTGTTGAGGTAATACCACCATTAGAACCATCTACGATAGGTCTTTGGAATGTGTAGAACACATTATTTCTTGGAGTAGTTTGTCCTAGAGTAAGTCCTAATGTAGTATTAGCAGACCCGTTAAGGATTTCAATACTATTATCAGCACTTAATACTACAACAGTTTCTCCAAAGTTATTAACTGCAGTAGAACCACTTAAGGAAGTACTACCACTACCACCATTAATAAAAGCAGCGATTTGAGCGGCTGTCCAAGGAGCACCTGCTGCACTTGGAAGAATTGTAATGTCCAAAGTAGTTTGGTTATCTACCAAGATTTTAAGAGTGTCGTTTACACCTTGTGTGATTACAAAAGGTTCACCTTTTGCTCCGTAAATAATAGGTGCTTGGGATGTAACTTGTTCAGACAAGTTATCCGTAATCAAAGTGTCTGTTCTATTAAAGAAGTAAGTAACTCTTACTTCGTCACCTAAACTAGGAGAAGTAGAAAGTTTTAAAATACCTTTAGAACCGTCAATAGCCAGAACTACTACGGGTTCATTATTAATAGTTACAGAAACACTACCGGTATCTTTTGCAGTAGTTCCTGAACCGTCTCCTGTTACAATAGGAAAATGTTTAACTTGAATACGATCCAAGTTACCATCAAAAGCACCTAAAGTTACATTACCAGTTTGGGAAATACTAACAACAGCACGACCTGTTTCATCTTCTTGAACAATGCGTTGGTCTACTGAAGAAGAAGAACCACGAACAAGTTCAAGTTGATTTTGTGTTAAGATTTCAGAGCCCGTTCCTACCAATAAAGGAATACGGACATTAGAGGCCACACCTTGTAAAGGGTCCTCAAAGTTTGTTTGGGTATACACACCGGGAGGGGCGTATATAGAACCTGGGAAAGTCATTTTAAACTCCTAGTTTAAAGTACAAGAAAAAGGATCTAACCACGATAGTGGAACTAATACTCTTAGTTAATAGAAAGAGTATTGTGTTTAATATACACAAAGATTATTGTTTATCTTTTTTAAACTTTTCAGAGAGTTTTTTATTATAATCTTCAGCCAACGACCTATTTACATTAACCCTATCTATCTCTTGTTGTGTAAGTGTTCTGTACGAACCATCCCCTGTAGGTGTTAAGTGATCCATATGAACATCCCTACCACTTCTTCTTTCGTCTAAAGCTGTAGCAATTTTAACATCCCTTCTTTTATGAATCACTTCCCACTTCTGTTCAGCATCCCTACCTATAACTTTATCGTAGTTATAATCAATACCAGACACTCCAGTGTTTTGAGGTATAGGACCTGTTGGTGTATGTTGAAAAGTAAAACTGGAACCGGAAACTTGTTTGTCTGCTAACTCATTACAACAAGTACAAGGGCAGGTTTCTCTTTGTGTAGTACTTCTTAGTTGTTCAAACTCTAAACCACAATGTGAACATAAGTATTTATATCTAGGCATTAGTATCCTCGTCCAGAAACCACTGATTATTTTTGTATACAATCCAAGTACAATCACTCTCAAAAACATCTAAATGAATCTTGTTCATAAGTGTTCGAGTAATACCTATCGTGTGTATAGAACTATTGTCCATACTAAGTTGAAAGTGTAAGTTATCCGCAACCTTTTCGGCTTTATAGTAATCCCTTAAAGCACATACAATTATAGGTTTAGAATGTTCGTTTGATGTATACCAAAGTAAATAAACTTTCATGTTTCCTCTTGTTTAAATAAGTATACTCACTCATCCAACAAGGTATAACTAAAAGTTTCTCTTCCTGTTTTCTCTACTTGTAGATGTGCCAGTTTTAACATCTTCTCAAAGTCGGCTAATCTTTTAAAGACCTGACAACCTGCAGACCACCTATTAACATTCTCACTTTCTCCATTAGCAGAAGACCTATGTATGTTAATACCGAAATATCCACTAGCAATAGTTTTTTCACTACGGTCTAGAATACTATCTTTGTCACCATCCCTGTAAATCTTAACCTTACCAGACCTTTGACATAACGCTTCATACTTACCTTGATGTAGACCGAGTTTCCAAGTGTCTAAGTATTGTCCTTCTACTAAGATAGCCGTACCCACAACATAACTAGGATTCTCTAACCAGTATGTACCAGGATCTGTTGTACCTGGCCAAAAGTAAGAGTGCCATCCACCATCTGCGTAATAGTAACAACCTAATGTGTCGTCAAACTTATTAGACTGTGTTTCTTTAGAACGGATTCCAAATAACCAAAGTCTATATGGTTCATCCCATATCTCGTACCCTAACTTACGAGCCTTATCTAATATAGGGGGTAAAGGTGCTGTGGGTTCGTACTTAGTAGGGACTTGTAATAAACCAGTCCAAGTATCTTCTCCTACAATGCCGTCTGATAATAAACCCTTATCTTGTTGAAACTTACACACAATTTTGTGTGTAGTAGGTCCGAAGTCCCCATCTACAGATAAAGTATAACCATGTTGTTTTAATAGTTTTTGTAGTTTTCTTACATCGGCACCTTTGTCGCCTTTCTTTAAAATGTCCATTAAAAAAACTCCTATTTAATAATCTCGAAATCTTTCGTTCTATTAGAGTAGAACGGGTCTCTTAACTCTACTAACTTTAAACTCTCTACTAAAGTTAAAGTTGTAGGGTTTCCTGTTTCTATTAACTCATCATCTGTTAAAGCATTGGTAGCTACTTCAGATACAAGTTGGTGGGGTACAACACGAGATAAGTATCTCGGCATTGGTTTAAACATAAACCAATCTGTCATAACTGTTACAGACACGCTTGCGGTGTAAAAATAATCATCCCCATTATCATCATATGTTTCTTCACCTTCTCCACCTAAAGAAACATCTGTAATAACAATACCTTCCTTGCCTAATCGATCCCTTAATGTTGTGTACAAGTACATTACAGTGCGATCCGCTATCTCACCTTGTGAGTAAAGGTCTCTAGCCATTATGTCAAAGTCTAAACTAAGTTCCCAGTTACCGCCGTACTGTAAAAAGACATCTTCCCTTTGTCTAGTTACAAGTACACACATTACATCTCCAGCAAAAGCTCTTCTTCCAAAGGCTAGTATAACACCTGGTATGGCCGTATTGTTAGTACCATTTTCTTCTAATACATAAGGACCTGTAGATTGTCCTGCGTATCTATAGTCAACACTTAAAGACAAGTTGTTAGGTAAGGCTTTTAATAAAGTAATAGTACCTGTCTCTGGGTCTGCTGTATAGTTAACACCCTCGTAGTAAGGAAAATTACCGGGTACTTCGAATACTCGTAAGGAACCTGCATGAAAACCACCAGCACCTACTTCGAAAGTATAGTTGTTAATCCTTAAAGGTATTTCATTAACTATCTCTAATAAAGGGTCTACATAGAACACAAGTTTATCTCTAGGTTCCCCTTTAACTAAAACTTGCTCTTCGACTACCTCTATATAATAGATACCTGGTGGTGTTGGAAACTTACTATTGTTTTGTTGAATGGCTACACTGTCTTCTTTAATCCATTCAATACTAGTACCTTGTTTACCATAGTAACCAGTAAGGGTACAGTAAGAAGACACTGTACCCATAAAATGGTCTGCGGCTAACGATGTAGCGGACGCTGAGTTACTTTTAAGAATAATAGCCTGTTGAGGTCTTTCTTCGAAAGAGAACTTACCTTGAATAACAAGATTATCTTTATACTGGGGTTCCGTAGACCAATAGTTACGTAACTCCATTATAAATCTTCTTTTAATACTCTCCGTTAAGTTTGCAAACATACAGGGTCATCTTTAAAGGGTGTTTAAGTAAGGTTTTTTACAGTCGATAGTTTGTTGGAACTTTTACCTTTAGGATTCCTTTGGTTTCATTATCTATATCCCAACCAAGACCTCCCCTTCGTTCAACATCAAATGCTCTCGACCAGTCTTCCATATCCTCTAGAAAAGTATTATAAAAGTTATCACGGTCACGACCAAGATTGTACAATGTCCCAGAAGATGTAGTGATAGTGTATTCGAACTGCACATAAGGCATTCTATTCATTTCTATAATTTCGAAATCACTTACAACCTGTAATTCACGACGGTTTCGGCCGCGGCTATAAGACCTAGCTAATGTTGTAACCTTGTCCCGAACCAAGTCTAACCACTGTTGGGGTGTTCCAGCATCACTTAACCTTTCAGTTTCCGCTTGTAAAAATGTCTTATACCCTTCTAAGTGTCCTAGTAAGTTATCCTTTTCTCTTCCAGTCTGACCACGCATATAGTGCTTCAAAGTTTCTAAGGCTGAAAGTGTTTCCCTTATATTTATTAATTGTTCCTGTTTAGAAGCCAGTTTCTTTAATTGTTGAACTTCTTTAAGAAGTTGTTTTGCTGTTAATTTTCTCATGTGTTAACTCCTAGTTAACCTATTAAATTAATGTTTGCAAACATACATGGTCATCCTAATATGCGTCTTTATTGTCTAGGTAATTCATTAGAATTTTTGGTGCTTCTTTATCAAACACAGATTTAAAATGTGTAAAACACTTATCCATCGACTCATCTATATTTGGAGTAAGAATATTTTTCTCAACATCGTAAGGGTCTTGAAACAACCCGTAAAAATCACATTCGCTCTTATTGGTCCCATCTCTTGCGATCACATAATTGAACAAAATGAAATCACGACCCACGACTAACTTCATCTCTACATGTCCCCAAGCACCTTTACCCCCTATATTAGATTTTATTTTCCAATCTAAACCTGTTTTCTTAGCCCAATTTTCCATATAAGACAGGATTTTACCATAGGTGTCTTCAATGGCTTGTTTAGCGTCTTGGTCACATTCAGAACCTTGTTTCCACCAATCTATACAAACCTTTTGTTTTTGTACTCGAATAGGCTGTGTTCTTGTATAGGTGACATAGGCTATGTCACCTTGAACATTAATGTCTTCGATATAATGTTGTGAGACATGCTGAGCAGCCCAAGACTCTACTTGACCCAACAGGTCTTCTTCGTCTTCGTAAACGAAAACATAATCTTCTAACCAGTCTTTAGAGGCCAGTTTCTTTAATTGTTGAACTTCAAGAAGAAGTTGTTTTGCTGTCAGTTTTTTATTCATAACACACCTTTTTGGAATTGTTATTTTAACATAAATGTTTTTTGTATAAGGATTCTATTGAATGTATCTCTAGTTAATCTATTAAATAAATGTAAGCACTGGAGTCTGTCTCGATAATACCATCGTCAAACATAATCTCTAAAACCTGACTTACTTGTTTAGCGTCTACTTTAAACTTACGCATTACTTGTTTTGTTAAGTCTTCAATGAAAATAGCATCTTTACGACTTAGTAAGTCTTGAATGTACTTTTCCATCTTAGACTGTAAGTTTGCAAACTTCCACTTATTACGATCCATCATGTCCTTAGGTGAAAAGGTATTACGTTTAGGAAGAAACTTGTCAAAGTCATATCGTCCGTCTCCTTCTCGGGCTTGTAACCAAGCCAAAACACCTCTAGCAGAACCATGTGTACCAAACCTTTTAACAATGGAGAATCTATTATCTACCATGTACATTGTGTAACGATCAATGTACTTGTTATTTTCAGAATCTGCGTTTCTTAAAGCAAGGAATGTGTATTCAGGAGAGATTCTTTTAGTGAAACTAGATTGATCTCTGGACCATCCCGCTACACCTACGGCAGAGTGTGTAGGTATACCTTTTCTAGGAACACTGTCACCTTGTTTGTAGATAGGATACCCATAACCATTAAAGTCCGCTTTAAAGTTTCTACGGGCTTGTCTAGACTGGTTCATTTTAACAGCCCCTTGTAAATCCGGTTGTTCGGATTCTACAACAAACCTGTTTAAAGTAGACACATCACTACCACCGGGTAACTCTAAAATCTCGTCTGGAGTTAAAGGACTAGCTTCGTACTCTTTCTTTTCCTGTGATAGTGGGCTTTGGTGGCCTCTATCTTCTTTTAAAGTATTTTTAAAAGTAGTAGGGTCATTAGAAACAGCGTTGGACTCTGCAAACTGTGAAACCTCTACTTTACGAGGATCTTTGTAAAAGATTTCGGCGGCGTCTATATCTTCCGAAACTCTTCTGTTTAATTTGGCTGTTCTAGGTTCTACAATCTGTTGTAACAAGTATAAGTTACTTTCGTGGTTGGAAGCCAATGTGATTAATAAATCCTCTAGACCTATTGTCATTAAACCAAAACCTTTTAAGTCCTCAATACTTTGTTCGATTAACTGTAAAAAGAACCTTTCAATGTGTAAGCCTCTTTTAATAGGATCTTGTACCTGAGAGAAACCTTGTAGGTATGAAAACATCAAAGGTGCTTGGTAGGCTAGTTTAAGTTGGCTAGTTCCCATAACCCCACCAATCTTTTCCGCCAAACTATCAATCTCTTCGTTTGTAGAGTTGTACAGTCTTTCGAAAAGTAAGTGGTCTTGGAAAAAGTGTGATCCGTATACAGTCCAATGGGAAGTCTGGTAAGAAATAGACATTGCTCTTAAACAGGCTAAAACAGGTCCTAGGATCTGTCCACCTACGGCCACCATTTCTAAGTCGTTAGTCACATACCCATTTTTAGTAAAGTTTTCGTATTGTTGTTCCATAGTATCTTCCATTTCGATTTCTTCGTTATACTCATAAGGACCACCCTGCCCCTCATAAGAACCTCAACCCCTTTTGAGTCTGCGTTGTTGTTTCCACATTGTTTTCACCGTATTAGTTTGTCTATCTAAGTTGTATAGTAATAACATTTTATGTAGACGATAGTGTTTCTATTGAGAGGAGTGTTACATGAATATACAGTTTAAATTAAGTTTAGAATCTGAATACGAACTGTATGATTATTACGGGTATCCAGTAATACCACAAAAGTTATTTTCGGATATTTACTATAAACATAATGTTAAAACTAACTCTGTGGCTTTTGTTTCAAGACAAGACAATAAGTATCTTATGTTAATGGTACCTATACCTAAATACTTAAACAGAGACGACCTTGAAAGAGTTACTTATCGTAATGACTTTTACTTTAGATGTGAGTTTATGTCTAATATAGAAGGTAATCACGATAAGTGTTTCTTTATGGTTAAGGCTTTAGATGTAGACACTATACCTTATGTAGATACAAGTATCTGGGGTATATTTAATAGACAAATACAAGAGTTAAAGAGTAAAGAATGAGAGTTATAAACAGATGGAAAGAGTGTTACGAAGGTGTTCACACTCAAACACCACCCAATGAGTTTAAACAGTTGTTTTGTAATAGCTGTATGAACACATCTTGTGAGTTATCTAAAGGTGGGGGTTTATCTTGGTCTAAACGCATGGCCTATCAAGTAGAGCGAATGTTAAACGATCCAAAGTTTGCAGACGAAAGGGACCCAGAGTTCCAACAAATTAGAAACTTAGACTTTAAAGACTTATTACATAGAGAACTAACTTTAAAGGTAAGTTCGGACAGAGGGGACTGGTCTATACCAACAGACATAGAAGTTTCTGTAGAGGCTAGTAAGTTACTTAATACTATTGATGAGTTAGAACACCCACAAGGTTTTACACCAGAACTTTTACCAGAGGCTGTATTACCTCAACAACCTGTTCAACAGGATACAGAATACAAGTACTTTGTAAAAGGTAGTGGAGATAACACTTACATTGTTACTAATACAAAAGATAACTGGACTTGTACTTGTCCTAGTTTTACTTACTCTAAGTTAGACACACCTACTTGTAAACATATAGACCAACATAAGCCTGTTAAACAAGACACACAAGACACAACACAAGAAGCGCCAGTACCAAGACCACCTCCTATTAATAAAGTCCCACAAATGAACACACAACAACCTACAACAGGTATTATGTTAAGTGGAAATAAAGAACAGCCCGAAGATGTAGATCCATGGGCTGCTCCTAGTGAAGTTAGTTCAGACAAAGGTACATTAAAGTCTGGAATGAAGTTTAGTTTTAAGAAGTGATTACCACCCATAAAAGGACAATACATCTTCTAGGACTTCCTTATCACCCCAAAAGTTCTTCTTTAATTGTTTAATAGCCTCTGGGTCTTGGAATAGTTTGTCACCATAGTCTTTAAAGGACTTATCAATAGTCTTAAAGTGTTTTTCAATTAAAGATGTAAGTTGTTTAGTGTTGTTGAATATAGTTAAAGGGATGAAAAAGTTTATAGGTAAGTATACTTTTTTGCTAACAAAAGAGTCTTGTAATGATAACGGACCATCATCCATAATTTCAGCTTCGTATTGTTTATTTCGTTTTAGGTATTCTCTTGGGATTACACTATACACATTAAAGTACTTATTGTGTACAACATTACAATAGAGGACAAGTTCATCGTCCTCTATTGACACAGAAACCTCAAATACACAAGCTAGTTGTAAGTGTCTGGTGTTTACTACCGTAAACACATTACCTTCGTCTTGTTCCATAACACTAAAATTACCAGACCAAGGTAAGTTTTCAAAGTCGTTTATACCATTAACGATGTCTATTAGTGGTTGTAGTTGGGGTAATAAGTCTAAGGAATCTGCTAACAATTCCGCTTGTTGTATTAAAGAAGGATCGTTTCTTAATACTAATTCTTGTAGTTTTTCAATTTCTGAGGACATATTTTCTCCAATAACTTTTATAGTTAGTAACTATTAAGGAACTATTGTGAGTCTATATAGGCCTGTATATCTTCTATAGCGTGGTCCACTGTACTAGGTATTTCATCATAAGATAAGTAGGAATCCAAACTATCCGAAATATATTGTAAGGCTAGTTCTAAAGGTTGTTCTAACTTAATACAAGCTAAAACAGCACATGCTATGGCTTGGAAAAATTGTGGATTGTTCTTTTCTTGTTCAACCCACTTTTGAAACTCTTGTTCAATACTCATAGTTCCCACCAGAACTCAATCCAAGACCCATCGTGTAAGTGTAACCAATCCACATTATGTAAATTGTCCTTACCATAAACACATAAAGTATTCATTTTACCTTTAAACTGTTTTAAGTCGAACTGAATAGTTTGAATGGTATGTCCTGTATCGTAAATATCATCTAACAATAAATAGGACTTACTAGATTGTAAGTCTGCATCATGAATAAAAGATACGGCTTTATCTTTATTGTCGTAAGTCTGGTACTTAACAATAGACACAGGTAAGTCGTGTATGTTACTTAGATGCACACCCATAGGTAAACTACCTCTATAAACACACACAATATGGTCAATGTTATTTTCCTTAATGTACTCACCTATTCTTTGTATGTCCGTCTGATACATATCTATAGAATATAAAGTTTTATTTATCATGTCATTCTCCTAACTCTAAATAATGTAAAACCATTTCTCTAACTTCATTAGATACTTCTAAGTTATTAATACTGTCGTGTAAAGTGTCTTCTGTTTTAGTGTTCAGTTGTTCTTGTAATTTGTGTACAAAAGAATCCATCTCCATCTGTCTCTCTACTTGGCGTCTACGACCTTCCATATCAAACACTTGCTCTGGAGCCTTAACTTTTAAAGGCTTTTGTGTACATACCACACCTTCTTTTGTACATTCTATTAACACACAACAAGGTATACGATTAACTTCGTCTTCAGATAAAGAACCACGCGTTAATGAGCCTGTATTAATAATAGTCTTATTACCTACTTGTGTAATACCTTGGTTCTTATGCCAGTGTCCAAAACAAAACACATCAGGCTCTAAGTCTTCTAAGTCACTATACTTAATAATGTCTTCACCCTCAAACATGGTACCGCCTTTCTCACTGGCTAGTATATGGGCTACACATATTAGTATATCTTCGTTCCCTTTCTTTATATGTTCAAACAAAGACTTGTCATAACTAGGACCTGGATAAGGAACACCAACTACTCGTACTTTAAAGCCATCCTTTTCAAACACTACCTCATGTTCGTTATACAATCTTTTAAAGATACCTGTAGCATACAACACACCTAAAGGTTGTTGTGGTAGGAACTTATAATCTCCATACACACTGTCATGATTACCAGGGCAACAGTAAACGGGTATCTTGTAATCAATATGGTGTTCACTTGTCTTAATAATAAGTTTATGAGAGTTTTTTGTAGGAGACTTAACATGAAAAAAGTCACCCCCATCTAAGATAGCCATTGCGTTATTTGTGTAGGCTATATCCCTAACTTGTCCTAGTTTTTCTAATACTGTATCATCCCAGTCATCTAAACGAGAACTAGGTTTATGATCAGACATATGAACATCCGTTCGCCATACTAAGTTAATCATTGTGTACCTTTTTACATACAGGACATTCACCTAACTCACCAAGAGTATCCTGTATAAAACCTTGTACTTTATGATACTGTATCTCACACTCTTGTATAGAGTGTTGTTGTGTATTTATTTGTGTTTGTACACTCTTAAGTTGTTCACTTAACTTAAGTACTTTACTTAAAGTACTTTGTATTTTTAATAACTTTGTACTATCTGGTAACTCTGGTATGTCTTGTTGATAAGTGTCCACTAAGTCCACACATTGGACATATCTAGTGTTTAAGGCTTGTACCCTTTGTATCTTACTTACAAGTTGTGTAAAGTCTGTTGTGGGTACTTGTACCTCTTTTAAACCACTATACTTATTCAAAGTACTTTTACAATTGTTTTGTCTTGTAAGTAGTTGTCCTACTTTAGTTAAACCTAAATGTAATCTTTCGACTTTACTTTTATCTGGTATTGTTAAACCTTCTAAGTCTTTATACTGTTCTACAACCTGTTTACAAGAGTTATACTTATCTTGTAAATCCTGTACTTGTGTAATTGTAGTTTGTATCTTTTGTAGTTTAAGTTGTAACAGTTCCAAGCCTTCAAACATACTTTCAAGAGTATCAAAGCCTTTATACACTTGTAAGGCTTCTTCTTGTTTAACTAAGTCTTGTTCTCTTACTTTTAACTCACTAGTTACAGATCGTTTATCCTTTTCCGCTAGCCTTAAAGCATTATTTAAACGACCTACCTTTTCAACATCAGATAAGGCTTCTCCTAATACAGCACCTGTTTCGTTTACAAGAAATAAAGTTCCTTGGAACTGTTTTGCTATCTGTGGCCAGATTACAGTATTACCGGCTTGAATCGGTTTAACACCTAAATCATTTAGTTCTTCAGGAACACCTCGTCCTACAGTTTCTAACTTATAACCATTAATAGTATAAGCGTTTACTTTAGGTCCCTTTTCCCAAGTTACAGTTTGACCATCTTCAAACTCTAAGTCTACTGTTAACTGCTTCTGTCCATGACGAACTAAAGGGCCACTAGGAGAGTTTTCAAACACACCCCTAATAGCCCTCATTAACGCCGTCTTACCAGAGTTGTTGGGACCTGTAACTACTGTTAGACCATTAATGTCTAGTGTTACATCTTTAAGGCTTTGGAAATTCTGTACTCTAACTTTCATAATATATAGTACAATATAAGTACTAAAAGTTAGAGGGTTATTCTAATTTATCTTGTCCCAGGTATTAGTTTAAGGAACTTAGGGTCGTCCATTAGTTTCTTTAAAATAGGCTCTAACCTTGTTAAGTTTTTCTCAAAAGTAGTATCAATAAAGTCCAACATATCGTCGTAAGACATCTCTAATACATCTGTGGATACTACGGGTACTTTTCTGTTTAGGATTTGAGTTTGTACAAACTCAAAGGCCTTATTATTACCTCTCCAAGATCCAGCAGAAGAAGGATTGATTGTATACATAACACCATTACCTGTAAGTTTTACACCTGTATGTAACTCTCCATCCCTAATGATAGCGGTTGGCTCTAAAGACACATATAAACCAAAGTTGGTAGACATCCATTCCATATAGGTAGATTCTAACTCTGTATTTTTAATTTCTATTAACTGTGTAAGTCTGTAATTGTATACCGCGGAATTAAAAACATCCCTTTCCTGTTTTGTTAAAGGTAAAGAATCCGCTAACACAATTGCTTGTGTTACTAAGGAATCGTCTTCTTTTTCTACTAAATCCAATAACTTATGTAACATTGTCTTATACTCCCTTTATTAAACTAAGACTATTTACACAAAGGTGTAGCCTTATTTAATCGTGTCAGTTTAGGGTCCATTGCTAAGAACTTGGTTTTAAGGTGAACCTTAGCAGATATGTCATTCCAATAGTGTTCCACTACATCTTCCACTTTATCCCAAGTATCGTCTACTGTGGTATCTATAGTTAGTTCCTTAAAGACACCTTTAAGTTCTTTCTCTGCATACTTAAATGCCTTGTTACCGATAGAGCTTTGATAGTACCAGTTACCGTTCTTAGGGCAAAAGTAGATCATGTCGTCAAACCTTATACCCACACGAATAATGTTTGGGGCAATACTTACAGGCTCGATTTGGAAACTGAATGAGTAAGAGTCACTTTTACTCCCATCAGCAAAACCTAAACCTGGATTTTGTATACTGCGACCAACACTAACATAGTCATTAGAACCCCAACCATTAAAGAATATGTTGGGTAGCACTAAGGCAATCTCTGTTTCCAACGCATAAATCTCTTGGGCATTAAGACCTACTAAGTACATAAGTTCTTTTACTTGTTCAATGTAAGCGAGGTTACCTGTTTCAACAAGTCTCATTAACTTTATTGCGTCTTCTGATAATCTCATTCTTAAAATCCTGCGTAGGATCTAAAAGCCGATTGATTAACCCATCTTTGGGCTTCCCCTGCTAAACGGTTAATACGATTACGAAAGTATCTTTCTGCATACTTAACAAAGTCTTCGTATTCTGTATCCCACTTAACTTCAAACAAACCAGGTCCTAACTTTTTGTTAAGAACCTTAATAGCAAAATCATCGGCTCTTTTATTGACATTAGTTTCATTGTTAGAACGAAAAGGTCCTACAGTAGATCCTCCCTCAAATACAGGCTGAACCTTAATTAAAGGCATGTTTGGATTAGGGTAGAAACCACCAACATAAACAGGAAACATATATTCATACTCATCGTCGTCTGTTCGGATTACAAGAACATCTTGTAAGTCATACCGACCATAGTCGTCCCAAATCATTTCAGTGAAAGCTATCTTTTTCCAATCTACGATAAGTTCCTTAATGTACTGTTCTTCATCTCTAGGCAACTGTATGTCTTCTAATAAAAGAACAGCCTGATTTACAAACGTTTCATTACCATTAGTAATTAAGTCTTTAAGTTTTTGAGCGTCTTCTGATAAGTTACGCATAGTTTCTCCATAATAAAAAAGGATGTGTTTTAAACAAAAAACACATCCTTATATACAATTTATTGCTACTTACATTGCAGGTGTATAGATTGTAGTGTAAACAGTCACAACACCTTTTCTAGTAGTTTCTTCAATGTTTTTTAAGTCCCATTCGGCACCATAAACTTTATCCAACCATTTTGAAACAGGTCCCCAAATTGAGTGTGCATGGTCCAGCAATACCTCGTCCCACAAGTCATAATCTTCTTCTTCTAACATAATTAATTCTTGGTGTTGTTGGGGTGTCAGTTTCTTAGATAACTCAAGATCTAGTTGTCCCTTATATTCATCTTGCTCTACTTTAATACCTCGAAAATTCTTTTCTAAGGCTTTGATAAGTTCAGGCATATCAAACTTATCGAAGTTACCGGCTTGTTTAGTTGAAAGGGCTTCTACTTCTTGTTTAAGACTAGCTACTTGGTTAGCCAATCTTTTTAGGGTTTGTTTATTAGTCATAGTTTCTCCATAATAAAAAAGGATGTGTTTAAACATAAACACATCCTTATATACAATTTATTGAAAATGTTTTAGAGATCTAAATCGTCTAAATCACTTAAAACATTATCGATGTCATTACCTGCCGTATCTTCCTCTTCGTCTTCATCTGTAAAGTTATCTGCGGCCCCTGTACCCAATAATGGTAAGACAGTGTTACGCAAAGATAAGTAGTCGTCTTCAGATTGTATTAAGTGTGTTCTTAAACGCTCTGTACCTTGTAGTTTTAACGGACCACTTGGACAAGTTTCCCAAGTTAACCAAGAACCACCTTTCTTAATAATACCGTGAGCAATGGCAATTTCCATCATAGTACGAACATTGTCAATACCTTCACCCCAACGAATATAAAAGATCTCTTGACGACCTTGGGATCGTGACATCTTACACTTAACGGCTTCCACTTTAATAATACCACCCACAACACGTTCATCTGTTTTATGAGTAAGTTTATTGTGTTCCTTAGCCTTTTCGTTTTGTACACGCCGTAATTCCAATCTAACAGAAGAATAAAACTTCCAAGCATTTCCACCTTGTGGTTTACTTTGTTTACCCATACTGTTCATTGTAGCACGGATCTGTGAGATACCAATAATAGCAGTTCCAGTCTTAGCGATAACTTTCTTTAAGTTAGGTAGTTCCTGTGACCATACAGATTGTAACTCACCAATCTTACCTTGCTCTGCTACATCCAAGGCGTCTCGTTCAGATAGTCTTCTTGGAATAGCGGCTCCCACAGAGTCAAACACAATAATGTCAACACCAGCAGCGGCGTATGCCATTGCATACTTAATACCATCTTCTAAAGACTCTGGTTGTAATAACTCAAAACGATCAGGGTCTGTAATAGGAACACCAAGTGCCATTGCATAATCAGGAACAATGTCGTTTTCCCAATCAATGTAAAGTGCGGAACCACCTTCAGCACAAACACGAGCACATGCTTCCAAACATAAAGTAGTTTTACCAGCCGACTCATGTCCCCATACTTGGGTAACACGACCACGAGGAAAACCTGGACAAGGGGCTACACCAAACTTATTAGGTTCACCTCCAATAAGATAATCTACTACATCTGAACCACTACTAATGTGAGGTAAGGATTCTTTTAATGCGTCATCATCCAAGGCTACACGAATACTGGTAAAGTCCTTACCAGCTTTCTTTTTTAAGTATTCACGAGCGGCTGCAAGTGGGTTAGACCCACCACTTTGTATTTCACTTTTAGCTTTCTTAGCCATAGTTATTTCTCCACATAGAGTTGTTAGTTTTATTTTTGTGACCAAAGGAAGAACCGATCTTCTTCTCTATACATCATCCCAGTACGAACAGTTTTACCCGCTTTCTTACCACGAGAAAAAGTATGTTCCTTAGTAAAGTACTTCTTTTCAACTGAGTTTAATAGGCTTTCTGTAGTGTTTCCTAAATAAAAATTCCAGAATGAAGCCGACAATCTAGCAACATGATAAGCGTCGGCTTCATTGTGATTTATTCTACCAAAACCACCGTCTACTTTAGCCGCTTCACACATATCCATTTTATCCATAGCCCAACCTTTAGGTCTATCTATTAGTAAACGAGCATATGCTTTAACTTGTAAAGGTGACCAGAATACAACATCACACTTAGTATCTTTCAAAGCCTCACAACAAAACAAGAAAAGACCATACATTCCTTCTGACCAAAGATTATTAAAGACTGGAAACTCAATACCAACATAGTCTGGTTCGTATTGTTCAATTAAGTCTTTAAGGTGTTGTCTTTGATGTTTATATCTTTCTATAAACTCCATCTTAGCCTGAGTCTTAATAAGACCCTTTGCTACACAACGACTTTTATCTCCAGAAGGTTTATCTGTATCTATAATAGCCCAACCAAAGTTAGTAAGAGAAGGGTCAAGTCCAAGTACTTTCATGTTTACACCTACAAATAAAAATAGGGTGGATTTAACACCCACCCTATCAACCTATTAACTCAAACTACATTACAGAATGTCAGACAACAAGTTATCCACATCAGATGAAGTATGAGATCCAGTTGGAGTATCCAAAGTTTCACCCAAGGCTTCACGAACTTGATCTGTAGTCATATCACGAGCCAAGTCTCTTTGAAGACCCTCTGCTACACGATTCACATCAGCCAAAATCTGACGACCAACTTCTTGTAATTTAGCATTTTCTGAGTTCAACAATTTCATAAACAAGTTTTCCCCTTCTGGAGTAAAAGTAAGTTTTTGAAACTGTGCGTCAGAACAAGCCATACTCAAGTCATGTTTAGTAAGAGGGAATCTTTTGTGATTTCTACCAATCTCTTTGTACTTATCTGCACTAAAGATCCAAGGAGAAACATTCCATCCCTTACCAGATTTAAACGCACTTACATCCAAGTCACCATCTTTGTCTGTTGGCCACACACAAATAATAGTCGCAATAGTTTGTTTAGGCTGTGAACCCAACAAGTCAATCATTGCAGCACGATTAGAATCTTTAATCAAAACATATCCAACACCGTTTTTATAGATACGCTCACAACCAGTAAAACGTGGTGAACTGTCTTCTGTAGGCATACCATTATCATCAGTGTTTGTTAACCAAACAAAAGATGCACGGTAAGTACGGTTTGACTCAGCTTTGAATCGTTCAGTTTTTTTGCCAATGCGGGAATCACCCTCGCCAATTGTAAAGTCTAAAAATCCATCAGACATAATTTACTCCAAATAGTAGCGGGTTTAATGTTTGTGACTATATTGTCGGAAAAGTTTATTGTGCTACTGAATATATATACTTACAAGAAAACTATTTGTATAGGGTAAAGTCGAAACTTTTTTACTTTTAAAATTAAAAAACCCACTGGTCTACTTACACCAGTGGGTTTTAGGGACATTTAGGGGAAGCTTTAGTTTAGTAAACTGTCTAACAAGTCGTCTATATCTGTATTAGACTTTCTAATTTGGGGTTCATTACTTGTAGCCTCTACAATCGCTTTTACAGGCGTTTCTTCTTCTACAGTAGTGTCTACACTGACACTCTCTAACTCTTGTAGGAAATCGTCCATATCCTCTCCTAAGGACTCTTTTACAATGTTAGTATTAGTTGTCGTTCTTTGTCCTGAAAACATCTCATGTAACTGTTTTACAGTAGTGTGTCCTTCCTTCTTAGGCTCTTCCTTTTCTACTTGTCCAAACTTCTTATTACCCCAACGACCCCCTAAGGAGATTTCTTCCTGACACAATCTAATCTGGTCTTTAAGTCTAGACTGTGTGTCTTTAAGGTCAGACTTCTTAGACTTAACTACTACAATAATAGCCTCTAAGTCGGACAAAGCACTTTCACATTTAGAAACTTCTTCTACTTCGGATCTTAACTTCATAGATGCAATAGCATCTCGATCAGCCACATTTCGACCAGCCCTAACTTCTGGGTCATTAGCCAAAAGATGTTTCTTACCTAAGTCCAAGTTTAACTGTGCGGCTCTGTTGGCCGACTTGTATTTCTGTACCCACAAAGACACTTTTAAAAATAAAGCCTCACACTCACTTTGGTATTGTCTTACTTCTGCGATCTTTTGATTAAGTCTTTTAGGACCATAGATAAGTGGGTTTTCGTCTAGTTCAACTTCCATATCCATTAACTGGTTAAAGATGTTGGTTACAATGTTTTGGTCAATAGAAGGTAGTTCCATTGTTTACTCCATAGTTATAGGTTGTTCTTTATATACTGTTATTATGCGTTCGTCTAATAGGGTAAATCTTTTGTTAGCCTTATCATTAGTAACGGCTTTTAATATAGCCCCTTGTTCACCAATAATAAAAACCTTTTTCTTAGCCCTTGTAATTGCTGTGTAAAACAAGTTTCTTTGTAACTGTAAAGAGAAACTATTTAACAAAGGTAACACAATAATGTCATACTCCTGACCCTGACTTTTATGTACTGTTTGGGCATAAGCCAATCTTAACACTTGTGTGGCTTCTTGAAAAGAGTATCTAACAACACTTGGTGGTACATCCGTCCCCTCATGTATCTTAACTTCAATCTCTTTAGCTTTCTTATCTATAAAAGACACTTTACCAACATCACCATTATAAACACCTTTTAAGTAATCGTTCTTAATAGTCATTACACGATCACCCTCTCTTACAACAGCATTACCTAATCTAACTTCAGGTACTGTATAAGAAGGAGGATTTAGTGTCTGTCTTAAAGACTCGTTTAAGGCCGTTACACCAGCCTCTCCATTATGTCTAGGAGACAACACTTGAAAGTTGTATCTACTATTGTAGAGTTTCTTAGACACTTGTACAATCTTATCTTGTGCGTCTTTTTGACTACCACTAGCAAATAGTACAAAGTCTTTATTATCAATTGTAGGCATTACACCATGATGTGTATCATGGGCGGCTAATACAATACCACTTGTATTTTGTTGTCTAAAGATTTCGTCTAAATGTGTGTGGTTAAAAACATTAGTACTTACTAAATCCCTTAGAATGTCCCCACTACCAACACTTGGTAATTGGTACGGGTCTCCTACAAAGACAACATGACAATCTTTTCTTGTACCTAATAATAATCTATAAAGCATATGTAAGTCTAACATAGAGCTTTCATCTACAATAATAAACTGGGCTGGATGTGGATTCTCTTCGTCAAAACCCCACTCCTGTTTTAAAGACTCATCGAATCCTTGCTTCTTTGCTGTCTTAATAACACCTGTGTAAGAAGCCAGATCCTCATCTTCTTCTATACGACCTTTAGCACCAAAGGCTCTATGTACTGTCATAGCCTCACAACCTGTTACACTAGATAATCTTTTAGCCGCAATACCTGTAGGGGCACACAATAAGAAAGGTATACCTGCGTCTTTTAAAACACTTACAACAGATTGTAAGGTGGTTGTTTTACCGGTACCAGGTAATCCTGTTAGTACAGACACTTTAGAAGTTAGGATACTAATACTAGCCTGTTTCTGTGTTTCCGTAAGAGTGATGTGATTACCTTTTGACCAGTTAGAAATACAGGCTTCCGCTACTTGGTTTAAGTCACCACCTTGTTCCACAACCTCTTCTACAGCGTACCCTACATTAGTTAAAGATTTTATGTAGGCTTCTAAGTCTATGTTTGTACTTAACCTTTCTATAAGTTGTTGTGTACAATATGTTTCCATATCATAATTATGTTTTAGATAAACACACACCCCTTGAGTTTCACTTTTATGAGCCACTATACTTTTCTTATGTACTAAGTCCTTTATAGCATCGGAAAAGTCTTCATTGTCTACACTGGATCTTGTTAAGTTTCTAACAAGATCCATTAACTTAGAAAGTGGGATATATAAGTCACCTTGACTTGTTTCGGTTTTAACTACGGATAAGATAGCCCCTTTTAATCGATTATTATTGTCTAAAGACACACCTAACTTTTCAGCTATCCTGTCTGCTTCAATAAAACTAATACCTGCGGCTCTAACTAGTATCCAAGGATCTTGATTAATAACATCTTCGATGTCGGAACCTATTGTCTTCCATATATTAGAAATAACATGAGTACTTAAACCTAAATCATATAAGTATGTGGTTGTTTCTAAGTGTGCTCTAATAAAGTTCCATCTGCCAATAACAAAGACTTGTTGTTCTGGTTTTAACTTTTCAACATTAGATAAGTCACCACTGTTTAACAAGTCGAACAGTTTCACATCATTACTATCACAGTACATCTCCAATACAGTTCTAGCAAACATGGAAACACCTTGGGCTGTTAAAGCAGACATTATCTTTTCCTCTGTCCAAGTATCTACAGGAACAGGGTATCTAGTCACACTTAACTGTTTACCATACTTACGATCACTAACCCACTCTCCTTCAAAACTAATCCAAGTACCAATAGCGATCTTATCATAGAAGTTTCCTTTTACAGTAATAGGTAAAGATTTTTTATCTCCGTCTAACAAGACTTTTAAGATTTTAAAGTCTTCGTTTTCATATACAATAGTGTTTACTCGTCCACTAAAATTGTTCATACTATCTCCAATACAATGCGTACAATTATATACAGTAATTACAACAACAATTAGAGGGTAAAAAACAAAAGGAGTAGGACTTTACTAAATCCTACTCCTTTACTTAAAAGTTAACTTATAAACTTTACACAAGTTTAGATAAGTTCACAGGCTCCACCACCACAAGCGATTTCACCAGACAAGTCTGTTTCATCTGTTTCTTCCAAAACATTATCTAAGTTAATCTCTGAAACATATTGGATAAGTTCATTATACTTTTCCTCAGTGATGTCTTCAAAAGGTGCTTGGACATAGTTGTGTTCACTATGAGGTAGTACGGACAAGCCATTGTAATACTCACGATTTTCCCACATCCAATTTCCTACAGTATCCCATTCATCTGGTTTAATAGAAACAGTAGCGGAAACATTGTGTGAGTTAGAGCCTTTAATGTGACCAGGTCTAATCCACTTCTCCGTAACTAACTTAATACGGTTCAAAAGATCTAAAGGGGACTCATGTCTTGTAATAGCACCTTCGGGAGCCTTTTGAGGTACAGACAAGACACTTGTATCATGTGGTCTGTAAGAGTAAGACTCCATTAACTCAGGTACCTTTTCCATTAAATAATTATAAATGGCTTCGTTGTGTCCAATAGTAAGTCTACGGATATAATAATCATTGTGCCACGCATGAATACCACTTGAACAACCTAAAACTAAACTTGTAGTTCCAGCGGGCTTTACACAAGTAGTACGGGCTGCTGGGTTAATACCGATCAACTTAGCAACTTCTTGGTTAGTACTTTTAACTACTTCGGCACTTTGTTCCATATCCAAGTTAAGTACAGCACCTGAAGCAATACCTGTCATAGACACACCAATCAAAGCTTCTTTTTCTGTAGTTCGTTGCCATACAGGACGAAGGTAATGAAAGTCAGTATAACCGGCTTGTAAAGTTGCTACAATACTAGCAGCCTTACAACGACTGTTAAGGTCTGTTTGGTCTTTTAAGTCTGAGGCGTTAATCTCTACAAGATTACAAAACTGAAAAGGTTTAAGACCAATTTCACAGCAAGGATTACATCCCCACTCTTTATCATTAGATAAGTAAAAACCAGGTTCACCCCAACCAGATTCTTCTACACGCTTCCATACTTTGAAAAAGGTTTCTTTATCCAATCTATGTCTTAATAAAACTACAGAGTTATTAGCACGACCTCTTTGACCATTTAACTCGTACCACTTACCAGACTTACAAGATAACATTTCATCGTCATCCGCAGAGAACAAAGAGATAAGGGCTGCTCTACGAATACCTCCGGCCAATACAGCATCTGCAATATGACAGATCATATCGTGTACTTCCAAAGGTGTTAACTGATCACCGTCTTCCTTAGTTTCCAAGATACCTTCTAACTTAACAAGACATTCCTTAAGTGGTTGTGGACCTGGAGCCTTACCACCACTTGTAATAAGTCTAGCACCTTTAGGTCGAATGTCAGAAAAGTCAAATCTTAATCTGGAAGACCCTTTAAAGTAAGATTCTACTAAGGCCTTAACAGCATCCGCCCAACCTTCGATACTATCCCCAATAAGGAAACGGCGGGTTCTTTTGTCACTAGGTGTTTTAATAGAAGGTAACTTTTCAACATGATGTTTCTGTACAGAGAAACCCACACCCGTTCCACCTAACAACAAGAACATAATCTCTGAAAAGATCTTTGGGTGATCCGCAGGTGCATACGCACAATTGAAAATCCTATTTGGAGACACTTCAATAGGTTTACCTCCGAACTGTAAAGAACGCATAGAAGGTAGGATAAGTTTGTCGTAAACAAATTCGTAAGCCCATTCGATCTGTTCTTTTAAGTGTGGATATTTAGCGATGTGCATTTCTTTATTACGAGTAACTAGACTATACCAGTTCTCTCTTTTGTTTTGTTCTTCTAAGTACCGAGCATACTTCATATGTACGGTAATGTCAGATAAGATTGTCTTCTCTTTCATTCAAGACTCCTGATTATGTAGATTAAAAAATCGGTTGTAGAGAATACTACAACCTATAGCGATATATTAGATGTATTTCAGTAAAATACTTTCACAAGCAGCCCAACTATTAGGACAACCCTTTAAAACTTTGGACTCTAACTCGGCTAACAGATATACCATTTGTTTTAGTGTTCCCATCTTCCAGTTTCCTGCTACAGTTAAAAGGTCTTTTTGAAGTATCCATAAAGGAATACCCAAACGACTTGAGATTTCCTCTGGTGTCTTCTTTTGTTTAAGACACTGTTTTACTAATAGTAAGTTGTATAAAACATCTAACGGACCACCACGACCTTTTAACATTAACATTGTAGGATCGGAGGCGGACTTGGTACGGATTTTATACAAAGATAAGGCTAGTCTCTTTTTGTCTTTTAGTTTTAAACTTTGTCTTAAACCATCTAAGTCTAAATCATCCCCTTGCTTAATTAAACTAGAAACAACCTCTGTTGTAACTTGGTTTAATCCTTTGTACTTAGCACATAAGGAATACTTAGTGGCCTCGAAAGATAAAACACCTAAGTCCACACCAACAACCTTCACAACAGCATCTACTAGATTGTCTTCTATACTATTACTTTTACCTAAAAGTCTATCACACTCATAAGCTAAAAATCGTTTAGCCACTTTTACTTTATCAGCCTGTCTTGTAGGTATATTGTGTTCCCTAATCATTTTCTTAGGAACTAAGTCTAACCACTTAATCTTTTTAGGAAGTTCCTTAGTACACTCGATTAATAAACACACCTTGGGTAAAGGATTGTCTAATACGTCCTTTATAGTGTCTTCTTGTACATCCTCGATCTGAATGTGTATTAAACAAGTATCCCCAAAAGTTCCACAACCTGTAAGTAAGTCTACTACTTCATTGTCTGTAGATACTCGTTCAGTACGAATACCGTTTTTAAACATACTAAGTTTAGCGTTTCTAATTTCTCTTTGCACTAGAAATTGTTCTGAACCACCCATAACTAAAACAGGTGGTGGGTTCTTCCATGATATAGACATAACTACCTTTATAGATTTTTAAGGAATAGTTTCACACCTAACAAGAAACTACCTTTACTGTTTAAAGTGTTTTTTAAGTCAGGCCAAAACCTTAATAGATCTGTTTCCCCTTTTAACACTTCCTCACATAAAACTTTACTAAAAGCTTCTAATAACTGATCGTAGTATTTCTTATTATCAGGTTCATTAAGGATTTCTAGTAAGCCTAACTCGTCTTTACTTTTAACGGCTTTAAGTAAGTTTTTAGCTGTAGGAATCATATAATCCGTTTGACTAATATAAGTCTTACTAGGTGGACACCACTTAGGTAAGGTTCTAGATCTAATAGTACCAATTACACCATTTAAGTTTTCAGCCCATAATGTAATTTTTAAAGGTCCTTCCGCTAAGTCTTCTAATGTCTTTAATAAAGCGTCTGCCGCTTCGGGCGTGGCTTTATCTATAGGACCAATAACCACACAAGGAGGTTTATCTCCAACACCACTACTTTGACTAATGTAGACAATGCTACGAGCATCATCTACTTTTAAACCTTTATCTCCAATAGGTTCACTAATCATTCGTCCTAAGGACTGTGCTCTGTATAGAGCATTGTCTCTAGCCATAGGACCATGGAATAACATAGGTGTCATTACTTTTCTTCCTTTAAACTTTGTAATCTTATATACTGTATCTGTAAGTCAGTTAATAGGATTACTTAAAAAGTAATAGTGAAGCCACCATTACAAGTAAGACATCTATAGTGGATACTTCTTCCTCCCGTAGGGAGATTGAACTTCCTTAGTACAAGACATCTTTGTCCTGTACATTTAGGTTTTCTACAATTAACAAAAACAGTATCCCCAGGTTTAGACATAAGTTAAAATCCTTGCTCTATATTCTTTTGTTCTAATAACTGTTTAACTAATGTAGGTAATAATACAGTATCCTCAATAGTGTATAAAGAACCTATACTAGACTCTATAAAAGTAGTCTCTCCTATCTTTACATTATGTAAGTATATATCTTGTCCTTTAATAGGATACTTACCTAAGTAAGACTTTACTTGTTCTACAATAGGACTTACTACTTTATCCCATTGTAGTTCATTAATACTTATAGTATTAATTTTACCTTTAAGTAAAACTACTTTACTTGGATTGGAATTACTCCAAGTAGCATAACTTATACTATTATTACCAATAACTAAATCAATAATCATATAGTTAAGATTACCAATCTCTTTTGTACTTAATGTATTCTTTCTATCATTGTATCTAGACATAGTCTTATTCTTACTTATCTTCTTATGTTTACTTTTATTGTTCTTGTTATTTATTGTACTCTCACTATTTCTATTCTTAGTCTTGTTAATCTTATTAGGCTTATTGTTCTTTGTATCAGGTAAAAACATATACTTGAATTCTATACTAAACCTTCCCTAATTAATCCTACCTTTACTTTTAGGTGTTTAGTTATAGTGTCCGTATACAAAATCCTCATATGTAAAAAACACTTAGAGGAATCCTTTAAAGTTCCTTGACCTTTTATGTAGGTAAAAAGTCTTTTGGTGGGAGGCTGTTCCTTGACCTAAGGGTTTCCCCTTACTTAACACTAAGTACCATATTTATCAGTTTAGACAAAATAGTTAGATTATCTAAATCCTGTGGTCGTGTAGTTTAAGTCTATAAACCTATTCCTATATAGGAATAGGTTTACCACCACCTATGTTATAAAGCATTTTTACCAAACTGGTTCGAATTTTCTTCTTTTTCTTTTTAGAGGCTATTATGTATACTGTACTAATTGTAGATACAACAAAGGATTTATGGGAACTTGTAAGTACACCTATGAATTGTAATTCCGAGAAAGAAGCCTTATCCTTAGCTGGACGGTTTTTAAAAGGACTTAGTTCTGTACCTTTGTATTCTAGTAATCTTACAGAGTTTCAATTACAACAACAAGGTTTACCTATAGATAGTTTAGGTGTATGTGTTTACAGTCCAGCATTGCCGTTTATGGCTGTTATACCTGGTTTAACTTATACAGATCCTAATAATGAAAAAGGACCCTACCTTGGTGAGATAGGACCCTTTTAAAGTATCAACCTGAAGAGTGTTAGAACAGAAGTTCTTCTTCTCTTGTCATAATACCTTCTCTAGTAAACTGTATTGTAGAATCTGTATAAGTAATAAGGTTGTCTTCACCCAACACTTGTAAGGCTTTTCTCAACCATTTACTGTCTTCGTCTTCTACATCCAAGTCTTTAATGAAAACAGTATCTGTATCTTGTTCCATAACCAAACGAGCCATAGAACAAGTCTTTTGTAATGTTTCACGAAGAGTTTGTACAACAGCACGCATAGTTGTCATTGTATCCCCTTCCATTTCAGCAATTTGAGTCACAGTATAGTCTTCACAAATCAAGTTGTAGATACGAGTGTATCGTTCACTTGCTCTCATTGTACCTAAAACCTTACGTAAGAAGTTACTACGATAAGCAGTCTTGTCATATTGTACTTCTTTTGGTTCGGCTACTACAATAAAAGTATCCCCTTCTTCTCCGTTTTCAGATTTTTGAGAAACAACAATAGAAGGAGTATCCGCAGGTAAGATATAACTGTCCGCGTTTACTTTTTGGTTTCTTTGTTCAGACAAAGTACGAGCACCAGTATGATGACGAACCAACGCATCTTGTGCTTTACCGAATACTTGTGTTTGTTTCTTTTGGTTTAAGAACTTCAAGATTGTTGGAAACGCTACAAAAGGATTGTTACTTAAGTAGTCATCAAAAGTACCTTCTACACACCACTTCCAAAGTTGGAAATTAGTAAAGGATAATAAATCATCGTAAGACTCATGTACCCATACTTTTCTTAAAGAAGAAGTGAGTTTACGGTTAATGGCTTGGGTTTCAATTTGTTCACTAAGGAACTTGTGGGTAAGTGTCATGTAAGACATAGTATTTTCTCCTGCTTGACCTTAAAAGGTATCGCTTAAAGTAAGGTTAATGTGTCGGACTTGGACTCTTGCGGTCAGTGTCTCTCACTTAAACAGTATAACACATTTTTAGAGGGTACAAGTAAAAAATACACTTTTTTATGTAGAAATCGTGACTTTTTGTTTTCCAATATGTTGTTTATCCTCTAACATTAGTTGTAAATATAGTACTGTTAGGAGTAAGTATGACAAAAGTAGGAAGATTGTTAAAAGCAATGTTAACAAAGAGGCTTGGTACAACCTTGAATGAATATAGTTCCAATGTGTTTGAATACAACGATTTAGGTAAGGCTTACTTCGTAGCAGGTTTCTTAGGTGAAAACTATAGACAAGCGGAACGAAGAAACTACTTGGCCACAAAAGGTGAAGCCTTAGTACAAGCAGGAATGCCTGCCAATCAGGCTTCACAATGGACAGGAGAGTTAATTGTTACACAAGATTCTACTGGTCGTTCTAACTATACAGAGGATCGTACTAACATCTGGAAACCCTCATTCTTTGCTGCTAATCGTATTGTTAACAGATATGGTATTCAAATGTTCTCTGCAGACGATGTTGTTTCTAGTTTGTTATTAGGTGTATCTGTTGCCACTAATGAACCTATTAATGGTGGTATTCCTGCCCCTTATCTTATTGGACAACAAAAGAGAAACGATGTGGCTAACGCAACACCACAAAGTTTGGCTAACTTATTGCAAGTACAGGCAGTACAACAAACAGAAGCCGCAGCACGGGCTATGTCGAGAAGAAGAGATACTACAGACAGTGGAGATGCTCCGTTGTTTGAAGAATCCAGTGTAAGTTGGTTTGATATTTTAAATGGTGATTACACAGACGAAAGTGGTTATGGTTTGGAAGGTATTCACTGGGAAGATGTTTTAGATGACAACGCCGCTTTATTAGCCTTAAACGAGACAGTTCAAGGTTCTAACTTACCTAATGCCATGAAGGAAATATTCGAAGTTATTCTTATTGACCCTAGTTTGTTAGTAACTAGAAGCGGTGACTTATCTGTTAAACAAAAGGATGTGGCGGATGTTTTGTATGATGGTAATCCTACAAAGTCCCAGATTCAGTATGTAGGTCAAGTTTGGAGGGCTAATAAAAATAAACTTATTAAAACTCTTAGAGACGCTGTACCTAACAATGAAGTGTTGAACATTGTTCAGGAAGAGTTACAAAAGTTTGATAGATCTTTTAGGGGTCGTAACGCTTCTGTTAGAATGGCTAAACGAGTAGTTAATATGTACTTAGACAAAACTGCTGGTGTAGATTGGATGAAATGGGGTAAGTCTAAAGGTTTATTAGTACAAAAGGAAAAGTATGGTACTTTACCTGATACTGTAGAAGAGTTTCGGTTTACTAATGGTTATGTAGGTGATTGGGATAACTTGGATACTTTAGGTGGCGACATTACTTGTTCATTAGAAGTAGTAGAAGACGGATCTTATAGACTTTATACCGGTAGAAAGATGGAAACCTTTTTACAAGGTGAAGAGAAAGCTATTGAAAGAGCCATACTTAAGTTCTTAAAATAATTTCTTTGATTGATTGATTGTGTTGAATGTTTAAACCCATAAGTTCGCTTATGGGTTTTTTCTTTTATCCCTCTAATCCTAAAACCTATTCCAGTATATAAGGTACAACACTAACATGAGGAGTACCTATGTATACTAAAATTAATACAGATACAGTTATCTCTTTAGGAGACAACGCACCTAACGCAAAACTACTATGGGGTCATAGTTTTGATGTATTACAAGACCTTCATATACAGAAAACACAAGTACAGTCTATTATCACAGAACTACCTTCTTACGGTATTGGAGACTCTATGGATGTAGAGTGGCCACAGTGTACTTACAAAGTGTTTGATAATGTTACTCATACAATACCTAAACAACAAACTACTTTAGGTTTAGAGGATACTGTTGAGGATTACATTGGACACATTGTACAGTTGTTAGATAGTGCCCGAGAAGTACTTAAAACTAATGGTACATTATGGTTAGCTTGTAGAGATCGTTATGGTGAGGATAAAAACTTAGGTATGATACCTGCTCGTATTGCTTTAGCTTTACAGGCTGAAGGTTGGATTCTTCGTAATGACATCATCTGGAAGTGGGATAATCCTAATCCAGAGTCTACTAAGGATAGACTAACAAGAACCTATGGTCACATATTTATGTTTGCTCATCCTGATAGTAAAGGGGAATACTTATATAACCAAGATAGTATTAGAGAGGAACATACTTCTAGTTTATCTGATAGTTATGTTTCCTATACAGAAGTTGCAGACGGTTTTAGTAAACGACCAGACGCTCACCAAGCCTATCATCCTTTAGGTAGAAATAAAAGGGATGTTTGGGAAGTGAACTTAGGTGCTTATATGGGTAAGTCTAATAGTCCTTGGCCTTACGAGTTAGTTGTTCCAATGGTATTGGCTTCTAGTAATGAGGGCGATACGGTTTTGGATTTATTAAGTGGGACAGCACAGACAGGTAAGGCTTGTTTAGATAATAACCGTAACTATATTGGAATAGATAGTAACACACAAGTAAGGTCAGAGGCCTTAGCCCGTTTACAAGGTATTAAACAATCCCGTAAGGCTAAACAACAATGGGATTCTAATCCTGTTGTAGAGATGTTTGGAGTATAAGATGGAAATTAAACTGTATGAGCCGAAAGATGTGATACCACAACAACAGATACAAGTTGTTGTGGAACATCCAACCAAACCTGGTGTAATGATTTTAAATCCAAACTTGGAAGCTAAAATTGTTGAAAGAGTATTTCTAGATGGGGACATACCAGAACTTAGAACAGGTCCTTTACATACTGAAGGAATACCCGCAGTACCTGTGTTAACGGATTCCCTTAACTCTTTAGTTGTAGGAGAGATGTTAGAACAGGCTTCTAACTTTGTTAAAAGTGAGTTAGATAATAAGTTGTTAGGCTTTGTAGAAAGTAATGAGCCTACAGACCTAGTAAAACATCCTGAAGTTTATAACTTACTCGGTATATATAGTGCTGGTACAGAGGTTCCTTTAATGGAAGTACAGCCTAAGTCTTTGGGAGAGTTAGTTTCTTGTACCGTAGAAAAACAACGGGAATGGGTTTATAAAACTATTTCGACAACACAAGGTCGAAGATCTTTACAGTATCCAATTGAACATAGAATGTGGGAAACACTGTTAGGTCTTGGGTATGTAAGAAAGGTGTGTCTTAATCCACAAGAGTTTTATACACATTGGGAAATGACTACTTGGGGTAGTGAAGATATGCAAGTAGGTTTTAATCCTGCTTCAGTGGCTTGTAATGCTTTATTAAAAGACTTTACGAATAAAGTAGGACCTACAGCCGTACAAAATATACAAGTAGAGTCTGTTAATATGTATGCCGAAAGAGTTTTCGGTTGGTCTGTAATAATAACTTATTGTGGAGGTGAGTAATGGCAATGGTAAGAGATAGAGTTCAGTGGATTGTGGAACAACCCAAAAAAGTAAGTAATGTTGTAATTTTAACTACTAAGTCTGACACACAAGATACTATGAAAGGTTTGTTTTCCTATAAAGTAGAAAAGACATCGGACATTGGATATATTCAAATCCGTGGTGTTAAGTATTGGGTGTCTTTACTGTGTAGTGACAAGCCTAACTTTGAGTACCAATCTTATCTATGTGTTAGTTCTATTTCGAAAGAAGAAGAAAAACATTTAAAGAGATGGCTATGACAAACTTTTATACCTACAAGATAGAGTCTAATATACACTTTACTGTTTCTCTTAAAGGAAACGATACTATCGTTCATACTGGAGGTACAAGTTTAGGTAAACTTGTATGTACAGAACAAGAGTTACAAGAGTTACAAGACTACTTTGTAGTACTTGGTGTTAAAGTAGAGTTTTTTGAAACACCAAGGTCTGACGAAGAGACATTAAGTATTCAAAAGGAGATGTTAGGAAAAGGGGATGTTGTTTATCCACATCTGTCTTGTGCGAAGTGTAGTTGGTTTAATCCAGAGATAAAGTCTTTTTGTTGGCTGACGGATTTATCTGTAGAGGGTATTAACACTCTTATAGAAAAAGATAATTACAAGAAAGATAAGATTAACTGCCCTGTTCCATACCTTTGGGATAATAATCTTTCTATCAAAGGTTAGAATTATGATTTCTGATTATACAGTATTATTAAAACGAGGTTATGAAGACATTATTGTTTATGTAAACAATAATGGTTCTAGGTACCCTTGGACTATTATTAAAAATAAAGTTGTGGTAGGTCCTGTAAGAAAAAGTACAGTGTATGGTATCCCTGTAAATTCTTTACAGTGGAGAACAGATAAGTATTGGGTGTGTGGGGCCACAACAAGTACAGGACAAGGTGTAGAGTTAACGCCTCAAGAATATATGAAAAGTATAAAAGAAGTATATACAAGGGGGCAGTTACATTTTCAATAGGAGTATTTATGTCAGGTAGTTTAGAGTTTAAATTGTTATCAAGGATTGATAAAAACGGGAATGAGTACTTAATAGGCTCACCTAATTTCCCAGCTAATGTTAACCTGAACGATTTTACAATTATCGTTTTTTATCCTGAAGAAGAAGGTGGTAAAGCCACAATTATTCTTCGACCTAAAGAAGATAAAAAGTAAGACCACTAAATGTAACACATAAAGGGTAGTTCACTTAGAACTACCCTTTTTTGTTTTGTTATAATCTGTTAGCTGCAACCTCTGCTAATTCAGATCTAACACCTTGAGTAAAGAATACTGTTCCAAAGATACTCTCCCCTAACATTCTTTGACTTACATAAGTAAGACCATTAGAGTGCTTGTCTAGGAATGGGCTATCTACTTGATACGGGTCACCCAATAAAACTACCTTAGTGTTTTCACCGGCTCTTGTAACAATAGTTTTAATCTCATGTGTTGTTAGGTTTTGGGCTTCGTCTATTACTATAAAAGAGTTGTCTAAAGAACGACCCCTAATAGAGTTAAGAGGTTGTACTACAACAGCCTCCGTATCTAGTAAGTACTTCCAGTTAGGTTCTTTCTTTTTACCTGTTCCTACAAAACTTTTAGTAGGCATAATCTTAGATAGATTGTCATAGTAACTAGCCATCCAAGGTTGTAATTTTTCGTCCAAGTCACCTGGTAAGAATCCAATAGAGTTGCCCATGTCTATAATAGGCTTCGCTAATATAATTTGTTCGTATTGAGTATGTAGTTGAGACAACGCGGCAGCTAAAGTTAAAAATGTTTTACCCGTACCAGCCTTACCTACAAGAGTTATAAGTTGGACTGTAGAATCTGTTAATAGATCCAAAGCCATTCTTTGTTCCAAGTTACGAGCCTCAACACCTACATTAAACTCTTTATCCACCGGTATAACTTGGCCGTACTTATTTCTACATAGAATGTTTTTACCCATCCACTCAGAAATATAAAACTGATTGTAAATAGGTTCTGGTACTAACTCTATAGGTTGAATGTTAGTTGTAGGGTTGTAGGCTTCCTTTAGAATAGGGTCCTCTCCTAAGTGTGTGTAACCTGGGTACAAGTCTGCAACATCAACTTTGTCTGTTTCGTAGTCTTCCGCTACTAATCCTTGACCTTGACATAAGAGTCTAAGGTTAAGATCTTTAGAGACTAGTACTACATGTTCGTATTGCTTTTTCATTTCTAAAGCACATTCCATAATCCACAGATCCATCTTTCTAGGATTAGTGGTAGACTGTAAAGCCTTAATACCAATGTCTGAAGTTGTGCCTATAACTTTCACATTAATGTCTTCTTCTTGTAGGTAAACTCCTTTTTGTAAATCTTGGTCACCTTGAATGTCTTGTATATTTCTACTTGCCTCCCTAGACTTAAAACTAACATTAGTTTTCTTTCTTTCTTTTAAGTCATCCAGTTCTATGATTACAAAGATTGGGAGAGCAACATCATTGCCTTTAAAGTTTGTAATACATTCTGGATCATGAATAAGTACAGATGTGTCTAATACATATAGTTTTCTCATTAAGTACCTCCTAGTACATAAACCACACAAGATAGAAAAGAAACTAAGTTCTGTGTGTATAATTAAGTGTTTATTTGGAGTGTGAAAGTGAAAAACATAAAAATATTTTTATACTTGTGTTTAGCAGTGTTTACTTTAAGACTGAGTGTGAACACTTATAGATGGTATTGTTTAAATAGGGATTGTACAGATTATTCCTCTAAAACAGAAAGAGAGTGTGAAAGAACCAAAAGATACTTGAGATATAGTATACGCAAGGCTAATAAATGATGGTGTTTAAGTTTAATGTGTGTATTTTTATTTATGGGGGTGACCTGTGAATATAAAAAGTACATTGTTCTGGTCTCATTTAAAAATGTATGAAGACTGTCCTCAAAGGTTTCTTTGGACAAAAGGTTGGGATGGTATTGATGTAGGTGCTGGAGAGGGTAAACCAAAACCAGTTACTAAACCTACAAGTAGACATGCTGCTATTATGGGTATTGCTATTCATCACGCTATTGAGTTGTTTTATAATGATGAGATTTATCGTAACGGAAAAGGTGTTACAGATTTACTTTGTACACTAGCCACAGAAAAGTTTAACACTTTATGTGAAAAGTCTTTTATAGACTATGAGGAAGCCAAGTTAACTAAACAACAGATGTTAGACTTAGTTATTAATGGTGTTAAAGGGTTTGTACAGACTTGTAAACACAATAAATTACTAGGTACATATTCCAAGTCCGAAGTAAAAATGATAGCGTGGATTGACCAGTATAACAGTATTGGTGGGATTGTAGACATTGTTGTTCGAAGAGAAGACTGTGGTACTTTACTGTTAGATGGTAAGAACAGTCGTATAAAAGAAAAGGTAGACGAGGATCAATTACACTTCTATGCTCTAGTGTATAGATACTCTTATAGAAAGATGCCGGACAAGTTAGGGTTCGTTTGGTTTAGGTATCCGTATGTAGAAAATACACAAGACACAGGTATTACTTGGGTAGATGTTAGTCAACAAAAGTTGGACGAGTTAATTACAAGGGTACAAACGGCTAAGAAAAGTATGTATAAGAAGAAGTTTAAAGCCAAACCTAGTAGAGATGCTTGTATCTTTTGTAATTATAAAGATCAATGTTCTGAATACCAAGAAGGTGAGCAGTTAGTAGAGGGTATTAAAAAAGTACCAAAGAATAATGGTTTTGGAGATTTCTCCCTATAACCTAAAACCTTAAAATAGTATATACAACATAAGGAGGTAGGTATGACTACGGAAGACCGGTTAAACAAAGCCATTAAGTTAAGAGAAACTTTATCCTCAGACTTACAAAGAATGTTAGGAAAGAAACAAGCCGCAGAACAGTCTTTATTAAAAGTCGAACAAGAGATAAGAGACGCTAACTTAGATCCCAACACTTTACAAGAAACTTTAACAAAGTTACAACAAGCCCTTGAACAAACATTAAGTGAGTTCGAGGCTCAACTCAATCTAGTACAGGATAAAATGTCCTTATATACGGAGAAATAATGAAAATTGAAGTCGCAAGAAATGATTTAGAGTTCTCTCTAAATACTACCAGAACAGCTGTAGGTAACGGTACAGACATTACATCACACTACCTGTTTCGTGTACATAATAATAAAGTAGAAGTTCTTTCCCAGAACTTAAGAGTGTTTAGTGGTGCTCCAATTATTTGTACCTTTGAAGGTGAAGAGGGCGATGCTTTTACAGTGGAATCTTGGCGTTTAGATAAGTGGTTGTCCGGTGCTTCAGATGGTGTGTTAACACTTACTTATAATGGTGGTGGGGATGTACAAGCCAAGTCCGGTCGTTCCTCTATTCGTTTAAGATCTTTAGATCCTAGTAAGTTTCCTTTTTGGGATAAGTTAATGTCTACGGCTACTACTGTTGGAAATATTGCCCCTGAAAAGATTACAAGGGCTTTAAATCTTACTAAGAACTTTGTTAGTACAGACGACACACTTAAACCAGAATTGTGTCAAGTAGAATCTATTGATGGTACATTTTGGGCTACAGATAGAAAAGGTGTGTGTAGTGCAAAAGTTCCTATGGGTGACTTGAACATTCGTATTCCTGCTAAAGACATTACTCCAGTAACAAAGTTCTTGGGTAATGAGGATTCTGTTGAAGTGTTAACATCTACTCGTGAAGATGATAGTGGTTCTTGTGTATTGTTTAAGAAGGAAACAGGTCACTACTTAGGTGTTACTAAGCCTGTTACACAGTTTCCGACCTTGGCTTTAGATCCAGATAAAGTGCCAGATTGTACAGTTAGTTTGGATATGGACGAGTTAACAGCAGGTTTGGCTGTCTTGTCGGCTTCTGCTCCTAAAGGTCATGAGAGTGTTACTTTCCGTTGGGATAGTGAGAATCAAAAGGTGGTTTTGTCAATGCCAAGTGTTGCCGGTGGCAATGATGAGTACCCTCTAAGTTTGGCTGGACTTACAGTACATAGTAAAGAGTTCGAAACTTTTACTATCGACTATCCGTACTTGAAAGGTATTGTTAACGCTTTTGGTTTAGATAAAATTGATCTTGGTGTTAATAGTATGGGTCGAGCAGGTTTTACATCTTTTAAGTATGAAGAAGAAGTAGAAGAAGGAAACTCATACTACGCTGTAATTGTATGGAGAACTTAATTGTCTACTTATGATCAATTAATGTTTGTGTATAAGGGCTTAAGGGAGGATTACATCCGAACAAAAGCCCTTATTGATACACATAAAAAACAACATGAAGAGTTGTTGGAACAAGTTTTAGATCTAAAACATCGAACAGATATATTAGATAAAACTTGTTCTGTTCTTCGTGGTTTAATTGACCATGAAATGGTAGCCAATATAACAACAGCGGAAACATTATTAACAGAAGGATTACAACATATCTTTGACGACTTAAATCTAAGTGTACGAGCGGACACTAGTATACAAAGAGGTAAAGTGTCTGTAGACTTTGTAACAGTACAAGAACATACTACTGGCATGATAACAGAAGGTAGTTCTATGGATGTTTATGGTGGTTCTGTATCTACAGTACAATCCACTCTACTAAGGATTGTTGTACTAACAAGAAGAAGTTTACGACCTTTATTGTTATTGGATGAAAGTTTATCGGCAGTGGCTGAAAGGTATGTTCCAAGAGTAGGAAACTTTTTAAGAACACTGTCAGAAAAGTTAAACTTAGACATTCTAGTGGTAACACATAATCCAACATTAGTAGAGCAAGCGGATGTTGCTTATAGGATTAAAAAAATAAAAGGTTCGGCTACTTTCACAAAAATAGGGCGTTCACAATGAAAACCGATGGTGAAATAAAACAACGATTAAAACAAATTCGTTTCCGAACTATTAAAAAAGAAATTGAAAACCTACTTAAAAGAACCGCTTCTAACTGTAGGTTTAACTACTTATTAAAACCACAAGGACAAGACACTACTCAGTTATGTGATATGTTAGAAGGTGGTGTTTATATTTGTAAGTGTCCAGATTACAATACACATATATGTGATACTCGTTTTTCTCAAGAGGACCCGGCTGTAAAATGTCCTTACTTTGACACTAGACACAACAAGGACTTAATTAAACAATCTTTATCTGGTTTCTTTGACAATGCCCCCGTAGAAGAAATCTTAGTAAGATTTCCACAGATAGCTACCCTGTTATGGGTGTTACAAGAAGACGATGTAAAACCTACAACAGAAGAAGACTAATGTTATTACAAGTTATTCAAATGAAGACACCCCAACCTCCTATTATGTTTGAATGCGGTGTGGATCAACAATTAGATGGACCTTACTTAGTTAGTTCGACGAAAGACTTTATATGGGTAAACAGACAGTTCCCAGGTAATCTATTAAGAGCCGCTACTAGGCAAGGGTCTATAAACGAGTTGTTTATGGACATTGTTTTTAAGTGTAAAGAAATGTCCCTACAATCCCAATGGGGTTCTTGTTTGGAATATAACAACACTAATATACAGGATCGTTTACAACAGGTACAAGAGTACTTTAACTACTTTGGTTTTACAGAGTTTGATGTTTATACAAACGAAACAGTAAACGATGTTAACAGTACCCTAGTAAGTTGGGTACCTGAAAAGTATATAGTTGTGACACCCAAGGATAAAACATACTTAGGCACTGTTTATAACTTTAACTCAAACTTAAATGGTGTAGTTGTACATAATCCTTCTAGGGGTATTTGTATCTTATATCCAGAGTAATACATGAGAGAGTGGTTGTTAAACGCTATTAAGGATTTAACCTTACCGGAAGAAGCTTTAGGTTATGTTTTAGGTAGAGGTTTACCTTATACACTTGTACAGGAACTAAAAATAGGTGTGTGGAAAACACAAACGGAAAGAGCCCCAGACTCGGACTTTCATACTAATGGTGTGATGGGTCATCGTTTACATGGTATGTTGTGTATTCCTATCTACTCTCCTAGAGGTGTGTTAATAGGCTGTGAGTTTCGTAATATGGAAGAGAAACTTGTTCGTAAGTATTACTTACCTGATGTTAAGTGGAATCCAGCTTTTGTAGGTATGTGTCCTAGTGTGTTTGAAGGAATTTGTAAGGGTTATGATGTGTGGTTGGTAGAAGGTGTGTTTGATCTAAGTATCCTAAAAGCCTTACCTAAAAATCATGTGTGTCTAGCGATGGGTGGTGCTAGAGTAACTCCTACACAAGTAAAGTTCTTACAAAGGTTTATACGACCTAAGGCTACTGTACATATATGTTTTGATATGGATGAAACAGGTAGAAAGTTAAGTGCTGGATATAAAAATGATCAGGGAAAACTAATTTGGGGTCTAAAACAGAAACTGGATACAGTACATATAAACACTAGGTTGGTTACTTACTTTGGAGGTAAAGATCCTGGTGAAATATGGGAAAGTGGTGGAACACTAGCCCTTAAAAAATCCTTTAACTTATAATCTTTGGAGATTAAAAAATGTCTGCTACTATTTGGAAAGCACGAGAAGAAATTGTGTCTGATGTACACACCCTAATTCATAATAATCACCCACACTTATCTTACTTGGTAGATGAGATCTGTGTAGTGTTTCGGGAAAAGGCTACTATGTCTGGTGGTCAAACAGTCTTTGGTAAAGTAACTAAATGTTCTGACTTGATTAACGCTATGTCTGGTACAGATTACCAGTTGATTATGGAGTTGGCTGCAGATACTTGGACTAACGACTTAGATACACACGCACAAGAAGCATTGTTGGACAGTTTGTTGTGTTCTATTCATGTAGAAGAGAATCCTAAAACTGGTGACATGAAAATTAAAATCTTGAAGCCAGACATTATGGCACATCGTTCTAACATTGAGAAATATGGTATGTGGATGCCTAAACAAGAAGACTTGGACTTAGATAACTTAGAGGAAGTTGAAGAACAAGGTTAATAATAGGTTGTTTATCTTGTATTAAAAGGAGAGTGATACACTCTCCTTTTTTAGGTTTAAGTTATGGTAGATAGTAAGACAGTAGTAAAACGATATATACTCAGACAAGCGGCTTTACAGGCCTATACAGAAGCCACACAGTCTAGGTACGCTTTTAATAGTAGACAGGCCCGTAAAGTAAGACAAGAGTTTACAGTAGAGGTGTTTGAAGCTTTTACTTATCCTTTTTTAAAGAAGGCTGTAGATAAGTTTACAATCAAGGATGTGGTTAAAAAGGTTAAAGACATCTGGTTGGCTTTTCAAAAAGTTCCTAAGTATTGGGAACAGTTTAAAAGTATGTTAGGTATTACAGCTAAAAACCTTATTACATTCACAGCACAGTTACCTAAAAAGATTATAGAGTTTTTCAAAAACGGATATAAAGGGTTTACAGATGTTGTTAAACAGATGCAAAGTAAACTGTCCGAGTTTATGAAGGTGTTTAATGCTATAAGTAGTAACATTACTCCCTTTAACTTATTAATGGAAAAGGCTACAACATACCTAAAAGAATCCCCAGTCGGTAAACAGGTTATTGGTGTGTTAGACAACGGCAAGAAGAAAGCCGAAGACTTCCTTAGTAACATTAAGTTTAAAAGTGGTAATACTGGCTTAGACTTAATGAAAGATATACTGAATACTTTTCTAGATGGTAAGGTATCCAATACAGTAGGTATACCTTTAAAGGCTTACATTTTCTTTGACATCTGGATTAGTGTGGCCGAGTTGTCTTGGGATTATACTGGAATCGTTAAAGGTATGTTAGGTCTTTTATCTTGGAGAGACTTGTTAGGAACACTACCTGAAAGTGGTGTGGGTTACTTAGTAAATAAGTTTCTAGGTTTCGCCTTCCCTGGTTTTGCTATTTTTAAAGGATACTCTTTGTTGACAAAGATAACAGGTAATCGTTTGATGTTAGTAATACCTGTGTTCCAAATTATTTACTTAATTAAAAATAAGTTAATAGCCATAGGCTCTTCCGTTATTAAGTTCTTTTGGGATAAGATGGGTATCCCAGACTTTAAGGACAAAGGATTGCCGGAAACAATAAGTTTGTAAATAATCCTAGTATTGTTGACACGCATATAGTATATATGTACAACAAGATTAGGAGATAGCTATGGCTTTAGACACAAAGTACAGACCACGAAATTATGTAGATGTTTTAGGACAAGAATCTAGTACTGCTGTTTTAAAACAGTTTGTGAAAGAAGGAAAAGGCTTTCACCAGTCTTATGTGTTTTGTGGTCAACATGGTTCTGGTAAAACAACAATGGGTCGTATTCTAGCCCGTGCTTTATTGTGTTCTAATCCTGTAGAAGGTGAACCTTGTAATGAGTGCGAATCCTGTAATACCTTTCTAAGTGGTGGTGTACACGCTAACTTTGAAGAGTTAGATGCTGCTACTAGATCAGGTAAGGCTGACTTAGCACAAATTATAGAAGAACTTAACTACGCTTCCTTTTCAGGTAAAAGAAAGATTTACTTGTTCGACGAGTCCCATCGTTTATCTAAACAGGCCTTAGATGCGTTATTAAAACCGATGGAAGACACAATAGAAGGAAGTGAAGACAAAAGACTTATCTGTATTTTCTGTACAACAGAACCAGAGAAAATGGTATCTACTATCTTCTCTAGATGTGCTCCAGCGTTTGTTATTAAAGCCGTAGACGCAGAAGGTATTGCTGAACGATTGGCTTATGTGTGTGAACAAGAGAGTATTAACTATACTATAGATTCCTTAGTAACAATAGCGGAAGTAGCAGAGTGTCACATTAGAGACTGTTTAAAAATGGTTGAAGGTGTGTCTATGTTAGGGGACATTAATAAGCAGACAGTTACTCAGTACTTACAGATAGGTGCTAATGATTATATTGTGGACACACTTTTAAACATTGGTGTGGATCTAAATCAATGTGTACAGAATACAGATTTACTATCTAAAGAAGTTTCTCCAAGTGTTGCATATGAAAGATTAGCAGATTGTTGTATGGTGGCTTATCGTAAGTTTTTAGGTGTGGGTAAAGTTCCTAAACAATGGGAGGAGTCCAAGATAGAGGAACTATCTAAGAAGGGTGAACAGTTATTAACATTGTCTATGAAGTTTGCTGCTCCAATACATAAACCTAGTAAACAAACATTGGTGTTAGATATAGCAATGTGTCATTATGGAGATAAGTTCCAAGTCCCAGATAATTGTGTTACAATAAACTTTAATAACAGTGGTGCTAAATCTTCTACTAATGAGCATAAAAAATCAACAGTAGAAAAGATAAATGTAAGTAATATACAAAGTGAGGTTGTTAAAACAGACAAGCCAGTAAAGGGTCAGGTAAGTCAGTCTTTAACTCCTACAGGTGTCTGGGTAGACCCTAGAGCCATAAAAAGTATAAATACACAAAAAAGAATCACTAACGGGTTAGCACCTAATGAGTTTAGATCGATACTACTGTATCATCTGCGGAGACAAATAGATGGAGAGAGATGGTAAAACTTGGGTAATCCTTCAGTTAACTCCTTATGGGGAAGCCTTAGCTGAAAAGGGTGAACTGTATTCCAAACTTCGTAGGAGTATTCCTAGGGAAAAGGAAATCTTTATACCATACCATCGAATAAACTTCCAAGGAAAAATTACAAAGTTAAATGTGTTAGAGGGTTATTGTTTTGTAGAATCGGGTCTACCAGAAAATGATTACTTTAACTTTGGCTTAGAAAATTACATTGAAGATGTTTTACATAGTAAAAGTAGTAAGAGAGGTCCTATTACTTTACAGACTGTAAGGGATGTAGATGTGCAAAAATTAAAAGACAGTCTACAAGAAATGCTAAGCCAAGACTTACAAGAAGATATGAGTGTAACTATTACAAGTGGTATCTACAAAGGTTTAGAGGGTAAGGTTGTAGGCTTTACAGAAGATAGGGGTGAGGCTTTTATTTATATAAGTTTAAGATCTTTAAAAGCCATCCGAACTGTTCCTACAATACTTTTAACTACGGAGGTAGAGGATGTCTAAGTATTGGAGTAACTTTGTATATTTTGACAGCCATGACTTTGAAGGAATGTTTTCCAACGAAGACGGTATACATAACTTTCCTACATACAGTGAAGTCTTAGACGAAGACTCCCAAGAGAAATTAGATAGTATTAGGGAAGTGTTAGAAGAATTACCACCAAGGGAAGCCGATTTTATTGACTTGTACTTTTTTAAAAAAGTAACACAGTTGGGTATAGCAGACTTGTTTGGTGTTTCTCAACCTACAGTATGTTATAGGTTAGCTAAAGCCGCTAAAAGATTAAGTTACATAATTAACACACCAAACTATCCTATTAGTAGTGTGGAAGAAGACTTGAGGGGTGTGTTAACAGACGAGTTGGACATTAATATAATGTTGTTAATGTTACAAAAAACTTGTCAGTCAGAAGTAGCCCGAGAATTAAATGTTTCACAAGGATTAGTTCGTTATAGGTTTATGCGTAACTTAAAACAAATTAAAAACTTTAAGGATTTAGATAAAACCATACAGTGTTTAGAGCATGTGTCTAATCACTTTAACATTCTAAAAGACACTAACAGATCAAAACTAGAAGAGTCTATTACTTATTCCTTATAACAATAAATACTTTATACATTACATAGTGTGTCAGTAAAAAGGATTGTTATGGATAAATCTTCTACCAAAAGAGTACTAATGGCCCGTAGTGTGGCTACACAATGGTTACAAAAACATAGTTCGGCTGAGTACAGACTGCATGTGTATCCTACATTAGGCACAGCACAAACTTTACCTTCGTGGTTAAAAGCTTTTAGGGATGGTAAGTCTAAGTTTGGTAGTTTACAATCTTTTGATTTTGCTGTTGAAATTGGTAGTGATTCCTTTTGTATTCGTAGTCGTGACAAGGATAGCCTCATAACTTTAAATGCTAAGTTAGAAGAGATGGGTCACGAAACCTCAGGTGTTTGGTAAGATGGCTGTTTCATTAGTACAATCCGAGTTTACTTACCAAAGTGGTACAGCACCTACTTTGTATATGTTTACTATTGTATCTGATCTTAGTGGTACATTAAGTGTTCGAGATATACAAGACCCTTATGGTTTTATTATCTCTCCTTATACACAGATACCTAAATCAGTAACTGACGACATACAAAGTGCTATGTTGCAAGTGGAGGGTCTTTTGAGTAGTACAAGTGCTTTTAATGGTAGTGTTAACTTTGTAGGAGAGACTACAAAAGTTATCACTTTCCCAAGTGTACAACCTAACCTAAATTACAGGGTTCATTTAACAAGTGATATATTCGCACCTTTCAAAGTTACAAGTAAAACACTTACAAGTTTCACTATCGAATGTGGTGCGGAAATTACAGCCACTGTTTCGTTCGATGTTTTTATTTAACAAGGATAAGTTATGAATAGACAACAAAAAGAAAACCTTAAAGGTCTACTAATGAGTGGAGACAAGGGTTCCATTAATCAAGCACTATCTTTGATGGATGCTTTAGATATGGCTACACAAGAAAAGGATAGTGAACTTATAAGAGAAGTTACTAATTACCTTTATGAGGAGGGTAGTGTAGACAACGATTACTTCGAACGCTCCCAAACTTTAAGAAAAGAAATGGTTCGTTTTAAAGGTGGTGTGGTTAAGGATTTAGTGGACTTTGTAGACGAAGTTGTACATGGTTGTTGGAAGGGTCCAAAAGGTAACAAACCTACAGGTTCCGCAATGCATAGTGAAAAGACTGTTTTTAATACAGATGAACTGGATTTTCTTTATTCTGTACAAGGTGATTATAGTGCTGAAAGTCGTAACTTCGGAACGGCTTATAATTTTGTGAATTGTTTAAAACAATCCTTAAAACAGTATGGTCTAATACAAAAGGATGATCAAGTATACGCCCGCTATGATAGGGAAGACTTCATGTTTGAAGTAAGCTTAGACTTAAAGCAGATTAACTTTAATAAACTAAAATTAGCAAGTACAGGGAGTGATACTATGCGAAAACTAGCTAGAACGGAACGTAAAAAAGGTATTGAGGTTTGGGTTTCCCGTAGAACAACAAACTTTCCAAAAAATGTAAACGATAAAAAGTATTGGCAAGGATACTTAGAGATGTTAGCAGACGTTCATGAATGGGATGAAGACGTTTATGAGCAGATGAAGATAGAAACCGACGAGGACGTGCTTTTAGAGAATATAAAACTAACCGATATAAACGACCTTGGAGACAATGCTATATTGACTTTCGATGTGGATGTTTCGTTTAATGATTCTTATTATAAACACGCAAGGAGTAATACTATGCGAAAATTAACTAAGAGACAAGCAAGTCGTAAACTGGATGAGTTGTACGGTCAACTCACTAACAATAAACAAGCCTATCTAACTAGAAGAGCAAAAACTGAAACCGTAAAGTTCACTATGGACTTTAATGAGATGTTTTCGTATGCCCAATTACGAGGTCATGATATAACTGATAGAGGTGTTATTGAGGGATTATTAATCCCTGAGTGGCAGGTAGAGGAAAAGGCTGAAGACTTTGTTATGGGTAATTATGGAGACGTGGATTGGGAAATCTACACTACCAAAGTTAAAGGAAGACCTAGAATTGACTTACATGCTGTAAGTCAAGGATATGAAGATTGGGAGATGGATGATAGCCACTATGGTGGTACCGTTTCTGGAACACTGGAGGTAACCCTTCATATTTCTGACGATAATTCTTCAAGACGTGCTCGTTTCTCTGAAGGACCCGAAGGTACAAAAGAGTTCGAAAAGTGGAAAGCCGAACAACCCGAAGAGTTCCAAGAAGAATGGGATGCTAATACTGAAAAGTACAAAGATAAGTTTAAACAAGCCAAGTTAACTCGTAGACAAGCAAGTCGTGCTTTAGATCGTTTACATGCACAAGTTGTAGGTACTAAGCGTACAGCAAGTTCTAGAATGACTAAACGTCAGGCCTCTAGAAAGTTAGACTTGTTACACAAAAAACTTACTACTAGACGATAAGACTTAGTGTTTTGTGGTTAGACATAAGGGTACACATACAAGTGTACCCTTCTTTGTTTATAGGAGATAGTATGGACTCTGTAAGATTTATTAGAGTATGGTGTGTTGTAAGAGATGGTTTTGTTTACACTAAACAAGGAAACCTAGGACAAGGACACACAGCAATACCTTGGCAGGTTTTATTAAAGTTACATTTTAAAGTACCTTACACACAAGAACTTATATTAAGTGATTGGAATAGTATACCAGATACTAATAAGAAGTATGTCTATATAGATAGAAGAGAACACCAAGTTGTACTACAAGACTACTTAGGGGCTTTAGATGAATGGGTAGAACTTAAATAGTTAGTTTATACGCTAATACTATTAAAGTAAGGTTCAGTATGAAAAAACAATCAAAAGCAAATCTAACACCTAAAAGACAAATAATGGCATCTAACCAAAAGGAAAATAAAATGTCAAGAAAAATAACAGCCAAAGAACTTTTAAGAGAAGTCAGAACTTTGAAGAAACAAGCAGGTGAGAATCCTTGCGCCCCAAGACTAATTGAATACTCCGAAGATAGTGAGTTAAAGTCTCTGATTGAGCGAAGCATAGGACCAGATGGTTTGATGTATGGTTGGGGACACTTTACCTTGAAAAATATAGAGGTAGTGGATGGGATCGCGTACTTTGATGGGAACATTTCGGGTGAAGTCCCTGTTATGAAAGTGACCCCTTGGTTTGAAACTGCTAACCACCCACAAGTACAAAAAGCATTCAAAGAACTTGAGAAAGAACTGAAGTCTTTTGTAGCGAAAAACGGTCTTTCCGATTTGAGGGTAGTCGCTAGTAACGACGATTATAACAGAAATGTAGACTGGATTACATCGGTTTCTATCGTAGATAGCATAACGAATCGAAAGGTGTCCTTTCTTATAGGAGGGTGGGACACTGATTCAGCCGTTGTAGAGTCATGGTTGGGAGACCATTGGTCAAAGAAGTTCTCCGGAAATATAGATGCAGATGTTGCTATGGCAGTTTCAAATATGAGGAAGTTCATCAATAAAGACCTACTCCAGCAAGTATTAGAATCCAGAGCAAAGTTCGAAGCCAGAAAAAGATAATCTTATGCGAAAACAATCTAAAGCAAATCTAACACCTAAAAGACAACGAACTCAATACTCATGTATGGCTACCTCAATGAGTATGTGTTTACAGGCCTTAGACTATCCACACGCTAATGAGGATGAAGTCAATAAGGTAATGGGTGCTTTACCGATGAGAGGGGCCGCTTGGGAACAAGCTTTGGCATGTGCTCAGCATTATGGGTGTAGAGCCACATTAACAATGCCTTCTACAGTTAAGCAATTAAAAGAATGGACTGACCGAGGTGTTCCTGTAATGATTGCTTGGAACCCAGAGGGTCGTGATTGGTCTCATGCTTCTGTAGTCTTCGATGTAGATGAAGACTTAAATGTATATGTTGCTGACCCTAACATTCCAGACCCAGATGAAACTGTAAGGGTTGTACCTAAAACAGAGTTCTATTCAAAGTGGTACGAGAAGTGGCCGAATTATCTAGTTCGTCGCCCTGCCTGCGCTATCGAGAGAGAAATAACTCCGGATGGGAGACAAATAATGGCATCTAAAAAGGAGAATAAAATGTCAAGAAATCCAGAAATAAGAAAAATTGCTCGAGAAATCGAATCTATTAAAGGTCAATTACAAGGCAAAACAGCAGGGACTTGGGATCTTGGAACAGAACTTTCTGCGTTGAAGAAAAACTCTGGAATCCATTTCAAGTTATCAGACAAGTTAATTGGGGAAGCCGTGGGAGAAGTGCAATTATACGAAGATTTGCGTAAAGGCTACAGCCTTTTAGATCAAGTAAAAGCGATGTTGCAACAAACAATAGAAGAAATCGAATCCATGCAGAGAAAAATTAAGTCTGATAATGGCATCTAACCAAAAGGAAAATAAAATGTCAAGAAAAATAACAGCCAAAGAACTTTTAAGAGAGGTTCGTGCGATTAAAAAATTAGCCGCGGGTACAAGTATTCCATCGGTTTTTCCATCTATTACAAGACAATTAAACATTCCAGAAGGTGTACAGTTCCTTCCTGATGGTAGTGGTGAGTTTGAAATTATTACAGAAAACGGCGAACATATTTACGCTGTTTTAGGAGATAGTGGTTACGAAATTAGTGGAAAAGGTGCTAAGAAACCTTTTATTAAAGCAGACATTACTTTCGATGAAGAGGGTGAAGGTGTTACAAACGATCCTAAATCCATTGTGAGTGCTATTCAAACTATGTTAAACTGGTACGACAATGCTTTGTTAACCTCTATTAAAGACGACGAACTGGAAATGAGAAAACTTTTCTCTATGGCTTTTAAAGGTAGTAGAACCTTTGATTATGATAGTTGGTATAAAAAAGGTAAGATTTATATTATTACAGGTAAGTCTTACGGTATGCCACAGCAAGTTGTTGGTGGCGGCGGTATAGAGTTTCAGATCTATAGAGAGGGGGATAATAAGGCCAGTGTAAACGCTTTATACCCAGATAAAAGACGACATATGGGAACTTATATTGTTAACAATGTCCAATGGACTGCTAATGGTGTTCCATTAATTGACCCACGAGAATTTAAAAAGATTTTCTCTAAGGTTAGCGCTAAAACTAAAAAATGGTAATAACCTTACCCTCTTATAGGAATAAGTAATGCCAGCACAAGGAATATGTCTAAGAGTAACACATACAGGGGCTGTAAAAGGACCTCTGTTAGTTACTGATATACACGATGGTATAGATGCCAATGGTCGTGTTCAGGCTAATAAACCTGGTGCTGTGTATATTCCTTTTAATGGTGTTGTGGACTTAATCTATACTTCACAAGTAGCACACTCTTTTGAAGTAGGAGCTATTCGTGCTTGGATTAATACTGGATACTTAACGGCTGTGTTTGTATTTGGTACTAGTTTCCACAACACTATTACTCAAACCTCTTCTATTATTGTACAAGATGAAGGGGTACCTGTAGAAACTGAAACCACCACACTTAACTTTATTGGTGGTAATGTTACAGCCACACCAGTAGGTGGTGGTGTTGTAGATGTAGTCGTTGTAGGTGGTGGCGCCAGTACTTATTGGAATGTGCTTACTACACTTGTAGATAGGGTGGCTACCAACTCAGAGTTCATTCTTATTGATAGTGACCCAGTTACAATAACTTTACCTGTTCCTAATGTAAGTGATCACATTGCAGTAAAAGTGATAACACCCACCATTACAAATATACAAGTTAAGACTCATGGGGCGGGTGTTTTAATAGATGGTACTGATTACTCCGTTACAGGTCTTCCTTTAACCACACAATGGGAACAAGTTAACTTTATTAGTAATGGTACAAATTGGTTTATATGGTAGGTTTATATGTCTTACAGTCCACAAGTTAGAAATACAATAGATGAGGCGAATAGTAGTATTGTACCTTTATTGGCCGGTCAAACTTTTACTGGAGGCTGGACAGATATAACACTATGGAATGGTATTAGTGTTTTCCTTGATGGTAAGTCCTTATCCACAGCACCTGGTACATTACAAATGCAATTCTCACAGGATTGTATTACTGTTAATGAAAGTATCCAAATTAACATACAAGATATAGACACTGCTAACTCTAGAACACTAGCGCCTATATCTAGATACTTTCGAGTTGTATATACCAATGGTGGTGTTGATCAAACCGTATTTAACTTACAGACTATCTATCATACATCACAAGTAAGTTCTGTTTCTAGATTAAACCAAGACCTTGTAGGAAACGAAGATGTTATTAATGTTCGTTCTGTGTCTACTGGACAACAACCTGATGGCGACTTTGTAAACGCAAAAGCTGACGGTACTGCTTTTGTAAGTGTTGTACCATTAGGTGTTGGTGGTGTGTATGATAGTGGTTGGGTAGACACAGATGGTTTTGTATCTGTAGAGTTGTTTATAGCCACTGATCAAGTATCTTCCTCACAAGGTATTCAAATCCTGTTTACGGATGATGTGCAAGGGGCTGCTACAGTAAGAGCCATTGAAACTTATACTTATTCACAAGACGAAGTAGATAGAGGATTTCTATCTATTAACTTTGGAACTAGGTTAGATGGGTTTAGAGTTATCTATACTAATAACTCTGTAGCGCAAACAAGTTTCTTTTTAGAGTGTGACTTAAGAACCAATACCATTCCGTTTAGAACTAGTAACATCGGTGCTATTGTAACAACAGATTTTCAAGTAGAAGTCGCTCTTGGTAATATACCTGGTTACAGTAATGGTACTAAGTTTGGCTCTATTAGATTGATTGACGCCGCAGACGCACAACCTTTAACTATATGGCGCTTGGCGGATGATGGTAGAACACCTTTACGAGTGGCTAGAAAGACTTTTCAGACTGTTGCGAGTAACGCTTGGGTGGCTAGTAATAATGCTTTAGACGCTGGTAAACAGATTACAGTTGAACTTAATGATAGTAACAACAATTTTGTAACTCATACACTTACTTTAAATGGTGGGGATGGTAGAATACCAGTATCTACTGGTATTAGTGCTTTAGATTGTAATGTGGCTTTTCTAAGTGGTGATACCCAAACATTAAGTGGTGATGTGTATGTTACCAATGCTAATAACTTTACGAATGGTGTTCCTAACTTAGGTAGTGCGGTTCTTGCTTTCATATCACAAGCAGATGGTAGAACACAACAATCTGTATACAGAGTACCTAGTGGGTATACAATGATTATTCGTAATGTGTATTCTACTATTACAGCGGGTACCTCTAATGGTTCTGTGCAAGTCACATTAAGAATTAAACCTGATGGTGGTTCTTGGTATGTGGTAAGACCTTATGCTATTACAACAGCCGTAGCTTTAGATAGAGAAGAAATAATTACTTTAAGTGAAAACAGTCTTGTAGAGTTTACTGTTTCGGACATAGGTGGTAATGATACCAATACTTTAGCATTCTTTAATTATGAATTAATTGCTAACTAATACTGTATAAAAGGTTTACAGTATGTAGTATATAAATATATACGGAGGGCATATGAAAGTAATTGGTATCAATGACATTAAAGGTATGGTGTTCAAACAAAAGTCTATTGAACAGTTAACAGAGGGTTTCGACTTAAACTTTTCTTTAGAGGAGCAACAATACTTTAAGGATATGTTGTTTAGTTATATGGAAGCCGAACACAATATACAAGTAGAAAAGTCTATGGAAGACTTTGATGTTTACTTAGCGTTATCCTCACAAGATGCTTTATTAGGTCGTATTAGTTTTGCTGTGGAAAATAAGATGATACTTTTATTGGCTACAGGTGATAATAGTATTCATGACATAGAGAATATGAAAGAACTGTTTATGGTAGTAAAGTCTTTTTATACAGTGTACAAACAGTTCAGTAAAGGTTTAATAGGATAAACTATGGCTGACATTATAGACCTTAAAGAAAAGTTACAAAAGGACTTTTATACAGAAAGACTCTATAATGGTTTATCTTTAAAATTAAGTCCTGTAGAAGGTATGGAACTTAAGTATTTATTAAGAACATACTTAGAAGAGGATTTTATATACGAGACTTCCTATGATGTAAATGAGGATGTTTTAACAGTACTTAAAAACAACAAGCCTGTAATACTTCTTACATTCACAGAAGGAAGTCATGTTTATTTCACACCCCCTTTAGACTTCATGGGACAAGACACCGAAGTACAAAACTTGTGTATATGTTTAGTAGTGTGTGACCAGTTTATAGAAGTTTACTTAGAACTATATGGTCCTCAAGACAGTTCTACAGATGATGGTAATGTGTTAACTTTCCCAATTAAATAACTTGTTTATACTAATACAATAGTTAACAAGTTATTACAGAGGATTGTTATGGGACGAGGTATTGCAGGACAAAAGCCGTTTAAGATGTTGGTTGCAAATCTTAGACAAGGATCTGATCCTTCTAAAGGTGAAAGTGGAAACCCACAGATCGTACGCAAAACATACACTACACAAAACTTTATTGAAGTTGCGGGTAAAGGTATACCTAAAGAAGGTAAGAGTGGTAAAACACCAGGTACGGGTGTTAGAATGGGACATATTGTACAAGGTAATGTTGCACCTACTTTTACGATTTCTGTAGATAATGCTGTTAGTGCTTTAAGTACAATGGAACCTACAGAACTTGTAATGGGTGATTATGTTATTGTAAGTCATGTAGACTTTGTAGTTGTTAATGGTGATGTAAATACAACGGCTACTAATTTGGCTACTACTATTGGTACAGACACACCTTTTTCTGCAGTGGCTGTAGGGGCTATTGTAACAGTGAGTTTACCTGTTGGATTAGAGTATAATAGTATGTACACAAAAGTTACAGGACCTAACGCAGGTGATTACACGATGTCACAAGTTGTGGAAGGAGAACCTTATATTGGTCCTGCTATTATAGGATAATAAGCATGAAACAGACCAAAGAAGAAAAACAACATATACTAGATAACTTACCTGAAGGTACGAGAAGGATACAAGTTGTTTCTCCTAATGGTAAACAACAGTATAAAAGACCGGACGAAGTGGATATAGACACAGATGAGATTTCTATAGCACCCACCGGAGCCCCTATTGTAATGAGGGGAAAACCTGGTCGTAAACCAAAAGTGGTTCGTAATGCTGTAACACCTCAAATCGCCCAAACTTGTCAAGCAAGAGACGAGCATGTTTCTGCTAATGAGTTGTCTAATACAATAAAAGAGGACTCTAACTCTGATCGTGTAATAGAAAACATTCTATTAGAAATGGCTCAGGACGCGGCTACCATAGACTTTGAGAAAGACGAGGCTAGTAGAACGGGAGGTGATGTTAGTGGTTTACTAACAAAGAAAGCCCGTATCTTAAAAGGTATGTCTGATATATGGCTTCGTAAAAAGTCTTTAGATGAAGGTGGTATTATAGACTTAGAGTCTGGTACTTTCGAAGCAGTGTTTGGTTTAATACTAGAAACTTTTAAGGAAACATTGTTAGAATCTGGTGTTCACGATGAACACATAGAAACTATTTTCGCTAAGTTAGTAAGTAGTTTAGACGATCAGTGGAAGGAAGAAGCCAAAAGAAGAATGCGTCAAGAAAGAGGTAACTAATGGGTTTAGGAGATTTAGCTGCCACTATTGGTAGAAGTAAGTCAACAGATAAAAGAGATCCTGTAGACATTATTACTTTTATTGAGGCTCCTTGGGGTTTAGGTTTAAAGTTGTTTCCAGTACAACGAGTTATACTTAAAACACATTATGGTATGACCTTAGACGACAACGAACTAGATTATCCTTTAGATGTACCTGTACCCGAAGATCATGAAAACTATGACCCTGAGTTGATGGATAGGGATGGTTATTACAAGTATAGATTAGTTATTACGGACTTTAGAAGAGAGAATGTTCAGTACTTCACAGAGGCCGGTTACTTAAAGTACTTACATAGTGAAGGTAGATGTAATACAGATAAAGTAATACCAGGTGTACAAAGACGAGAAATGGTTTTAAGTGTGGGTCGTCGTTCTGGAAAAACACTTATTACATCTTGTATTGTGGCGTACGAAACTTATAAATTATTATTACTTGGTAATCCACAGAAACATTATGGGTCTTCACAGTCGAATGTTATACAGTTAATTTCCGTTGCGACAGATCAGGCACAGGCCTCTTTATTGTATAGGGAGGCTAGTGGACACTTCCAAAAGTGTGATTACTTTAAACCTTATACTGCGAATGCTACACAAAGTTACGCAACTTTTCAAACACCTTTTGATATAGAAACTTATGGTAGTTATTCTAAGAATCCAAAAGCCCGTTATTCAGTTAATGTTACTTTTAGGTCTTGTGTGGCAAAAGGGCTTCGCGGGGGCGCTAACATTATGGTTGCACTGGACGAGGTTGCTCACTTTGGTGAACAAGGACAAGCCTCTGCAGATGAAGTGTATCAGGCTGTAGAACCTTCTACTAGAACCTTTTCTCCTAAGGACCCCTTAGACACTACAAAACCTGTTGGCGAGAACGAAGGTCGTATTGTTATGATTTCTTCTCCGTTAGGTAAACAAGGTTTGTTCTATAAACAGTTTGAGTTAGGTTTTGGTAATAACAAAGCGGCGGATAATCTTCTTTGTATACAAGCACCTACTTGGGAAGTAAACCCAACAGTACCCGCGGAAACCTTTGTGGCTTCTTACTTAAAAGATCCTAATGTTTTCTATACGGAATTTGGGGCTGTGTTTTCGGATAGAACTCGTGGGTGGATTCAAGACGCTAAAGACTTATTAGATTGTATAGATCCCGCTTTAAGAAAAAGAACATCTGGTTTACCGAAAGCACCTTACTTTATGGGGATAGACATCGCACTTGTAGGTGACTGGTGTGCTGTAGCAATTGGACATAACGATCAAAATGGTAATGTTGTTGTAGATTGTATGGAGCGTATTAAAGCCGGTGAGGGTAAGTACCAAGACTTAGAAAGATTAGACTTTGATGAGGTAGCGGATTGGATTACTAGTTTCACTAGTAGATTTTATATTAGAGAAGGTGTGTTTGACCAGTGGGTCGGTATACCAATGGAACAGGCTTTACAAAAAAGAGGCTTACCTCAGTTAAAGTCTTTACATCACACAAAACAGTTAACATCCCAGATGTTCCATAACTTAAAAAACTTAATGTTTGATAGTAAGTTAAAAATATATGATGAACCTACAGAAGAAGGACATGCCGATTACATTCAAGAGTTGTTAGAGTTACAGGCCACACAGGTTAGTAAATATGTAATAGAAGTAGAAGCCCCACAGACAGAAGGTAAGCACGATGACTACTCGGACGCCTTAGTTAGAATGTGTTGGTTGGCTACAAAGGATTCAAATAAAAAGGTTATCTTATCTGGTACTCGTGGAAATATATACTCAAGTGGTAATTCCAGATTTGGAAGGTCTACTACAAAAACTCGTAGTGGGTCTCATGAGTCCAGACAATTACCTAGAAATAATAGGAGAAAATAAAAATGGCAACCTTAGTTAATTCAAGTGTCGTAGATAGTGGTGATGTGGAGTTACAGTTCCCTGGTGATAGGTTTCCAGTTACAGTAGGACCTACTTTAAGAGCCCGTGGTTGGAGAGGTGGTTTGTTTGTACAATATGTACAAACAACACAAGAGTATACAGTAGAAGTTAGTGATGGTTCTAATGTGTGTGGATTTCTGTTATTCCAATCAGAAAACTACACTCCAATGACACCTGGTGGTATTAGTACAGGGTCTCCAGAAAACTTTATTGGTAAACAGTTTCGGGCTCCTGTAGGTGGTAACAATGTTGCTACAATGATAAATGGTGGTACAAGGGCTATGTTTAAGTTCTTTGAAACCACAGCCTTGACAGGTGGGGGAACTCGTACAGGAGGGGTTATTACTTATAACTTAAATGAGGCTTTACGAGTTTCTGAAAATGGTTTATTATGTAATGACTCAGAAGCGAATCTAATAGCTGCAGGTGTAGTTAATCCTACACAAGTAGGATTATGTAGTAGTGTTCCAAAAGAAAGTAACTTTAATCGTTTAGGTATAGACCTGAAGTACTAATGAGAAATATACAAGGCACATATGATGAACATTTAAAAAGGGCTACTAGGGAAATAGAGTCGGCTTTAAGACTTGTAAGTGGTAGTTCTTTAAGTATTCAGGATCGTAAAAAAGTTTTACGAAAACTAGATCCTGTTTTAATGTTAATAAAACAAAGTAGTCGTGTAAAATTAGTAAACGAAGAACAAGAACAAGATGTAAAGAAGACAAGGGGTAATAAAGATGGCAACAAACGAGGACGGAACGCCAATTAAAAAGATCCCTTCGGGTGATGGTAAACACAAGGCTAGTACTGGTAAACCTAGAAGAATTGTAACCTCCTCTATGAAATCCAGAACAGCCTCTTATGCTGGTGCTAATACTATTAACGGTATGGGTCAGAACTTCTACTCACCTGAGTTGTCTACAGATTTCTTAGAGTTACCACAAAGTTTACATGAACAGTGGAAGTTCTACAGATTCTTTTACAAGTCCGAACCTTTTGTTGGTCAGGCCATAGACTTACATACTGAGTTACCTTTATCTAAAATTAGAATTGGTAAGCCTAGGTGTAAAAACCAAGACTTAGGGGATCAGGCTACAAAGTTTTGTGAGAAGTGGGCTAATAACATTGGACTACTACATAGACTTATTGCTATTGTACATGACCGAAATCTTATCGGTGAAGTGTTTATCTGGTGTGAAGACGCTAATCCAGAAATGCCTAGAGACATTAGGGAAGAACTTGTAAGAGTTGTTAAACCTGACGGTACAGTGACAGAGGATTATACATTAAGACCAGACGCAGATGAAAGAGCCGCCAATTGGGTTCGTAAAAACTATAAAGGGTGGACCTCTGTAAGGGTTTTACCTCCAGAACAAATTCAGATGGAAACTTTTAACTTTACAGACGAGAGAATTGTGGAGTTAATACCAGATGGTAAAACTAAGTCTATAATAGACAAAGCTATAGCCGGTGATCCACAAGCACAACGTATTGTAGAGTCAATGCCTCCAGATGTTGTACAGGCTGTAACAGAGGAACGTAATATACCCTTAAACACAGACCCATATGCAGGGTCCTTTGTTTACTATATGGCTAATCGTAAGTCTGACTATGATACTAGAGGTAGTTCTATTCTAGAAAGATGTATGCGTCCTTTGGTATACCGAGACAAGTTAAGACAAGCCCAAACTAGTATTGCTTCCAGACATATGACACCTATCCGTATTGTTTACGGAGAAGACTTGAGTATGGAAGATGTAGACGCTTTAAGAGAACAAGTTGATCAGGCTTTACAAGATCCAGACTATTCTATTATTGCTAATTTTCAAATTAGTTGGGAAGAAATGGGTGCTGACCAAAGACTATTAGATTTAAGTGGAGAGTATGACTTAACAGATAGACAGATGTACGCTGGATTGGGTGTTACAGAATCTTTAATGTCTGGAGAAAGTTCTTACTCTGGAGACAGACTTAACTTAGAAGTAATCAATACTCGTTATATGTTACTTAGAGAACAGTTACAAGAGTTTGTTGAAAAGTTTATTTTCAAACCGATGTGTGCTCGTATGGGTTTTATCGAGTACGATGATTTCGGAGACGAGATAGTTATTACACCAACATTATCTTTCACTAGACTAGCCTTAAGGGATAATCAAGATACCTTTGATCAGTTGTATAACTTGTATACAAAGGGCTCTTTAGATGTAGATACTATTTTAGAGTTGTTAAACTTAGATCCAATGGCTGTTAAGGAACGCATTAAGAGAGACTTGTTTACAGTTAATGATCCAACATTCAATGAAATGATGAGAGACATTTATGGTGGAGCCGGTGGCTTTATACAAGAGAACTCTGATGTAAATGAGATTATTGCCAAAGAGTTAGGTCTTAAGTTAAAACCGGCAGAAGACGAAGGGGATGGTCGTTGGTAGAGAGTTCGCCCTTTAACAATAATTTTTCAATAGTAAATTAAAAGTTAATAAGGGGGTCTTATGCCACAATCACCATTTCAAGTAGATCAGTTACAAATAGAACCTGGTTCAGGGGATACTATTGTAATAAACAGAGATGTTTCAGGTAACTTAACTTTTACAGATACACACTTACCAACAGGTATAGCCTTACAACAGTTGTTGGGCTTACAAAACTTAAAAGATGTTTATGTTGTAGGTAAAGAAAATACTCCTTATACAAGTGTACAAGACGCCTTAAACGCTATTCCAGACGCTTCTAGCGATACAAGTGTGGTATTAGTTACAAACGGTACTTACACAGAGAATATAAGTATTACAAAGGACAATGTGATACTACAAGGTATTGGTGGTGTGTTAGTTAATGATGGAAACTCTTCCACAGTGACAGTAGAAGTTTCTACTACAAGTACTCCTAATAAATTACAGATTAAAGACTTAGACATTCGTTGTACACAAGATGGTAAGTCTTGTGTAAGTGTTTTAGGTGCTAATCAGTTTGCTTCTGGTACAGTTACAGTCTCTGGTTTCCCTGTAGCGGGAGATAGTTTTACTGTTAATGGTGTGACCTTACTAGGTGTGGAAGGTAATCGTACAAGTGGTTTAAATAACTTTTCTGTTAATGGGGTTTCAACAGATAATATAGCAATCGAAATAACAGAAGCCCTTATGGATGAAAATAATGGGTTTGTTTCTTTTGTTACAAGTGAGGTTGTGGGTTCTATTGTTACACTTACAAGTGTACTGCCAGGTAGTATTGGTAATACTTATACACTTACTACTGCTTCTGGAAACTTTACCCTATCCGGACCAACCTTAGTGGGTGGTAGTTCTGCTGGAACTAGCTTAGGGTCTGAGGAAATAAGTATTAGTAATGTAAACTTATTTTCTACGGGTGTAGGAGGTTACTTTGTATATGCTGACACAATGAATAATCTTACACTAAATAATGTAAGTGGTAATGGTAGTGCTTTAACAGCGTCTATGTTGGTATCTAATGTGGCTAGTTTAAAACTTTACAATGTAAAAGACTTTACAGATGTAAGTCTAAACTACGATAACGGTTTAGACCAACCTTCCATACTTACAAGTTTATATGAACTAAGTAATGTACAATGTGGTAATGTTGCGGTTAACCTAACAGGTGTAGGGTCTACTGTTATTAGTAACAGTGTTTTATCTAACTTAACTGTTAGTGGGGATCGTACAGTTAAGTTGTATAATAGTAAAAGGGATGGGGGTAGTTATATAGACACACCCACAGTAGAAGAAAATACAGTATTATTACAAACTATTTTTACTGCTAGTAATAATGAGGTAGTGTCTTTACCTTTTCCACAATCAGATACAAATTATGTAGTATTAGTAGAGAGTCCAGACCTAACAGTTAAGTTTTCTGTGATTAGTAAGACAGTTAATAGTTTCACTATTGTAAGTGATAGTTTATATACAGGAACTATAAACAGTATAGTAAAGAGGTTTTAAAAATGAGTAGCTTTTGGGATAAGTTAAAACAAGGTTCTTCTACAAGTAGTTATGTAACTGCAATGGACCAACATTTACAAGGTAGTACTTTTGTATCTATGCAAGAGTTAACAGACACTTACAGACAAAAAAGTGCTTTACATCTACCAGTAGAAGCGGGTACCCGAGTTGCCTTTATGGGTTGGTTAGAGTCGTACTTAAGTTACACAGATCCACCACAAGATAAGGATATGGGTACAGTAGTAACGGCAAAATCCGCTAATGGGGAATCTACCTCTTTTGAGGATTTAGTTTTTGTAAAGTTCGATAACGGTAAACTATTAAGTGTCCATACAAGCCATTTAAGACTTGTAGAAACAGACACACAAGTAATCAAACAAGCAAGTTTCACTGTTAAGTCCTTTTCTGACTTAGATAGATTCCTAGTGTTAAGTACTGATCATCTTGTACATAAATGTACACAAGACTTATGGTCTTTTAAAAAGGATGCAGATGGAAACATTACAGTAGAGAAACTATACGATGATAATGGTAATCCATTAAAGGTGTAATAGATATGTCTAAGATAGTAAAAAATGTGGCTCGTAGATACGCGGCGAATCAACAAGTAACAAAACAGGCCATGGTAAAACAAGCCGGTGAAGTTCGTTTTATTAAAGACAATACCTCTGGTGACTTGTCTGGAGATTGGGCTTACCAGAATACAGGTTCTAGTGCTAGAACTATTGGTAAGGACTTTGTGTTTAATCCAAAGCAACTTAAACCCTTGGCTAAAACATTAAGGTCTGTATTAATGGCCTTAGGACACGCTACATCTGGATATAATACTTTTGTAAAGATTAAGTCTAGAAACATATCCCCAGACGGAAACTTGGGTGGTATGGGTTATATAATGGAAATTAGTAAGATCAGAAAAGGTTTAATGAACTGTATTGAAGCCTTATCTGCTATGTCTGATTGTATGTACGACGAGTTAGGTGCACCACACTGGAACCCTGAAAAGGATGAACTACATCCTAGAGATAGAGCCGAGGTTCAAGAGTTGGTTAAACAAGTGAACGAAATACAACAAGATCCAGAAGAGTACGCAGAAGAAGCCGAAGAAGAGTTGGATGAAGAAGTAGACGAGGCTGTTGAAAATTACAATGACTCAGACTTTGAACAAGATAGTGAGGATTAATCTATGTCTAGGAAAGAAGAAAGTTTTTTAAAAGAATCACACCTACCTACCGATGTGTTCGGTAGTGCCTTTGAAACAGAGGGTACTGTACAGTGTGAAGACTTTGCTATTAGTATGACAGCAGACATTGATGTTTCTGTGGAATACATTGAACCTTCTATAGATGGTCTTAATTGTGGGTGTGGGGAACAAGTAGAATTACAAGACTATTTGTTTACACCAGAGTCTGATTTATCTTGGTTAGACCTTGAAGAAGAGTCTTTTGAGGTAGAGGACTATACTACTATACCAGAGTTAGAAGATCTATGGAGAACTTCTGACAACAATGGTTTATGGTTAGAGGCTAATACTAAAGACTTAGATAGTGTTAAGTATGAAGAAGGTCTAACAAAAGAAAGTACACAACAGTTCGATGTAAATACTTACACAGAGATAGTATGTAAGGCCATGAGAAGATCCGCTATGGGTCATGACTTAAATACTATTCTGGATGAAGTTGTTTTGAGTGCCGCAGAAAACTTATCACATTACAAACAAGCAATGGAAATGATTGTTAAAGATCACGGACTTGTAGGTAAAGTGTTTCTAAGAAAGTCAGCGTATCCAAATTATGAAAGTGGACAGTGGACTGAACATATTAGAAAACACTTTGGTAATGTTAAGTACTTAGTTGTAGATAACACAGACTTTAACAGAACTTACATTACTGATGGTATGTGTACCATGACTAGAAAACAGGCTGTTACAAGTGTACCGTGGGAGAAGGCCTTCTCCCACTATTCTAAGCGGTTAGTTAGTACAGGACACAAGTTAGGTACAGGAACTCGAAGACAAGTTTTAAAAGAGGCTTTCTTACGAGGACCTGAGGCTATTAAAGTAGAGTCTAACTTTCCTGTACAAAAAGACATTACAAAAGATGTTAGTTCTAAACAAGCCTTAGAAACAGTACAAAGTTACTCACCAGAAGATGTTACAAGTAAGATACAAACCGCTAAACAAACTAGAGAGTTGGTACAGTTAAGACAAGCCGTACATAATAAAGTACGTTTGTTACAAGCGGGTGGGTTATTACCAGAAGAAGAAGCCTCTTCTTTGTTAAAAAGTACGGATCACCCAGAAGATGTTTTAAAGACTGCTACTTTTATTTCTACTAGAATTAAAACTGGAACTTATAGTGGTCAGCCTAATAGTTTAGAGAGTATGACGGCTTTAGGTGAGTTAAGAGCATTAAGACAGCAAAATGATCTTAAACGAATACAAGAACAAGTCGAAAAGAAGGCTCGTCAGTTAGAGTACGAAAGTACTTTCGAGTATAAAGCAGACCAAGTATTACAAAAAATGGCTAGTAAAGTACAAGGTGAGATTAACAGAGGTGTTAAGGGGTCCGTATTACAAGACTATATAGATAGAGTTGTGCCTACCAAAGTTAAAACATTAGTCCTAGAAAAAGTAAGTGGGTTAGAAGAAGCTTTAAGTAACACTACTACTCAAACAGCTACTTATTCTGATGTTGTGTACACACCACACAATCCTACAACACAAGTAGAAAGACAAGTTACTTCTAAGGAGATTGAGTCTTTAATTAATAAAGTACAGTCTGAAGTAAACAGAGGTATTACTGGAAACTTATTACAAGAGTTTATTCTTAGTACTGTACCACAAAAATTAGCTAAACAAGTATTGTTTAAAGTTAGTGGGTTATCTGAAGCGTTGGAAGAAACGGAAGTGGAAACTAATACTTATGACAATGTTGTATATACACAACACACAGCAAAACAGGCTACAAGAGTTGTTAACCCTAACGACATTAAAGTAGCCAGTAAGTGGGTTAGACAACAGATGTCGGAAGGTGTGGCTGGAGATGAGTTGGATTCATTAATCCAAAGTAAGTTCTCTACACAATTCTTAACGGATGCTCAACAAGAGTTAACTACTACAAGAAGAAACCACGAAGGTGCAAGTGGTTTCTTATATGTAGACACAGAAGCCTACGCTAGTCCAACAGGTGTAAAAGGTTGTGAAAAAGCTGCTCTTAAACATAGAGTTAATAACATACCAGCAGTCACTGCAATGGATAGATGTAGTACTTGTGTACATAACAATGTTACAGCCGATGGAACTCCTAGATGTGCTTTGTTTAATAAGACTTTGTTGTTCGACACTGTTATTCCAGAAGACATTAAACAACAAAACATTAAAAGTGCTAACATGACAGACTTTGAAACTACAGCCTCTATGTTCAGTTCACAGAATGCTCCTTTGTATAATCCTAATGAGTTCGGTTTACAAAACGATGTGTTAGATAACATTAGTACAGATTTAGAAGTGAGTACAGAAAAGTTATCCAGTATACTTTTTGATGGGTGGAACATAGACTAAGGAAGTTCAATGTATTCAAGATACTCTTACAAAGATAAAAAAGTTGTAAAAACTAAGGATGGAGATGAAAGTACTATATACGAGTACTCTCCGCAGGCCATTAATAAAAGACATAAAGAAAAGTCTGAAAAGGTAGAAAAACTTCGTAAGAGTATCGAGAAGTTAGAGAAGACTGTTAGTAAGGACTTGGACTCTAAAGAAAAGTCACAAGTAGCCTTAGCTGTTGCCTTAATCAACCATACTTATGAAAGAGTAGGGAATGATGGTAGTGCTGACAATGGACACTTTGGTGTAACAGGTTGGCAAAAGAAACACATTAAGTTTAATGGAGATAAAGCCACTTTAACATATACAGGTAAAAGTGGTGTGGATCATGTAAAAGATGTCACGGACAAAAAACTTGTTAAAATGTTAAAAGACTTAACAAAAGAACATGATGAAGAAGATTGTATTTTAATGGATGTTTCCTCTACAGATGTAAACGAATACTTAAAACAGTTTGGTGTAACTGCTAAAGACTTAAGGGGTTACCACGCTAATAGGGAAGTACAAGAACGCTTACAAAACATTAGAAAAGATAACGGTAAGTTACCTAAAGATAAAAAAGAAAGGGAAAAACAATTAAAGGAAGAGTTTAAACAAGCCATAGACGAGGCTTCTGAAGTTATTGGACACGAAGCCGCCACATTAAAAGGACAATACTTAGTTCCTCATATGGAGGAAACTTTTCTTAAAGATGGTACTGTTATAACTTCTTTAAAAATGGCTACAAAGTCAGATAGTGAAAAGGAACAAGAAGAAGACGAAAGATTAGTAAGACCTTCTCCTAAAAAGAAACCCCCTCGTAAGGACAAGCGTAGAAATAGAGTACAAGACACAGACTCTGACTCGGATAGGGATCAAGATAAGAAGGATCGTTCTAATAACGATAAAGACGCTAGTGTAAGAGTGGCTACGAGATACTTAAACAAAGTAGCTGTTCGTCTTGCGATGTTAAGAAGGTAAGAGACTATGAGTAATAGACATTTAGTAAGGTTGGCTGTTAGGTCTGTAATGAGTAAAGGTGAACTAGTTAATGTAATTAATACAGAAACTGGTAAGGCTACCCAAGTAACCAAAGAGACTTTAAAATCAGATCCTTCCAAGTACAAGGAAGTTAAAGAGGAAGATTCTTCTAAGGACAAAGAAACTGAAAGTAAAAGTACTGAAAATGTAGAAACACCTAAACCTTCTAAAGAGGACTTAAAGAAACAGTATCCTAATGTACCTGACAATATAATGCAGGAAGCCATAGATAACTACAACACTGAGGATCTTAAAGAGTTCTTAGAAGAAGAAGAGAAGTTGGTTCAAAAACAAAAAGAACAAGTTAAACAACAAAAGAGACAACAAAGGGAACAGTCTAAACCTAAATTAAATGATGTGTCCCAACAGTTAAAACAAAAGAGAGAACAAGACCAAAAGGAAAAGGACCGACAAGAGCGTGGCCAAAAGCCCCCTTCACAAGACGCGGTTAGGGAACAAATTAAACAGTCTGGGTTAGAAACATTTAATAACTTTAAAGATGCGGACTTAGATTCTATACAAAGTCAAGTGTCCAGTATGGAAAGTTACTTAAGTAACTTAGGAAAAGACCCAGACGCCTCTGATGAAGAAAAAGCCGAGGCAATGGCAAACTTAGGTGCTTTACGCGTTTTAGAAACAGTAAAAGCAGGTGAGGAGGCTACAGGTATTGGAACAGCGGCTTCTATGATGGTTAATCAGGCTGTAAACTCTGGGAACGAAGACTTAATCGGTAAGTTTATTATGTCTGACTTGTACGGAGGTCAGGCACAAGAAGCCTCCGTAGCCACACAAGCCGCTTATAGAGATACTTTAGATACTATTCCTACTAACGACTTAATGCATATCTTACCAGAAGATCATCCTGGTAGAGAGTTAGCTAAAATGTTGTCTGATGTGTCCAAAAACGGTCCTGCTAGATTTCTTAATGAAAAGGATAAAGCCGAGATAGGTGAGTGGCTTAAAGATATGTTACAGGCTGAAGCCAGTTTTATGGACCCCGCCTTATCTGGACCAGATAAAACTGTAGGAGAAGCCAAAGTAGAAGCCAGTAAAGTTTACGGCGAGATTCAAGACGCGGACTTAGGGGGTTCTAAGGATCGTTCACAGTTTAAGATAAGAACCAAGTCCTTAGTACAAAACTTTATAGATAAGGCTACAAGTTTTGTTAGAGATATACAAGGGGACCCTATTTTAACAAGTGAAGATTATGTGAGAGAGTTAGAACGTAAACAAAAAGAGTTAGAAGCGGAAAGGGCTAAAGCCTTAGCAGAGTTAGAAAAGAAGAATGAAGAGATGAGTACACAAAATAAAAAATCCAGTATAAGTAAAAATAAATCAATACCTTCTCTATATCGTAGACCTATTAGTAGTGATCACTTTAACTTAATGTCTATAGATAGAACAATGACCAGAAAAGTAGCAGAAAACTTTGTTAATTACCAAGAGAGAGCCAATCAGTTTACAGTAGGTGACACTGTAACTGTTTATGGGTATCGTAAAGATTTCGCTGGTCGTGTTACAGGTGTTTACCCAGGTATCGGAATGGTTGATGTGGAATTTCCACAAGGTAATAAAAGGTATCCTGTAGAGCAGTTACAGTTGTTTAGTAGTAATGGTAATGTAGAACCTCCTTTAACACAAAGTGGTCGTGTTGCTATGACTAAAAGAGTTGCTTTATATTGGGCAGATAAAAATAGACAATACCGAATGAACAAAAATGAGATCTCAAGTGGTAAGGCTTACTGTCCAAGATGTGGACAAGACCATCTTTTAAGTCCTACTAACTATAAGATGAGAGATGGTGTTAGAGAGCGTTTATTAGGTTGTGGAAACTGTTTATTCTTAGTAAAGGACTTAGACATTTTAAATAGTCCTTTTAAAGAAACAGACTGGGAGTAAATAATATGGCGTTCCTTAAGAAAGCAAATGCTGTTGTAGTACATCCTCGTATTAATACTCAAAACTGGTCTAACATTAGAACGGCTAGTGGTAATGGTTCTAACTTTACTACACAAGCAAAAGACATTTTAGGTGGTGATATAGATCCTAATAAGTACTTGTTTACACATTGTACTATTGTTGCTAGTGTAGATACAGATACTGTACCTGGTGTTAAAACAGGTTCCAAGGTCGTAGAAGGTAATAAGACTATTCAAAGACCTTACGCGGATTACTATATTAAACCACAATGTTCACAGTTTGTTAATAACAACGGGGACAGTTGGTCTAGAGAAGTTTTATTAGCCTCCTACAGAAGTTTTATTGGAGCACATAACTTTCAAGAGCATGTTCAAATAGAAGAACAGTCTAAAGGTCGTATTATTGACGCAGTGGCTAGAGACATTGGGGATAGTGTATACATTGACATCCTTGTGGCCACAGATAGAAAACACGCTCAGTTAGTAAGTGACATTGAAAATGGAAACCTTACTACATTATCTATGGGTTGTACGACAGAGTTTACTATTTGTTCTCAGTGCGGAAACTTGGCTGTAGACGAACCACAATTGTGTGACCATATTAAGTACAGTAAACTTAATACTTTTATGGACGAGAGTGGACAGAAAAGAGTTGTAGCAGAGTTATGTGGACATAAAGATTACAGTACTAATGGTGGTGTAAACTTTATAGAGGCTTCTTGGGTTGGTGTACCTGCGTTTACAGGCGCTGTAATGAGGAACATTATTACACCAGAGTCTATTCCAGTACAAGCCACACAAGTTTTAAATACTGTCCCCACACAATGGGATAATACACAATCTTTAAAAGCCGCAAGTTATGAAATGTTTAGACATGCTGAAGAAGGGGATGAGGTTGTAGAAGAAACACCAGTCCCTAGTAGTTCTTTTAAAGATTTAGAAGACGAGATGTACAACAGTATTAAAACCAGAGTACAAGATCGTATTAAACAAGAGTTGGAAAACTCTAATGTTAACTTACCTCCAGCAGATGGTCCTAATGACTCTATTATTAAAGAGGGTTCTAAAGTAAAACAGGCACAAACTATTTATAAAGTTGCTATGGGTACTTTAGTAAAGACTAGTCAGGATCACTTTGATGTTGTAAGGGGTGTAAGTAAAGTTAATGAAAGTTTTGGTATTTACTTACCTCAAAGTTTATATGTGGCTGCTATTAAGTTAGGTTCTGTTCGAAAATACGGGAGTATTAATGAATACAGAAAAGCCTTAACAAAGGTAGCAACCTCTAATCGTTTTAATGCTGTTGGTATCCGAATGTTAGTTCGTATTGGCACATTACTATCCCAGTGGGAATCTTTTAACAATAAACAATAAACAGGAGTCTAAAATGAGACGACGATCTTTTAGAAACCGCTCAGTTATGAGCAACTCCCGCACAGCAAACACCGCTAGACGGGATAGTTCTTTTGGTTCTAACACTGAAAGAAAAGCCAAGTTAACTCGTAGACAAGCTTTAAGAAGACTTGAAGCCTTGTCCTCTTTGCCAGAAGGTGAAATGGATCACCCAGCAGCACAAGCACAACCTGCTTTCAACAAGTATGAAAAAGGTGACACTTCTGCTTGGGGTGAAGATGTACACTCTGGTCCTTACACCAATGGTGAACACCCAGCAACACCAGATGAAGGTCCTTCACATCCAGCATACAAGTCGGCTCGTGAAATGGCTCGTTTGGAGCGCAAGGCTTCTAAGTGTGTTCGTATCGCAGAACTTACATTAGGTAGAACAGCCTCTGCTAGACAAATTGAAAACAAAGCTTTGTCTTTAATGGATACTCCTGATGCTATTCTTAACCGTCGTTTAAATCGTTTGGCTTCTATGGAAGAAAAAATGGAACACGAAATGATGGAAGAGTCCATGCAAGAAAAGATGGAATGGATGGATGGACAGATGGAAGAAGCCATGGAAGAAAGTGAAATGGTAGAAAGCATGAAGTCCGCACAATTGTTAAAGCGTTTGGCTGGTCTTGAGTCTAAACTTGTTAAGTTAGCCGAAGAAGAAGAAAAGGCTGAAGAACAAGTAGAAGAGTCTAAAGAGGAATCTAAGGAAGAATCTAAGGAAGAATCTAAAGAGGAAGCCAAGAAAAAAGCATCCTTGCTTCGTAGATTGTCTTTCTTAGAGCGTAAGTTAAAAAGACTTGCTGCTGAAGAAGAGGCAATGGAAGAAGAAGCGGAAGAAAAGCCTGAAGAGTCTAAAAAGAAAGCCCGTTTGTTAGCCATGCGTCGTAGAAGAGCCGCAGAGGAAATGGAAGAATCTAAAGAGGAATCTAAAGAGGAATCTAAAGAGGAATCTAAAGAGGAATCTAAAGAAGAAGCCAAGAAAAAAGCTTTTGCTAACTTGACTCGTACACAAAAACAAGCAATGTTCGAGTTCATGATGGACATGATGGGTGAAGACTTCGCTCCTGTAGTTGAAGAAGAAATTGTTGAAGAAGCAATGTCTCCTGAAATGGCTGAAATGATGGAAGCCGAAATGATGGAAGACCAAGCTTTGGAAATGATGTCTGACCTTGACGACCCAATGGGTGTAATGGATGAGTCTATGTCTGATGCTGAAATGATGATCCTTTCACGCTTGTTTGGTAAGAACGCAGAAGATGCTGAAAAGAAAAAAGAAGACGAAGAAAAAGCTGAGTCTGAAGCGGCGGAAACTGTACAAGAGGAAGTAGAAGAAGAAGCCAAAGAAGAAAAGAAAGAAGAGTCTAAAAAGAAAGCCTCTTTAAGACCACAACCTAAGAAGGCTGCTACTGGAGCCACTAGATTGGGTGGTGTATCTAAAGAAGCCTCTGATGATCTTTCTGACTTGTCTAAACTTTGGGCATCTGCTCCTGACATTCGTCGTTTCTTCTAATCTTAGATTAGTTTAAACAAACTAAGGGTGGTTTTAAAACCACCCTTTTTTATTATAAAAAACTACAATACTTAGTTTATACCTTTAACTTATATGTAGGGCACATAGTGTGTTCCTACTTGACTTTCATAATCAACCCTCACTGGTAAACAGTGAGTTAAAGCATAAGGAGTAATTATGCCTTTACTTGGACAAGCGAGCGGTGGATTTACTGAGAGTTCATCTGCGTTGAGAATCCTTCACGTCGGTATTCGTAATACTGTGGGAATCTTGACTGACGATGCGTTCACTCAGACCAATCCTCCTCAAACAGCAACTGGTGTTGCTACTATCTCACAATCAATCGGACTTGATACTGCTGTATTGGGTGTTCTGAGTGGTTCTATTGCATTTGCTAGACCAGACGCTGGATCAAACTACATTGGTGGTCCTTCTGATGGTGCTACAAACGCAGCATTCCAAGCACCTTTGGGTCTTTTCATTAACAACGCTGTTGGAAACGCCTTTGAAAACACACCTGGTATCGCATCAGGAAAAGGACCTTATGTTTCTGGACAAGGTACTTACGCTTCTTCATTGTACGAAACTCGTATCTTAGTAGCTACTGGTGGTTTATCTGCTGGTGATGACATTACTTTTGTTGTTGGACAAGAGTTAATGGCTTCTTTGAATGGTTACTTAATGCCTCGTTTTGACGGTGCAACTGGTGTTCAACTTGACAACACTAATAACTCATTCGAATCTAAGAACTCTGCTAAGCAAGGAACTACCACTATTGGTATCCTTAAAATGCCTGCAGATTCTGTACAACAAGAAATCGTATTCGACCAACGAATCTAATAGGAGGAAATAATAATGTCCGTATCTAATTCCGTTAAGGCAAAGTTGATTTCCGATTATATTGGAACAGCTGGTGGCCGTGCTAAACTTGCAGCATCTATGACACAACCATTGCGTCTTCGTAGAGACTATATGGCTGTTGGTCGTAAAACCTTTTTGGTTGAGCAACTTCCAGATGGTGCATTACCAATCTATGACAAAGATCCTGATGTAACTGCTTATGTAGTTGGTGAAGAAGGTGAAAACATCATCGCTGTTACTAAGCCTCGTCGTGTTATCTTCCCATTGTTCGAGATTGCTTCTAACCCTGAGATTCCTTTGACTCAAATCAAAGAGCGTCGTTTCGACTTGATTGAAAGAGCACAAGACTTGGCTCGTGGCCAAATCCAAGCAGCAGAAGACGAAAGAGTATTCGCTGTTCTTGATGCTATCGCTTCTGATGGTTTCGATTCAATTGCTGGTGGTGAAAACCCAGACATTCCTGTTGTTGCTCCTTTGAATGGTTCTGTATTGGCTGACGCCTTTGCACAAGTTGAAAGACATGACTTGCGTGTTGCTCGTGTATTCATGAACGCTCGTGACTACGCTGACTTGCGTAAGTTCGGTCGTGACATCTTGGATCTTGAAACACAACGTGACTTGTTGAAGACTGGTTTGATGGGAACTCTTTGGGGTGCTCAAATCATTACTTCTCGTTTGGTTCCTGTAGGTACAGTTTATGTATGTTGTGAGCCTGAGATGTTTGGTCGTATTCCAGTTCGTACAGAGTTGACTGTATTGTCTGCTGACGATCCTAAAGCTCGTACAATCGGTTTCTCTTGTTTCGAAAACTTGGGAATCGGTGCTTACAACCCTAAAGGTTTGGCTCGTTTGTCAATCGTTCGTTCATAATCTGAACATTAGGTTGTAAAAGTAAAGGGTTCTACTCAAAAGGTAGAACCCTTTTTTGTTTAATACTCTATCAAAAACACTTGTGGTACAGTAATAAGGAATAAGGACTTCGAGGTTTATGTGTATATAGGATTAAGTATATTGGTAGTTTTACTTTGTAACTTTATTGTCTACAGAGTAAGTTTTTATTTGGGTATTAGAATAAGTACGGACTTTATGGTAGACGAGTTAGAAAATAACGGATACATCGTAGAGTTTCGTGAGGACCAGATAATAGTAACACCTAAGTATTCTATCGAATGGTATAAACAACGAAGACAAAAAGTACTTAACTTAGGGGCCAAATATGATAATGAACATGAACATTAAAATTAAAACTGTACATCCAAAAGCCGTTATTCCAGTATATGCTAAACCTGGAGACGCAGGTTTAGACTTAACTTGTACAGAGGTTAGTGTACAAGATAACATAGTCACTTATAAAACAGGATTGTGTATGGAGATACCTGTTGGGTATGTTGGACTACTGTTTCCTCGTTCAAGTGTGTACAAACACGAAATACAACTCTCTAATAGTGTTGGTGTAATAGACAGTGGGTACAGAGGTGAGATAATGTTAAAGTATCGTTTATTAAACGATGGAACCTTTTACACAGAGGGTGAGAGAGTGGGCCAGATTTTAATACTACCTTATCCTAAGGTACAGTTCACACAAGTAGATAGTTTGTCCGAAAGTGATAGAGGAACTGGCGGGTATGGTAGTACAGGAAAATGAAAATAGTAGATAGTAATTTACCTATTGTGGGTACAAGGTTGTTTCATAGTGTAGAGAAGTGGTATGGTACAATCTACAGATGTAGAAGACAACGAAACAAACTTATAGGGTTTGTTTGGGTGTGTGATTCTTATAAGACAGTAGACATTACTAATTGTTTATGGGATAACGATAAACAATACTGGGTTCTATAGTACGAACTTTTTAAGGTCTTCTTCTGACCATGGGTGTTGTTCTAGTACTTTGTAATCGTGTAACAGTGTGTACACTTCTTTAATACACTTTTTACGAGAGTCAAAAGGACCTATTTCTGTGCCGTCTGGAGCACATATAAACCAACAATCATTACCCACAAAATAGATTTCCATTAAGTAGTCTATCTCTTGTGGGTTAGTACAGGTTAAAGTTTTCATTCTGAGGTACTCTCTAAAGGTTGGAAATATAACCTTATTACCATCGTCGAAAAATAATGGTGGAGGTACAATCTTAACTTGATTTAACTTTTCAAGTCTGGATAGTTCTCTAAGAACACAAGCCAAATTATTTGTGTCCTTTAACATTGTAGCGATGGTGGTATATCTTTCAGACATAATACTTCCTCTATAACAGTATATAGTAAACGGATAGGTTTATTATTTATTAAAAAATAAAAAAGAGATTAACAGATGGCCGCTAGAATCAGATCAACAGTAAACGGTATTAACCCCTTGGATGAACAAAGTAGGGAAGATGTTTCCATTGGGAATGTTGTTTCTGTTGTTTCCATAGATGGGGCTACTACCTATAATTGGGAACTTTCCTTTGTCCCAGAAGGGTCTACAGCTACCTTTTCTGGTACAAGTACAGATGCTTCACCAGGTTCTTTTACTGTGGACTTAGAAGGACCTTACTTAGTAAAACTAACTACAGATACAGGTTTAATAACGGAATCTGTACAATATGTTCGTGTGAGAGTAATAACATCTTTGTTAGGGTTAAAACTTGTAGCCGGTGGGGAGCGTAGAGATCCTACTGGTATTATACCTATCGACATTGACATTGAGGGTTGGGCTAATGATCAGAATAGTAACTTACAAAAACTAGAAGTAGCCTCTACCTCTATAACAAATACACCTATATGTTACTTAAACAAGTTAGTAGAGGGTCCTAATACTACTGTTACATATAGTGGTTGGGTAAATTATAACTGTAGTTTAACTAGTGTTACTGTTAAGATGGATACAGTAAACACACAAGGTAATTACACATTACAGGTAAGTAATGTGGGTACAGGTAATACTTGTTTAAGTGGTTTGTTTGACATGAATACTTTGGTAGACGGTGTTGTAAGTATTGTACCTTTAACTAGTGTAGTTTCGGACTTGTCTTTTGTACCTCAAGGTTCTTGGACAATAGAGTTAGTATCAGATTCTATTAGTTTTGATGGGTCTGGTATTTATGTTCAGTTAAACTTCGAGGTTGTGTAGAGACACTAAGAGATAAGGAAAAGTTATGGGAACAGCTATAATAGAAACATCGGTGTCAGGAAAACCTACTATTGTCGGGTCTTCTAGGGAAGACTTGGAGATAGGTGATGTTGTATTGTTAGACTCTGTAGATGTTGGTAGTAGTTACTCATGGAGTGTTATATATAAGCCAGACTTATCTACAGTAGCCTTTTCGGGTACTCCTATCAATAAAAGCCCCGGTACAATTACTTTAGACAAAGAAGGTACTTACTTAATAAGACTAATCTTTACAGATGGTACTGGGATAACAGAACAGTTTGTTGGGTTAACAGTTCTTACAGAGTATGGTTCTTTACGACTTGTCGCAGGTGGTGAAACATTAGGACCACCAGCAATACCCTCTGACATCTCTCCAACAGGTTGGGCCGACACACAAAACTATAACTTGTTAAAGTTATTACAGTTAATACAAGACACAAAACCTACAATAGAGGTAAAAAGGTATAACTTTGACTTTAACAGTACAGTGCCACAAGTTATTACAGTTATGGAACCAGAGGAGTGTTTAATAAAAGTTTTTATTAACTGTGACACTCCTTTTAATAGTCTATCACCCACTATTAGTATAGGGGATGACTTAGATGTAAATAGGTTTGTATCTACCACAGATGTTAATTTAACATCTGTCGGTAAGTATGAGTTTCTAACAATAGATTCCATATCTATTAGTACCAATATAAAGTATTACCCAAACTTGGGTACTTCAACCCAAGGAACAGGGACAATCCTTGTGCTAATTCAAAAGTCTTAATAGGAGATTTATTATGGCTAATTTTTCTAATCATGACGGGACCATTAAAGCGACATATGCTATTCAAGGTTTAAGTCTGGAAAACTCTGGTGGTGCTCTTTCTATCGGTGGTGCTGGATCTTTGGTTACGGCTGCTGTTGCAACACCAACTGCAGGTGAACACGCGGCTACTAAAGCATATGTAGATGCTCAAAACGCTAACCAAGCGTCTTCTACTCAAGTTGCTTATGACACACACGTTGTAGCCGATGGTGACGGAGTATTCGCTACTACCGCTACTATGCCTGTAGGTGCTTCTGTGTTAAGAGTTACTCTTGATGTAACTACTGCTTATGACCAACCTTCTACTATCAAGTTAGGTATTGCTGGTGACGCGGAAGCTTTCTTAGCGGCTGGTGAGATTGATCTTACTGTCGCTGGAACTTACATCATTGATGTTGCTTACACCAACGGTGGTCCAGCTGCAGCGGCTTTCCAAATTGACTTCACTGGTGGAGTTGGTTTGAGTGCTGGTGCCTTAAGAGTATTTTATTCTTATGTTGACACCCCTGCTGTGTAATAGGTAGTTAATGCCTGTTTACCTGTCAGGTCCTTTAAGTAATACTGGTTATGGTAGTTCTACCTACGGGGATTACTATTATGGCAGTATTGCTTTACCCCGACCACCTGTGGCTACCACAGGTGGTTTTGGTGGTAATTCCTATTCTACATCTTCTTATGGAAGTGCTGGATATGACTTACCTAGAATAACTTACGCCATAAGTTTATCGGGGTTCGTTATTAGAGTATACTTTTCTGCACAAATAGAAAACAACGCAGATTTAGTTAATATAAACAATTACTTACTCTCAGAAATATATGGTGTACCTGTTACTATTTTACAAGTAACACCAGCTCTTTTTGGAGAGTTTGGTGTTCTTGCTATAGATCTTATACATACAGGAACAACACTAGGTGGAAACTACCACTTACAGATTTTTAACATTATTACATCTGTTAATGGTTGGGAATTAATAACACCTGGTAATGAGATAAGTTTCTATACTTTAGGAGATACTGGGTACTCAGTAGCCACTTTAGATAGTCCCGATAATGGTAAAACTGTTAACTTACAGTTTTACGATTCCTTAGATAGACCCCAACCTTTACTAACAGAACTTGAGTTTTCACCTGGTGTTGAGGATGTAAACTCTTATAGTTTTAATACGGACTATCCTATACAACCAGTAATAACAAGTGTTGTACAAAATCTAGACTTAAGTACAGTACGAATGAGTGTGGATTATATGACAACACTGGATTATGATGTTGTTAGTGGTCCGGCTTCTAGTATGGATTATACTGGTGGGTACTTACCCGAAGACAGTACAGAGTTTACAGGTGTACCTGTAGGTGTTGGTACATCCAGTGTTGCTACAGATGGGTTATTTTTATCTAAAACAAATTCTAATGTTTATGGGTATGAGTTTTTAGACACAAGTACAAAACTGTTACCTAACTCTTCTTTTAGATTCGATTTTAAATTAGACTTTACACAAACTACTATCAATCCACCAGTGTTGGATAGTATCTTTACTACTTTACATATTAGTGATGGTCTTGTAGGTATTACATTAAACTTACGAGATGTAAGTGGTTACAAAATTATACAAATTGTATCCGGTACATACACAACCGAAGTTTTATGTGATTGGACAGATGGTTCTAGGATCTCTTTATTAAGAAATCAAAAGGCTGGTGTTTATACTGTAATTTGTAATGGTTATCCACAACATAGTTTTCCCGTTACCTCTGTAAACGGCACACCTACAATAGCCTCTGGTGTTTCTTTTGTATTAGATGGAAACTATGATGTTAGTTTATTAAAGTTAACACAACTAAAAGTTACTTCTTCTCAAACATTATTTACTAATGCTTGGAACTTTATTCATAATATGACAACCTCTTTGTTAGGTTCTGGTTTACTTACTAATGGTACACTTAAAACCAAACGAGGTCCTCTGGTTAGAGGTTGGGGTGATAACACTCCAGCTGAAATAGAAGATGTTCATGTTTATATAGACGGTTTAAAAATAACCTTACAAGGCGTAAATCCGTACATAGGGGAAGTTTATCCTTTAGTACCTATTCCACTTATACCAATTGGATTGTTTACAATAACAGTGGATTACAAGTGGTTTAAGAACCCACAGATGGGTATGCTTGGATTAAACAAGCATGGACTTAACTTAAACACTTGGGATCGTAGTATAAACCGGAATACTACTTCTACACAAACTAGTTTAGGTGTAACTAAGACTAATAGATTTCCGATGGGTATCTCTTTAGGTCCAACACAAAGATCTATACCAAAGGAAATAGGTTATAAGTACATAGGCTTCCAAAATGATTATTCAGCCTTACTTAATAGTCAACACCTTTTACTTTTAAACAAAAATCCACACGCTATTAGTGAAGGAAATATACAAGCCTCAGCGGTATTAGATAAAGGTTTGTTTAACGGAAGAACAACACCAACAGAGGCTGGTTGGAGTATCTTTGGTTTAGATACAGGTTATGTAAACACAGATGGCACATATACATTAGTAGACAACACAAGTGGGTCTTACAGTTTAGGTTATGAGGCTAACTACTATAAGGAAACAGACCTAAGTTTAGAAACTTTTCTTACTTTAATTGGTCGTTTTAAAATAGACACTTACACACCAGATGGTGTGTTTACAGGTGTGGGTGTAGGTGTTTATGATGGGTCTAATGTAGGCCTAGTAGGAGCCTTAGATATAAACGGAGTTCAACACTTTGGTTTATTGTTAGATGGTACTAATCCACATCTACAAGACAGTTGGGAAATAGGTTTTAAAGTAGAAGCCACTGGTTTAACACAAAACATTATTACAATAGATTATAGTAGTTTACCTAATGGTGTGGCTAGTGGGGATCGTCTTGTAATATATGAAGGTGGTCAGTCTGGTATATATACTATAGCTTCTTGTGGTTTAAACTTGGCTGGTAATGTTGTAGAAATTACTTTAGTAGAGACATTACCTTTAAATGTTAATCAGATAGGACAAGACAAGTTTAACATATACTTCGAAACTAAATGGGATACGGACTTAGTAAGTGTTCGTAATGTATACAACTATCCGACAGGTACTATTGATGTTTACATAGGCTCTAACATCTCAGGATTGTTCTTAAGTAATCAAACATTAATACCTTATCCAGCACAAACTAGTTTACTGTTACCTAATCCAGATAAAGGTGTTGTATTTTGGGGTTCTATTTCTCGTAAGGCCACCAACACAAGTACTTGGGACTTAGTACAGTATATTAACAGTCCTGTTCAGTTATTAGAAACCTTACAAGGTAAAACTGTTTCCTTAGATATGAACACATTACCACAACAAGAATCTATGTTTTATCTTGTTGGAGGTTTTGGCTCACAATTTGTAGACAGTGGGTTGTTAACTTTAAATACGGATAGTTCTTCTAATACTATTGATGTAACAAACTACTATGAAACAGTAGAGCCTTATTTAAGTAATAAAACCAAAGTAGATGTTCAAACCACTTTCAATGTCACACTAGGAAATAACTCTTATGGTGAACATGAAGTATATATGGAAGACGGTAAAAGAAGGGCTTCTTTATACACATTAAGGTACTACGAAGATCCTGTGGGTAGATATTTACTTACAGATACACCTACTATATCTTTGTCTGGTTTATTAGCGCCACAAAATGATGGGTGGGTATCTACAGGTACAGTAGATGTTAATACAACAGTTACAGGTCAAACTTTAAATATAGACAAGACTAGTACACAAATTACATCGTGGAATAAGAGTCTAACAGATACACAATTTAGTTTAGGTTGTGTGTTCGAAACCACTTTAACTTTTAACTCTTACACATTAGGTACAGCGCCTTTAAATGTAGTCCTAGATGTTGTAGGTGTAGGAGAGTCAAGACAAGTAATAATAAAGTGGGAACCCACACAAGTATTAGTTACGGATAGTGTAGGCACTGTTTTAATAACTTACCCAATAAGTCTTGTAGACAGTACACAACACACATATAAACTAGTGTGTGACCCACAAGGTGATGTTGTAAGTTTATTTGTAGACAACACATTACAAGGTACTACTTTATATAGTAGTCTTACTTTAAGTTCTAAAGTCTTTTCTGTAGGTTTTAACTGTACTGGCACATCTGTTTACAATATAGACTTAGACTACTTGTACTTAATCCCATACACTTTACATCCTTCACAAAAGACAACAATAGGACTTCTTAAAAGGGATGGTTCTTTAAATGACATAAACAGTTATGTTATACCTAGAACAGATGGTACACAGGCTCTAAACTCCAGTCTAACTGCTATACCTTTTGAACAAGACTTTACATCACCCTTACAAGTTAGATTACTTAGAGATCCTACACTAGGATTAGCTTTGTACTTACCAAACGAGTTAATGCCTAATGGTAATGTTTACATACCAGGGACAGAGGAAGTAAGTAACGCTTGGGCTTATGTTGAGTATAGAAACTTACCTGTACATATTACACAAAGGGGACATATTGGCTTTGGTAGTGTTTTACCTCAAGTTATATCTCAAGTAGTAGTGGACGACTTTACATACAGTGTAAAGAAACCTAATGTAGATTATGGTGTGGCCCCACAAGGTATGGTTTTAAACAGGGCTATTACTTTAACTTCTGGAGAATATAACTACGACATATCTTTAGAGGACTATACTTTCGAGTCAAGGTCTTCTACTTTAGTTTATATACCTGATAGTGGTGTATATGCTTCTAGAGTGTTTAAGTTAATAGTGGACAATGTAGTAATACCTAGTACAGACTATACTTTTGATAGGTTAACTCAGTACATTGTATTAAGCACACCACTAACAAGTTCTACTGTAAGAGTTATTTTCAATCCCGGTAATCCTATAAGTAAAACTTACTTATGTTCACAGCCTGTAAACCAAACTGTTACAGTTCTGAACGAAGGTACACCAATAATCCCAACAAGTAAAGATTACTATTCGGATGTTCAGGTTTGTACAAAAGAACAAGGTAATGATGTACCAATTACGTTTATAGATGATAATACAGGCTTTCAAGATATAGAAATAGAAGGACACTTTACAACGGACAACAAACCTTTAGAACAAGGTGTTGCAGGTGTGTATAATAAAAGTAGTTCTATTATATCTGGTACGGCCACATTACATAACGCACCGGCATTACATTTAAGTGGTGGGTCTTACACTGGTATGGTATTACCAACAAGTACTGTCTCTACAATGTTGTACACTAACATACCTGGTCAACAGATGGGTATGAACCAACAAACACTAATACAGTTAAGTAACATTACACATGAGGATACTTTTACAGGTATTGACGATAATAACTCGTGTGCGTACACTATAACGGATTATGGTATTAGTACAGACAGATTAGGGCCTTGGGGTGGGCTAACATCTTTAACGGAAGCCTTGTTGGGTGGTGGTGTTCAAGAATCCGTAGAGTTATTTGTACTGCAAGGAGGTACACAAATTATACCTCCTACAATCACAGAAGGTGTTTTAAGTTAGTTTACTTTAACTGTTAAAACTCAACTAATACTTTATGTACAACAAGAAAAGTAAACTAGTGAGTAAAAGAGTAAGGAAAGTCCATATCCTCTTTTACATATAAAGAGGGTGTGTCTGTGTCTGTCATTGTCCACTTAAAACAATTAATATAGACGCTATCCGCAAACCTTACCCAGTCTATCATTTCTTCGTCATACAGATTAATGTAATCTGTTTCTACAGTAGAGTTAGACTCTGGTAAACACAACAAAGTATCAAAACCACTTTGTGTTTTATTGAGGTTAATATAAAAATCTGGAGTGTTCTTATATGTTGTCTTAAACAACCAAGAACAGTATCCTAAACCACTACACATATAGTCATCATACACATCATTCATATTTGTAGTGTTCCATAAAACCACACTATTAGGTTCTGGTATTACATCTAAGGCGTGTGTTAAAGTGTGTAGGACACTTTTAAAGTCTGTATTACCTCTACCAAGAACTTGTAAAAGTTCCTGTTTATTTTGTAAAGAGACATAAAAGTCTACATACCACTTCCAAGGGTTAGTAACACCTGCAACAACACTTTTATTTTTAACTAAGGACATTGGTAATCCGAATGTATTAATATGGCCACTAACGATCTTAAAGTTAGGTTGGTTTTGTAATAATGGTGATAAACTATCTTGTGTTAAGATAGGGGGTACATATAAAAGATTGTGAGTGACATAAACCATTAGTTTTTATCTTCCTGAGATTCTTCTTCACTAGGTAAGTCTTGTTCTAACTGTTCAAACTTTTCGATGTTTTCGATTAGTTCTTTAAGTTCGAAAATACGACCAGAGATGTTATCCGCAAGTTTCTGGTTTTCCACTTTCCAGTTTTCTAACTCTTCGTCCATCTGTTGGAACTTTTGTGTTAGTCCAGCCATTTCCATTAAACGAGCCTTTTCTCTTTCGTTGTGTTGTTTAATACGACCAAAGTGATTAGACATCTCTTTAAGTTCCGCTTGAAACTTTTTAACTCTGTCTTGTAAAAACTCTTTGTTTAAAGTAATCATGTATACTCCTTACTTAGGTCTTGTAAAAGACACTTTAAGACCCCTATCTATATATACAACCTCTTTATCACAATCCTCACCATAAAACAGATCTACAATCTCCTCAGACACTACTTTTACACCCCTACTTAGTATCTCACCTGTCATTACACCATATATTTGTGTACTAGGTGTAAGTGTATTAGGTACTAACATTGTAAGTTTATATCTGGAAGCGTCCGAGGGTACAGGGTCCATTAGAGTTCCCTCTGGTACAATAGGAACTTTAGTACCTCCAGTATCGAAATAAAAAACTTCAATAGAGGCAATGTCTGGATCAAACTTTTGTCCAGCGTCGTCTAAGAACAAGATTGTAAAAGTATAAGAGTCACCAATAACACACTTACCCATTTTTCTTTCCCTCTGTTAGTTGTTCAAACTCTTCTTTTGTTACCCATTTAATCCCTGTCCAAAATAAATTATCCTTTTGTGTACCCACAGCAATTGGTAATTGTGTTGTTTTAACAGGGGTTATTCCTACACTTGTTTTAGTGAACGCCATTTTTATACTCTCCAGTTTACAATAGTACCTTTATACAGTAGTCCTAGTATATAAAAGATAGTTAGATTATTTTTGTTTAAAAAAGTTTAATTATTTTTTAATAGTTAGTCTATACCTGTTCCATATAGGTACATAGACTTCATATTAGATATATTAAAGATTGAGATACTCGTGCTAATGTATTTTTTAGACTAAGGAGTCTATTATGGCATTTAAGGCTATTTCTCTTAACGAAGCGTCAGGTAAAATCCAAAAGGTAAAAGCATCAGAAGTGATGATCCTTGAAGGTTCTTTATCTGTCTCTGAAAGTGTATCTGTTCAACAAGATGTTACTATCCAAGGTAACTTGACTGTTCTAGGTGCTTCTTCTGAAATCGAAATCAAGGATGCGAAAATTCTTGACGCTGTCATTGATTTAGGTATGGAAGATAACGGTCTTGGTGGTTTAGGATTACCTACTGTTAACTCTGCAGGTATTAATGTTTACGGATTCCAGTTGAACTACTGGGACGGAGCAGCTCCAGCAATCGCTTCTATCAAGTTTGACAAGACCTCTATGAAGTGGACTTTCATCCCTGGATTGATTGTTTCTGACTTAGAAGGTAATGCTTCTACTGCTACTACTTTGTTAAACCCACAAGACTTTGAAATCTCTGGTGACATCGTTGCCGCTAAGGTTTCTTTCGATGGTTCTGCTGGTGTTAACTTAGTATCTGTTATCCAACCACAAGCGGTTGAGTTCTCAATGATGGACTCAGCAGCTTATCGTGACTCTGTAGAAGCTATTCGTGGTTCTTTAACTGCTAGTGACACTGAGTTCGCTACTGAAAAGGCAATCGCTCTTTTCGTAGAAGGTGCTGTTTCTAACTTGTCTAGTAACTTACAAGCAGAATTAGACGCTACTCAAGTTGCTGTTATTGGTTCTGACACTACTGCTAGTTATGTTTACGCACCACCTGCTGGATCTAACTACTTAGCAGCCGCTACATCTATGATGGACGCAGACGCTAAGTTGGACGCTCAAATTGCTCTTGTACAAGGTGAGTTGGATGGCACTCAAACAGGTGCTGGACTTGCAGCGGATGGTTCTTACACTGCTGTTGGAACTCGTAACTACATTGGTGCTGCTACTTCTTTGGATGATGCAGATGCTAAGTTGGATGCTGCTATTAAAGTTAACGAAGATGCTATTGCACAAGAAGTTACTGATAGAACACAAGCAATCACTGACTTGAAGTTTGTTGGTATTGGTTCTTCTAACCAATCTGTCGCTGCTCCGTTAGTACTTACTATCGAAGACTTAGACTCTACTTTGAGCGATGCTGATCTTCGTTTGGCTTCTAACTATAGCAAACGTCTTGGCTTTACTGTTAAAGGTACTGCTCTTACTAATAACTACATGGTTATTGATGCTAACGGTACTAGTAAAGACTTCGAATGGAGTATGTCTATCGAAGAAAACGGCGCTAACTTCCCTGCTCAAGGTGCTGCGTCACAAGGTACTTTTGCTTCTACTCAAGCAATCGTCGACTATGTACAAGCAGAGTTGTCTACATTGCAAGCAGCTATCACAGCGGCTTCTCAATGGGATTACGATGTTAACGGGGCTGTTGGTACTTTGGACTTCGCTTCTGGTGAGTCTTTCAAAATCACTTCTAGTGGTTCTTATGGAATTCTTGCTTCTGTTGATCCTCTTACTGACACTGTTCACTTTGAGTTAGATGCTAACATTGCTACAGAACACTTGTACTTCAGCAAAGAACTTGTTCAAGACACAGGTGTTCTTGGATCAGTAGCGGCTTACGAATTGTTGAAGTCTGACTTGTCTGTCCCTACAGATAACGCAGAAAGAGTATTCGCAATGTCTGCTGGTGTTTCTCCAGATGGAAACCAATTGATCTTCGTTAACGGCCAAGTTATCCAAGATATGGGTGCTGCTGTTTCAGGATTCGCTGTTGGTGATGACATCTTCTTGAGTGCTGGTGGTCAAATGACTAATGTTGCTCCATCTACTACTGGTGCGGGTGAGTTAATCCAAATCGGTAAGATGACAGCTGCTGGATTGTACTTGGAAATCCGTCACATCATGACTTACTAATCTAGGTTAGTTGGTTTACTTAGTTCTACTAAGTAATGTGGCTAGGGAGATAGGGAAACCTATCTCCCTTTTATTTTGTTTATATGGTCTATATGTTGTAACTATACATACAGGTAGGAAACTATGTTTAAGTATTCAAGATCCAAAGTACAATTAAACAGTACAAACGAATTACAGGCCGGTTTAGGAGACACTATTTTAGAAATGTTCTTCCTTCAAGAGTTAACAGTAAGGGGTATTGCCACAGAAATACAAACTCGTAAGTTAGCCCTTATTAAAGATGTACTAAATCAAACTGTTTTGGATTTCGGTATGGATTGTAATATGGATATGATTCCAGATAGTATCCAAGACATTGACTTAGATACTATGGCAGAGACTTCATGTTGTAGGATTACTAACTCTACAGCAACAACACAAAGAAGAAAAACTTCTTCTTCTAGAAGACAAAAATAGAACTGAGGAGATACAATGTTCTTAATGTTATTAACCGCTTATGGTTTATGTTTCTTTTTAATGAATAAGGCTACTTTTCTATATAATAGAGTAGCGTTCTTTGACAAGATGTTCCAATGTGCTTTCTGTACAGGATTCCACACAGGTTGGATTTCTTTTGTACTACACACATTAGTTATTAAAGGTAGTGTATTATCTAATTGGCAAGACTTCCTAAGTGCTATCTTATTTGGATTTGCTAGTGCTTGTACTAGTTACTTGTTAGATAACTTAGGACAAGTGTTGGAAGCCTATATTCATCAAGAGGAATAAAAATGTTACAGGATGTAGATTGTACCATACAAGGTGAAAACTGTTTTGGAGAGTATGTAAACGCTTTTCGAATACTACATGATGGTATAGACATCCTGTTAGACTTTTGTGTGTACTCAGAAGACTTGGGTACAGCAAAGTTAGTTTCTAGATTAAGAGTAACAAAAGAGTTTCTAAGCATATTATTTAACAGAGTAAAAGAAACAATCGAAAGTACTCCACTAGGCACTATATACACATTCGGGGGATAAAATGGCTATAGCAAGAATACCTAGTGCTGGAACAGGTGTCTTAATGACAGATAGTGTAAGAGCCATTCAAACCATACCCGCCTACGCTGCGGTAGGTATTGTAAACGATCCTGTAAGTAATAACCTAGGTGTTAAGATGGTAGGTTGTAGTTACTTTGGGGATAAGTTTATTGGGTTTCTTAATAGAGGTGTGGAAAGTGGTAATTTTGCTAACTTAATTTCACATCGTGGTTCAACTTTAACTCCTTTAAGAGAAAACGGTGTATTATTTGAAGTAGGTGATTCTGTTTACTTGTCTAAAACACCAGGGTATGTAACTAACCAGTTTAGTTTAGATGCCTTAGATGTTTTAGTACAAGTAGGTATAGCAGTAACACCTACTAAGATAATGTTAAACACAGATTTCCATTTCATAACATAAGGAGTTTATTATGTTTACAAAAGGTGACTTTCAAGAGTATAGAGCGATTACAAAAATTAATGTAGGGGCTTTAGATACTAACTTAGAAAAGGATGAAGTAATTGCTTTCGATGGTACTACAATGATTAGAGGTGGTTCCGAAGAAACTGTTCCTTCTTTACGAGGGGCTATTAAAGTAGGATGGCTTGTAACAGTAGAAAACACTACTGCAACATATACACCAAAAGCAAGTGGTGTAAAAGTACATAAAGCTATTTCTACTGGAGAGAAACAAGAAGAGGTAACTCTACAAACTATTGTAGAAGAAGAACGAGAAGTAAGTACTGTAACAAAAGACTTGTCTACTGTTTCAGGTGATCAAAACGAAGGTCGTGTTATTGCTCGTTTTAAAAACTCTCCAAAGGCTGGTACTGTTAGAGTAGACCAGATTACAGATACTACAATCCAAAGTATTGATAATAGTACTGTACAAATTGAAAAGGTAAAAACAGCTTCCACTACTTATACTGGAGATGTAGAAACAGCAATGGCTGGAGATACCTTGGAAGACATTCTACCTAATGCTGTTTCTACTGGAACACCTACAGCAACTATTAAAGAAGCCCAAATTAAAGTAGATATGTTGAAAACTTTTGTAACAGATTTCGAGTACGACTTAACTTGGGATAACAATACAAAAGCCGACATGATCTTTGCTTATCAAAACAACGAACCAGTGTTTAACACACTTATGTCTATTGAGAACGATACTGTTGTAGAGTATGTAAATGCTCTTATTACACAAACTACTACAGAAGACACTACTACACAAACTGTAGAGAACACAGAAACTTTGGATTTGGATAGTGACACAGACACTGTGGACTTGTTCACATCCAGCGACTATTAACAATAAACTTGTTATATAGTATCCTAGGGTAGGTATTTCGACCTACCCTGTTTTATTATAATAGAGGAGTACATTATGTATTTATTATTAACGGGCTTATGTTTTGCCCAAGAGCCTACTTTACCGGAAGTACAACCTGAACAACAAGAAGTGACTGTAGAAGAAGTTGCTGTTGAAGAAGAAGGTGAACCCCGATCGGAAGAAGTTAAATCGGAAGAAGGTGAAGTACAAGTAGAAGAGGTTAAGTCTGAAGAGGTTGTAGTAGAAGAAACTATTGCTACTACAGACGAAGAAGCGTTAGAAGATGCAAAGGCTTTCTACAAAGCTGTTGAAACTCAAGATTGGCCGCTGGCTGCAGGTTTCCTTGTAATGTTATTAGTATATGCTTCTAATCGTTTCGGTTTAAAAGAAAAGGTTGGAGCACATAACATTCCTTATGTGTCTTTAGTACTTGGTATTCTTAGTTCTGTAGGTGTTTCTTTAGCCTCTGGTGGTTCTATGGGTGTAGCACTCGAAGCGGGTGTAATCGCAGGATTAGCGGCTATTGGTTCATGGGAGACTGTATTTAAGAAGTTTCTTAAATAAACAATAATAAGTCTATACCTAAAACACTATGTACAGTATGTATGTGTACATAGTGTTTTTCATTGTAAACGGAGTAAAAAAATGAGAAGGAATAAAGTAGCACGAGCCCAGCGCGTAGATAAAGCTTTAGATAAGGCTTTTAAAATACAGGAAAGAAAACCCCCTATTATGGGTATGCCTAATCTAACTTGGGTTAATGACGGTGGTGGTGATTTTTTTGTGAATATTAATGGGGACAAGGACCGAGGGGTTTACGGACAAATTCTGGAGACGCGTTGGGCCTTGATGACTTCAGATAAAACTTTAAAAAAGTTACCTAAATTCTTGTACGCTGACATATATGAGAGTCCTAAAGGAATAATGATGACAGAGGACCCTGCCTATGTAATTGGGGCTATTGAAGAACTCGAAAAGATGATTTTAGATTTACTAATGTAAGTGTGTTAATCCCTATACATAGTAGAGTACAATAAAAGGATGACGGTTATAGTCATCCTTTTTTATTAGACAATAATGTTTTTATACAAGATGTAAGGTAGGCGGTTTATGAGTATACAAAAAGAAACATTCAGAAAAGCCAAAGGAAATATGAATATGGGTTTTACATTAGAACATACAGATAAAACTACATCGTTTAAAGGTGAAGTGTTTATTGAGTTAGTAGATAGTAATGGTGAATTACTACATAAAGAACACAAAAAGAACATCATTACATTAGACGCTGGTATCTTAGCCGCTATCTTGTTTAAAGATCCAAGTTCAAGAAATAACGGTGTTAATATGTTGGCTGTAGGTACAGGTGCCACAGGTGCTTTATTATCACCAGACGCTCCAGACCAAAGACAACGTAAACTCAATGCCGAAATCTCTCGTAAACCTTTTACACAAACTGTCTTTAGAGACGCAAGTGGAGCCGCTGTAGGTATACCTACTAATGTGGTAGACTTTACTTGTACTTTTGATGAAGGGGAGGCTGTAGGACCTTTAAACGAAATGGGTTTATTGTCTACTATATCGGATAACACTGGTATTAAGAATGACAATCCAGATAGTTTTCCTACAAGGGATTTAACACAAGACTTAACATTGTATGACATTCTTATTAACTACTTAACCTTTTCGGTTATTTCAAAACCATCCACTGCTAGATTAACAATTACTTGGCGTATAACATTCTAGGAGACTCTTATGAGTGAAATTAAAAAACTATACAGCCTAATAGCCCCGGCTATTAGAAAACAAGACCTGGATCTTTTAATCCAGTTGGAAGAATTAGACCTTGCTTTAAACGCGGGTTTACATAAACAGATTTTTAACGGTGCTTTAGACATTGTACAAAAAACTTTTGAAGCCGGTCTGGGCGATGAATGGTTCGAGTATGATGATATGAATAATTACCAATGGGAATCTTCTAACCCACTCTCTTACACATTAACAAACCTAGGTAGTCTGGGTTTCGCAGACACTCAGGCTTTTATAGGGGATATAAAGTCTGTGGATAAACAAGTAAACATTAAAGTCGATTATCCACGTGACGAAACAGTTATCACATTAACTTGGCCTAAGTTTAGATCTGTATTAGACATTAAAAAAGTAAACGAAGCCTTAAAGCGTTTTAGACGATTATAATCGGTTCGTATGTATACAGTACAGTTTACTTTTAGTTTAGAGGGTCAGTCCTATCCACAGGGTGACCCTTTCCATTGTAGTACAGGTGAAGAAGCGGTTATTAAAGCCTTGTTATATTTAACAACGGCTATAAGTAACTGTGACTTTGTAGTTATGGAATTAAAAGACAACAGTACTGTAATATACTTTTGGGAAGACCCTAGTGTACAAATACAAATAACTCCCAATGTGTTAACAAAGGGAGTTACTAAGGTTGGTCCTAAGTCTTTAAAGACTGGAATGTCTGTAGGTGTTGTAGAACTTTAGAATGCTAGTTGAGTAATACCTAACTCTTTAGCCAGTTGGTTTCTATTGTCTTCACCTTTATAAATCTTACCTTCGAAGTAAAGAATACCGTCATGGATAGGAGCAGCCCAGATATGTTCTTGACCATTACTATCTAAGATACCAAAACCAACACCATGTTGCCAATCTGGTCTAGGAGATACACCAGGTGTACCACCGTCAATACGACATAAACAACCTGGTTGCATTACAGTAATGTTTCTAGACCCTTGTGGTGTTTCTACACGACCACAAGCTAACTCTAAACCGTGACCATGTCCTTTCACCATTGAGTAAGACTTAGTACGGGCTAACTTACTTGTTACACCTTTACCATGTCCTTCGCCATGACAGATTTGAATACAATCCCATAACCAGTAATCCGCAGGGAATGGTTTAATGTATTCAATTTCAAGTTGGTCTAAGTGTAGTAGTCTTTCAATACACAATGCAGGTAATGTTTCACCTGCAGGTGCTAAATGAGTAGTCTCGGGTAATAACTCTGTAAGGGCTTTTTGAATCCTTTGTTCGTGATTACCCTCTAACCATATTATCTGTGCTGTAGGACACGCTTCCCTAATACGACACAAGTCGTAATACAGTTCATTAATAGTTACAGATGTTGTCTGTCTATATTCAGGAGGTCTAGGAAACTTTAAAGACCATTGTGCTAAGTCTAACATATCCCCTAACAGAACAATTACTTCTGGTTGCCAATCATAAGCCAGTTTAATAACAGCATCAATACCTTTACGATCGTGGATAGGTTCTAACTTAGTATAGTCTGAACTCCAAACATGACCATGTTGTGTGTCTGGAATAAACAAAACCTTTTTATGGTTGGTAGACTTCTTAGGTGTTTTAGGTGCTTTAAGTTCGATCTTGTTAGCGGGTTTAATTTCGTCTACAAGTCTTCTTTCTAAACGGGCTTTGATTTGATACAAAGTAACAATCTGAGGTGTTCCACTCTCAGTACTTTGTGCTTGTTCCCATGTATTAATAGTATGTGCTACTACTGTCCACTTATCTAAGTCTGTATTAGTTGCTTGTAGTAGTTCTTCTAAAGAAGTAACCCTACGACCAATAGAGGAGTATTCTTTTTCGTATTCGTCATCACACAAAGTATCGATTCTTTGTTTAGTTAAAGGGGCCTTATTAGTTTCATTGTGGTATCTCTTAATGTAAGAAGCGTACCCCATTGAGATACCAAGGATGTTAGAGATGTCTTTATTAGTGGCTTTATTCCAATCTACTAAGTGTTTTTTGTCTTGGTAGATTTGAAGTAAGTTTTGGCTGATTTTCATCTGTACCTCAAAGTTGGTTGATAACTGCTACAATATGTTTACACAGTTTGTTGTTTTGGTTTGGGTCTTTTACTTTCGGCTTAGTGGCTGTACCTTTCGGCTCTCCTAGTAAGTACCCTTGTTTAAAAGCCCAATACTCAGGACCCGAGTATTGGAAAAAGTTACAGTCACAGACTACATTAATAGAAGGCTCTGTTTGAACCTTTACCTTATAATCATTAGCCTTGAACAGTAATACACCATTCTTACTGTTAAGTTGTTTAATTTGTACACTGTCCGCGTTTTGTTTAATACTAGGGTTAAGACCCTTAGTTAGACTTTGTAGTGTGTTAGACTGTTTTGTGTACGCGTGTACAACATTTAAAACAGAAGCCCTTCTTGTTGTATTACGATTCTTATTTTTCTGACGCCGTTTCTTTATTTGTTTCTTAACACTTGGTTTGCGTTGGTACTTCTTTTGGCGTTTAAGGATCTTTTGTTTATTCTTACGATAGTACTTTTTAGACTTTTGTTTATCCCGACCCTTTTGTTTCTTTTGTCTTTTCCAAGCGTTTTCTTCTTCTAACTCACCCTCTTTGTCCATACCTTCTTCTATAGACATATATCTGTCTACTACATTGGCAGTCATTGTTCTTCTAGTAACAGAGTACCCATCCTCTTTATATGGTACACCATATTGAGCACCGGGTAGGCTTTCTGTTCTTGGTTGTACATTCTCTGGTTTTGTAAACTCGACATTATCTATGTAAGTTTCACTACGGGATTCTGGTAATGCTGAGTCCGGTTCTCTGTCGGAGTTTGTTGGTAAGTTGTAAACGGACTTAGGACTAACATTGTTGTTAAGTAAGTTAGATCTTTTCATGTTATACCTGTTTATTAGTTTATAGTTTATATAGAAACATAAACTAAGTATTGTTTTCATGTTAAAATTAAAAAGGAGACTGTAATGACTATTACAATAAATATGTATAAAATTAACTCTAAGACTAACACTTATACCTTTCTTAATACTATGGAACTGGAGAGTGGTGATAACACTACTTGGAAAGAACATACACATCCTAGAACAGGACAGTATGGTAAAGCCTTTAAAAAAGGTGTGTTAGAAGCCTTAAAGAAAGGACGGGCTGTAACAGAGTACAAAGAACCCCATGAAGGATGGTTTCAGCTTGAGTTTACCATTAACGATTAATGTGTTACAATAGACTTCCTATCCGTAGGATGAGTGTAACATTTAAAACGAGGAGACTATAATGTTAACAATGTTAGTATTGCTATTGGCTTGTGGAGATAAATCGGAAGACTCTGCATTAACCGAACCTTCAAACGAAGAAACAGCTACAGAAGAACAAGTAGAAGATACTGGAGCAGAACAAGGTGAAGATACAGGTTCAGAGGAACAAGTAGAAGACACAGGCTCTGCAGAGTAAGTTTTAGTTATAACTAAATACAATAAAGGCTACCTATCGTGGGTAGCCTTTTTTATTACACGTTTTATTAAAGTCTGTCTAGTAAAAACCTAACCTCAACATCACCACCACTATATGTTTCCATACCATTAGGATCTAAGAAGTTTAACTCTAGTATTAAAGTGTAAGACATCTTGTCTGTCATAATAGAACCTTCAAGGGTCTTTTTAGCGTCTTTAGGTATACTCAAAGAAAACAAGTTTCTTTGAACTAGGTTGTCCTCGTCTATAACAACATCAGACATATCAATAGCATGACGAACATCTATGTTATCTACAACACACTTTCGCATTATAAACTCTTGTTGGTGAATACCTGTTTCGTCTTTTACAATAGCCTCTAACTCTAATTCTCCACTTACAATGTTTGAATCGTAGTCTATAAGTAGAGTACCCTCTAAAGCCGTTACATTATCTATCTTATAGGCCTTCTGTGAAAATAAAGCGTAGGGTTCCATCCCTAAGTGTTCGGCTACCATGTCCTCTACTTCACTAGAAGATATAACTTTACCTTTGTATACATAGTTATATACCTTAGGCATAAAGTAAAGGTAATTATCTCTGTAGGATAAGTTGTCGTTAAACGGTTGGCTAGACCAATCCTGAAAATTACTTTCAAGTGGTGTTATATAATAATTTACTAAGGCCTTGTATACAAGTGCTATTAAACCTTTCTCTTCGGGTTCCAAAGTAACACTTAGTTCAAATGCTTGTTGGAAGTAATCTGGGTCGTTTGTTTTTAAAATTGTTTGTATCTTCTTACCATATTCGCCGTTAGAGGGCCTTCTTGCTATCTCTGAAGGATAATCATAAATAAATGTTTGGTATAACTCCCCCAGAGTAGAATCCTCAAAGGTTATGGCGTGTAAGTCAAAGATAGACATAACTATTCCTCATGTTGTTTATTATATATTGTGTATAGTACTATAATATGTTTATTGTAAGGAGTTTAACCATGCCTTTTTATAGTTATAAGTGTGTAGAGTGTACAAGTGTTTTTAAAAAGTTACTACCTTTCTCCCAGTCCACATTAACACAAACTTGTACAGAATGTAACAGTACCAATACACACAAGGAAGTCACGATACCACAAGTAGTGTTTAAGGGTGACGGTTGGGCTGATAAGAACGCTCGTATTAAACAACAGATGGGTATGAAAAATAAAAAGTTATCCAAAAAAGAAGACCAGATAAAACGAGAGGAGTTAAATGTAAAGTTGGCTCCGAATGTTGAGGGTGAAAGAGTAGAATCGTGGGGTGAGGCTGTTAAGTTAGCCAAGTCTAAGGGGAAGGATACAACACTTTACGAAAAGAAAGCCCAAGAATCAAAAGAATCATAACAATAATGTGTTTATAGATTTAGTTTTGTTAGATAGGAGAAGTTTATGTCCTTTGTAACATATCCAAATCTAATAGATAGATTCAATAACTCTGTATACTTACAGGTTGTGGAGAAACATTTAGATAAAAACACTTATAGTGTAAAACTACAAGGTTCTAAAACACTGAATCCACCTGTTGCGGGTGATATGGTTACAGTGTTAAAAGGGCAAGACTATATGTCTAGTTCTATTAAACAGAACCGTACAAATATAGTAGAGCGTTCTAGAAAAGGTTGTATGTACATTAACATTGACCCAGATGATTACGCTTCTACTACCTTTCATGGAGAAGGTGCTATTAACTTTGTTCGTATACTAGAGTTAGATAGTGCTGGATCTGTTCTTAAAACTGGTGGTTGGTTAGTTGTACCTACCGCTAGTTTTGTACATGCTCAACAAGGTCTACTGGCCGTCAATGGAACAGCCCCTAGTGTAAGTACACCTACTACTTATAGTGGATTACCTCCCGTAGATAGTATGAGTGTATTGTTTCCAAGTAAAGTTGAGCGTATAACTTTTTACAATACTGGATCTAATCCTATTTTTATAGCCTTAGGTTCAGGTTTACAAGAGGTACAAGTTGCGAATGGTGATTCTATTACCTTTCACGACTCTGGAACTTCAACTATCTTTCTTAGAGCCGTAGGTGGTACTTCCACCTTCACTTTAAATTGTGTGATACCAAAAGGTTAACACATAATCCAAAACCCCTTATCACGAAAGTGATGTTTTATTTATTAGGAGAATATAATGGCTAATAATGCTTATATCTGTCGAGTTCGCTCTGACATCCCTGCTGGAACAATGCAAGTTACTGATTTGCATCCTAACACTTCTCAGGCTTCTGGTGTTTACCATCCTGTAACTCAATCTGGTTATGTACCTGCTATCGCGGAAAACGATACTTTGGCTGCTTTGGTTGCTAATGCTACTGTTGCAGAATACAAAGGTCTTTCGGCTTACTTGATCGCTAATGTAATCGACGCTGTTTCTGGTGTTACTATCACTGTAGCAGTTGCTAACGATACTGCTATTGATCTTATCGCTCTTAAGAACGCTGGGTCTGCTATTACCTTGACTGTAGTTAACGCTCAGTTGGTTGCTAACGGCGCTGGTGCGGCTACTGCATTAAGTTCTGGTGGGTCTACTGGTTCTTTGGAAGCCGTTCTTAAAATCTTAGGTGGTGGTAAGTTCACTCTTCCTTCTGGATCTATTGTAGGTGGTTTGGCTGCTGGATCTGGTTTAGGTTCATTTGACGATGACGGTTATCGCCAAATCTACATCACTGGATCTTTACAGTTGTCTTGTGGAGAAGGTGTATTGTCTAAGTTGGCAAGTTCCTCTTTCTCATACAAAGGAACTGCTGGAAGAGCTGTTGTTGTATACGACGCTTCTGGTAATGTACTGGCTTAATTAAGTTTGTATGTGTAAGTATAGGTGGTAGTAAAAATTACTACCACCTTTTTTAAAAGGGTTTGTGGTTATGTATAGAACAAGTGATTTATATTTTGCGGCTTATTTAAAAGTTGCGGGTGTTAAGTTGTTAGACACCGAGTGGGAAGGTAAAAGACTTTTCTTCATTTTCGAGGATAAAGGTCAAGACATAATGCGTAACTTAAAGAAAGAGTACTTCTCAGATTACGCTAAAGTTAATGCTATGTCTTATGTACAAGCAATTAAATTAATGAAGAATTTAACATTTCAAGATAAGAAATAAAGGTATTTAATATGGATAAGACAAGTTCACATAAAGTAGCCTCTTTATATATTCTAGCACAACATGCGGATAGTATCTCTAAGTTAGAATATGAGTATAGACAGGCAGGTCTTAAAGACATATGGGAAACTTGGGTAACACGACCCATAGACAGTTTACTGAAAAGAGCACCTCAGTTCTTAGATAGTGCTGTAGATGAAGTTGTGGACGATATTTTTAGAGACATTGCTCCTTCTATTGTAGAAGAAGTTCAGAAGCAACTTATACAGAAAACATTTGAAGAGTATGAACAAGGTGCTTTAGCTGGGGCCTTAGATAGTGTTCGAGGTAGTAGACCTGAGTATAAAGGTATGTCTGGGTCTACTTGTAAAAGTGATTGTGACTGGTATGTGGAAGGTTACTTACAAGGATACTTGTCTCCAAGCATAAGTTCATCTAAAGGTTTGAAAGACAAGAAACTACAAAGGGAAGTCTTAAAGAGAATATATCAAGAAATGGAAGACGATGTTACAGAGAATGTGGTCTTCACTAAGTTAAAGGCTATATGGTCTACTATTAATCCTGTCAATGTTGTAAAGGCTATTATTGCCATGGTAAAACAGTATGGTTGGAAAGTAGGTGTTGGTTTAGCCTTAATTCAAATTATAGAAACTTTTGTTATCCCTGCTATTGCAACATTCTTTGGCGCTGGTCCAGTACTGGCAGCCATTCTATCACAATTACCGATTACAGAGGTGGCCATTCCTATTGTAGCAGCTCGACTTGGTATTGAGGTAGGCGAGGCGGATGTTATTACGGATGACATCGATGAATGGTTGGTAAACAATCCTGATGTAAGATTATAAACTAAGGAGTAAACAATGTCTAAAAAACTAACAGTACAGAACTTACTTAAAGAAGTAAGAGAACTTAAGAAACTAGCCAGTAGAGATTGGTTGGTAGACCAAGTAATAGAATACGAAGACCCTAGTGAGGTTAGAGGTAAGATTGAGCAGGCTTTGTCGGGTATGGTTTCACCTTATCGTATTACAGACATTCAAGTTAATGGTGACATGGCGAATGTTACTTATACAAGAACACAACCTGTTCGGTTAAGCCAAATTGAACCTTGGTGGAAAGATGAGGATTTAGTAATCACGTTGTTTCGTGGTGTTGCAGACCCACTACAACACCAGCACCAACAGTTCTTGATAGATTATGATAATGTTGGCGCAACACCACTTTATGTTTCAATCATAAGGGAAGGAACGTACGAGGTTGTTAAGTCTTATAGGTTCGACTTAACGCATAATCAAGATAACGATTTGCGAAACATATATCGAACATTAGAAAAGGACCTTAAGAAACTGAGTCGTAAGTAGGTCTAAACAATAAACAGTTAATACAAACCCTTATGTGTATACCAATCATGTAAGGGTTTTGTTATGAGTGTAGTATTTCAACAAGGGCAAGTGTTGGGTCGCAATGACCTAGACATATTCTTAACTAATTCTAGTGGTAATCCTACAAACGTTTACTACATTAGTTACAGTATCTATTATGTAGACCCTAGCACAGACCAAGAAGTTCGTATTGGTCCAGATAATAGAATACCAATGAACCCAGAAGTGGGTGAGTACTATGCTAGTTTAATGGTACCCGCTAACGCTACTCCAGGTGATTATCGTATTCGTTGGCACATTAAAGAGTTGTCTACTTCTTTATTAGAAGGTGCTGTACAAGAGTTTGGTATTGTAACACAACAACAAGATATAAGTGTAAGCCCTTATTCGGATTGTGTACAAGACCTTATTCATAAGATGAGAGTTCTTACAAGAGACAACAATCCAGATCGTAACTATAGATTTAATCCACCAGAGGGTGAAGGTACGATTGGTTGTTATAACCAAGTGTTTGGTTATATATGGACAGACGAAGAGTTCTATGAGTACTTAGAGATTGCTTTGTGGAAGTGGAATATACATCCACCAAGTACAGAACATCTTACTAGCATCGATAGACTATGTTCACAGAATCCAAGTTGGAAAGCCGCCTTGTTATGGGGCGCTTTGGTAAACGCAGCTCAAGCCTTAGTTTATAACTGGATCGCTAACGAGTTTGATTACAGTATTGGTGGTATTTCCCTTAACATTGAAAAGTCTTCTAAGTATGAAGGTATGAAATCTAACGCAGAAGATCAATGGGATAAGTTAACGGAAGCTAAGTCTAGAACAGTTAAGTATATGCGTGGGTTAAAGCAATCTAAGTATGGTGTGGGTATTCGTAGTTCCTTTGGTCCGTATGTGGGACGAGGTGTTTTATCTCCAAGGGCTTATGTGTCTTAATAATTGGTTTATCTAAACTAACTATTGTAACTAAAAAAGGATGTACAGTTATGAATGAAAACAAAAACTAGAAAACTTATTATCCAGTAAAGACCCATCTTTGGTTCAACAAGGTCTTGTTTTAAATGAAACATTAGAGTTAGTTTCCGAACAAGAAGTTTTGGAATTAGCCTTTGCACATATAACTGATGTATACAATTACTCTTGGATACATGAGAAATTAGAGTTTATCTGTGAAAGTCTTTCCAACATAGACTACTATAATAATTATGGGCCGCAAAGTGGGTATTTTATTTTTAAGGGTCCTAGACGACATTGGGAGGATGGACAACATTACGGTGGTGGAAGTTATAGTATAAAGTTAACACAACAAGGTCCATCACGCTTCACACTTTCTTTTTCGGACAGTACCGACCCAGAAGACTCTAACCTAACAAGGAAAGGGTGGAAAGATATGTTCGGGGATGTTTCAGGTAACGTAAGTTTTAGGGCTACTGATTACTTTAAGTTTCTGAATAGAGTAGAGAAAATTATTAAACGTAAACAAGAGGACTTAGAAGAGGCTTGGAATGACCAAGTACCTAGTGAGTATTACGAGTACTAAGTTTTAGTAGTGGAAACGTTTAGGTTTGATGGGTTGGACTATCCTATGGATAGCATCTTTGCACAAGTAATGTGTAACTTAAGTTCCCACCTAGTTTCAGTTCCTATTCGAAAGAGTTATGGGACAACACAAGGGATAAGGCAGTACAAGACAATCTAACAGTGGAACAGTTGGAACTTAAGTTAAGTGCTAAGTTCCAATAATGTTTTAATAACCTAAGTTAACTGTAAACAATACCTAAATAAAGGAAAGTTTAATCGTGTCTACTTATAAATCTTTACTTACAGAAGTAAGAACCCTTAAAAAGTTAGCCAGTGCAGACTTTAAGGAAAAACTGTTAAGTTTACTTAATAGTGGTGAAGAGGGTCAAATTAATCAAGCCATATTACTAAATGAAAGTTATGGGCTTATAGACCAAGAAATAGGTGACTTACTTATTCCTACGGTTATTATGTCTGGAAGGTACAACACGCAAGAACATTGGAAACAAGATGGATTAGGTTGGGAACTTTTAGAAAAGTATCCAAAACACCCTCTGTGGAAAAACTTGCTTAAGTTGGACTTCCAGTATTTCAACCTAACCAGTCTACCTAGTTCAATAGGAAACTTAACTAACGTGTATGAGTTGTTGTTAAGGGAGAACAACCTAACCAGTTTACCAAAGGAAATAGGAAACCTAAGGAACTTGTATAATTTGAGTGTAAGTTTAAACAACCTAAAAAGTATACCTAAGGAAATAGGTAAGTTAAAGAACTTGTTATACTTGGACTTATATAGTAACAATCTATCTAGTTTACCAAAAGAGATAGGGAACTTAAAGAACTTGGAACAGTTGTACTTAACTGAGAACAACCTAACAATAGAAGATGTTCCTCCTAATCTTAGAAAGGTTACCTTATTCTAATCTAAAAAACAACAGAACCCCTACAAGGTGTGAAAGTCTTGTAGGGGTTCTTTGATACCTAGGTTACTTATTAGGCTACTACAGGTTGATTACCATGCCAAGCCCATTCCAACCCTCGTTGGAGCACCTTTTCCTCTTCGACCATTTCAGCGATAGCCTTACAGTGGCTATGTAGTTGGTCATCTTTCAGTTCTGTGATGAACTGTCTAAGATACTGTTTAGCATTTAACAATCTAGAACGAACCAGTTTGAGTTGTAATAATAATCCGAACCGTCTTCTAAGTTCGCTGTCATTCCAGTACAGTTCACTGTTCTCGATAATACCATTGTGTTCTGGCCAGATGTGCTCTTCAAACCATTCAATGTCCTCGAACTCAAACACGATCTCTGCTGTTTCAGAACAATCCTCGTCTTCGTACCAGTTCTCGATGTACATTGTATATCCTGCAACGTTGGGTTGCCAGTCATCTTTAGCGGAAAACAACGGTTGGTCATAAGAACCAGTTCCAGTATGTACGTACACTGGTAAGGTATTACAAGAGATTTCAACCAACCCTTGCTCTACAGCATTGTCAATATATTCCAGACAACGGTCCAAGTCGTAGTTGAACTCTTTCATCATTTCATTAAAGGTCATTTTATTAGTCATTGTTGTTTCTCCAAGTGGGTAAGTATGTAAAGGATTTTTTAATGTGGTTTCCTTCCACATATATGTATAGGAAACGAAATTCAAAAGGAGAGTATTACACTCTCCTTTTTTCTTTATTTTTATTGGCAAACAATGTCACCCCATACAGTCTCCGTATTTGTGTCTACAATAGAGGCTGATCTTGAAGTACGACTGAACACTCGAAGCTCTCCGTTAAGGCCTTGTGGAGCGTTTTGTACACATCCACTACCTGTATTACGCAAGTCGTGACAATGTACACCTGTGTTATCCTCGTAACACATAATCTCCTCG